>LAHS01000720.1_pt1 | contig 83915 bp, 71 predicted proteins | sample 329651 | NCBI WGS metagenome assembly LAHS01 (sample SAMN03275699, study PRJNA271635) | activated sludge metagenome | isolation source: sample C-1 Sludge from hydrolytic chamber (first chamber) of Anaerobic...
CCCCATTGATTTAAAAGGACCGATTTTTCTTCCTTTTAGGCTTAGCTATCTGTCTAGAGATAGGCTCGTCCTTTTTCCTGGGCTTATTGGATTTAGGAATCCTACGAGTTGAATCGATAGGCTCCATCTTGAACTCAGGCTCTTTTTTAGAAGATGACTTTTTAGACTTACGTCTCTTCCTTCTCTTCTTCTTATTAGTATCATCCTTAGGTGCAGTAAATATTCTCTTAGGCTTATCTTTTAACTTAGGAGCTTCAGATGAGAAGACAGCCTTCTCTTCTTTAGTCTCAGGAGTAAGTAAACCAGCAGCATTAGAATCTACATGCTTGATAGCTACAGGGCCAATAGGCTTTTTGTTATTAGCCTTAGGCTTAAAGTCGAGAGGGCTAACTACAGGTTCTTCCTTTTTAGCATTGATAGGCTTTATAGGTTTATTAGGTCTAGCATGAACAGGAATAGGTCTAATAGGAGTTAAAGGCTTAGCGGCCTTAGGGGCTTCCTCAACAGGTTTTTCCTCTACGACTGGCTCAGGTTCCTTTATAGGCTGAACAGGAGTGATAGTTGTAGGTCTAGGCTGAACCTTCTTGACCTCTTCAACTTTCTTAGGCTCCTCTTTTACTTCGACAGGCTTAACCTCTTCCTTGACTTCAGGTTTAGGTTCTTCCTTTTCTTCCTTATTTATTGGCTTTACTTCTTCTTTAAGGACAGGTTTAACCTCTTCAGCAGGTTCTTCCTTAACTTCTTCTTTCTCTTCTTTTTCAGCTTCCATCAAAGCGAAGTTGTTCTTCTTAGGTTCGCCTTGTTCATCAAGTTCAGGAGGAAGTTCTCTATTAAGAACATATTCGGGAACAGGATTCTTGGTCTTATCTTTTTCATACTTATCGACGATGAGGACCGCTCTATCTAATACCGGATCAGCTAAGTTAGATAAAGATCCTAAGATTAAATTGAATTCAATCTCAGAGGTAGGTAAAGATGAATCTACTTCATCGTATGTTTCCTTAAATGATTTAATGAAGCGAGTAGGCTTAGTGTTATATATGACGACAAATGAATACCAGTTCATAGCGTCATTAACATCTTCGCTCTGGTAGAAAGGAGTTAATAGTTTGCTTTCTACAGTTTCAGAGGTTCTAAGCATTACCTTGCAGACAGACTTATAAGGGACTAGCATAGCGCAGATAGTCTCATCCTTAAAAATAAAGACGATATTAGGAGCCTTTGATGTTCTCTTGAAGTTGATCTTAGTAGGATAATTGACCTTATCGGCATTAAGATGCTTTAAATCAGCGATGAGATCTTCAAAGTTCATGAAGTCAGGATAGTATTTATCAGATGCTAAGTTCAAAGCAGGTGTTTCAGATAAAGGAGAATAAGAAGCTAAGAAATACAAGTCGTAATCAGGAACGATGACAATCGACTTATCGACACCGTCTAATTCTTCCTTAGTTACCATCGACTTAGATATGCCATCCTCTTGAATAGTAGAGGACACATACTTCTTATATACATTGAAGCCATTGAAACGATAGCCGTCTTTAACAGGCCTAATTCTAGAAATATCAATTTCTTGTCCGAGTTTCCCTTTTAAGACAAGTTCTTCACTCGACCCTTGGAAAACACCGCCATCAAAATCAATTCTAATTTCATGAATGGAAAGCTTCTTAGAACGATAATGAGAAAAGATAATCAAATATATGACCAAAAAGATAACTGTCGCTAACCCAAGACCAATAGAAAAAATGGTCCAAGGACTCAGAGATTGAAAATAATCAGTTATAGAAGTCAGAAGTGACATACCCATCTCCCTATTATCAAATAAGAAACAACAGACCTAAACTTATATAACTATTATAGTTTCTTATTACCTTTTTTTACAATAATGCATTTTATATCTATTGAAATATTAGCATTATCAAAAAGGAATTAATTAGAAGCAACTTATCTAAAGAGAAATGTATTGCCAACTTATGGCTCATAAAGATTAATTTTTCTTGTATGAAATTGTTGTAAATCGCTATAATGAGTAAGTAATAACACATATGCCACAGATTGCCTCAGATGTACTTATTCTACTAGGAGCTCTTGGTGCCTTACTAATAGGCATGTCTCTTTTGCAAAACGCCACAGAGAAACTAGCCACCTCATCTTTGAAGAATCTGTTTAAGAAAACCGCCAAAAATCCTTTCGTCGGTGTAGGTATAGGTGCCTTGACTACTATGGTCATGCAATCCTCAGGAGCCACCACCGTTATGGTCGTCGGCTTTGTTAACGCAGGTGCTATGACTTTAGGACAAGCCGTCGCATATATCATGGGCGCTAATATAGGTACTACTATCACCGCTCAGATCGCCGCCTTATCATCCTTCCCTATCTCTCCGTTTTTTATCGCCTTGACTATCGTCGGAGTTGGTATGGGTATGGCTTTTAGCAAGAAACACGAGAAAGTTGCCACTATAGGCAACTTTTTATCTGGTTTAGGACTTTTATTCTTAGGCTTATATGTCATGCAGGAATGCATGTCAGATATAATTACTCAAAATAGTTCAGTTCAAACTGTCCTTTCAAGTTTAAACAATCCTTTTATCCTCTTATTAATAGGATTAGTCTTAACAGCTATCGTTCAGTCTTCATCTGCTGTTACTTCTGTAATTATCGCTATGGCTGTTGCCGGAGTATCAATAGGTGCTAAAGATGGTAACGGTGTTCTTTATATGATTCTCGGCTCTAACATAGGATCATGCGCCACAGCTATGTTATCCGCTATCGGTTCTACTACTAATGGTAAGAGAACAGCTGTTATTCACTTGTTGTTCAATACCTTTGGTGCCTTGATATTCTTTGTAGTGCTTCTCTGCTGGCCTTCATTTATGTCCCAGACCTTCGCCAAGTGGTTTGAAGGACAACCCGCTGAGCAGATAGCTATGTTCCATACTTTCTTCAACTTGATATGCACTATTATCTTCTTGCCGCTAAGCAAGATGTTTGTTTTCTTATCGGAGTTAATAATTCCCGAGAAGAAAGCCAAGAAGTCAGTATCTATCGATATTCTCGATGAAAGATTCCTTAAAAACCCCGGTATCGCTCTTAACCAGGCCATTCAGTATTATCACCTCATGTCTCAAAAAGCCTTGGAAGACTTAAATCTCTCCATCGATGCCTTCATCAATAAAGACAAGACTCAAAGTGAAAAAATAGACGCTATTGAAAAAGAAGTCTTGGATATGTCAAAGAACCTTGTAGACTTCAACGTCAAGATTCTCTCGGCTGGTGTCTCAGAAGAAGGCAACGCCAGAATCTCAAAGATGCAGTTAGATATAGCCGATATCGTCCGTCTTACTGAAGTCGCTGATAATATTACCGGCTACACCATCCACGAAGTAGATGAGAACTTGATTTTCTCTGATGTCGTCTATGAGCAGCTTAAGAAGATGAAAGAATACCTCAATGAGCAGTTTGAAAATGCTTCTGAAATAACTGAAAAGCCATCTTTAGCCTTGCTGAAGAAGTCCTCTGATTTAGAGGATCTCATCGATGAGCAAAGAACTCAGATGATAGATCAGCATATGCAAAGACTATCCAAAGGAGAATGCCATTCGGCTTCTTCTGGTGTCTTTATTAATCTCGTCGGCAACCTTGAAAGATGCGGCGACCATTTCAACTTCATCTGCCAAAGAGCTTGCCAGAACTTAGTAAAGCCTTCTTCAACTCACGCTTAATCTTCTGAAGTAATAAAGTCCAACTGATACTCACCGTTTTTTCTGAACCCTAATGATTCATATAGTTTTATAGCGTGTTCATTTAATTCATCCGCCATAAGGAAGCTTTTATTCGCTTTATTCTCTTCTCCGTATTTAAAGGCCATAAGAAGAAGCTTTCTTCCTATCCCCTTATGCTGATAAGACTTATCTACAGCGAGTTCTCTTATCCACAAGATCTTGCTATCACTTTTTTCAGATTCATATATAGCGACAAACACGACTCCTTTAATAATCCCATCTTCCTTATAACAAATGACATCGGATTTACCGTTGTCATTTTCCTTTAAAAACGGATCTGTGCCTAATATCCATTCCTTAACAAACTTCTCTTCCTCGCCTCTAAATTCCCTAGATTCATATGTGCAGGATTTAGTGATATCAGAAAAGACTTTAGAGTCTTTAATATATCCAATCTCATAAGAATCCGCTTTAGGGCACTTATCTAAATCATCAGCCCAGTATTCACACATATATCCGTATTCAGTGCATCCTATCTTCTTCATGTCATCTCTTAAATCAGCGGGAATAAACTGAATTAAGGATGATTTATACTTCTTAGATGCTTCCAATATTTTCTTTTCATAGTTAAAAGCGTACTGAATCTCATTCATTCTGTATTCTTTGTTATATCCGTATAAGACTATTCCGTCCTCATCATCCTCTTTTAGAACATACAAACCTTGATTGACATATTCTGAATACGTAAAAGATGAATACTTGAACTTACCGGCTTTTTCTCTTAGAGCTTCATATTCTTTTTTATTCATATATACCAATTCCTTATTAAAGTATACATTTATTGCATTATTTCAAATAAGTATCACGGTCGACAAATCTCATATAGACTTCACGATAAACATCTTTTCTTCCTTCACCTAAAAGTTCCTTTAAGCGGCACTTAAGGTTAGTGTTTCCTTTGATAAGTGAAACGATATAAGGAGAATATCTAGTCCCTGACTGAGAAACAAGCTCATTTAGGACAACATCAAAGCTCTTGCCGGAAGTATAGTTTCTTCCTAGTAAGTCAGTAGCCGCATCAAGTGAATCTGCCACAGTGACAATATCGACAAAAGGCTTATAGGAAGATTTATTGATATCAAATCCTTTAGGGTATCCTTGACTCCCGTCAAAATAAAGGTGATGTAACAAAGCCACATCAGCGTATTTTGATAACTTGGCGTTAGTAATAAGCATTTCATAGCCGACTCTAGGGTGAAGCTTAATAACTTCAAACTCAGAAGGAGTAATCCTTCTTTTCTGCATATTGATGACATCCCAGAAAGGAGTCTTTCCTATATCGTGAAGAAGACCGGCGTTCTTAATATACGAAAGGACAGCTGCCATATTTTCTTCTCTAGACTTTGCCTTATCATAAAGCGGAGTATTGGAGAAATACAAAGGGTCTTTTCTAAAGGCTTCACCAGCAATAAGCAGAGATATAATAGTCACCATCCTAGAATGAATAGCTGTTGAAGTCTGCTTATAAAATAACAGCTGGTCTAGTTCTTTAATTACTTCGCTGTCCCCATCGACGATAGGAAGCATGTCGTTAAGATAATCGCTAGTTGCCTGCAGCATATCGTAGTTACTTCCTTTTTGAGTGAAGGAAGAAAGCATGGAGATAGCCTCAGAGAATATCTTATTTATCTCACGTTGAGCGTTTTTCTCATTTCCATAAAGAAGATGAATGCAATAAGCTAAATCTATGCCTATAGTCATCTCATATATCATCAGATCAGTAGAATAGAAGCCGTCTTTGCTATGAATCTCCTGGAGATTTCTTTTCACGTAAAGAGCCTTTAAGGCTGAAAAATAATCTTCTAGAGACATCTTCTTCAAGTAATAAAGGCAATACAAATAATGAGAGGAAATAAGAAGAGTATTCTCAAGATTATTCTTATCGACTTTAGAATCCAAGAACAAATAGCATTCATTAATAAGACCATCCATGATATCCTTCTCTTCCTTACTAGGAGAAGAAAGCCTATGATCGTAACTTATTCTCTTTTTAGAAGTAAGAATAACATCGATGCATGTAATCCTGGCATTTATTTGGGTAGACTCAATAATCGGAATTAAGGAAGCGTTCTTAGTAGATAAGAATATCTTGCTTCTTTCCTTGAATTCTTCTAGGTTCTTCTTCAAGCCAATAGAATCATAAGTCCTAAGCATATTAGGATATACGGATTTTGCATAAAAACTATTGAAGGCCATAGCGATCAATGAGTACTGTATTTTATAAGGGTAGGATTCAAAATTAGGAAGATACTGCAAAGCATAATCAGCGACTTCCGCTGATCTCTTCTCTTTTTTAGAATAGAAATACTTACTCTGGGAGAAAGACAGAACCCCAGAAGTCTCAATTATTCTCTCCGGCTCATTATCGTACTGAAGATAAAACTGCAGAACAGTCTCCAGCATATCGTCCATAAGAAGATAATCGTTATCTTTACCAGTGCAGCAAGAAGCACATTCACTTACATATTCATCCGCGAACTTCTTATCTATAAGCTCAGGATGACCTAACTTAGGTCTTATTTCTTTATTGATAATCTCTTCATTAAGAGAGAAGCTCTCACGCATAAGGACAGATTTCTTATTAAGGAGTTCAGCCCAAACACTTTCATTCTCCTGAAAAAGATGAAGTTTGTTCTCGATTTCTGCAATTTCGGCATTCACTGAATAATACCCTTTAAAAAAGGTATCAACATCCTTCTTTTTGTCGTTCATTAAAAGCCACAACTCCTATTAAATAATTATATCCTAAATGAATAAGAATGCTTCGATTTTTAGTCTATTTTCAATTTATATATGTATAAGCGGAAATTATTTAATGCCTAACGTTCCCATTCTAAATAGAATTCATCTAAGAAGTCTTCCATGAACTTCTTTCTTTTTAAAGCCAAGCCCTTACCTGACTTAGTGTTCATCAAATCCGGTAAGAGAAATAGCTTCTCGTAGAAGTGATTAATTGTAGTCCCATTATTAGAAAAATACTCTTTTTCGTTCATCTTCATCCTAGGTTTAATACTAGGATCGTACATAGATCTGTTCTTATGCCCGCCGTAGGCAAAGGCCCGAGCTATACCTATAGCCCCTAAGGCATCTAACCTATCTCCGTCTTGAACTATCTTCCATTCTAAAGAAGATGGTATTAGAGTATCTTCGCCCTTGAAGGATATTTCATCTATTATCTTAAGTATCTTATTAGAAGCATCTACATCCACTTTGTTCTCTTTTAGAAACTTCAAAGCGTTATGATGCTTCTCTTCATTCTCAAAGAGCTTTCTATCGTCGACATCGTGTAGATAGGAACTAAGGAGAATAATAAAAAGATCCCCGCCTTCGCTTTTATATATATCGTAAGAATTAGTGACTACTCTAAAAGTATGGTAGTAATCATGACCAGTGGATTCGCCTTTAAACAACTGATTTACGAATTTATCAGCGGCTGCTATTGTTTCCTTCTGATTCTGATTTAATGTCTCCATCATCGTCGCTAGTTTGGTTGATGTATTCATTATTAATGCTATCTCCTGTCTTCATATTATCTTTATAGTCGATATAGTACTTATCGCCTTTGACTTTATCTAGACACACAGATATCTGATCGCCTTTTTTCAGGAATGACAGATTATCATAAATAGACTTCTGAACGTATTCTTTTCCATCTGTTCCTTTAACGGTTAAGGAATAAGGATGTCTTCCGTTCATAGTAGTATTCATATTTACATCAACAGCCTCGATAGTTCCCTGAATCTTATTTCCTGTCTTAACAAGCTTTGCACGTGATTTTTTCTTAATATCAGAGCCTAACATACATCCTCCGATAACTAAGCAGATAACGCCAACTCCACCTGTGATATAAGAACCCATATAATCGCCTTTAGAGTATTCAATTGAGTTAGGGTTAATTAAATTGTAATAAATCTCAATGCTATCGCCTTTATTCATCGAGGAGCTGTAATAGTTAAGGGTGTTTTCATATTTGGTGCCGTCGACTTCATATGTTATATACACTTCATAAGAATAACCGTTCCCGCTAGAATTCTGAGTCTGGGTTATTTTCTCAATAGTGGCTTCTGTCTTACCATAGCCGGTCTTAGTTTTTGAGGCTGAAGAATACAAAACGACAGCGATGGCCAAAAACACCACGCCCGCAAGAAGAACTACCAACCATCCGAATCTATTTGATGTTTTTTTCATCGCTTTATTTTTCCTTGAACATTATACATCTCTTCTATCTACCCATCTTATTCTTCTGGCGTTCTTGATAGTCAGGTAAATAGCGGAAATCACAGTGATAAACGAAATAAGCCCTGATTCGAAGAAGGATACTTTATAAAGAATAGAGGAAATCCATCCGAATAGATCGATGAGCTTAATAAAGACCAAGTAGAAAAGGAAGATATTCTCAACTCTTGATAAGTATTTCTTGTTGCGGCAGTAAACTCTCTGATTTTCCTCTACCTTCTTATACTTAACCCCAAAGAATGCCGAGCATACTTTGATAGTCACATAAATACCGTTGATGATAATCAAAGTAGATGACGAGCTCATCGGTAAGTTATACTGGTAGACCAAAAAAGAGATTATGAACATCTCGATGCCTAGTAGCAAGATGAATATCGGGTTCTCAAGCTCGATGAAGTCGTTATACTTCCCTTTATTTTCAGGTGTTGCTCTTCTTTCTTTTATAAAGAAAATCATAAGGATGACTCTAGCTACAATAAGTATGCTGTACCATCCTAACTGCCCTAAATACCAGTACTGATAGTTACTTGCTACAAACGACAAGACTAATGTATAAATCAAAAAGAAGAAGTCCACCAATATTGAGCCTATCAATAAACATAAGCTCAATAAGGCATAATCTGACTTTAATAGTTGGATTATAGACCTGACTTTTTCTATTAAAGACATCCTATTTACCTTTTTTGAACTGATTAAGTTCCTTCTTATAGTAGTAACCTGCACTATTAAGAATTCTCTCAATATCTTCTCTTGATTCATCCTCAGAAGAACAAAGATCATCTAAAGAATCATATTGATCTCTAAGCTTAGTATTGATAATGCTCATGAGCATAAGCGGATCTTTAACCATCATTTGTTTCCTCCATTAAGAATAAATATACGATAAATAGGCTTTTTTAAAAAGACTCAATCAAGCTTTTCGAAAAATAAAGATGCCTTTCTTTTCAAATCATCCATGGCTTTTTTATGACTGATCTTCTCGTTTTTAGATGAAATCTCAATTACCTCATCAAAGACATTCTTATATGATTCTTCTTTTAAAGTATTTATTCCAGTAAAGGCCACTACTTTCTTAGAGTATTCTTTTGCTAACTTAGCAATCTTATAAGGCCCTTTCCCTAAAAGAGTCTGTTCATCTATTTTTCCTTCTCCAACTATCACTAAATCAGATGCTGATAGTTTATCTTCTAGGTTATTAATTCTAATGATGAAATCAGAACCAGAAACATATCTAGAGTTTAAAAATGCCATCAAGGCAAATCCAACTCCTCCTGCTGCTCCTCCTCCATTCATATTCACATCGATTGATGGCTTATATTCTTTAATAACCTCAGAGAAGTTCTTCATAGAGTTTTCAGAATACTCTATATCCTTTTCCTTTAAGCCTTTTTGCCTTCCAAAGCATCTTACCGCTCCTTTTTCGCCTAAAAGAGATGAATTAACATCTGATGCCAAGATAAATAAGCAGTCATTTAAGCTCTCTATTTTCTTAGAGTCATCTATTCTAAAGACCTTGCTTAAGCCGTTGATACCACTTCCTACTTCGTTTCCAAGCTTATCAAGGAATTGATATCCTAAAGCCTTCATCATCCCAAGACCCGCATCACTTGTCCCGCTTCCGCCAAGGCCAATAACAAACTCTCTTACTCCTTTATTTATCCCGTCTTTAATCATCTCGCCTAGCCCATATGAAGACATGATTAAGGGATTTCTTCTTTTAGGAGGAATTAAAGATAAGCCTATGCATTTAGCGGATTCTATATATGCTTTGTTATTATCGATTAAGTATTCAGACTGTATAACTTCATTTAAAGGATTATGGATAAGCACTTCTCTTTTATTGCCGTAGCCTTTTAAGGCATCTAGAAAACCTTCACCGCCATCAGAAAAAGATACGGATTCACATGTATCCTGCTTTCTAGAACAACTTAGTATTGTTTCTCCTACCTCAGTCGAAGAAAGAGTTCCTTTAAATGAAGAAGGACAGATTAATATTTTCATCATGTCTCCTCATTTAATTCTAACTCTTTTTAAGCCTTATCTTAATCGTTCAAATAACATATACTAATTAAGTTGGTAAGGAGATAACTATGGAACAGAACATTAAATTCATCTTAGCTAAGAAAGAAGATATAGACCTCATCTATTCATTTATTATGCAGATTGCTAAATACGAAAAGATGGAAGACCAGGTTACCTTAGATAAAAAAGACTTGGAGAATGAACTCTTCAATAAGAATGCCGCTACTGTTGAGTTTATTAAGTCAGATGATAAAGTTATCGGATACATAGTGTATTTCTTCAACTTCTCAACTTTTAAAGGACATCGCGGCTTATATCTTGAAGATCTTTATATTCAGCCCGAATATAGACATAACGGCATAGGAAAGCTCTCTTTTAAGCACCTGTGCAAAATAGCTCAAGACAATAAATGCCAAAGAATGGAATGGGTGTGCCTTAAATGGAATAAGCCTTCCATTGATTTTTATCACTCTCTAGGCGCAGTTGAGATGGATGAATGGATGACTTTTAGACTTACTGAAGACAAGATTAAGAACAATATATAAACATTACTCAGCTTTACTAGGCTCTTCTATAACAGAAGCGCCTTTCTTTTCGATGAGTTCTTTAGTCTTGGACTGGATGTTCCAGAAGCAAGAAAGAAGAAGCAGAATACCGCTTAATAAGCACGGTACCCACCAATACAAAGTGATGAAAGTATAAATAGCTGAAGATACCTGAGTGGCCTGATTAGCGACATATCCGCATAAGGATAATGACCATAAGACAACAGCGGTACCTAACCCAGATCCTATTTTGCATCCAAAGGAATTAGCACTAGCGGCTAAGCCTTCGATTCTTATCCCGTCTTTAGCTTCTATATAAGAAACAATATCAGGGGCTAAAGTAAATAACTGAGACATAACAACAGCAGATCCTAAGCCTTTAACCATGACTCCTATAAAGGCTGCGACAAAGCTATACGGGAAGCAAGAGCCTATGATGTTGCCAAGGAAGACAAATCCAATAGCAGCCATAAGTGTGTACTTCTTATTGAATTTCTTAACAAAAAGCGGAGTGAGAAGAAGTCCTATTCCCATAGTCACCATAGGAACACTTCCGAATATTGAATAGTAGTTTTCATTGTTAAGAACATATTGAGCGTAGTACTTGCCAACACCAGTGACGGATAAGGAAATGTAGTAGTTGATAGTGAACATCAAGACAGCGATATAGAAGTACTTGCACTTAAATAAAGCCTTTAAGCCTTTCTGGATTTCTCCTTTAGGCTGTGTCTTCTTCTCTACATAGGTAATTTCTTTCTTCTCTTTTACCATGAAGAAGCACAAGGACTGCCCGATGATAGCAATAGCGGCAAGAATGATAACCAGATAAGTCCAAGAAGACTGCTTATCTTCCCCGCCGAAGAAGTTCAAGATAGGAATAGCGATAGCGGAGACTAAAGAGCCCACACTTGTGAATATTGAATTGATGGTGCAGACATTGCTCTGATCATAAGAATCATTAGTGAGTCTAGGAAGCATAGCGTTAAAGGCGACGTTATTCATAGTGTAGAAAACAACGGTGAACAAGAAATAAAGAATAGAGATCATTATGATGGAACTGACTTGGTCCATGCCAGACACAAAGAACAGGAAGAAGAACACTATGGTCAGAGGAATAATACTTATTCCAAACCATAATCTAGCCTTCCCTAGCTTAGAGTTGGTCTTCTGGACGATGATGCCCATCAAGATATCGCTGAAGCCATCGAATAATCTGCAGCATAATATGACAGTTCCTAATATAGAGACCAGCCAGCTATCTACCTGCAGACATTCAGTGACATATATAGTGACGTATGTCCCTATAAAAGCCCAGAGGACATAACTTCCCATATTGCCGAAAGCGTAATACAGTTTTTCTTTTAAAGTGGTTTTAACTTTTTCCATATTTCTATTCTTCTTTCATATTTAGGAATTCAGCTATTGAGGATTTATATTTATCTCGATCTACCGTTATTGAAGAAGCGTGTTCAGCATCTTTAAATACGACAAGTTTCTTTCGACATTTGGCTTTTGAATAAAGGCCATAAACATTACTGACATTCACAAAAGAATCTTTATCTCCATGAATGAATAAGATTGGTATCTTGTTCTTCTCTATGTAGTTAATAGGAGCAGCTTCTTTTAAGGAGAAATGATAGAAGCATTTAGTTATCATATTTATAAAAGGAAGAAAGAAAGCACCATTAATGTGATATCTTCTTAAAATATCTATTATTACATTTGAAATCTTCCCGTAAGCACAATCAGAGACGATAAAAGCGACCTTCTGTTGATACTGGGTAGATAAAAGAACCGTAGCAGCCCCCATCGAGACGCCTTGAAGACCTAAGATTATATCCTTACCAAACTTCTCATAGACCTGATCGATAATCAAAGCCAGATCCTTAGATTCCCTAACTCCCATAGTGACGTTCTTATGAACATTATCACCATGGCTCCTTTGATCGTAAATGATAGTAGAGTACCCTAGTTCATTAAATACCAAAGAGTACCTTAAAGCCCCTTCTCTAGTAGTGGCGTGCCCGTGAGCTAGAATGCAGAACTTCTTAGATCCAGGTATCAAATTATAATCTCCATGAATAAGGTATCCATCATCCATATGGAAGACGATGTCTTCTCTTTTTAATACTTCAGTCCCTTTATTAAAATTATTCTTGATATTGTACTGATTCTGTTCTTCTCTAGAATATCTTTTCGGATGAACAAGCATCTTTACTACGACAAAAGAAACCAAAAAGACAAATCCAATAAAAAGAACCAGTAAGCTGGCCAAGACGATAAGTAAGATGTAATACCATTCCATAAATCGCCTTTCCCTTTTTAAATTAAGTTCATTATAAAATAATAACGGCCTCGTTTCGTCTATCATTTTCGAATAAAAGCTAAGTGTTAAAAACAAATTTTATGCTTTAAGTTTCATTCTTTTCTTTAACAAAGATTAACTCTTGAAAAAGGAATAAGGTTTCAGCATAGAAAACATGCCAAAAGTCCTAAGTAAAGGCATTTACCAAATACCATAAATTAGAAAGCATATTCTAAAATCAACTTTGAATAATTATTTATAGATATGAAGAATTTTTGGCAATAAATTAATATAGTTTTCTTTCAAGTCTATACTCATGAGTTAATTAACATGGCTATTAGTATTATCAGTTGGTGTACTATTTACATCTTTAGACTTTGTTTTTATATTGTACTTTTTAAGAATCCTCTTTCTTCCCTTATCTGAAAGAAGGAGAGGCTCAAAGCCTTTTCCGTTTATAGTCTGAGCGGTTGAGAATACAACAAATGCCTTAGGATCAACAGCGGCAATAAATGATTTAAGTTCGCTCATCTCAATCTTATAGATGACGACTCTTATAAGTTTTCTGTCTTCTTTGGAGTGACCACCAGTAACATTAATTAGAGTAGTAGAATGCCCTAGTTCTTTTTCAACATAGTTTTGAATTGATTCTACTTTAGAGGAAATAATATCCGCTACTATAAACGAATTAGAGTATACGTAAATATACTGAACCGCTAATGCGCAAGCAAAAGCGCTTAATATACCAGCAAGTCCTAGTTCCCAGCTCTTAAAGACAATCATTCCTAATACGATAAGAGAAGTATCAAGTATGAGACCAGAGATATCTTGCTTCATTTGACTGTATTTAGCTATCAAGAAAGAAATGACATCAAAGCCACCAGTCGATCCGTTTCCAAGATAAGCTAAAGCCACACCCGCCCCAGATAAAGCCCCACCGAATATAGCTGATAAAATCAAGACATCTAGATATAAAGATCCATCAGGATTGCTGTTTCTAGCGTACATATCACTTATTCCTATAGCGTCCCTTAGATTGAATCTCATCATCAGAGCGTAAAAGATTGGGAAAGCCAAAGAACCCAGCAAAGTATGTAAGGAGAACTTCTTTCCTAAAGTAAAGCAGCCTAATATCCATAACAATGCCTGAGCGGCTCCAATCACAATATCAGTGATATCAAATCCCAGAGTCGAATAAAACAGCTTATTGAAAATAACGCCTAACGAGTCCACACCGCCATTAACGATATTACAAGGGACTATGAAAATCTCATCCGCAAAAGCCAAGATTAGGCACCCTAATAAGACTAAAGATGTATCCTTGATCTCCTTGAGGACTTTTTCCTTTGTCGTCTTTTTTCTCATTTTCTCCATATTAACCTCCACCATTAAAAATGCCATCAAGCTCCAAGAAGGAACACGATAGCTTTTAGAAATCCTTTAAGGGATTGCTCTTATATTTTAAACTATTTTAAGATTTAAAGGAAGGCATTCCACTATTTTAATACTAGTCTTTTGAACATTTTCAACCTAAAAACTATAAATTATTCTTCTTTAAGAAGTAATCTTCAATCATCTTCACCTTGTTTGTTCTTCCCATCATGGAATAATATTTCTCCCATAGAGAAAGACTGTGTAAAGGTATATCCTGATCATCTAGTTTTACTCTTCCTTCTATTTGATTCTCATAGAAGGAACAATCGATGTCTTTTCCTTCATAGGCTATAACAAACCCTATCATCATATCTACATCGACACCATCGATTTTGAATTCATAGAAATGATGTGTCTTATATAACACATTCGGATTAGGAGGCATTAGCTTACCTATTGTAAGAAGTAGTTCTTTAGCCTTTTCTCCGTCTTTCTCTTCTACCATAAGATCTATATCGTCAAATTCAGAGACGATATTATGAAAGTATAAAAGCATAGAGGCTCCTACAGCCCACTTAATACCGTTCTTATTAAGAAGAGAAGCTATCTTAACTAATACTTCCTTTTTATTCTCTATATTCACTATTCTTTTTTCCCGTTATTATCGTCATAAGCCAAGATGTTTTTATCTAAGAATCTTAAATATACTTCCTCATATATTTCCTTACCTCCTTCTCCAGTTAAGAAGGAAAGTCTTTTTTGAACATCTTTGTCATTTAATATAGCGTCTACAACAACAGGAGAATAACGTGTTCCCTTCTGATCTTTAAACTCGTTTAACATAGTCTCAAAAGATTTACCCTTAGTATAGTTTCTTCCAAGCCTATCTGTTCCTGCATCTAAAGAATCAGCGACAGTGACGATATCTATAAAGGGCTTATAAGGAGAAGAAGATGCTTTCTTATCTGGATAGCCGTAAGTATCATCGTAGAATCTATGGTGGAATAAAGCCACATCAGCATAAGGTGCTAAATATTTATTAGAGTTCAAAAAGTCATATCCGACCTCAGGATGATTCTTCAAGACATTGAATTCCCCATTAGTAATCTTCCGTGTCTGCATATTGATAATATCCCAGAAAGGAGTCTTACCTATATCGTGAAGAAGTCCTGCTTTATCTATGTAGCTAAGATAATTATTAAGGTTATCTTTATCAGACTTAGAAGAATCGTATATAGGTGTCTTTTCAAAGAATGTAGGGCATTCCTTAATTACAGAAGGAACTAAATGATCAGATATAAGCTCAACCATTCTTGAATGGATAGCAGTAGATGTCTGCTGGTAGAAAAGAAGCTTAAAAAGATTTCTGATCATCTCATCATCACCCTTGATGATAGGAAGCATATCTGTGAGATAGTCATTAGTAGCTTGAAGGAGATCGCTATTCATGTCTTTTTGATTAATTGACGAGAAGAAAGTAATGGCGTCTTTATATATCTTCCCTATCTTTTCATCAGACTCTTTTTTAGAGTAGTCCCCATTCAAATATGAATAAGAAAGATCTATACCGACAGATAAGATATAAGCCAAAGACTGGCTTTGGAAAATATCGGAATTATCATTGACGTCAGAAGTATCTTTTTGAGCATATAAAGACTCCAGTTTTGAAGTGTATTCTACAGAAGATATCTTATTGAGGCGATATGAACAATAAAGATAATGAGTGTATGTCAAAAGCTCATCTTCTTTTTTACATTTGCTAAGCACTTTCTTAAACTGATCATAGCATTCATTAAGAATGTACTTCTTAGCTTCCTTTTTGCTTTCATCAGTAACTAAATACTTATCAAAGCAAACAGATTTATTATCTGATGTCATTAGGATATCTATAGCGACTATGTAGCAGTCATTTTCTGTGTTCTTTAGTCTAGATTTATTATCTTCGCTTAATGAGAACTTCTTTACTTCATCTATTCTCTTCTTAGCCTTATCTAGATATTCTTTCAATCTGATAAAATCAAAGCTCTTATCAAGAATCAAGTTAACAGCTTGGCAGTAAAAAGAGTTAAAAATCATCATTATAAGATACGATCTAGTCTTAGTAGGAAAGTCCTTAAATTCATCAAGATACAAAAGACCCTTCTCACAGCTCTCATTAGCCTGGCAATCCTTTTTGCCACAGAGATACTTAGACTGAACAAATGACAAGATGGAACTAGCTCTTATTATCTTCTCGTGCGAGAGATTGTTATCAACATAATAATCAAGTACGAGCATAAGCATATCATCCATCAAAAAGAAGTCTAAAGAAGACGCCATGCATCTTTTATAGCATTGATCTACAAATTCATCAGCGGTCTCTTCATCAAGAGCAATCTTTTTATCTAAAAATGGTCTTATATATTCATCTATCAAGGCTTCTCTTTTAATAAAAGCCTCTCTCATAAGAGAAGATTTCCTCATTAAAATATCAACCCAGACCTTATCATTTCCTTGTTTCTCATGAAGAGAATTCTCAAGAGATAAAAGTTCAGCGTTGGGTGAATAGAATTTATCGAAGAATTCAATCACTTTTTCTTTGGACATATTCGCTATATATTGATTTAATTATAGCACTTAACATCACTTCTAAAAAACTAGAAAGTATCGGCCTAATAAAGCCAATCATATATGAATAATCTACAAAAAAGGCTGTTACATCAATTAATGCAGCAGCCTTACTTTTAGAATTCAAAACAAGAAAGGAAAATCATAGACTTTAATTATCGAAGCCTTTATAAATCATAAAGACTATAACCAAGGTGAATATCACTTGTCTTATCAACACCATCAACACGAACTGTAATATTTGTAGAATAACCTCCCCAATAAATCATAGGGTCTAACTCCTTATTTCCAGCTCGAGTATAATCGAAAGTACAATTATTGAAGTCAAATGTAGAATCATCACCGCCTAGACCAACACAGTTTTCATCTTGATAATCAACTGAGAACCATAAAGCCGAAGTTACTTTAGTATCAGGATTCGTATAATTCTGCTTTTGCATTAATATATTGTATTTTAATACCAATCGATAATCACCCAGACTTCCCTGAGACTCATTTTCCGAATTAATAATATCCACCGCAGTAAATGAATCTCCGTATTGTGTCTTGTAATTAAAGTCAGGATCACCCCATCCAGATGCAGTTTTAGTATAGTGATCATAATTAGCAGTGTTTACATAAGTAGCACCAACAACTCCTAAATCAGCAGTTGGAGCACCTGAGCCATTATATCTATCATTTAATTGATCGATAGCGGTAAAGGAGCAATCGTCAAATACAGTTTCATTATTTCCAGTGGAACCATCAGCACATCCGCATTCAAATGCGGACCAAGAATTTGAATCTGTATTATAATGGTTTTCCCCTTTAAATGAACAACTCTTAGCATGGAATTTAATGTTAACCTGAGTTTGCATAAAGCAACCCCAACCATAGAAGCTATTTGTGTCTAAATAATAAGTGATATCACCAGGATCGTCACATATATTGTTACAAATATAAAGAGGATAACTTACAACATCAACATCATTATTTTCAATATCTACTTTTCCATGGTAGAACCCATAGTAGTTGATTCCTCTATCTCCACCCATGTTTTTTGCGCCATCACCATGAATAGTGGATTTGTTACCTTTAAGAGTGGAGTTCTTAACTGTAAGATCAAGTTTCGTTGAATCCCAAGTTCCTAAAGATATGCCACGTTCTTTAAATGTTAAGTTAAGTTTATTTGCATAAAGGCTTCCATCAGTAACTTTTTGACCAGTAATACAGCGTCCATTTCCGTTACCAGTTCCAGTAGACACCATATTCAAATTATCAAACGCAACCAAATCATTATCGTCCAAGTTACCTATAGAGAAGATATTAGCTGTAGAAGTAATAGTAGGATTTGATCCAGTCTTCCCTGATACAAACACCTTTTCAGATGCAACTGAAACAGAAGAGGATACTAAATCAATATCATCTGTAATCTTAACTAAGCCAACTGAAGAATTAGACGCAGCAGAAGTAAGCTCAGTTGCTGAGCTAACAGATGCAACACCATTAAAGGCTGCGCTTACAACAAATCCGTTCTCAACCATAGGTGTTGTATATGTATAGTGTCCAGTCGAAGCCTTTGTAGCCTCAGTCATGGAGTGCTTAGTTCCGTTAAGAGTAAAGGAAATCAGATCCTTAGTAGAATCAGTGCAAACAAATGAGAAAACAACATCCTCACCAACAATTGCACTTCCCTTATTTACAGAAGCATATCCGTCACTAGTAGGAAGAATAGTAGAGCTGTATGCAGTAGCACCCGTTGAGCCGGTAGCTCCGGTTGCACCAGTGGCTCCTGTAGTTCCTTTTAGATTTCCTTCATTGCTCCATGAACCAGAAGATTTAACATAATAATCCAAGTTATCAGTATTGATATATGAATCCCCATCGATACCTAAAGTAGAAGCAGGAGCACCAGAACCCATTCTAACAGCGGTTCCGTTAGTGCCGGAAGCACCAGTAGCGCCAGTGGCGCCTTTAATAGACCCTTCATCAACCCAAACACCATCGGCCTTAACATAGTATTCCCAATTGCTAAGATTGATATAAGAATCACCATTTGACCCGAGATCAGAAGAAGGTTCACCAGAGCCAGTCAAAACTGATGTTCCATCAGAACCTTTTGTCCCCGTGGCTCCAGTTGCGCCTGTAGCGCCAGCAGTTCCAGTACCACCTTTTAAATTACCTTTAAGAGTCCAAGCACCAGAAGTCTTGGTGTAGTAATCCCAGTTTGCAGTGTTAACATAGGAATCACCATCTGAACCGAGAGTAGAAGCCGGAGCTCCAGCACCAGTCAGAATCGAAGTACCGTTAGTACCATCAGTTCCGTTTGTCCCGTTTGTTCCAGCAGCACCTGTCGCTCCTGTATCACCGGTATCGCCTTTATCGCCTTTTTCACCTTTGATAGTAGCGAGCCAGTCATCATAAGATAAGTCGCCACCGTTATCCTGGTACAGAACATATACATCCTTTATAGGATCGTTACTAGCCGCGCTTCCTCCGTTATTAAACGAAAAGTTACAGCTAGAAAGCAGACCAGTTGTCATCAACATTGTAAGTGAAAAGACAAAAAGCATCTTTTTAGATTTATTCATAATAATCCCTCCTCGGGTTCCTTTATATTAAAATATGCTCATTATCAACCAAAAAGTCAATGGCTATATAGTTTTTATGTTTTGTATATTAAATTAATGTATTAGAAAGGCGGCTTTTTCCATTTATTTGCGTTTTTTAATAATAGATTAACTATGAAATATTGCTTTTTTATACAGCAGTTTTCCTGCATTTATGCCTAAAAGAAGGTTGCTTTTATTCTTTAAGCCTCGAATTTAAAGTGCTTTTTACATTTATGCAATGAATTTGTTACGTTTCATTTTTATGATTCAATCTGTATATATAGCTTTTTCACGAATAACAAAAGGTGCATCTCCCAAATTAAGGAATGCACCCTTTTAATATTAATATATTAGCACTTTTTTCAAGCCTTAAAATTAACTGATTATTTGATTACTTAAGATTTTCAACTATAGGGTTGAGATTATCTTCAATTAACTTGATAGGCTTTGCTTTCTTATTGATTACTTTACCTCTACATACTACTTTATAGATATCCTTTAAATTCAATAGATTTGATAAAGGGTCAGAATTCAAGATTACTATATCAGCGCATTTCCCTTCTTCTAAAGAGCCAGTGACTTTATCAAGGTTAAGAATCTTAGCATTCTCATATGTTCCTTTATATAAAGCCTCTAAGGGAGTCTTTTTCATAATCTTAGAATAGTAGTAAATCTCTCTATACATTCCATACTGAGCAGCAAAAGGACAAGAAGCATCAGTTCCAAGACCTACGTTTATATCAGCCTTCTCTCCAGTCTTACCTCCAGCGATCATGTTATCTAAAATAATGCCAGAGTTATAAACGCACATCTCATTTAACTTAGTTACTTCAGGACTTAGCTTATATAAAGGCAAAGCCGGGGAGAAAGTAAGAACCAAAGCACCATTTTTATCTTTGAGAATCTTCTGATCCCCTTCATCGAATAATGAAGAGTGCTCAATAGTATCAACACCACCTTCAATAGCGACTTTCATTCCTTCAGGCGATTCAGTATGAGAAGCTACTCTTAAGCCGTGCTTATGAGCTTCATCACAGACTGCTTTTACTTGCTCTACTGTCATCTTTACTTCACCAGGAGCACCTTTTTTCTTGGCGTCCATAACTCCACCAGTGGCGCAAATCTTAATCCAATCGACTTTATGCTCGATTCTCTGGTCTACTAGCTTAACCATATCTTCTTTAGTTACACCAGTTTCACCAAATGTCCCGTCACCGTGACCACCAGGAACAGTAATAGCAGGGCCAGTGACAAGTAGTCTAGGTCCATCTTTCTTATTAGATTTAATCATGTCTCTAACTCTTACATCAGAATATACAAAATCACCTACTGATCTAAGAGTAGTAACACCGGAATATAATTCTTGCTGAACGCTATTTAAAACTAACTTATCAGCAACTTTATGCCCTAGTTTAGTGTTGATGAACTTAATAAGACGAGCCTGGCTCTTAGAATGCCCTCCTAGATTTTTAGAAGGCTTACCAGTTCCAAAAAGATGGGCGTGTAAATTTATAAGACCAGGTATAAGGTATTTATCCTTGCAATCTATACTTTTTATTCCATTTAAATCAAACTTACCAATCTTAACAATCTTATCGTCATCGATAAGAATATCTTGTTTAGATACTTTCCCAGAAATAACATCAATAATATTTCCATTGATTAATACAAGCTTCATAAGTTTCTCCTTTTTTGATTGATATACAAATCATACCATTTTTTGAGTAGATAGACGGTTTTTTATTAGACATCCGAGCAAAAAAGCATTCCAGAATACACTTTACCTTTCCATTTAGATAATTCATGTTTTTAGGCATTACTAAGGTTTTCCCCTAATTGACTTGATTATCCGTTTATTTTACAATTATTAACATATGTAGCTCAAAGAGAAAATAATAATTTTAAGAAAGGTTCGCGGATATTCTCAACAAGAACTTGGAGAACGTCTCTCCAAGACTACTTTTGGTGTCTCACGCCAAGCAGTTCATGATTGGGAAAGCGGTAAGAGCGAACCTAAACTAGATAAGATCCGTGATTTAGCAAATATCCTCAATGTCTCTTACGATGCCTTACTAGATGAGTCAGTTGATTTAAATGACCCTAAGACTTTAAACGCTGATACAACTGTCTATGCTTCTTATAACGAAGTAGTTAATATTAAAGGCTTCTTAGTTACTTTACTAAAAGGATATTTATCTAAGCCTTCTGACTACATCCCAGAAACTATGCTTCCTGGAGCTAGTGGAACTCTTGTTAGCGATTCATCTACTTTAAGTGATGACTATACAAGTGGAAAAGCCATCTCTTCTATTAACTATCACGGTTATGGTGAACAGTGGCAGATGGTCGTAGATAACATCATTCAATCAAATCGTTACTATAAGGCTTTATCTATAGTCACTGCCATTTCATCTTCTGCCACTGTAGCCTTTAACAACTACATAGATAAGAATCCTAGTGACACAGCAGCATTCTCCACTACAGTTAAAAACAACTCTCTTGATTACTCAGTAAAGATCAATTATGCAAATAGTTTATTAGAGTACGTCATCGAAGGTTCAATAAGCAGTGTCGCTGCTCAAATCTACCTTTCGCTTAATGTAACCTCAGGAAATATTGATGTCAGAGTGCAATTAGGCGATTCAGAAGCTATTCATTATGTAAAGACCAGCACTAGTTATACCTTTGCTATTCGTTATCTCGGCATCCGTCGTGCTTACTTCAGCGTTGAAAAGAACACAGATAATTCTATCGATGGCAAGATATATGAATACTTAGGAGTCGATAACGTCGATAAGAAGATTTCTAGCTGCGCTGAGTTCTACATCAATAACGATTACGTCTCAGTAGTTGGTAATAAGGCTAACGGTATTGTAGGATTTACCGGCTATATCAATGAACTATACGATGCTAAGACCGGTTATTATCTAGGTTCAAAGGTTAAAGAGACCGCTACTGTTTCTAGTTTAACAGTCACATATAATACTCTATGGTTTAATCTTCAAGATATAGGTGGTCTTACTAGCGTTAAGATGATACCTAACGACGAAGAAACAAAAACAACTTCAGGCTATACTACTTACCTTAATGGTTCTTCTACTGCCTTTACGCCAACTTATAACACTAAATTAGGCGTCAAAACTTCTAGAAAATACGATATAGAAGTAAGAAACTTCTATTACTACTATCTAGATAGTTCTACCGAAACCTATGTAAGCGTGTGTCTTAAAGTTCCCTTCATGTTCATTCAAGATAACAACACTAAAGATACTAACTACTCTGACTTTGCTAGTGATATCAAGAAAGACAATAAGCTAACTTGCTCAGTAAATATTGCTTCTGCTGATTTAAGTAAGATCAGAAGCGATTACGATACTTTGATCGATACTTTCATAGAGGATAAGTCATTAATAACTGTAGACTACATCCTCACCTTCATCGGTGATAAGAAAGTCTTTGATTAATTACTAATTACTAGAAATTTAAAATCGATATTCTAATTTAAATAAGGACTATCTAGAATCACATTAAAAGTACGTGATTATTAGATAGTCCTTTTTATGTATATTTTGAAATTACGGCAACTAATAATGACTGACTCTTTAAATAAGACTGTCACTATTAGATATAGTAAATCTGCGGATCGAGTATTAATTTGTAAAAAAAGAAGGCTTAGACTTTAACACTTACTAAATTGTAGATGGCAAATAAAGTCATTGTTTCACTTTTCTTTACTGGCTTTATTAGTTCTCTCTTGTAATTAAGCTTCTTATTATTAAGACAGATATCTAAAAAGCATAAGAAGATTCCTATATCTATATCATGATAGTAGTTGACCTTGTTTTTTGGCATGATGCCTCTTTTCCCAAGTTCATGGTATTGATATACTTCCAATTTCTTATTATCGTTCTTAATAAACCATGGTTGCATATTACAGGCACTAGGAGCAAATCTTACAATATCAGTTACTCCTTCTATAGTAGTCCCACTCCATATCTCATCTATGGCTTTTCTCTTGCTCTTAGTCATATCTTTTCTGAATTTACTTATGTCATCTACTTTAGATATGGCCATCATTATTACAAAATCTAATCCCTGGTATTTATCATCTTTAGGTAAACCTATTCCAAACCAAAGAGTACCTATGTTCTTACTTACTAGATATAGATCTAACTGTTCCCCTAAGTATCCTATATTAGGAAGATAGTTTTCTTTTCTTTCACTATAAAAGAGGACGACATATTCAGAGCCTCTTTGACAGGTAGTTTCAGATTCTTTAACAATTCTTATTGCTGTTTTGATAGATGAATCTAAAGGAGTAAGTCTTTGGTATTCATCAAGGATTCCATCTATTTCTGACTTAGTTATCTTTTGATCACCGATATTGCGGAATAGATGAAATGATTTTCGCTTAGCAATCATCTCAAAATCAGATTCTATCATTTGATTGTCCTCTCAGAGTAGAAACTAAGCGATTTTAAAAAATATTTCAAGAATAAGTTTAAAATCCTTCACTTAAGATTTTGAAATAGTTTAATGATTTCCGTTTTGGTCGATAAATGGGTCCCTTTTGCCAGCAGACTAATCAGTGCCTTTTCTAAGGCCTTTCCTAATTTTTAGCATTCGATTATTAAATTAATAAAAAAAGAGTGAGACCATAAGTATCACTCTCATCATATCCTCTGGTGGGGCTAAGGAGACTCGAACTCCTATGTGTTACCATTAGATCCTAAGTCTCTAAGTCTTTTCTGAACGGTTTTGAAGGATTGAGAACCGCTTACCGGAAAGTCACGAGATTAGCTCGTTTCTCTGCTTTGTCCGCATGAACCTGTAGGAACGCCTCGCACGAGGTGGGAATTCCTTTTTTCGGTGTTTTGCGGACCAAATGCGGACGGAATGCGGACAAGTCCGTTTCTTAGGACTGAAGCGTTTTGAACATCTCGGAACAGCCTACCTGATGGGCGGAATCCCATCATCGGGAACAGCCTCCTGTTCCTTGGCTCCAATATAGGTCCAGGGAAGAATAAAAGCAAGGCAAAAATAAAGATAAATATCGATGCCGTCTATGCTTTTTCCGCTTGTCCGCACTTTGCCTCGTCCGCAAAAACAATAAAGTTATCCGGTCATGACTCACGATTCGTTGTCTTTAATTGCATAGACACGTTGGATTTTCTGACCAAGCCTTAATCAAGTCATGCAAAAGCACTTTTTGCCTTCTGCCAAACGAATAAGACAGCACAATCTTTATTTCCAGCGATTTACAAAATCATTATTGTTGGCAATTGCTGCTTTGTAACAAAAACTTTCCCATTTCTTCCCCACATATGTGGCTATTCGATTTTTCGCAAAGAGGCACTTTGAAGTCCTTATTTCGACCATTAAATTTTCAAAAGTTATCAGACTTTCCGATACATCCGTGAGCTATAATTAATAAAGGAGTTTCTTGTTGCTTGTTAGAATTCATCAACGAAAGGCAATTATTGACATAGCTGTATGCTTATTAGCGTCCTTAAAAGTACTAAAGATTTTATCGCCAAAATGAAAAAAACTGACCGAAAAAAATACGGGCAATTTTTTACTGACCCTGCCTGTGCTGAGTATATGGCATCTCTTTTCAATATTGATTCAAAAAAAGAATCCATTGAATTGCTTGATCCGGGTGCTGGCTCGGGCCTCTTGTCAGTAGCGTTTTTAGAGTCATTACAAGGAAAATTTTGGGGGATTGTTCATTTAACCTGCTATGAAAACGATCAAAATATTCTTCCACTTTTAAAAAAGAATCTTGAAATTGCCAAAAGTCAATTAACAATCCACTTTGACTTTAACATCATTGACGAGAATTTCATCCTTTCTCAAAAGGAAGCCTTTAGTTTAAAAAAACCAGATAAAATGTTTGACTACATCATTTGCAATCCACCATATTTAAAAATTGGAAAGGAAGCTCCAGAGGCTCTTGTTGTTCCCGAAATTAATTATGGAGCTCCAAATCTGTATTCAATTTTTGCTTCCCTCTGCTTTTTTGACTTAAAAACAAACGGCCAATTAGTCCTTATTTTTCCAAGATCTTGGACTTCTGGAGCATATTTTGAACATTTTAGGAGCTACTTATTTTCTTGCGGCTGTATTAGAAAGCTGCACCTATTCATAAGTAGAAGCGAAGTTTTCAATGACGAAACTGTCCTTCAGGAAACAATGATAATGAGATTCGACAAGACGCTTGATGAGAACTCTACAATTAATATTTCATCTACTTCAAGTTCAAAAGATTTCACAAATATACAATCAATCAATGTGCCATCTAACCTTGTTGTTCACGGTGCAAAGCACTTCGTTTTTCTCTTGACCAGCCCGGAGGACATCGAAGTTTTTTTAAGAATTAACAAATTTACAAACACTCTCTTAACTGATGGCTTAAAAATGAAAACGGGAATCGTAGTTGACTTCAGGACGAAAGAAGTCTTACATTGCGACTATGAAAAAGGACTTCTTCCACTCTTTTATCCTCAGCATATGAAAAACGGGAAAATAATTTTCCCACTAAAAAATGGCACCTATGAATATATTGATAACAGCCGAAAATGCCTTCTCCAATCAAACAAAAATTACCTATTTGTAAAACGTTTCACTTCAAAAGAAGAAAGCAGGAGACTTCAATGTGCAATTTATTCAAAAGAGGATTTTCCTCAATATCCATCCATTAGTACGCAAAACAAGATTAACTTTATCGAAAAAATTGATGGGTCAGAATTGAACTTAGATATTATTTATGGATTATTCGTTATTTTTAATTCATCCGATTATGATTCTTACTACAGAATCTTAAATGGATCAACCCAGGTCAATTCCACTGAAATAAACGCTCTGCCAATGCCATCTATATCCCAAATTGAATTAATCGGGAAAGAGTGTAGAAAACAAAAGAAAAATTGCACACAAGCCTGTGACAAAATAATGGAGGAATTATTATGGCAACGAAGTTAGAAGATGCAAAAGATTTATTGAATCAGGTCGGAATGCCTTCTTTGCAGACATCAAACATCTGTTGCTATTCTCTTTTAGGTTTAGCGAATATTAGCAAAGAAGCGCCATGGTCAAATGCCACAAACGGCTGGATAAGAATACATGACATCATCTTATTTACAAAAGAGGAATATGGTGAAAAATATGCCGAAAATTCCAGAGAAACTTTTAGAAAGCAAGCCATGCACCCTTTCCGCGATGGCGCCTTGATCGAGGATAATGGCGAAGCTACAAATAGCCCTCTTTTTAGATATAAACTAACAGATGAATTCCTAACCCTTATTAAAACTTATGGCACTGATAAGTGGCTTACTACTTTAAAACTTTTTCTCTCAAAACATAAAAAGCTTGTAGAGATTTATTCCTCAAAAAAAGAAGTAGAAAAAATGCCAGTCAAAATTAATAGCAAAGACTACAAATTTTCGCCAGGAGCGCATAATCAATTGCAAAAGGCAATTATTGAAGAATTTGCGCCAAGGTTTGCTCCTGGATGCGTTTGCCTTTATGTCGGCGATACCATAAAGAAGGATTTGGTTAACGACCAAAAGCTGCTTAAACGGCTGGGATTTTCAATAAATGTTCACAACAAAATGCCGGACGTTATCCTTTACGTTGCTGAGAAAAAATGGATTTATTTCATCGAATCTGTAACTTCCGTTGGAGCCATTACGCAGGAAAGAATACTTGAAATAGAGAATATGACTAAGCACGTCACTGCTGGAAAAATTTTTGTCACCGCCTTCCCAGATTTCAAGACATATAAGAAGTTTTCGGAATCACTTGCTTGGGAAACTGAGGTATGGCTGAAAGACGCTCCAGAACATATGATTCATTTGAATGGCAATAAATTTATGGGGCCAAGGAAATGACCCTTTAATTTCTAAAAGTGTTTTCTTTTCGGCTTTAAATGACTTTTTAATTGAGTTTGTTTTTGACTTATGCCTCAGTAATCTGTACTTCGATTATTGATTCGGAGATATTGTAGAAAATCATCCAAACCACAGAAGATAGCCATTGTCCTTTAGAATCATGAATTTCTTCTTCGTTACCTATCACTGCCAGCCCACCCTGATCCAAATTCCTCACCAGAATCTTTTCGTTCCCTCTAAGGTTCAATAAGAGGCCCTCCAAAGAAAGCCTCCCGACCCGGATCGCTCTTTCTTCTTCGTTTTCTACAATAATTTCTTTGCTCATGTCATTTGACCTCCTTCACTAATATAAACCCTGTTTTTTTAGCCTTCTCAAATGTCCAGAATATGTCCAAAAATTATCCGTTATAAGTTTCGGAGATGTCTCTTATTTGTCTCAATAAAGTACTTGCAAATTATCAAAGGGCTAAAAAAGCCCTATAAATACGATATATTCCGACTTTCCTTTCTTTGAGATAAAAAAGATTTTCAAGACTATTGACAACAAAAAAAGAGGCCGCATTTCTAAGCGGTCTCTCTTTCGTGTGAACTATTTCATTTCCGGACTATTAGGCTGCCCTTGACCTTTGTCTAAAACGCCAGAGATCTTCGCGAGCGTCTTGACGTTCTGGGTATCGTCGAAGTGGGCGTAGATCCCTTCGGTCGTGGTGATTTCGGAATGGCCAAGCCACTTCTGGATGTCCTCCATCGGCACCCCCTCGTGTCTGAGCAGAGTCGCGCAGGAATGGCGTAGGTCGTGGAAGCGGATCTTCGCCATCCCGTTGTCCTCAAGCAGCTTACGGAAGTTCGCGGTCACCCAGTTCGGCCTCACCAGGTCCCCATTCTCGAAGACATAGATATAGTCATCGAATTGATGGTTGTATCGGCTGCCGAACAGCTCCTTCATCTTGTCCTGCTTCACCTTCATCTCGAGGAGTTTGTCCGAAATGAAATCGCTAAGCGGGAGGGTTCGGAAGGAGCTCTTTGTTTTGGTCGTGTCCCGAAGGACGAGCATCTGCTTGCCATTCACGACGCATTCCCCGACCGTGTGCTTAATCGTGATGGTCTTGTACTGAAAGTCGATGGCGTCCCATTTTAGGCCGCACACCTCTTCGCGTCTCAGACCGTAGTAAGCACCCATCAATACGGCAAACTCCATATTCGTTCCCTTCGCCGCTTCGAAGAGTCGCTGAAGCTCTTCTTCGTTGTAAACGCTGGCCTTGAAGAGCCCCTTCTTCGGCTTTTCGACTCTATCGGCGACGTTGTTGACGACGAACCCCCGCTTGAAGGCATACTGCAAAGCGCATCGGATTGTGCCGTGGTAATGCCTACACGTGTTGCTACTCGTTCCGGCGGCCATTCTCTCACGGTAGAAAGCCTCCAAATCCTCGGGCTGGATTCCGCTAAGAGTAATATGCTGGGCGTCAAACCATGGGGCGATGATATGGAAGACGTTGCTTCTAAGGGATGCCTGGCTATTTAGTTCGATCGAGTCTTTGTGGATGTTGAACCACATCTTGAGAAAGGTGCCGAATAGAACTTTTCTGCCATGCTTGAGAGCGGACATCAAATCGCCGATTTCCTTTTCAGGCATATTTGGGGTCGGAAGCGAGGTAATCGGTCTGCCAACTGGCTTTCTTTGCGTGACTCCTTGGCGGTCGATTCTCCACGAATCACTGAAAGTGTAGAGGCCAAGCGATGACAGAAGATGGTTCGTCGAGGCTAAATCGTTAGGGTCGAATCCGCCTGGCTTTTCCATTTCCGCAAGAAGCTCTTCCGCTTTCCGCTTGTCGTGTTCCCGGACTTTGAGTTTAAGCGGGATCCACTTCTCCCTACGGATGTGATCGATGTCTTTGTAGGAGAAAACGGCATAGTATTCGCCATGTTTTTCTCTGAGGTTTCCTTTCATGATTAGGCCCCCAGTTCAAGACCGCCCTTGTAGCCTCCAGCCTTATGGGGCGGAATAGCAACAATGACCGTGGTGCTGTCCAGTTTCTTTTGAGGTTCAAATTCGCTTGCCGTGATGGATTTGGCTGGCAACTGTACCGGAGTGGCCACTTCAACCACAGCGGGCTTTGCTTCTTCGTATCCGATAAGCTCGAGGACATCTTTTTTGAGGAAAAACCTCAGACTATTGAACTTGAAACTCTTGATTTCCCCTTTGCTGGCCATTCCGTAAATCAGTCGAGTCGTGACCCCTAGAAGAGAGGCCAACTCCTGAACGGAGACGACATCGCCTAATTCAGCGATTGTAACCCTCTTTTTATCTTTGTTTTCCATAATGATGTCCTCCTTTGGCTATAAGCCGAGCGCCTCAATGGCGTTGTATGATGCGACAACGTACCATCTTTCGTCCTTGTCACGGTTCAGATCGGCGTTGACTGCGCGTTCTTTCTCAACCCCGAGACGGTATGAGAAGACGTGGAAGGCCAGCTCGGCCTCCAGGCTTTGGACGGAGCGGAGATGGGGCAGTCCCATCCTTCTCCAAGATTCATCGACGTAGGCTGCAATCTCGAATCGCTCTTCCCTGTCGAATCTCTGGCAGCCCATCACCCGGGCGGCATCGGGAAGGAACACGATCTCGCATTCCTTCCCGTCCCGGAGCGACGAACCCTCGTAGAGGCCCCCGCTATGCCCCATTTCAGAAACGCCGATGGCGTTTCGGATGAAGAACGTAGCGGAGAAAGCGAGGATTTGGACTATCAGGTAGGCGATGAGGGCCTTACATCTCGGCTTGGTGGCTCTTCTCATAGTCGTAGCGTTGCTTGGCGATGTCGCCCTGTGTGAAGAAGCCGTAGTAGCCGTCGGGTCTCGGGAACCCGAGTTTGGTGTATTCCTCGTCGAGCCCCTGCTGGAGGTCTTTGAGGCCGTCCTTGAGGTGCCCGCATTCGAAGTAACGCCACTTGCCATCTTTGCCGAAGACGTAGCAGTATTCGATCCAGGACGAAGGGTCGTCGAGGTCCTCGAGCTTGACGGTCTGAGCCTCCTGACCCTTCTCGCCTCTGTCTCGGCCATAGAAGACCGTGACGTCGGGCTGGCGGTCGTCGAAGGTGTGGGGCTTCGACGGATCCGGCTCGATGATGGGGTTGAGGCAGCTCATGTTGCCCAGCGAGAGGAGCTTGTCCACGCGCTCTTTGGTGTTGTAATGGTCGATCAGCATCGCCCCGTTGTAGGTGAGGTAGCCGTCGCAATGGCAGTAGCTGCCGGTGATGGTTCCGTCCTCGTTTTCTTTGCAGATGTAGCTTCTAGTGCTCATTTATGAGCCTCCTTTCAAAACGAATAGCCAGTCGTATCGGCAGTAATCCCCGTGACAGGAATGGCTTCAAGCGTCAGTCCGAATGACTTTGAATAGCTTTTCCCGTTGATGGTGCAGGACCAATCAAATACCGGTTTTGTACCATCGAATTCAGCCAAGAAAGCTGCGTGAGTAGCCGAGCCGAGATACCAGACGTTTTCGTAAGTGGAATAAACCCCGGAATCGTCATCGCTGTCGATCCACTCATAGGAGTAGTTGCACCCTTTTGAGGTGAGGAACGAATTCGCCGAGAACCCAGTTTGGAAGAATCGCGTGGCATCGGCGTCTGACAACCCGACCAAGTCGCCAATTGCCGAATTTCCGAAGGTCTGAGTTGCGGCATTGGCATCTTCCTCTGTAACAATTTCGGCGTTGGTCTGGGCTTTTACCCAGTCGATGAATGAGGAATTCCATTTATAGGTGACATTGCGAGGAGTCTTGTCGGCTTCTTTGGTGCCACCAGTAGTTGAAATGCTGGGTGTGATAGATGGAACCTGTCCTTCGGAGATTGCGATTGAGTCGGGAAGAGTCACCGTCAGCTTTTCGGTAAAGTCGAACGCAATGGTTGCTTTGACGTTCGTATTAGACGCGGCGTAGATGGTCACGACAATCTGCTGGGTGAAGACGCTTTTGCAGTGAATGGTGACTTTCTGACCAACCACATCGTGGTCAAGAGTTGCTACGCTTGCTGGAACGTCCGTACCACCGGAATAGCCGAGTTTGGCCATGATCTGGTCAGTATAAATTGCCGGAGTAACCGTGTAGGTGATTTCGTAGGAGCCATAGGCATCGGCTGCATTAGCCTTGTAGGCGCATTTGACGGCGACACCGCTTTCGCTGACCGTGGTCGGGCAGGTCTGACAGGTAGAGTTCTCAGACTGGCCTTTTCTGAGGCCGGCATAATAGGAAACGCCTCCGATCGCCCCCGCCAAGATGGCGGAGGCAAGAACGAGAAGGACCGCTTTCGCGGATTTGCTGATAGGTTTTAGTTTCATATAGGTTAATTACCTCCTTGTGTTTTGCATCATCACGACATCTGGGCGACTGACCCAGATGCTGGCATCTCGTCCTTAAGAACGTAGGTGTCTTTCTTCTCATCGAAGACGTAGTCTCCCTGGCAGCCCCAGAGATCCATTGCGAGCTTGAAGGCGTCCTTTCCGCCGTCCTTGAACTTGCCTGCGCGGTCGATCGTGCCCCCGTGCAAGAGCATGAAGCCCGTGCGCTGGCCGATTTCCTCATCCGCCCAAAGGTAGGCCATACGAAGGTTCGGATGTTGCTTGGATAGCTTGACGACAGCCTCAATGGCCGGCGACCAGGGCGTGGAGAACTCGAGGGTGTCCCCTTCCACGGAGGTCTCGCTGGCGTTCCACTTGCAGCCCCACTCGCGGCAGCGCCACTCGTACCAGTTCATCGCCCCATATTTGGTGAGGTTGTCGACCTGTTTCTTGCCGAGGTCCATGACCGTCTGGAAGCGGTCTTTGTACTTGGCTTGGAGTTTGGCCGCGTCTTCCTCGGTCATCTCGAATCCGTTGGACCCGAAGGTTCTGGCTTTGACTTTCTCGAGGAGGTCGGCGAAGGCCTTCTTCGTCATCTTGTCTTCTTTGGTTCCGGCCCACTTGCAGTTCGGGCTGACCTTGGTGAGGTAGAGGCGGAGGCCATCCTCGCTCGTCGAGCCGTACTCGATGTTGAGGTCCTCCGGCATCTTGTCCACGGTGTCAAAGTCGAGGCTGCGCTCGTGGGTGGCGGGGTCCTCCGTGAAGTTCTTTTCGACGACCTCGTGAGATTTGCCATCCCCGAAGTACAGCTTGTTTCTGACCCAATTTGGCATGTTATTTCATCTCCTTTTGACCATTTTTCTGGTCATCTTCTTCGTCATCGTCTAGGAAGTCGCATCCGGGATCCGGATAGAGGTCTCGCGACTCGTACTGGACCTCTTTGTCTTTGTCGGCATCGTAGGTGGCGCTCTCCTCGAACCCGATCCCCGGCTCGTAGGAGCGAAGCGTAAGTCGATGGATCTCGCAGGCCTTGATGGACTTCTCGAGGTTCATGAGCTCAACTTCCTTGCCGTCGCTCTGGTAGCCCTCGACCATGCAGGAATCCGCACTCCACGCACAATCGCAGTTGATTCGGACGAGGCTCATTCCCTTGGCGTTCTTCTCTTCGTTCACGTCATTGAGGAACGTGCGTCCGAAGTACTTCTTGCGGTCCTTGTTCTCTTCGGGGTTGTGGCTGAGGAAATAGGACTTGAATTCCTCGACCTTGCGCGTCGGCATCACCGCCGCGACATCCGTTTCTGCCCAATTTGGCATCGTTTTCCCTCCTTTAGGCCAAGCCTTGGGCTTGGGCGTTTGCCTGAGCGGACTGGACATAGGCATTGATGAAGCCCTCGTCCAGCGTGTTGCGTCTTTCGGACCGTCTCTCTTCCTCGTGGCCGAGGTCGGCCAGATCCTTCTCGAACGCCTTGTGGGATTCGTAGAAGTCGGCGATGATTGGCTGGCCGAGGTAGTATTCGTAGAACCAGCGCCAGTCTCTCGGGTAGAAGGGCTCGATGATGACAACGATGATGTAGAAATCACGGTAGAAGGCGATCTTCTCTGCGTCGTTCACCATCGCCTGGAAGCGGACTTTCTCAGGGAGGTTTTGGTACCTTTTGAGGAATTCTTCGTATTCGGCTTTGACTCGTCTTTGGACCTCTTGGCGGCATTCCGCCGTGGTCCTTTTCTGCTCTTGTGCCATTATTCGGCCTCCATTGCTTGAGCCTGCTTGTTCAGCTCGTCCTCGCTCTCCTGGAGCGGGCCGATGACTTTCGCGTATCGGTACGCCCCTTCGAGCGACATGTGGTGAAGATTGTTCCGGGCGCAGTATTTCAGCGCGGTTTCAGCCTGTTTGTCGGTGAGCGAAATCGAATTGCCCGTGTCCTCGTCGTATCCGCAGATGATGATCGGGCCGACGATGACCTCTTCCCTTTCGGGGAGGACGATGTTCGGCTCCATTCCCTCCGGGATTCCGTTGTCGTTGCAGATGAGGGTGCAGCTCTCGTCCTTCGGGAGGGTGACGATGTCAATCAGTCCCTTGCAGTAGTCGGCGATGGTGCGGTAGTCGTTTGGGATGCTGACGATTTTTGCGTCCTCGTTCGGCATCTTCTCAACCACTCGGATCGTCTCCACTTTCGTTTCTTCGTTTTCTTCCATTAAGGTTTTCCTTTCATTGCATGACGTCGTAGACCCTGGATGTGTTTCCGAGGCCGATGCGGATCGTCATCTCTCCGTAGGTCGTGTCTCCCCTCGGACTGTCCCACTTGTCGCGGAACAGTCCGCTGGTTCTGAATATCGAGTCGATCTGCTTCGGGTCCTTCGTGTAGAAGGCGATCATCGCCACAAGTGCCAGGTCGGCACTCGATTGGCTCGGATAGCCTGTGAAGTCCCCGGAATAGAGGCGCTCGAACTTTTGGCCGTTCTTGCTGCGGAACGCTCGCTGGATGATTTCTTGGTCAGCCATCGAAGGCACTCCGTAGAACGGCTTCGGCTGGCTCATGACGACTCTTCGACCGAGAAGGCTTTTGGCGACCTGGGCGGCCTTTTCGTTGTAGTCGAGGAGCTCGCTTCTTCCGGCGATGATGTCGCCGGTTATGCAGCAGAAACGCTTGGTGTCGTACATCTCGAGCCCGATCTCGTCGTTCCTCTTCATGCACCCCTCGGGGAGTTTTCCCTTGAGGAGGATGTGAATGCCATGTCCGGAGCAGCTTCGCTCGGCGTAGGTCCCCGGGAACTCGGCGAGCAGCTTTGTCGCCAGCGGGGATAGTTGACCGGAATCATCGATGGAATGGTCGATGTCGATGAAGACGATTCCCTGAGTGAGCACGAACGCGAGACCGTCCATCCGTTTCATCGAGTAGGCGAACCTTTCGGCTGCCATGAAGTCCGACCAGTCGGACGGCTCGTTGCTTCTGGCGTGGTGGGCGGTGACGGGCGAGATCATCACCTTCCCCACGTGGCTGACGTTCGGGTCCGTCTCCTTGAAATAGGCGACCCACTGCTTCCGGTCCTTGAGCTCGCGGGGCACGTTTCTCTCGAAGAATCTCATGCCATTTCCGCCTCGCTCGTCTTCGGCTGACCAAGCGGCGGGGTCGGCATTGCCGGAGAGGCCGCCTTCGGCCCCTCCGGTTTGGATTCCCCCACTTGCTTCACCTCCTTTGGCTGGGCCTCGGAGAAAAGCTGTTTCTCGATGCCCCCGATGAGCGTTTTGCTGTGCTTGGAGATGACGTCGAGGTTCTTCTCGAACTTCTCGATGTCGCCGTCGCTCCAGCCTGCGATGTAACTGAAGTTGAAGTTCTGGGTGTCGAGGCCGAGGAACGTGCAGACGACGCAGGCGATGGATTCCGCTTCGACTTCCTTGATTTCCTTCTTCTCCATCGGGGTGAGGCCCTCGAAGTCCTTGCGGTAGTCGGTGTGAGCCAGGGCGTGCCCGCATTCGTGGACGGTCGTTGACACCTCCTGGAGGTCGCTCATGCCTTCGAGGATCTTGATTTGGTGGTTCTCGCGGTCGCAGAGGCCGTAGACCCCCTGCCCAAGTTCCTCAGCCGTGGCGTGGGAGATCGTGTAGCCTTTCTCCCTCACGACGTCGGCGAGTCCCTTGAGGATCTTGCCCTTGTTCTCGACGGCCTTCTTCTCGTCGAATTTGAAGACGTCGAGCGGCTTCCCGTCGGTCTGGGAGACGTCGAACACGTAGCCCTGCTCGAAGCCGACCACGACCTGCTTGCGCTGCTTCTCCGGCTTCCCGTCCTTGTCGAGGATTGGGTTGCCCTCGCTGTCTTTGGATTCCTTCTCCACGTTCTTGATGATCGGGGAGAAGATCTTGATGGACTTCTCGCCGGGGATTACGTGGCGCCCCATGACGTTCCATTTCTTCATCCCGTGGACGGTGACGGCGTCCGGCTTCTGGAGCAGGATGTAGATCTGGTTGTTGAGCGAGTATTTGCCGAGGTTGCCCATGGCGATGAGCACCTCCTTGTACTTGCCGTCTTTCATGAAGTCGTGGAGCTTCTCGTCGACCTGGCGGGTGATGAGGTCCATTTCTTCCTTGCCGAGGTGCTTGGGCGAGAATTTCTTCTTCTCGTCCGGCTTTTTCGTATCGTTTTCTTCTGCCATTTTTGTGGCTCCTTTCTTGGATATGAGGCGCCAAGGAAAGTCGCGCGTGCGCGTGGCTTTTCTCGGCTAGTCTCCTAGACTTTTAGTAGGATTCCCTGAACAGCTTCTCGGTCTCTTTGTTGGCTTGGATCGAGAGGATGCCCCGCTCGCTCGGCGAGCTGATGAGGAAGCACGTCCCCCTGGGGCTGTGGACGATGGCGTCCCGCTCCGAGGGGTTGATGCCGCCGCTGTTCTCGTAGAGGGCCATCAGCTCCGTCATGTCGTTGGGCGACAGGGCGAAGATCATCGAGTACTGGGAGACGTTGATGATGGCCGTGGACTTGCGGGCGATCTCCGGCGTTCCGGCGAAGTCCCTCACGTTCTGGGTGATGATGACGAGCATCCCGTCGTATTTGCGTATCCGCTTCGCCAGCTGGTACATGAAGTCCAGGGCTATCGGGTATTTCTCGTCGATGAAGAGGTGCGCCTCGTCGATGGCGACCACCACTTTCCTGTCCGCGTGGCGGAGGGCGTTGTAGTCGCGGTTCCGGATGACCTCGTTCTCGAGCCAGCGGAGTAGGAGGAGCATCTGGGCGTTGGCCGTGGCGTCGTTCCGGTTGGCCAGCAGGCGCTGGAAGTCGAAGTTGACGAAGGCCTCCTTCGTCGAGAACGTCGTGCAGCCGTTCCAGAGGGCGCTGTCCCTGCCGCCGGCTTTGAAGCGGGCGAGGTGGTTCACGAGGACATGGAGGCAGTTCTGCTCGTAGGCGTCCGTCGACTCGGCCAGCTTCTTGTCCGTGATGTCGCAGACGTCCTGCAGGGTTGGGAAGTCCTCGTTCTTCAGGGCGGCGATGTCGCGGCCCGGCCTGATCCCTTTGGCGGAATAGGCTTCCTCGACGATCTTGTTGAGGATCTCGAGCGAGTCCTGGCTGATCCCCTGGAGCACCGTCTTGAAGAACTGCTCGAGGAACTGGAGCTGGGCGTAGTAGCTGCTGCTCGCCCCGCCCTCGTCGTCCATCGAGGTGATGATCTGGAGCGGGTTGATCCGCCCCTTCTTGCCGTCGGATGCGTCGATCGAGACGCCGCCGAGGTTCTTGGCGAGGCTCCCGTATTCGGATTCGGGGTCGAGGACGAAGACCTTCGCCCCGGCGGAGGCGAAGTTGGCCAGTAGGGTCTTCGTCGCGTAGCTCTTTCCGCTGCCGGACTGGCCGATGATGACCATGTTGGAGTTCATGTGGGTGAGGTCCCTCTTGAAGAAATCGGGGAAGGCCGGCATCGAGTTGTCCCCGAGGTAGATGCCGTCGGGGTCGATCAGGGTGTCGGACGAGAACGGGAACGCGGCGGCGAGCGAGCTCGTCTGGATGCCGTGGGCAATCTTCGTCATCTCCTTGGTCGATACCATGGCCGAGACGTAGCCGTCCATCTGCCTGCCGATAAGCTCGGAGAAGCCGAACCCCATCTCGCGGAGGGCGTCTTTGGCGGCCTTGCGGTTGGCGGAGGATTTCGGCTCGTCGTAGACGGAGAGGATGAGCACGGTGTCGAACAGCGTCTCGTTGTTTTGCTGGATGTCGGCGAGCAGCTCGCGGAGCGTGTCGAGGTGGGAGTCGCTTTCCATCGCCTGGCTTTCCTTGCCGACGTTCTTCGTCTCCAGCTCGAGGATGGCGTTGTCGATTCGCTTCACCGCTTTCGACTTTTCGATGGGTTTCATCCTCATCGTTACCTTGGTCCCGTCGAGCGAGAAGAGCCTTTCGGCCCAGGCGTTCGGAACCTGCAGCGGGTATCTCGAGATGGCGAGGTGCGACACGGACAGGCCGTCCTGGCTCGTGGCTGTTAGCCCGAATTTAAGATCGTCGGGCTGGTTGACTATCCTCAACTGGTCTCGAGGGTCGAAATCCGACCCGTAGCCGGAACGGATGAAGACAAGCAGCTCCTGATCGTTGAGCCTGTGAGCTCTCATGCCCCCGGCGCCGAACGTGTCCACCGCCTTCTCCAACTTGTCTGAAATGTCGTTTGTGTCGACGCCGTTGAGGGCGAGGAAGAAACGGGGATGCTTCTCGCCCGACGAATTGACCACGTCGATCTGGCCAAGGCGGCTCTGGATGACGTCGCACCGCTTGGCGTATTCCGTGCCGTTGATGAGGCCGTAGCCTTCCATCGCCGTGAGCCTGTCGGCCCTTTTGAGCTCAGCTGCCATCTGGGCGTCGAGGACGAGCGGCATCTCGGTTTTGATGAGCGACCACTCCTCGTCCGGCCCAACGGAGTTCAGGACCCTGGCGTAGACGGACTCGATGAGATCGTCCTGTTTGGCCTCGTCCAAGACCCCGAAGTTGACCGGCTCGACCTCGATTGCCCCGAAGACGCTCCCGTCCTTGCAGTAGACGATGCCGTTCTTGGCCTCGCGGTACGGGATGACGGAGGACACCGGGGCCTTCTTGTCGGGCCCAAACCTCTTTTTGGAGAACACGTAGCGGAACAGATAGGCAATCTGGACGTAGAGCCTCTGCTCGCCGACGCTCACGTAGAGCGGGGCGACGAGGCAGACGACCGCCACCGCGATGTAGACGCGGAAGGCAAAGTTGCTTGAGAGAGTCACCGCCACGACGGCCAAGGCCGCGATGGCGATGAGGATGTCGGGGATGGTGATTCCCTTATAGAAGGTCACTTTTACCTTCGAGGCTTTCGGAATGATATGCATTACGGTCTTCCTTTCCTCGGCTTGCCGCCGATCGTCTTCTTCTCGGAATCGTCGCGCCTCATGACGGAATTCGTCTGCCGGGGCAGTTTCTTGCCTTTGGCCTCGGAACCGCCTTGGGCTTCCGTCCTGGCATTCGGGTCCTTCTTGGGCTGCTTCATCACGTCGGCATGATTGACGACCGAGCTTCCGTGGAGGGCGTTGTTCAAGCGCGGCATGAAGTTCTTCCCCAACCCGATGACGCCGCCCTGAGCAATGTCGTGGATCATGCCGGCCGGCATCGTGGCCAGTCGGGTCGCCCCGCCCAGAACCTTCTGAGCGGCGTTCCTCGGCTTGTTGGCCTTCGCCGGGTCGATCTTGCGCTGGTTGACTTTAGCCTTGCTCGAGCTTTGGAGAGCTTCCTTCCGGCTTCCACCTTTGGCCCTTGATTTCGTGTAGGCGTTTCCGCCGACGAATTTGCCGAACGCCCCGCCGACCTTGCTGTGGACCGCGTGGGCCAGAGCCATCCCGGAGCGGACGTTGTAGACCATCGAGGCCAGCTCGTTCCTGCCGGACTCGGACCCGCAGAGCCTCGCGATGACGTCGCTCGCCTTGCTCACGGCGAAGCTGCCGCCGATGAGGAATAGCACGTAGACGACGCCGTTCTGGAAGTCGTTCTGGAAGAATTTGATGTGGTAGACCTGCGGGATGATGAGGAAGAAGAGGTTCATGACCAGCACGATCCCGTAGGCCGAGAGGATCTTGCCGATCATCGTGTCCTTCCAGACCTTGAACCGGTTGCCCTCGTCGAGCGGGATGGTAGAAATGGATATTGGGCTGACGAGGTAGAGGAGGGTGATGTCGAAGATCCTCTGGACGAAGGTGACGCTCGAGAGGACGAACATCACCAGCATCACGAAGCCGCCGAGGATCCCGATGAGGTAGTTCATCCCCTGGATGTTGAAGAGGCTCTTCACGAGGTTGACGTCCCCGTAGTCGAGCTCCCCGGAGACGAACTTGGCTATCGTCGCCTCCTTGTCCGTCCCGGTGAACGAGTCGCTGCCGATCGTGGCGAGGAACTCCCCGCCTATCGTCTGGTGCCCGGACGTCCCGTAGGCGTTCATCGAGATGTTGATCGAGCGCATGACGGTGTTGGTCAGGACTATCCCGGCCAGCACGGTGAACGGGATCAGCACGGCGATGAGGAAGCTCTGGCCGCTCTTCTTGAGGACGCTCACCCAGTTCTGTTTCTCCTGGTAGTTCGCCTTGATGATGGCGATGCCGGTGAAGAGGACGAGCAGGATCACCCCAATGATGAAGATGAGGAGGAACGCCCTCTTGATGGAGTCGGAGCGGATGATGCTGGAGAGCAGGTCGCCCTGCTCCCCGTCGATCTCCACGGTGTCGATGCCGCAGAGCATGTAGAAGATGTCCTTGATGAAGTCGATGAGCTTGCAGATCGCCGCGAAGCACATGTACAGGAAGGTGAAGAACATGTCCTTCAGCGCGTTGACGAGGTCTTCTAGGAGCATGGGCTTTCGCCTCCTTTCTTAGGCATCGTCACATCTGGGCTTTGACCCAGTTTTCGAGAATAGGCACGGCAATCTTCAACGCCAGGATGAGGACGAAGATGATGACGAAGCCAACGATGGCTCCGAGCAGGTCCTTCTTCGCCTTCTCGCGGCTGTTCTGCTCGTCCGACTTGGCGATCTTGACGCCGAGGAAGATGCAGTAGATGCTCCCCACGGCGACCACGACCGCGATCGCGGGCCAGAGGATGGCGTCGAGGATCTCGAGGATCGGTTCGACGACCGGGTAGAAATTCACGTCAGACATAACAAGTGTGTTCAAGGCTTTGCCTCCTTTTTCTTTGTCGTTTTTTCTTCGCCGTAATCGCCATGTGGGTTTCCCACTGCCGACCCCGTCGGAGATGGAGGTGACGCAGATTGCGCCACCCCCTTATCCTGTTTCAGCAGTTAGGGCCTTTTGCCCCTTTTGAGAGGGGGGTCGGCCTCACTTCTTGAAGAGGCGTTTCCGCTTGACGATGACCGTCGCGGTGACGCCCACCGCTGCGGCGGCCCCGAGGCAGATGAGGACGATGGCCCAGACGTTCATCTGGAACGCCAGGGTGAAGCTGTAGGTCCGCGCGTTGCCGAGGGCGTCGGTGACGACGACTTTGTAGCTTCCGTAGTCCTTCAGGGCGTCGCCGAGCTTGTAGTCGATCAGGACGCCGTCCTTGTAGACCTGGACGGTGCCCTCCTCGGTCAGGCCGTCGATCGAGACGGTGCCGTCCACCGTGCCGCCGTCCTCCACCCCGTTGAGGGTGACTTCGGGCGCCGTGGTGTCCAGCCGAAGGGTGAACGAATAGGTCTTCCCGCCTTGCTCGTAGGTGACGACGTAGGTGCCGTCATCGGCGAAGGCTAGATGGTTCCCATCGACAGAGATCGGGGTGCCGTCCTTCGTCACGGACACGACCTTGATGCCGTCGCCCAGCGTGTAGTCGAGCGAGGTCTTGGCCGAGTCGGAGACGATGCGGAACGTCACCGTCTTTTCGTTGCCGTAGGCGTCGGTGATGACGGCTTGGTAGGCACCCTCATCGGTGAGGGCTTGGCCGCTCTGGTAGGAGATTGGCTTCCCGTCCTTGGTCAGGACGATGGTCTCTTTCTCGCCGGCGGTGATGGAGACCGGGCCGTTGGAGATCCCGCCGTCGGCCACGTCCATTCCGAACGCCACTGTCTTGTCGATGGCGATGGTGAAGGATGTCTTGTTGCCGTAGGCGTCTTCGACCGTGATGAGGTAAGCCCCCTCCTCGGTCAATTTGTCTCCGAACGAATAGGCGTAAGGCTCGCCGTCCTTGATGACGGTGACCGTCGCGGGCTCGTTGGCCGTGACGGTGACGTCGTCCGAGGTGGTAGCGTCGCCTCCGATTCGCTTTCCGTCGGAGGTCGTTGCCTCGTAGTCGACGGTCTTGTCGATGACGAAGGTCTCTTCCGTCACGTTGCCGAGATCGTCGGTGACCGTGATGACGTAGGTGCCCTCTTTGTCGAAGGTCGTCCCCGAGGCGAACGGGGTCGGATCCGACCCGTTGAGCGAGACCGTGGCGGAGGCAACATCGGAGTCGCCCCAGGAAACAGTCACGTTGCCGTTCGTGGTCCCGCCGTCGCCCACCCCGCCGAGGTTGACCTCCGGTGCGATGGAGTCGATGGTGAAGGAATAGGTCTTGTAGTTGTCGGCGTCGGTCTGGTTGACGAGCTTGATCTGATAGGAGCCGCTCTCCCCTTTCGGGATCGAGACGAAGCCCGTCTGGTCGAGCCGGACCAGCTCGCCGTCCTTGTAGACCTCGGCGAAGTACTTTGAGGAGTCGTAGCTGAAGCCGACGTCCTGGTTGGTCTTCCCGCCGTCCTCGACGCCCTGGAGGGTCCCCTGGGGCAGCGCCTTGTGGAAGGCGTACTCCTTGGTGACGGTCCTGCCGAAGTTGTCCTTGAGGACCACCTCGTAGGTTCCGTCCTTGTCGAAGGCGTAGCTGAGCTTGTCGGTGCTGACGCCGTCCAGCTTCACGCCGTTGCGGTAGATCTCGAGCGAGGTGAGGACCTGATAGCCCTCTCCCATCGAGACGTCGATCGAGACGGCGGTGTCGTCGGCGTTGTTCTTGAAGGCGACCTGCTCCTCCTCGTCGGAGATGTAGACCGTGAACGACGTCGAGTGGCCGAGGCGGTCGAACGCCCGGATGAGGTATTCGCCGCCCTCGATGATGGTCGGGAGCGCGTCACCGTAGGTGTAATAGGATGTGGCGCCGGCCTTGGTGACCGAGACGCTGGCCCATTTGTCGCCGTCGAGGATCGACTCGATTGCGAACGACTTGAGGTAGAAGGCGCCGGCGGAGGGCATCGAGTCGGCGTTGAGGGTGAATTCCTTCGAGCCGTCGTAGGTCTCCGTCTTGACCTTCAGCTCCGGCGCGTCGTGGTCGATGATGACCGAGTACGTGCTGGAGTTGCCGGCCTTGTCGGTCTCGGTGATTGCCCAGACGCCGGATTCCTTGAGCTGCTCGCCCAGGGCGGTTCCGTACTGGAGGGTGACCGCCCCTTCCGACTCGTGACCGACCCTCACGGCTGTGGCCGAGACGGCGTCGCCGCCGTTGGTGAGGACGTAGTTGTTGCCGACCGGCAGGTTCTGCCCGCCACAGGTCCAGACGTTGTCGTAGACGGAGCCGTTGGTCGGATGGTTGGCGCCGTCGGAGTATTTGGCCTCGCTGACGTAGCCCTTCGCGTAGAAGCGGATGGCCTCGTCGAGGAGGGCTTTGTCGAAGTAATAGAGTTGGATGGCCGGGTTCGCCTTGGATTTGTAGACCCAATAGGCGCCGGCTCGGGGCTCATCGTCGTGGTTGTCCGGATCGCCGTTGTCGGCCACCGCATTCGTTTCCTTGAAGGACGCGACGTCGTCGAGATGACGCTCGCTGACGTAGGCGGCGGTCTCGAGAGAAACCGCATAGTTCAAGGCATCAGAATCGGAGACAAAGCTGGTGACTGAGCCATTGAACGTGACGTCGAACCACTTGCTAACGGCGATGTCGTCGCCGGAACGGTCATTCAGGCGGTCGCCGTTGTTGCTCGGCGCAGTCCGGTCGATCACGGCGCGATAGGTGCTGGAGTTGCCGGCTTTGTCAGTGAGGACGAAGGTGAACTCGCCCTCCTCATCGATGACCGTATTCTTAACGTAGTCGGCTCCGTTAAACTTGCAGGTGGCATCGCCGTCCCAAGTGAAGTAGACCGGCTTGTTGGTGACCACCCCACTCTCGACTTGCTTGCCATCGGCGTAGATCGCTCCGGTCGGGGCTACCGTGTCGATTACGGCGCGGAACTCGGACGTGTTACCCACCTCGTCGGTGAGGATGACCGTGTAGGAGCCGTCCCCGTTGATTTCGGAGCCGGAGGTATAGGCTTTGAACGCCCCGCCATCCTTGGAGATGGCAGCCGTGGTTTCGGAGGAATCAAACTCGAAGGCTAAGGCGTGGTTAACGTAGGAGCCATCGGCCACCGCTGCCCCGGCTGAGGTCCACTGGCCTTTGCTCGGAGCCTTGTCAATGCGGACATCGAATGTGGATTCGTTGCCAGCGGGATCTTTGATGGAAATCTGGTAGTCTTTGTCGCTCCCCGCCCCGCAAGTCAGGCTGACAGCGTTGTCGGAGAGAAGGTTCAGGGTCTGCTTGTTTCCGGAGCCATCGGTGACGGTTCCCGTCGCCTCGCCGCTGGTGACGGCGGAGTCGACGATGAGCTTGGCATCCACGTCGGAGGCGAATCTGAGTGCGCTTCCGCTCTGGTATTCGACGCCGTTAATGGAAAGGGCGGGCTTCTTGTGGACGATCGTGAACGAGTAGGTCACGGCGATGCCGGTGGCGCTGACGACCGTGTTGTCGTAGACGGTCGAGGGGTAGCCCGTCGCCGTCAGGACGTAGTTGGTGCCCATGGCGAACGAGGAGCAGGAGCATTTGCCGCTCGGGCTCGAGTACTCGTAGCGGATGGTGTCGCCTTCGTTGACGTAGAGGCCGGTGCTCACCTTCCCGGAGGCGGACATCGAGCCGGTGTAGGCGAGGCTCCCGTTACGGAAGAGCTTCACCGTCGGCGCGGCGGTCTCAAGGAACACGCTCATGGTCGAGGAGACGTTTCCCGCCTTGTCGACCGAGTAGAACTGGTAGAGGCCATCGCCGCTGTCGCTCGGGATGATCGATCCGGACGAATAGGCCACGAAGCCTGAAGATTTCGGCGCTTTGTAGTAGACATTGGCCACGCCAGAGCCGGAGTCCGAAGCTACGTAGCTGAAACTGGAGCGGACGTAGCTTCCAGAGGCAATTGCCGAGCCGTTGGCGTACAAAGCGCCTGACGGAGCAATGGTGTCTACGTAGAAGCTCATTTCAGAGGATTTATTGCCGAGTGTGTCTGTTGCGTAGCAGTAATACCAACCATTAGTGAGTCCGGAGGTATAGGCCGAACTTGATGTGGTGCTGTAATAACTCGAGCCAGGGACTTTATAAGACAGATAGGAGAAGTTGGTGTCCGTTGCGGTCACCTTGACGGCACAGTTGACCATCGCCCCCGTGGATACGGAAGTGCTGGTTCCGCTTCTAACGAGCGCGATACTCGGATTGGTGTAATCAATGAGCAATGTCGCACTGTTGGTGGCAACAGTCTCGTAAACGCCGATCTTTCCGCCAGCGGAATACAACCAAAGGTATTTGTAGGTTACCTTGATTGTGTAACTGCCCGAATATAGGCCGCTCGAGATTTTTCCCAGCTTTGACAAGTCAATGATTTGAGAAAGCGTCGAGCTTCCTGAACTGGTATACGCAACCGTGGAGGTCGAGCCATTCTTGTCGTAAACGACATCCTTGAAATCGGTCTCGCTTGTTCCCGTCTCGGCTTTTGCCGTTGCGTGGAAATATCGGCTTGAACCGTTGAAAATTTCAAAGGAAAACTCGGTGAGGATTCCGGCGTTCTGAAATGCCGCTGCCGAAATCGTCGATGCAACCGCGAAATGGGAATCAGCAAAATCAACATAAGGCGACGTGGCGTTGATCTTCACAGAACCCGTCGAGCCGACAGTCGTGCTGGTATTGTTGCCGTAAATCTTCACTCCAGTGTCGTGATAAAAGCTCTGATTGGCATAAGTCGGTAGGTTGCTGCCAATCATTGATTTGAGCAAAGTCGTTACGTGGGTCTCATAGCCATAGACGCTGGGATAGCCCGTAGATTGATAGTTGGAGCTGCTTCCGCCACCGCCACCGCCGTCAACGACATACATGTCTTTGATTTGCGGGTTGCCGATGTTGGCTTTGACCATGGGAACCGCCTTGCTCGCGCATCCGCCCAAAAGGGCCGGAAGAAGCATGACAGCTAGCAACTTAGACTTGGTTGAATTTTTCATTCGTTAATCTCCTTGTGATTGAACGTTCTCGGGTCGGCCCTCGTCGCACATCAGCTTGAGGAGCCTCGCCTGGGCGTCGCTTATCTTCTCGACACAGGCGAGCATTCCGTTCTTCTCGGCCCGTTTCTCTGCAGTTGTGAGAGTTGCCAGAGCCTCTTGGAAGTTGAATGCTCGAATGGATTTTTCCAATTCCTCTTTGGCTTGCGGGGAGAGGATTCCCTCGACGCCTTCGCAGGCGATCGCCACTATCTGCTTGATGATTAAGGCGTTCTTCGTTTGCTCCTTCCTGTCGAGGGGTAGCGGATTCGCCTTGGCGCTTGGCGCGGTTACGACATTGATGAGGGCGTTGCGCTTTCTGAGGTCGTAATAGGCTCTTCCCTCATCGAACCAGCGTCCTTCGATCAGCTTCTGGGACACGCGCTTCATCGAGTACTGGCTCACCTCGAAGCACGGGGTGAACACGCTTTGAATCGGGTAGTAGCCGAAGACGGTGACGATGGCGTGGCCCATGTCTCCGGGCCGATTGAGTATCTGGAGTTCGCTCGGGTAGATGAGCGGTCTCTCTTTGACCGTCGAATTGCTGTTGATGTCCTCGCCTTTGGACGAGTTGAACCCGACCGAGCGCTGGACGATGGAGTAATTGCCACACCGCTTCGAGAAATCCTCGATGGTCTTGAGGTCGGTCGTCCCGATGAAGACCTGGATGTTGCAGTTGCCCTTGATGATGTCGGCGGCCTTCTCGTCGTAGGTCTTCGCCAGCTGCGAGTAGCTTTGAATCACGAGGTTCAGCCAGATGTTCCGGCTTCTTCCCACGGTCACCATCTGCTCGAGCTTGTGGATCTTCGGGAGGTTACCGAACTCGTCGAGGATGAAGTAGACGGGCCTCGGGAGTGACAGTTCCGGGTAGGTGTTGGCTTTGTAGACAAGCTCTTTGTAGGCTTGGAGGATCACCATCGAGGCCAGCGTGTGACGGGTCTCTTTCTCATCCGGGATCTGAAGGAACAGCGCCGTCGGTTTCTCTCCCATCGTCCCGAACTTGATCTCGTTCTCGGAGGTCAGAGCGCAGAGGGACAAATCGGAGAACATCGACAGCTTGTCGAACGTGGATGAGAGGTAGGAACCCCGCGTCTTGTCGCTCGAATCGAGGACTTGCTTGCTGAGGGAGACGGCTTTGCTCAAGGGGCTTCTGTGCTTGAAGTAGTCAAGCAGCTCCTTGCAGTCATCGTCGGTCGATGTGGCCACTTTTGTGAGCGAGAAGAAGTTGTATTTTTCCTTGCTCATTCCGAGGGTTGGGTCGGCGGAATCCTCCAGCATCGCGAGGGCGATGGCCAGGATGAAGTTCTTTGCGCCGCTTTCCCACATCGGTTCGTCCTTGTTCGTGACAGGGCAGAGGACGGTGCAGATGTCGTTGAGGTCCTCGTAGACCATGTCGTTGAGGAGCTGCCGCTTGACCTGGATGGCCGAGTCAAGCTTCTCCTTCTCGAAGTAATCGGTCCCGTCGAACGTCCAGCACCCCCGCTCCTCGTCTTCCTTCACCTCGTCGTCGAGGTGCAGCGCCCGCTGATAGAGCAGGTATGGCCTCTCGAGGGGGTTCCAGCGGACGGAGTTGTAGGGATTCCGTAGGTCGAGCACCTTCACCTCGTACCCCTTGGCCTTGAGGGTCTCGGAATGGTCGGCGTAGAGCTCGCCTTTCGGGTCGCTGATGAGCATCGACGGATGGTTTTTCAGCTCGGATAGGATTTGGATGGTTGGCGAGACGAACGTGGTCGTCTTGCCGGACCCCGTGGTGCCGATGATGAGGGAATGGGAGGGTTTGGCGAAGGTCACCCGGAGGTGGCCGTCCGCTTCAACCGCTTTGATCGGCGTGCCGGCGATCTCCTTTCCTTTCAGCTCGTCGAAGTCCACCGTGGTGAAGTTCTTGTCGATCTCCTCGTCGCTCTCGAACCGCGATTGCTCGAGGTTGGCCGCGAGATGGAGGTCGCTTTGCTTGCCCTTGATGATGTTTTTCGAGTTGAGCAGCCAGTAATGCTTGTAGTAGTAGAGAAGCACGACCATCGCCGCCAGCCCGACGAACAGGGCGAAGAAGCCCAGGGTGTCGAGGCTCGCCAGATAGCGGATGTCGAATCGCTGCCTGACGGCGCACGTGAGCCCGAAGCCTAGGAGGTAGCAGACCCAGAAGGCGATGAGCGAATAGATGAGAATCTTTGACGCTTTCTTTTTCATTCGGCCTCGATTACTCCTTCCTCGACCAGACGGTCGTGCTCGGCTTTGGCGAGGAGGCACTCGAATTCGGCGAAGACGTCGACTCGCTCGTCGTCCACCTCCTGGTTGAGTCGGGCGGCCCTTGAGTAGAGCCATCCGCGCCTCATCTTCTCGTCCCACCGCATCTTTTCCTCGGGCTTTGCGCTCTGGCGGAATTCGCCGTGCATTCCCTTGGCCGAATAGAGGTAGGCGATGACCTTGTTGCCGCATCGGCGGTAAAGGTCTTTGTGGAATCGGGCGGAGAGGAGATAGCGGTCCGGATCGACTTTGCTTCTCAGGCAGATGGCTTTGGTCTCCTCGTCCCGGAGCTTCAGCTTTCGCATCAGCTCCATGAACGTGGACATCGAGTTTTCGTCGGTCATCATGTAGGTTGTGATCCGGTCGATTGCCGGGCGGATCTCGTCCATGTCGTGACTTTCGTAGCCGGCTTTCTTCGGCGGGAGCGAGCGATAGGCCTCGAGAAGCAGTTCCTTGAGGTCCTTGTCGTAGATCGCCCGCATATCCGGCTTCTTCAGCTTCTCGTCCTCGTCGGCGAGGAGCTTGTCGCAAATCTGGTGGAAGGCGTATTCGTGGCCGTCCAGCCTCTGCTCGATGCGGACTTTGAAGTCCTCGAGCGAGAGTTTGCTGAGAAAGCCGTAATGGAACTTCTTTTCCCCGGTGTCCGTGTCGAAGGCCGTCGGCTCCGTCTCGTAGAATGAGAGGTGGATGTGCCGGTTGTCGGTGTTCTCGTGGAGGCCGGCGAACCAGACCACCTTCTCGTATGGGATGTGATTGGCCTTGAGGAAAATAGGCAATTCTGATGTGACGAGGTCTTGGGCGTTTCGCCAGGAGGCCATCTTCTCTTTCCCGTAGTCTTCGCTGAAGGAGATGATGACGTCCCAGACCACCGAGTCGGTGGCCTTGAGTCCGTCGCGGATCTCGGCCTTGCGTTTTTCGGTCAGAAGGCCGTTGGCGTCGAAGGCACCGGAGCTTTTCTCCCGGTTCCCCGCGTAGTCCATGAAGTCGAGGTACTTCCCTGCCTTTCCGCCTTTGTCGACGTAGTTCAGGTAGTCACCTTTCTTCGTGTTCTGAGAGGAATAGAACGGTCGCTTCTTGGAGCCCTTGGCGTAGAACCGCGACCGGACGAGTACGTTTGGTGCCTCGCTCATCGCGGAATGTTCCTCAATTTCTTGAAGCGCATCGGGATGCCATCGAAGCCGCCGTTCTCGACAATTTCCTTGATGTTCTTGTCACTCATCCCGCTCATGAGGAGCAAATGGTAGAGACAAGAGCAAAGTTTCATGATGCTTTCGTGGTCATCGGCAAGGTTCGCAATCTGCTTGGTTTCAACATCAGAGCGCTCCAGCAAGAGCGTCTTGATCTCGTTGAGGGCTTCTTCGGTTGCGTCCCCTTGCATCCTCTTGACGGAATCAACCACAGGAAGATTGATGTTGGAATACAAAGGAGCAACGGACTTGTATCCTTCCTTCATAAGCAAAAGGAAGAAATCGTTTTGGTTACCGCCGACTTTCTGATAAAGCTCAGACATCTTCTTCGAAAACTCCGGATCATAAATTCGCATAGTGCAGCGAGTAATCTGCTGCGTGTTGAGATTCTTCACTTTGCTTTTCCTCCAATTGAAGGAGAGGACCAAGCATTCCCTTGATGGCATTACGCCCCAGTTGTTGGTTACTAATGGAAGTTATTGATTCCCACTAGGCTCTGACACTGTGATTGATGGAATGTCTGATTGGTCCCCTCACTTAATAGGCTTCGAAACTGCCAAAACTTGGTAGTGGGTTTTCAAATTTTCCCGGAAAGTTTTTCTTTTAGCTTCGCTAAAGCTTTTGAAAGAAGTTTTGAAAACGTTGTTTCGTCAATCTTCATTTCCTCAGCAACATCGCGCTGCTTTCTTTCCTTTAGATAGACTTCCACCACCGCCATCCGCTCACGCGGTCGTAGACCTTTTATCGCTTTTGCTAAAAGGTCATTTCTCTCTTTCAGCAACGAGACTTGATGAGGGTCAAGACTTAAATCGGGCACCTCGTGAGCGAAGTTACGTAATTCATCGACTTGATCAATTGATCCTACTTTTCGCTCGTATTTCCTCTGGCGTTGATATTCGTAGTAATAAGGAGCGAAAAGTTTTGGTCTCCTTTCCTCGGGTTGAGAAATGATTGCTTTGTACATGCCTTCATCGATTGGAAACGAAACTTCCTTAAGAACTTTCTTGGTATTTAGAATCAGAACATCGACAACAATTTGAGAAGCCATTGTTAATACCTCCTGGGGTTGGCTCCGGAGGCAATAACCGCAAGGGCAATCGCTACCGGTCGAGTTTTCTCTGACCTTTGGTGTCGATTCCTGCCCGTTTGAAGGTTTAAAAAACGAGCGGAATTGCTTCTTTCGAAGCCCTTCACGCTCGTCTTGCGAGTCTTAATTATTTGAATTACCTATTAGTCACCTTGATGGTGCCGTCTGGCATGAATTGAATACGAGTTAGGATTCCTTTGAACAAAATTTCCACCACTCTTGTGGCGGGGTCTACCATGCATATTTTTTTGTTTAATTTGTTGCGAATTTCTTTCATTTTTTCACCTCCTTTCCCATTCGACAGCACGAGTTTATCGCAACAATTAAAAAGGACCTAGGCGACCCTTGTCCTACAAAAAAAGCGCCGTATTATCGGCGTTTTTTTAATTTCCAGTCATGGGAGGCAATCTTTTGGCCTCTATTTGGCAACAAAAAAGGACAACCCTTGTCCTAAAATAGTTAGGAATCTTTTGATAAGGGGTCGAAGTTAAGGTCAATGAGGAACCCATTTACTTCATCAATATCATTTTCTCGCATACCGCATAGCACAGCCTCAAAAGCATCGTCCTCCTTGCTGCCGGCAATAAATTTAATTCCAGCACGTTCTAAAACAAGGGCGGAAATTTGTTCGTATAGGTGCAACCCGTGGCAAATTGCTATCAACGTTCTTTTATTCGGCTGAACTATTTTCCCGTTCAAATATCTTCCTAGTTCTCGCTCACTAATTCCCGATTCATCCGATAGCTCTTTTATTTCATATCCACGATATTCCAGAAGTTTAGTAAGGAATTCGCTTAGGGGGAGAATGCTAAATTGCCTCATATCGTTGATTTCTTTTGAATATGCCAGGAAATTCTCAGCAGACTGTTTCTTTTCATCGGCACTATTTTCTTTTGACAAATCGAGTCTGAAATGAAGACCATGGCCGCAGTCTCTGCAAAGATAGCACGATGACGAAATGGCATGATCAGTGTCTCCTGATAAAGATGAAAGCTCGAACTTTAAGCAGCATTCATCCAAATGCCTTCTGGCATAGTCGGTTAATACCAATTCCCCAGGGAACGGCGACAAGCAATATTTATGGTCGTTAATGCAAACATGGTTCTCAACAAAAACCAGTTTTCCTGTTGCGAAACCTTCAAGCAACCGTTGAGACTTTATAATGTTTTGAAAAATGTCTTTAAATTCAACAGTGTATGTCTCGTTGGATTTTAAAGAGCCCTTTTTAAACAAATAAGCAGGAGCAAAAATATGTTTTTCCTGTATCCAATTTAAACATCCGATTGCATCTTCGAACCCAAGATCAATCAATCTCTTCCTTGCTGCATATGCCGTCACACCGAAAAACTTGGCTATTTCACGAACTATCCGTTCTGTGTAAATAAGGGGATCGTAATCCGGGAAACTTGAATATAAACTAAGCAACTCGTTTGCCTTTATTAGCAGGGTTTTGCTTGGCATTAAAAGATATGGGGCTATCCCGTTCGCCTGTCTTTCCATCCACGAAAGCGTGTCTCCGTCAATCTCCCCTCTTATGCTTCCGTCGCTTTGGCACTGAATTACTTGCAGGCTTTTGTTAAGAACTTTTGCAAAGGAAAAAGCTTCCCTATGCAAAGCCGCGTGTACGCACTCATGGGCGATTGTGATGTTTTCGGAGCCAAACGAATAAACAGAAGTTGCCGAAGTATCGATTACAATTGTCCTTGCCGAAATTTCTTCAGTATATTTCTCCCTAGTAGTTGAATTATAAAAAGTACCGACCGAATCAGAAAAATAAAGCTGTCCAAAGATGCTACCATCAAGCGTTATTTCCCGATTAAGTAGCTTAAGCCCCATATTTTTTACCAATTCGTGGATGTTGACGGGGCAAGGAGTTTCTAATGCTTGAGGTAAATATCGGGTGAGTATTTCCTCCGCTACGCGGTTGTAGTCATCTTTTTTAATGAAAGGAACTAAATCCCCAGAAAGAGGCCTTTTGAAAGAAGATCTTGAATACTCATCAGTATTAATAATTTGGAATCCTTTCATTCCAACGTCGTCAATTTTTGCCGAACACGAGACAGTTAACCACAACGACCCCAAAGGCTCTGTCTCGTAGTAATCACCATCGTACCTAATTCTGGCAGATAATTCTGGATCAATGAGCAAATCAAATTCAATTTGTCCATCTGCAGCCTTTGAAATGAAAGCATCACGATAGCGTAAATCATCAACCTGGATGTAAGAAAGTGTCCCTGAATTGCAAAGCCTTTCGCCAATTTCCTCACGATTGACAATACAAAAATGCTTAACTGCACTAAAAACAGCATTCCCGTACTTTTCTTGGATGAAATTAACAAAAAGCTCGTTTGCTTTGGACACCTTACTCAACCCCTAGCTTTCAAAAGTCTCCGCCACAATCAACCCCATTTTTAATGTAAGTCCCTGTCTTAATGTGGCATTTCTTTTTGTTCTTTGTACAATAGTCAATCACCTTTTGCGCTGCCTCATTATAAAAGTCTTGATAACCTGGATATTCCGCCACCAGCTTATTGTAATGAAGCCTTCCAAAAACGATTTTGTCTACAAAACCGATTTTTTCCAGAATTGAATCTATGCCTGTATCGTCGATGTTCGGAGTTGGAAACGGTTCAACGCTAACCCATGTTGTAAAGCCGGCATCATGAAGATCCGACAGGGCCTTGATTCGCTCTTCATATCCGGTGGCAAATGGCTCATATTTTTTCTTAAAGGAAGCGTTTAACGAAACCAGAGTGATACCATACTCATTTATTTTGGAGGTCTTTAAAAGCTCGTTCGGAAGCGTCCCTTTTGTAAGTATGATACATTTGATGTTCTCTTCGTTGATTCTATTAATGATTTTGATCGACATTTCGCCAACTTCTGGATATTTATCCATAAATGGGTCCGTCATAAAGCAGAGGTTGACAGCCTTAATTTCTCCTTTTAATTTTGGGAGTTCCTTGTCCAGAAGTTCCAGCGAATTGCTTACTAAAGCAGGAGTCCTCCATTCTTTGTACGTCTTGACGTGTCCAAAACGTTTGGCCATATTGAAGGCGTAACAAGGAAACAAGCAGCCGTGGGCGCATCCCTGGACGTGGTTGACTGTGTAATCCCCATATTCAACTTTAGTTTTATAAAGTAATGACTTCCTAGTGACTTCTTTCATCTTGTTGCCTCCGTTTTCCAAAATAGTGTTGCTGTCCCCCAAGTGTCCGGCCGTCGAGGTCGCATACTATTATAAAAAATCTGTATGTCATTATGATGCTCAAAATAGGTTAATCCTTTTCGCAAAAATCTACAGGTATAGCCAGAAATGTGACCGTATTTCTTTACGAAGGAATCATCTATTCTATGAAGCAATTCTGCACAATCAATCGCTCCTTCTTTATTAGACGGTATGTAATTCATTATTTGAGAATATTTTTCTTCCTCGTCGTCAAAAAGCATCATTTGGTCTCTTGTGTAGTCGGTATACACGGTAATATTCCCATGGGAGAGGTAAAAGTCACGCTCGATTTTTCCACTAATATCTTCTTCGTCTTTTGGAACTTCCGTGAACCTTTCCTTCACCAGAACCAAGCCTTTATCGCTCTTTGAGACAACTAAAATCACTTGGCTAATTGAGGTGTCGGCATCATTTTTTCTAAAATATACGGGCAAATAGTTTAGTTGACTACCATGTTGCAAATTTAACCGGGTGATAAAGTCATGGATTATTTCTTCGGTTATTTCGTCCCGAGGTGTGCCGGAATCGCAAAGCTTTCTAAAACGTTGTAGAGTGGCGTCTGATCCGAAGAATTTGAGAATTGTGGCTTCCCCGTTTTCTGCGCTCATCCAGCGGAAAAAGAAATCCATATTGAGATAAAGAATGCAGTCGGAAAGGTCATTGCGGATTAAATAATTTATAGTCTGGGTGTCACATAGCAAACAGCTGAAAGAATCTACATAGGATATGACTATGTCATTATAGGAAAATAAGGAATGCAAATTGACTTTGGTGGCATCGTCGGAATTGACAACAATGTTTTCCGGTAAGGATTCGTATCCAAACTTCTTTTTGATATTTTCCTCTAGCGTATTGGAACGATAAAGGTCGTTAAAATAAAACTTAATATTTTCAATTTCCTTCGCCAATTCTAAGACTTTAAGAGGCACGGATTCATCACCTGTCCCATATTTGCCCTCCCCTGCAAACAAGTCTAAATAAACAATCTTCTTGTGCTTTGCAAAAGGGTGACTTTGTCTAGTATTGTCGATGATTTTCAAATAGAGACCAATGTAGTAATAAACAAACCGACTCTTCGCCCTGCTTTCATCATCGGGGTTGATGTAAAACTTTCGTGCTACTTCGCTTGGATTTGACATTGCTTTCCCTCCTAATTGATTAAGTCAGGGCAATCGAACAAAGCCTTGGCAATCTTTTCGCATCTAGCAATCGTCTGTTGAAAGGTAGTAAACGATTCATGGGATGGAAGTATTAGTGGGTCATGGTCCTTAAGCTTGTTCTGGTCAGGCAATAAGAACTGTATGTTTCCAATTCGGTTCAATGTCCTTGATTCAAATTCACCATAATCCATACCAGAGAAAACATCTTCAGGGAAATCGTGACCATCCTTTAAAACGAGTGTGTCCTTCCCGTTTTCGGATTTCATATAGTATTTGAAGGCATCTTCAGCCGGATCCGGTTTTTGTGGAAGCATATGGTCCAGCTGGAATACATCGTCTTTAATATGTGAAAGAATAAGGCTTGCTTGCCCAAAACTAAGCCGGTTCGTCTTTGAATCGATAGATTCCACCAAAGCAAGTATGCTATAGGCGAGTTCGCGTTTGGGGTAAGCATTAAGGACCAAAAGTTTGCTTTTCACAAGGGAAGAATCAACACCGTTAGATTTGAGAGCCTCTATAAAGGCGTCTGAAATATATTGGGCATCAAGCTTTTCCTTTCCATAGAAATGTTCGCCCAGCGGCTGGAATGTTTTGTATGCATCCTTACTATCACCGCCATTAATGGACTGGAACTTAAACATAAAAAGGACGGAGGATTTCACGATTTGAGTTACTTCATCTTTATTTAGAATGCCTTTTTTAAGTTCGGCAAATGCCCTAAATATAAGGAATTGCGGATGCTCATAACGATTGATTAGGAAAAGCTTGTAAAACACTTTAAAAGAGGATTTATCGACAAGTTTTGTAGCTTCTGCTTCGTTGGAAAGAAGGCCAAAGGTATCGGCCTGGCTAACCATATCGTCTATCCATTTCTTCAAGCCATCCGCTTCTGAAGAGGCGTGGTAATCCGTCATTAACTGTCTAGACAAAGCACCGAATTCTTGGAGACCAATCGCCTGACGGTAGAAATGAGAATACGCTCTAGTGAAGACTCGCATATACTCTTCTAGACAATCATTGGTTTTGATAATCAACTGGCCCCATTTTGTTAAGTAGGTGTTGTAGTCTTTTTCCTCGAGCTTTGAAAAAATGAAAGTCTTAATTAGGTCTATTCTATCCAATGGTTTTCCTTTGCTGTTGATTGACTCGAAAACAGAGAAGACTCTTGGCATATCAACGGAGGACTGAATTGCGATAAAAATGACCTTATTCATCACAAAATTAAAGAAAGTGATGATTTCATTCCCGGGCATTCCGGTTTCGGAGGTCTTCTTGTCAATGGTTTCATAGACATGAAGGAACAGGTCTCTAATGTTTTGCTCAGTGGAATTGCTTATTTGGTAGCCTTTAAGTAACTCCACGATTCCGATAGGGTCGTCATAGCAGGAGTCAAAAATGAAGGCGAAGATGTTCGCATCGATGCTGTTGAGTGTCAACAAGCGTTCTTTTTTATTGTATTGTTGATTCGAATATTTCCATAAACATTGTCGAATGTTTACAACATCAGGCACTGCCTCTGAAAAATTCCGTCGACGAGCAATAGAGTATATCGACAAAAGCATCATAGAGAAAGTGGCCAAGCGCTGCTGACCATCGACTACTTCATATTTGTCTTTTACACCATCCTCTCCCTTGCCTTTAAATCTGAGGAAAAGTGTTCCGGTGAAAAGCTCATCGTCAGGGTTTTGGCTGTGTTTCTTATAAGCATCAAAAATATCTGAGAGAAGCGAGTTTACTTCTTTTTCGCTCCAAGAGTATGGGCGCTGGTAAACAGGCACTTCAAAGAAATTCGTTGAGAGAGCCAAACTAATCGGCCAATAGTGAGGATCAAACTGCTTTTCTGCCATAATTATTTTTCCCCTTTCTTATCTTCCGGAAGTGACAAAGTCTTGTACAGCTCTTTGGCCATGATGTTCATCACAGTCTGTTGGAACATGGCGTTACCTAAAAGCCTCTGGAAAGCATCGTCGTTCATCTTCACGCACTCCCCGAGAACCCGTTGGAATTCCTTCGGAAAAATCGATTGAATGAACATCTGGATGTCGTTGTTCCGAGCGTAGTCCGCAAGATGCTTCTTGACCTCCGGATCATCCATAAGCAGCTTGAACACGCTGTCCAAAGCGACCTTGTCGCCGGGGCCAAAATCACCGTCGTATTCTTCGTTGACCTCTTGGACGATTCGTTCAAGCGTGTCCGTCTTCTTGACAACGTTAATGGCCGGCTTCGATTTCTTCGGCTGGAATTCGCCTGGTTCCTTTCCCAAATCGATAATCCCGTGGAAAGTCTCCTTCAAGGTCGCGTACTGGAGGGTGACCTTGCCAGTGAGATCGATGATGTCCACTTTGCTCCTCGGAAGCAGGTGGATGAGGTTGGAAACAAAGACATAGTCTTTGAAAAGCTCTTCGTCATTGATTCGGACAACCTGCGTGACGAAGCCGTATGCTCTCACGAACTTAAGCATGTTCTCACGCCCCTCATGCTGCTTGTCTTCTTCCAAATCTTTATAGCGGTCGATGACCGGCTTCAAAAGGCTGGCAATTTTTCCAATCGTCTTTGCGTCCTGTGTCTTCTTCCCACCTTGTTCCGCCATCAGCTGGCTGAACGTATCCACATCCCCGGAGGTGTAAAGGCCGAGGTCGCTGACCTTTGAGCGGAGGTCATACACGGCGTTGAGGTCGATCTCCCCGACCAAAGAAGCCTCCTCGTAATAGGGCTGGAAGGCGGATTTTATGTCTTCTTTCGTGTTGGCAAAATCCAAAACAAAGGTGTCGGTCTTCCCTGGGCAGGTGCGGTTAAGACGTGATAGCGTCTGAACGGCGTTGACGCCCTGAAGTTTCTTATCGACATACATTGAGTGGAGAAGTGGCTCATCGTAGCCGGTTTGGTATTTGTCCGCCACCACCATGATGTTAAACTCGTCCGTCTTGAAGGCCTTGCGGAATTTTTTGTCCGAATTAATGTAATGCCCCTCGTGGTCTATGTTCATCTCCGCTTCGCGGTAAATCTTTGGGTCATTGTCGAATTTGACATCTCCGGAAAAAGCGACCAGTGCCCCACATCCGGCGCATTCCTCGGGGTGAGCCTTGATGTAATCCTTGATGGCAAAATAGAATTTCACAGCGCTGTGGCGCGAATCGGTTACCACCATCGCCTTGCCGTGGCCATCGATCTTCTTTCTCCCATTGTGGAGAAAACTGTCCATGATGATGTCGACTTTTTGGCTAACGGTGAAATCGTGGGATTTATAGTACTTGAAAAGGGCACGCTTCGTCCTCTCCTCAAGCAATTCCGGATTGTCTTCGGTGTTCTTGAGGAGGTGAAAAGCCTCTTGAATGGTAGTGTAATCCTTCAAGACATCCAGAATGAAGCCCTCTTCGATGGCTTGTCGCATCGAATAGGTGTGGAAAGGCTTCCTGCCGGTCGCGGTTGGCGTCCCGAACAGGGTCAGAGTTTTTTCCGTTGGCGTTGCGGTAAAGGCGAAGAAAGACTGGTTGTCGTGATGCCCCTGCCCAAGGATCTCCTCGACAAGTTCGTCGTCCATGTCAATGTCGTCGACATCGATTCCGTTCTCCTCGGCGTATTTCTTAAGCTCTGCTTCTTTCCCAATCAAGGATTTCCTGAGAGTCCTAGCCGATTCCCCAGACTGCCCTTGATGAGCCTCGTCTATGATGATTGCAAAATTCCGCCCATCCAACTTGTCAAAATCCTTATAGCCATAGAGGAATTTCTGGACGGTACAAATAATGATCTTCCTTCTATCGTTGATAGCATCTGTCAGGCCTCGTGAGCCTTTCTTTTGGGTAATGCATTCCACAAGACCCGCTTTGTGATCGAAACTGTTGATAGTGTCCTGCAATTGTGAGTCCAGCACAATGCGGTTTGTAACGACGATGACGGAATCGAAAATCGGATTTTCGTTCTTATCAAAGGCTGCCGCCAGGCGATATGCAATCCACGCAATGGAATTAGATTTGCCGGATCCTGCCGAATGCTCAATAAGGTAATTTTTGCCCGACCCATTTACCTCAACATCATCAAGAATCTTGTGAACGACATCATATTGGTGATAACGAGGGAAAATAAGTTTCTGAGTGACTGTAGTTTTCGTGAGGCCATTGGCAATTGATTCATTCTTTTCTTCTACCACTGTCACAAATCGATGAATTAAATCCATCAAGGAATCTTTAGAAAAGACATTTTCCCAAAGATATGAAGTTACGTAGCCATCTGGATTAGCGGGGTTACCGGCACCGCCGGGATTGCCAGCACCACAACTCCCCTGATTAAAAGGAATAAAGCGAGTAGCTTCGCCCTTTAGCTGAGTAGTCATCCACACCTCATAAAGGTCAACAGCAAAATAAGCAAAGAACCTTTGCCCAAAACGGAAAATAGGTTCCCGATAATCACGGTCTTCTTTCCATTGTTGGATGGCGCATTGATAATCTTGACCTTTGAACTGATTTTTTAATTCAAAAGCAAAAACGGGTATTCCATTGAGAGAAAGGACCATATCAATTGTGTTCGTGTTTTTGGTCGAGTATGGGAATTGTCTCGTTATCCCAAGAATGTTGCGCTTATACAGGTCAACTAAGTTGACGTTAAGGTCTGATTCAGGCTTGAAATAGCAAAGCTGAAGCCTAATCCCCATGTCGTCAATGCCCTTTTTCAAAACATCCAAAAGACCCCTTTGGGCTATTGAATCGTTTAAGCGCCTTACCAACTTTTCTGGAGCATGTTCTCCATAATATTTAACATACCTTGCCCATTCCTTTGGCTGGCTCTCACTAATAAACTGAATTAAGGTATCCCCAAATAGCATTGCTTCTGGGTCAAAGTTTGTACGGTCAATTCTTACATAGCCTTCGGAAAGGAATGCATTTTCGATGTCTGCCTCAAAATGCTTTTCCGAAACGTCAATTGAAAGTTGCTGTTTTTCTAACATTGTTCATTTTCTCTCTTTCCTGTTACATACTCGTAAACAAGAGACTCTTTATAATCGCCCATCAGCTCAATCTTCTTTTGCTTGTCGAAAACCAACTGGTCGATTACCCCACACCTTGCGTCAAGGAAGGAAACAATTTTCCTTTGCTCCTCCAGCTCGGGGAAAACCACTTTGATTTCCCGCAAATCGGCTTGGAAAAGATGCGGAACACCCATTCCTGCCTTAAGCCTGTCTATGAACTGTTGGAAAATCGAGCTCAAGAAATAATAATAGAGAAATTTCGGGTCGATTTTTTCAAGGACGGACACTACAGCCAAAGAACCATTGGTCGTGGATTCCTGCGGAAGCGATTCTACAATTGCACACTTCCCAATTCCTGCTCCGTCTTTAACTAAAATGATGTCATTATTTTTCAACTTAATTTCCGGAGATTCATCGTATCTTTGTTTGTTAATAAAATTGACATCAGAAAAATCCAGTTTGCTATTAATGATGTTAAAAGCGGACAAAAGAGGGTAGCCAGAAGGAACATATTCTTCAGCTTTCAGACCCTTCCAGCCCAGCCTTGCTCGAATATACGTTGCGTATTTCAGCTTTATTACAGACCATGAAGCGGGGATGTCACCTATCCATTCCACCCCAGACTTCTTCGTTTCCGGCTCTCCAGAAATACCTTTCGTCACCGCCTCTGTTATTAGAGAAGCTTTGTACTCATTTAACTTTTCAATTTGCTTTGTTTCATTCTGCAAAAGGCTCTCAATTGCCTTTTTTTTGCTAGAAACGTCAATGGCGATTTCTTTCTGGCGGTTAATAGGGGGACGGGGATCACTATGCTGGACATCTCTTGCCACCTTGTAGTCCAAAGATCGGAAACAATTCCGTGACCCCACCGATAAAACTCTTCAGCAAACCCATAGTTTTTAAGAAGCAAATCCAAATAGTCTGAATCTATTAGATCAGTTATCGGATAAAGGACGGTGTTGATCAGTGACACGGACCCTTGAAGTCTGGACACTCCGCATGACTGTTTTCTGTCCGAACGTGAATTGATAACAAAATCTCCGACTAAAACCTGCTTTCGATTGTCATTTGCGTCAGTTTTAGCAACAGAATCCATCTGAGGGACAATGCCACCCTTGCTAACAGACAATGGTGGGTATTCGGTGTCGTCGACTTTGACATTTCGACATTTAAAAAGCGAGCCAATTCGGAGCAAACGCCATGAGGCGGGGATGGATCCAATCCAATCTTCGCCGGAGTAGTAACTATTATTTTTCATGATCAAAAAGCTCCGTCATTAAGGATTTTTCTTCTTTTTCCAATTGCTTCATTTTTTCAAAAATTGAGTTTGCAGTTGCTGGCTGAACAAATTTATAAAACAGTCTAATGAAAGGTATTTCGTAGCCAATTTGGCTCTTTGAATCATCGATAAAAGCATAAGGGTTATAGGGAAGAACGTTTTTGGTAAAATAGGCTTCTTTGTCTTCCCCAAAAGGGATGATCTCGTAATCGCCCAAGCCTTTCTCCGCTTGTTTCTTTCCCTTTTTAAGAATTATTTTCCCATTGTTATCGTGAACCGCAGTTTCTACGCAAGTTTTGGCATACCCAAAGAAAGAATTGTCAAAAACCTTTGATTCAACTGAAATTTCACTGCCATCTTCGCTATTGGCGTCTTTATATGTTTGAACTTGAAATCCGGAATACGCTTTGATGATCAGATCGATACACTTTTCAGAAAGGTCAACTCTCTTATTTCCGATACTCTTCCGTCTTTTTGAGTAGCACTGAGAAGCATCAATGAGCTGAATTTTCCCCAATCGTTCTTTTGATTTTGTTTTGGAAACAAGCCAAATATAAGTTGCAATGCCTGTGTTGTAAAAGAGGTCTTTTGGAAGTTGGATGATCGCTTCAAGAAGGTCATTTTCTATCAAGTATCGCCGGATGTTGGAAGGACCGCTTCCGGCATCGCCAGTAAAAAGAGAAGAACCGTTTTGAATAATCGCCATTCTTCCCCCATCCTTCAATTTTTTAACTCCATTCAAAAGAAAGAGCATTTGTCCATCGGAAACCGCTGGTAATCCTGGGCCAAATCGCCCGTCAAATCCCAATTTTGCTTCGGTTTCCACCGATGCTTCTTCTTTTTTCCAATCAATGCCGAATGGGGGGTTTGAAATGATGTAATCAAACTGATAGTCAGTGAACTGGTCATTGCTCAATGTATCGCCAAATTTCATGTTGTCGGCATCTCCGCCCTTAATCAGCATATCGGCTTTAGCAATTGCGAAAGTTTCCGGGTTAAATTCTTGGCCAAAACATTTCAAACTAGCGTCGGGGTTTACGGCGGCTAACCTTTCGTCAAGACAGGCAAGCATTTGGCTAGTCCCCATGGCCATATCGTAAGCCGTTTTTGCACATCCCTTTGTCTTTATTTGTTCCCTCTCAGGAGCAATAAGTAAATCGGTCATCAAATAAATGATGTCCCTTGCGGTAAAGTGGGCTCCAGCTTGTTCGTCATATGACTCGGAAAACTTACGAATCAGTTCCTCGAAAATGTAGCCCATATCTTGAGAAGTGACATGATCCGGAGACATGTCAGCTTTCTTTGAGTTAAACTCGGTAATAATCACAAATAAAAGGTCGTTCTCCGACATCTTTTGGATTTCCTTATCGAATTCAAAGCGAGCAATGATGTCTTTGACGTTATCTGAGAACCCTTGAAGATAAGCTGTAAAATTTGCGGCAACGTTGTCCGAGTCGCTCAACAACGATGGAAAATCAAATTTGCTTGTGTTGTAGAAATCGTGTTTTGCCACTTGCTTAAGAATCGCCTCCCTGGCCAAGCCCTCGACCTTTCGATCATCGAGCTGCTTTGCAGTAGCAACCACATCCGCTTTCGTGTCTTTCAGAGCATCATCAAAGCGCTTGATTACTGTCATAGGGAGAATAACCCGGCCATATTCGTGTGGCTTGTATTCGCCATAGAGCTTTGTCGCAATATCCCAAATCAGATTGGCCTTTTCCTGAACGTTCGTGTTCGTTTGCTTCTGATAATCATTGATGTCCATAATCTTTCCCTCTCCTAGTTGTTTCCAACTGAATTGTCATAAAAATCTGCTAATCTGTTTTCCATATCGACCAAACCACGTTTCGCCTTTGAGTAATCATCCAGCATTTGGTTGTACTTATCAGCCATGTCTCGTTGAACGGATATTGGTGGACAGGGGACTTTTACTCGGACGAAATCGCGATAGGAGATCGTGTTAATGACGACTCCTTTTTGAACGGACGTAAGAACTTCCCGTCCTTTCGAGGAGTCGAAGAACATTTTTAGGAATGTACCATCTACCTTTTCGGCCTTTGGGCGAACGATCAGCATTCCCCCTGTGACGATCACCATTCCTTCTGATTCATCGTTCACAACCGCCATCTTGACCTTCGTGCTCTTTGTCGTGACGACGATGTCGCCCTTTCGAACAGCGTATTTGGAATACTTTTTCCCATCAGCGAGATAAGCCAGTTTTCGGTAGTTGATGACTCCATCCTCAATATCGCTTGAAGTCAGGATTCTGAAATCCGTCTCCGTCCTTGCCAAGTCGTCTTTGAAATTGGCCAGAGTCAGCGGGCACCCCCTAAGAACGTCCGCGACATCCGTTAACAAGGTAGGATTGCTCAGCCCTGCATATAAGTCCACGCAGCGAAGGGAACTTAGCGAAAGGTTAGAATCTACGCTTTCGATGTTGCTGTTTTCCATCGTTTTCACATCCGGGGAATTAAAGGCATTATAAATATCGACAGCGGCTTCGTGACTGGAAAGTCCTTTTTTGGGGAGGCCGAAAAGCACGGGCTCGGCGTCAAGAACCTTAAACGATTTGTTCCCCCGGCTAAGAACGAGAAGATCCGTCTTCGCGCCAGCCCAAGACAGGGAGTTAACCGGAAGAGAAATGATTCCCTCCAACAAACCGTTATCCAGCAAATATTTGCGAATTGGCCCGTCTTGAGACTTAAAAAGGGCGGATTCTGGCAAAAGCGTGACAAGACGCCCGTTCTTCCCCAAGCCGTCCAAAGCGCGGAACACGAACATCCATTCCTCGGAAGCTCTTGAGAAATCGAGTTTCCCTTCCTTGCAGGTGAAATTCCGACTGACAATGGGGTCTAATCGCAAGGCCAAAGGCGGGAAAACGTACCCTTTCGTATAGGAAGGGCATCCGACAAGGTCGAGCGAATTGATGTTTTCAATTTTGAAATTGGCCTCGCACATCGTGAGAAGCATTCTGGATAGGTTGGCCAATCCGACGTTTACCTCCTGCCCCAGCAGAAGAGGGCGGAACAAACGGTCTTTGCCGAATTTTGCGGCCATGGCAAGGAAACCCCCGAATCCCGATCCGAGATCGAAAACCGCATCCGTTGCTTGGACATCAAGCAACCGGCAGACCAGTTCGGAAAGATATTGGCCACTGGACGGGTCGAAATCATATTTGCTTTCGTCAAAAATAATACTCAGCGAAATCTCGAAGTAATCGTTCTCCTTTAAATCCAATTTCCTAATGGCGTCCGAAAGAGTTTTCCTATTAAGACGGTCTTTAATAGGAATGAGGAATTGGTCACAGTTTTCGATGGCCGTCTTAACAAGGCTTTGGTCGACGCTGGCTGGAAACACGTTAACGTAATCCAGGAAAAGGAACGAAAGGCACGCGCCTTTCCTTCCGTGAAGTCCACTGCACTCCGCGAATATTTCCTGAAACGCTTTAACCTTGCTTCTCTCAGTGACCATTTTTGCCTCTGGTTTTATAAAACCTATTTATCAGACTGAAAACATTATACAAGCAATGAATCGCTGATGTCAAATAATAGTATGGTTTTATAAAACCACTGCTTAATATTATTGCTGTGACAAGATTAGTCCTCCCAAAAACTGAAATGTAAAATATCACATTAGAAAATTAAGTATTTATCGAATCTATTTCCAAGTGCAAAAAAATCGAAGGGCAGAAAGTGCCTTTTCCTTACTATAGATAAGTGGAGAGACTTTCTCCGGAAATGGAGGTTCTTCTAATGAAAGAGGAACGTATTCAGAGCGCCGCTTGTCTAGCCGCCGTCGCCATCTTGGACGAGGTCAAAGCCCCAGAAGGATGGAAAAAGATCCCGATGTGGCTCGACATCGCCGAAAGCTACGTCGAAGCAAACACCTGGGAGGAACGCAAAAGGTTTGGAAAGGCATTAGACACTGCTTTAGTTCAAGTCTCAACAATGCAAAAGAAAGCAGTTATCTAAACTTCAGAGTTTCACCTTTCTCTATGGCGCCTCTAGGGGCATAATTAAAGGCACGGATGGTGATGAAGCCCCTTCATTGCCATCCTTTTTCTTTCAAAAACTAGTCAGCTTTCTCTAATGTGGCGACGAAAAGGCTTTCGTCGTAGTTCCAAACGACCGAAACAACCTTCCAGCCATCTCGGCCAAGAATATTTAGCTCTGTCTCCAAGTTCTTTTCTTGCGCTTCATGAATGACTTTGTATTCGTATTTCATAAGTAACCTCCAAAAATACCGAAAATATCAGTTCTTTTCTACTTTTATTATACCACTTTGAGCATCATATTTTCCTTGTGATTTTGCCTTCTGGTCGGCATTAAACCTGTCGATGTAAGGATCAAAGAATTTCTTTTCTCCTGCCACCCTAGCGGCAATTGCCTCTTCCTTGGTATTCCAATACCCCAGATGATGTCCGTGGCCCTGGAAGTAGATCCTCGCTCTCCACTTCTTCCGCTGAGCGTCGTAGAAGACTCCCGACACGCCAGTGGCAGACGTGGAATAGACTGCCCTCTTTGGGGAGATCATGCACACCATCGTCTTGTTGCCGTCGCCCCTGGCTACGGAATGGTGTCTCGAATCGCCCTCGCTTTCGGGTTTAGGGGTGCATCCGCATGAGTATGGGTGCTTGCTGAGTTCCTGGCCGGTTAGGATGAATTCCTTCCCGCAAACGCATTTGCACCGGTAGAAGACTCTTGCCTCCGTTTTGTTGCCGGCTTTTCTTCCACAGGGGTATCTCTCTTCCACATCAATCAGTCCCGTCTTGAAGGGTTTGAAGTACTTGTCCATATTCCGTCTTGCTCGGAAAACAAAAGCCTCCGAGTTTTCCTTTCAAAGGAATTCGGAGGCTGTTTCTATCTGGTGCACTGAACAGGAATTGAACCTGCACGGGTTACCCCACGTGATCCTAAGTCACGCGCGTATACCTATTCCGCCATCAGTGCGTAGATGCCGATAACCTCGGCGTTTTAATGAGGTGCGACTGCGCAGGACCTTGGATATTGTGCCTTAGCCTTGTCCGCAGGAACACTTAGGAACGCTTTGTTGTCCGCATAGGGGTCTCGAGAACGTGTTTGAATCCCTTGAATAGGATACCACTTCCTCAAACGCTGAATTAGCGACTCCCGAGCAGTTTTTGCGCAGTTTCGGTTCAATTTCGCGTTGTCCGCACTTTGCCCCGTCCGCAGGTTCAGGAGAAACTCTAGAATCTAAGGGACATTGCAAGGTATCGAATTGAGCGAATATCGAAGTTCCTAAGTCTAACGCGTCTACCAGTTTCGCCATAGCCCCAGCAAGTTAAATGATACATTTAAAAGATGCTTTTTTCAACAAAAAGCATCTGTGATATAACGCCATTATTTAGAAATGAACAGGAATATTCTTCCCAGGATGTATAATCTGATCGATTTTAGTAATTGCGACGACTGCTTCACCTAAACCACAAGTGATATTCTTAACCTTGCCAGGATAATTAATGGTGTTGCCAATAGCGAATACATTTTTTAAAGAAGTCTCATAACAATCCCCTACTTTAATATTTAAGCCATTTTTTTCCATGGGGAAATTATTCTGACCAGGGACCATTCCGAAATTCACAAACAAAACATCTAGAGGAATAGTCTCTTTTTTAGGTGTGGCAGAAGGATCTATCTCTTTAGGGTTCTCTTCAATAACAATAGACTTAAGAACATTCTCTTCTCCATTAAGTCCTATTGTGTTAAAAGGTGTATATACCTTAACTCCCATAGACTTCATCTTATCTACAGAAGAAGACTGAGCACGGAATTCCTTTCTTCTATGGATAATAGAGACGTCTTTAGCAAGAGGCTTTAACATCAAAGCCCAGTCCACAGCGGAATCCCCGCCTCCTAAAATGACTATATTCTTATCTTTATAAAGATTCTTATCCTGAACGGCGTAGATGATGTTCTCATAATCATCTTCACCGGGTATTCCTATCTTTCTAGGTGAGAAGTTTCCCATGCCAGAAGAGATCAAGATAGTCTTTGTGTCATATTTACCAAGAGGAGTCTTAATGGTGTAATAATCCCCGACAGGCTTAATATCCAAGACAGACTCATTAAGATGAAGCTCAGGATGATTTTCCTTATCCATCATCTGCTTATAAAGAAGATCTATAAATCCCTCAGCAGTAACAGAAACCTGACCAGGGATATCTATGATATCTTTCTGAGGATATATAAACTTAAGCTGACCGCCTACTTTATCTCTAGCCTCAAATATAGCTCCGTTCAAATTATGAAGGGATGAAAGGATTCCAGCGTATAAACCTATTGGACCTGCACCGATGATTGCTATATCTAACATAATGAAATTCTCCTTGCTAATTCAATTATACATATTAAGCCAAGAAAAAAGAGCCATAAAGGCTCTTTGTTGTGCGTAAAGGACGAAAATTCAGTCTTATTTAGACTCTCTCTTCTTAACTTCAAGCAACAAGCATACTCCTAAGACGAGAACAGTTAAGGCTAAACCCATCATGCAGAAGTAACTGACACAAGCCTTACCCTTTATGGCGTTTTTAATTCCCATAGCGAGGCAATAAAGAGCAGGTATGACGCTATCGACAATAACGACAAGAGGAATCACATAATGATTCTCAAGTCCTTTATAGTCCATATAAATCATATATACGCCTAAAGCCAAGATGAAGAAACACATGACGCAGAAAACAAAACAGTCCTTGTTTCCATAAGCGATACTAGTCCCATAATCATCAGGATAATAACCCTCTACAGCAGAAATAATATAGAAGACCAGAGACAAAATGAAGGAATAGGCTCCAATCAACGTGACACTTATTGCTTTCTTCATCTTGCTTCTCCCTTCTTAGTTTCCTTTACTTCTTCTTTCTTTTCAGAAGTCTCTATCTTCTTTCTAGACATGAACTTGTTGTTATCAGGCTCTGTTATGAAATTAGGCCACTTGATAGAAATAGTAACCATAATAGCAGTAGAAAGAACAATACAAGGCAAGACATAAGCGCAGTTATAGGCTAATGAGTAAATATAAGGATTGGTGAAATTAGTCCACTGGAATCCGCTAGGATCACCCCAGAAGATAACACCAGCTAAATAGTGGCATAGGAGCTTTAAAAGGCCGCTGATAACACATCCTAAGCCGACATATAGTCCTCTCTCTTTATCGCTTTTGGCGTTGATAGCGAGTTTTCTAGTAAGACCGGCTAATCCGACCATCGGATAAGCAATCCAGTAGTCCAAGGCTACCTGAGCGAAAGCGTAATACCAAGTACCAGCCACAGCGTAGAACCCATCGGCGATATCGAACAATCCCATGATAAGACCAGTGAGGATTCCAGGTATAGTGCCTCTTCTATAAGCCACGATGTAGACACATACCATAGCGATTCCTATAGAACCGCCGTTAACAAAAATAGGAGCCGAATACGCACCAGCCAGAGCGTCCAAGACATAGCCCAGAGCAGCAAAGATCGCTACCTCAGCCATAGTCCTTACGGAAAAGATCTTTTTCATTATTCAAATACCTCCTTTGAAAAAGAAAATCCGCTAGGATATGACTAGCGGATTAAAATCTAAAGGTGATACGAAATGATTATCTTTAGTTCCTACGCTAGCATTACCTAGATCAGGTTTATAAGGGTCGTCATTTCTGACCTCTCAGCTTTTTAAAGCTCCCCTTGTCTTTCGACGTAACTATATTAGAATGAAAGGAATGAAATATCAAGCAGTTATCAGTCTTTTTTAGAGCAGATAGAAAGAATTCTGTCCCCGGCAAACAAAACAGTTCCTTCTTCTTCCTTTAGTTCATTAGAGATGCATAAGGAATCTAATTCATTAAGGACATATTTATTCAAAGGATAATCAAAGCCCTTTAAAGTGATGACGCTAGTACCTAAAGAATAAAAGGAGAAATACTTATATTCGCCTTTTTTATAATGATATTCCTCATCAGGGTTAAGAGTAGTTATATATGAAAAGTCATCGTATAAAGATACTTTCTTATCAGACTTAAGAATATTGAGGACAGCGAGTAGATGCTCTACTCTTTTTCCTTCTATTCCGCCTAGAATCACTATGGAATCAGAAGTGTCTTTATATTTCTTATAAGCGTAGAAAGTATCAGTCTCATCCTTAATGGGATTCAGTTTAGTGATGGAGTGGCTGTTCTTCTCAATAAGTTTAAACTCATCCTCATTTACCGAATCAAAGTCACCTATAGAGTCATCAAGCTTAAGACCAGCCTCAATAGCAAAAAAAGCGCCTTTATCGATTCCTACTTTAATCGAGGGTTCGATAAAATGATACTTCCTTAAATCGATATTCTTTCCAATTATGAAATAAGTAATCATACGCCTCTAATTTACCATCTTCATTTCAAAATAAAAAGCCATACCTAATTTCGATATGGCCGAAAGAGTATTATTTACCAGCGACGTCTTTTTTAGCTTCTTGCTCATCATTAGCACGGATAACAGCGTGAGCACGAGCAATATCAGCATCTCTTAAAGCCTGGTTATCAATAGGATTGCTCTTATTAACAGAAGCTGTCTTCAAGTTCTTTTCAGCCTCAGCCTGAAGTTCATCTTTATATAAAAGCTTAAGAAGAACAGGAGTGATAAAGGAAGTAATGATAATAAGAGCTAAGGTATAAGGCATGATCTCAATACTGACAAGTCCTGAATCGATACCCTTTTGAGCACAGACTATCAAGACCTCAGCTCTAGCCATCATTCCTACACCTATCTTCAAGGAATCCTTGAACTTGAACTTACACATCAAAGCACCTGAACCAGCGCCTAATATCTTTCCTACAGCACCTACAAATATCCATGAAAGTCCAAACAGAATGAACTTAGTATCAGCAAAGTTGATATTAGCCGTATACATCTTCAAAGCTATAGAAGCGAAGAATATAGGTGAGAACAACAAATTAGAAGTAACATCAGCTCTATGATCTATATAAGTCTTGGAGTTAGTAGCCGATAAGATAAGACCCGCAATATATGCACCGGTAATATCAGCAATATTAAAGAAAGCCTCAGCTAAGTAAGACCATAAGAAGCAGAAAGCCAAAGAGAAAATAGGAATTCTAATATGATGAGGCCACTTCTTCCCCATCCAGTCAAACAGCTTTCTAATGACAAACCCTAAGATTATAGAAAGAACGAAGAACGCAATCATGATAAGAATCGTATAAAGAACATTCAAACCAGCGTTAGAAGAATACTGACCAGAATCACCGTTATCCAAAGAAATAACTAAGGAAAGAAGGACGATACCGATAACATCATCAATAATAGCAGCCGAAACAATAGCGCTTCCTACAGTAGTATCTAGTTTATTGATTTCCTTTAAGGTAGCGACAGTAATAGAAACAGAAGTCGCTGATAAAATAACACCGTAGAAAATATTGGTGTATATACCATTATTTGGGAAGAAAGCCCAGGCCACTAAAAAGCCCAGCCCGAGAGGAACAATGACACCTAAAGAAGTAATAACTACAGCGGCAACACCAACCGATTTGATCTTCTTCAAATCAGTCTCAAGTCCAGCTGAAAACATAATAAGGACAACACCGATCTTGGCTAAATCATTTATGCCAGCATTGGTGTAATCGGTAAATACGGTCTGATTAGGAATCAAGTATATAAGACCTACAACTAAGCCAGCCACCAAGAAACCGATGACCTGAGGAAGATGAATCTTGCTGGCTAAGATAGAGAATACTTTAGCTAGCAATAGAATTAATCCGATAGGAAGAAGAATCTGATAAGGCTCTCCAGTCGAGACAGAATCAGCAAGCAGAATAAGATTAGACACAACAATACCTCCAAAAAAACGGAATTTTTATACACCACAGGGTGATACAAGCGTCTTTTTTTACCTTCATTAGTATACTCTTAAATATAATAAATGAAGTTACTAATAGTTCATTATCAACGCTAATTCCCTAGTTTTACCCTTTTTTGACGGAATATTCTTTCTGTCATAAAAGCGCTTAGAAAATTCAAAAACCTCTTTACAACAGAATTGAGATGCCTTATATTTAAGCAAGGGTTGGGAGCAACTATGGGAACAAGGACAGAGTTTTTACTAAGGTCTAAAAAACGTCAGCAAGCCTGTTTTTCTCTTCTCGCTTCAGTTGTTTTTCTCACCAATGGCGGTATCACCGCTTCTAACAATATCGGCTTTTAAGGATTTGGGGCTCCAAATCCTTTTTTTAAAGCAAAAGGGGGTATCTTATGGACGAAGTCAAAGTCGAGTCGAAGAAGAAGAACGGGTTGATTCTAGACGTCGATGAATCTCCTAAGAGAATCAGGGACTGGGTTCTCTTGGCCATTCAGCACATTCTGGCTATGTTCGTCGCTTGTATCACAGTTCCTCTAATTGTCTTCAGCGGTTACACTACAGCAGATGGAGCCTCATTAGTCAGCTCCATGATTGCTCCTACTATCGTTGCGGCAGGTGTCGGAACTATCTTCTATCTGATCATTACTAAGCTTAAGTCTCCTATTTTCCTAGCCTCATCATTCGCTTATATGTCACCTATGATTTCCGCTATCGGAATAGGTGCTCAGGTCGGTGTCACAGCAGGCGGAGTCGCCACTAACATTCCTAACCTCTGGATTCTTCCTGTAGGTATGGCATTCGTCGGTCTTGTTTACGTCCTAGTCGCTATCATGATTAAGATTTTCGGAGTCAACTGGTTAAATAAACTACTGCCTCCTATCGTCATCGGACCTGTCATCATGGTCATCGGCTTATCCTTATCTGTCTCGGCTGTCAATAACATCCAGAACACTGCTTCCTCAGACGGAAACTACAATCTGGTTTGTATCCTCTGCGCTTTAGTAGCCATGATTGTAACTGCCTTATGCGCTCACTACGGTAAAAAGATGATGGCTCTTATTCCTTTCGTTCTTGGTATGTTAGCTGGCTATGTTGTAGCAGCTTTATTTACCGCTATTGGATATTACGGATGCGGAAACGAATACTTCAAGATTATCGACTGGTCACCTCTTGTTAATAACTTCAGCCCAGTAACCTTCCAGTCATTCTTCTCTTGCCCTAACTTCTTATGGATGCAGGATTCAGTAAGTCTCTCTTGGTCTGATGTCGGACAAGCCGCCTTGCTCTTCATCCCTGTTTCCTTTGTCACTATCTGCGAACATATCGGTGATCATAAGAACCTCTCTAACGTCATCGGAAGAGATCTTCTCACTGATCCTGGTCTAACTAGAACCTTAATCGGCGATGGTGTTGGTACTGCTATATCAGGTATTTTATGCGGTGCTGCTAACACTTCATACGGCGAGAACGTCGCTGTTGTCGGTGTCACTAAGATTGCTTCTACTAGAGTCATCCTCTTAGCTGCTATCATGGCAGTCTGCTTAGGATTCCTCTCACCTCTTATGTGCCTCACCACTACCATTCCTGCTTGTGTTACTGGCGGTGTCTCACTCCTCTTATACGGATTCATCGCTGCTTCTGGTGTTAAGATGCTTATCGCTGAAAAGATCGACTTCTCCAAGACAAAGAACATCTTTGTCGCTTCAGTCATCTTGGTCTCTGGTATCGGCGGCTTAACTCTTAAATTCGGCAATGTCTCTTCACCTGTCGTCACTATTACCTCTATCGCTGTCTCTATGATCCTTGGCATCATCATGAATGTCATCCTCAAAGACAAAAAAGAAGACTCCCCTAAAGAAGAAGAGCCCTCTGCTGATAAAGCTAGTAAGTAAAAAAAGTTAAGATACTACAATTTCATAACTCCAGCATTAGCTAGAACGTAAGTCCTAGCTTCACTGGGGGTTTGGAGCAGCGTAACGCTGCTCTTTTTATTTACGCTATCGTAGTAGAACAAAGAAGAATCAGTGGTGAAAGATGAATAGTCAGTGGAGCCATCGGGCTTACAAGAATTAGTGAGTTCCTTAGTTCTATCTGTAACTACAGTCGCAGAAGAAGAATGAGAACAAGTATCCAGAACATCATTAAACGACTTGATAACGGCGTTACTAGATATCTTCTGAGGATAAGAGCACTTATAGAAGTAATTGGACTCTGAGAAGCAATAAGCCTTAGCTCTTATATCCTGGCAAGTATCGCAATTATCGTAGTAGTTGTTATAAAAATGCATATTGGCTTGCCTTCCTAAAGGAAGTCTAGATGAACACTGTTTATAGTAATTGTGATGGAAAGTAACATTCATCGTATAAGCAGAATCAGAGCCGCCTATAAGACCTGTCTTATGAGTGTTATAGAAGATGTTATTAGATGAAGTGACATTCTTAAGGTACTTAAGATCAAAACCGCCATCTCCGTCTTTCTTATCCTGCTCATAAGTTAAGTCCCAGTTATTCAGTCCTCTGTTGAAGGTGCAGTTATGAAGCCAGAAACCGCTATAGTTCATATCTGAATTGCTTCCGCCTTGGAAGGAGCAGGCATCTTCAGTATAATTCTCAAAAGTGAGATTCCTAACTTCAATTGAATTACACTTCGACCATGTAAAGCCCCACTGCTCTATAGTAGCGTCAGTTCCAATTCCCTCAACTGTAACATTACTAGCAGAAGTCACATCTAGCATATTGAAATAAGAATCAGTATCCTTCGCATCAGTCTTAACGCTGTAATCAAAGACATAATCAGGACATGAAGCTACAGTCTTTTGATAATAGGTCTTAGCAGCTGAGCTACCATATAATTTGCACTTCAAATTCTTCAGATTAGTAGCGTATTTTGTCTCTAATGTATTTTCATAATATGTAGGATCACTAAAAGGACAATCACTAGCACTATTTCCTTTAAAAGTCTTAGAAGGAGCAGCAAACTGATTAGTCGATATAGTTCCCTTGATTCTTATATCTAACGGAGTAGATATATTCTTGCTATTGGTGTTATAAGCCTGAAGGATATTAACTAGACCTGTATATGTTTTACTCCCTAATTTGCAAGTGACAGTGTTCTTATTATCATTATCGACATAGACAACTACGGCCTTATCTTTTAAGGTTCCGTCGTTGTTATAAGCTCCTACTCCAGAAGTAGCCTTAAAATGAGCATAACCAGAACGATCATAAGAAGTTACCGAAATAGATTTACTTATAGTTTGAGCATAAGAATTTTCATTATTTCCAGAAATCGGAACTACTTTGATATCATAGGTTCCTTCTTTAAGTCCGAGAATATATGCGCAATTATCAGAAATCAGTTCTTTATCTACAGAAGAATAAGATGAAGATGATGATAACTTATAATAAACAGCGTAAGAATCATATCCGCTTAAAGAATCCCAAGAGACATAAGCGCCTTCATTAGTTCCCTTGCAAGAAACGATATTCACTTTAGCAACATCTTCTGATGAAGATGCGGAACTAGATGAAGATGAGGATGAAACGGATGAAGATACAGAACTAGATGAGGATGAGGATGAAACGGATGAAGATACAGAACTAGAAGACGAAGCTATATTAGAAGACACATCATTTGAACTAACATCTAATGAAGATGAGTTAGTTTCAGATGATGCTATGGAGTTTGAAACGACATTAGAAGAAGAGCCGCCAAAAGAGATATCACATGAAGACAGCATTATCGAACAGATAGCTAAACTAATCAGAACGAGCCTTTTTTTCATATTGGAATCCCCTTTAGTTATTACTATATATTAGAAGTCTCATTTTTAATTGTGCTTAGACTCTAAATAATCATCAATAATCTAAGAATAGTCCTTAAATTCAATGCAGATTTTTACTCTATTTTATTAGTTCTATTTTTCCAACAAAAAACCCGTTTTAGCGGGTCGTTATTTATAGATAATTAATGGTCGGAACGACGAGTTTCGAACTCGTGACCTCCTGCTCCCAAGGCAGGCGCGCTACCAACTGCGCTACGTCCCGTTTATAAAAAAAGTGGTGCGCCCAGAAGGATTCGAACCCTCAGCCTTTTGGTTCGTAGCCAAACGATCTATCCAGTTGGTCTATGGGCGCATCAATTTTGGAGGTTCCAGCCGGATTCGAACCGACGGTGATTGAGTTGCAGTCAATTGCCTTACCAACTTGGCTATGGAACCAGCCTTTATATCTAACCACAAGCCACTAGTTTTTTCAAGTGTTAACACAGCATAATCTTCCTATTTTTCCCTGTTATTTTAGCAACACGAAAAGTTTAGTTTTATGTTTTAACCAAGAACTTAAATAATCTAAAGACAGTTAAAACACTAATGCCGTATAATTAATATAAAGAAAAAGGAGTTCATCATGGATAAATTATATAAAAACATACTTCTCTGTTTAGAGAGAGACTCTAGAATTTCCATAAATGATTTAGCAATCGAACTTGGAACTGATCATGTAGCGATTGCTAACGCCATCACAGACATGGAAGAAAAGAAAATAATCTGCGGATACCACACTCTAATCAATTGGGATAACACTGATGAGGAAATAGTCACAGCCTTAATAGAAGTCCGCGCCTCTCCTCAGCGTGGTCTTGGTTTTGATAAGATAGCCGAGAGAATCATGAAGTTTGAAGAAGTCGATACTATCTACCTCATGTCAGGCGGATATGACTTTTCAGTCATCATCGAAGGTAAATCCATGAAGGAAGTATCTAGATTCGTCTTTGAAAAGCTCTCAACTCTCGATTGCATCCTTTCTACTTCGACTCATTTCGTCTTGAAGAAGTATAAGGATCACGGAACTATTATGTCTGAAGAGCAGAAAGATTCGCGCATGATCGTAAGCGCCTAATATGAAGAAATACATATCTGATTCCACACTAAGCATCAAACCCTCAGGAATAAGGAAGTTTTTTGATATTGCCTCTAAGACACCTGGGATTGTTTCTTTAGGTGTCGGCGAACCTGATTTTGATACTCCTTGGCATATAGCAGATGAAGCCATAGCTTCCTTAGAGCAAGGCAAGACTTTCTATACAGATAATAGAGGTCTACTTGAACTAAGAGAGGCGGCTTCTTCCTTCCTAAAAAGAAAATACGGGCTCTCCTACTCTACTAAGGAAATACTTATTACAGTCGGTGCCTCTGAAGCTATCGACCTTTCCTTAAGAGCCATCATCAACCCAGGAGATGAAGTTATCATCCCTGATCCTGGATATGTCTCTTATGAACCATGCGTCACTTTAGCTCACGCAAAATGCGTTCATCTTCCCTTAAGAGAAGATGATTCCTATAGATTAGATCCTAAGGACTTAGAGAAGCTTATAACTAGTAAAACAAAGGCCATCATCTTAAATTATCCTAATAACCCTACCGGGGCTGAAATGTCTTTAGAAGATATGAAAGAAATAGCCTCCATCTGCGTTAAAAACGATATTCTTGTCATCTCAGATGAAATCTATTCAGAACTCACCTATGAAGAAAAGCATATATCCTTAGCCTCTCTTCCCGGCATGAAAGAAAGAACCATTATAATAAATGGATTCTCTAAGTCATATTCAATGGCCGGCTGGAGACTTGGGTATCTTTGTGCTCCTTCTGACTTTATTAACTCCATGGTCACTATTCATCAGTACACCATAATGTGTCCTACTACAATATGTCAGTACGCTGGGGTAGAAGCTCTTAACAACGGAGATAAAGACATCGAGAGAATGAGAGAAGAATACTCTAAAAGAAGGTTTTATGTTCTAAAGAGACTGAAGGATATGGGCTTAGAATGCTTCTCACCTAAAGGAGCCTTCTACGTCTTCCCTTCCATCAAGAAATTCAACATGTCCTCAGAAGACTTCTGCCTTCAGTTAGTCGAAAAAGCTAAAGTCGCCATCATCCCTGGTAGCGCCTTTGGAGAAAACGGAGAAGGTCATGTAAGAATCTCCTACGCTTATTCTTTAAACGACTTAAAAGAAGCTCTAGATAGACTAGAGTCTTTTATAAAGACACTTAATTGATGCTTTCTTGGATAAAAGGAAGACTGAGTATTTCTATAGGGTCATCAATAATAAAAGACGGAGAGGCTTTTTTAAGCTCCTCTAAAGGCCTATACCCGTACCCGCAAGCTATCTTGTATTTTAAGTGAGCGTTATCCGAAAGAATCATATCGACATCAGAGTCGCCAAAATAAGCTATATTCTCGCTATGAAGATCATACTTGCTCATCAAAATATGAATCCCTTTAGGATCCGGCTTTGTAGGTATGTCTTTAGAGTTCCCCATTACGAAAGTGAATAAGTCACCGAAAACAATATGAATCAATCTGTCCGCTGCTTCCTGGGGCTTATTAGTAAGACAGAATAGCTTATATCCCTTGCTCTTAAGAAGTGTCAAAGTCTCTTTCATATGAGGAAAAGGCTTAGTGAGATCCGCTACATGTTCATCGTAGTACTTAATATAAACCTCAAACACCTTATGAAGATTCTCTTCTGAGAAGTTATTCCCCAGCGCTTTTGTAATTAGGACCTTCGATCCGTTACCTAAAAAATGACGGTATTCATCTTTAGGCCAAGTCTTAAACCCAAAAATATCTAAGGCGTAATTGACCGCCTTAGATAAATCGGGCAAAGTATCGGCAAGAGTACCGTCCAAATCGAAGATCAGAGTGTCGACTTTATGTTTAATGGCCACGGATGTTGACGTACATGTTCTCCAGAGTGGCTTTTAAAGTAGCGTCATAACGATAGAAGTGATCTTTTGAGTTAGCCTCGATGTTCTTATAAGCATCGACGTTCTCAAAGTCTCCGCCTTCTCCGGTGACTTCATCAAAAGCATCCTGGAAAGGAGTTACGTATCCTATGTAGTTAGTGTCTCTTACAGCGTTCTCTTTCTTAGAGAGGAAGTCGATGAACTGATAAGCCCATTCTTCGTGCTTGCAGTTAGAAGTGATGACTAAGGCATCAGTAAAGATGTTAGTTCTAGTATCAGAACCTTCCTTAGCATCAGGAATATAGAACTTAATATCGCTTCTATTGTCAGCTTCATTAGAGATGCAATAGAAAGCATCACCGGAATAATCCATGACGATATCGTACTGATGGTTAGGCATAGAGTCGAGAATATCATCGGTTCCGAAGCTGAGGTTATCACCTAAAGTAGTCTTCATTTGGTTGAGCCAAGAAGTTGCGGTTGATAACTGATCAGTAGTAGGGTTAACAAAGTTGATGCCATTAGCAGCCATGGCGACAGAATAGACATCTCTAGACTCATCGTAAAGGCAGACTTTTCTAGCGCTTCCGTCTTTATTGGTCTTAGTTCTTAAAGCTTCCCAGCCTTCTTCTTTAATCTCATCTTCAGAGATCTTAGAAGAATCGTAGATAAGCCCGACTTCTCCCCAAGTATAAGGGACAGCGTACTTAAGCATATCAAAGCCATCAGACTTAAGACTATCAAGACTTCCATTGAAACTAGAGATAAGTCTGTCTTCGCTATAGTTAGAGAACTTAGAAAGATCGAGTTCCTTGATCATATTGTTCTGAGCCATTTCCTCGATAGCATAATCAGAAGGAACGACTACATCATAAGAAGAGTTCTGGACTTTAGTGATCATAGCCTCGTTATCCTGGAAGTTCTCCATCTTGACCTTGATGCCGGTCTCAGAAGTAAAATCAGAGATAACCTCAGGGTCGATATAAGCACCCCAGTTGAAGAAGACCAAAGAATCACCGCAGGAAGATAAGCTTCCTACAGAGACAAACGACATAAGTGAAACCAAAGCGACTGATAATTTCTTGTTCATGTTGTGACCTCCTTTATTTTGTCAAACATTAATTGGCGACAGTAGAATTAAGTTCAATTTTTTGACGTTTCTTACTAATCTTTTTATCTTCATCGCTCTTCTTTTCCTTATTGAAGCGAATAACCTCAACAACAGTAAGAGTGACGCCGATAACTAAGAAGATGATTGTGGACAAAGCATTGACCACAGGCTCAAACTTCTTCATAGAGTAAACGTAGATAGAAATATTCTGGCAGTTACCTCCAACGAAGTAAGAGATGATGAAATCATCAAATGACATAGTGAAGGCCAGCATAGCACCAGAGAGAATAGCGGGCATCAAATCAGGAATGATGACCTTTAGTAAAGCCTGTCTTCTAGTAGCACCTAAGTCCATAGCAGCTTCTTCCTCAGCTGGATCAAGAGCCAAGACCTTAGGATAAACCTGAATGACGACATAAGGCGTGCAGAAGGCGATATGAGCTAATAGCATTGTGATGTACCCCATAGGAAGCACATCCTTCAAAGCCAAGAATAAAGCCATAAGAGAAACTGCAGTGACGATATCAGGATTGACGACAGGTAAGTTATTAACTGATAAGACGAAATTTACAAAATGCTTGTTCTTCTTGTTGAACTCCGCTAATCCGATAGCACCTAAAGTACCTATCAGAGTAGATATAAGAGTAGCAAGGAAAGCGATAGAGACAGTGATCCAAAGATCTTCCATCAGAGCAGAGCTTTCCCATAAGGCCCTATACCACTTAACTGAGAAACCACCCCAGGTAGTAGCAGAGTTAGAGGCATTAAATGAGAATATCATGACCGAAATAATAGGAATGTAGAATATTGCGATGATAAGACCGACATAGATCGGAAGTCCATGGCGAGAGAAGAATCTCCCGATAGGATGGATTATGTGTCTATAGAAGCCGGAATACTTGAATCCCTTCTCTTTATTAATGATTTCCATATTAGTTGTTTCCTCCTAATGTAGTCGTCACTGTTTTCTTAGGGCTCTTCCTTTTGAAGTCATCGTCTTTAACTACTGACCTATCGAGCTTATTAACTAAGAACATCAGAATCAGAATGCATAAAGACAGAATTAAAGCTATAGCAGACCCGACATACGGATTAGACTGCTTGATGAAGTAAGACTCTATCAAGTTGCCGATCAAGTAATATCTAGTCTTTCCACCGCCTAACTTATCAGGAATGACAAGTGAAGTAGCGGCCGGTAAGAAGACCATAGTAATACCAGAGATAATACCAGGCATAGAAAGAGGAATAGTGACCTTGAAGAAGGTCTTTATCGAATTAGCCCCTAAGTCCTTAGATGCCTCATACAAAGAAGAATCGATCTTCATGACAGAGGTATAAATAGGAATGATCATAAAAGGCAGTAAATCATAAACCATGCCGAATACGATAGCGAAGTCAGTACCGATAATAGTAAGACCGGTCCAAGACTCTATCATCTGGAATATCTGCTTCCAAGCGAGAATTCTTAAAAGCATGTTGATCCACATAGGAACGGTTACTAGAGTAACTAGAAGGTTTCTAGTAGTAGGCTTAGCTCTTCCGATAAAGTAGGCTACAGGATATCCGACTATTAAGCAGATAACTGTAGAGAGGAAAGCAAACAATAATGACAAGCCAGCCGCAGAAAGAAAACGGCTATTAGACAGAAACTCATTGAAGTTAGAGATAGTAAGATACAGATATCCATTATTTCCCTGCTTGGTAAAAGCATAGATAACAATGAAAAGAAAAGGCAGTAAGACGAACAATAAGAGCACCGCTAGGAATGGAATAGAACCACCCATAGAAACATTGAAACGGAAACTTCTGTCCTTCTGTTTCTTGATGCTATTGACGTGGAACGCCATACTACATCTGCTCCATCAAATGAATATCATCTGTGTCGAATGTGACACCGACATTCTTTCCGACAGGTATGTAATCGGTAGTATGTATAGTGAAGATAGAACCATTCTCAAGTTTAACATCAACTTCGTAGAAGACACCCTTGAAGAAGATTGAATCAACGATACCGGTAAGCTTACCTTTAGAAGGATAGACGATATCTAAATCCTCAGGTCTAAGCATGACATCGACAATAGCGTCAGTAGCAAACTTATGCTCAGGGCAGTAGAAGACTTCCCCGTCGAACTCTACGTGTCTATCATCGATAATCTTTCCATCGAGAATATTAGAATCTCCGATGAAATTAGCGACGTATCTATCAGTAGGCTCGTTATATATTTCTTCAGCAGTGCCGACCTGTTCGATATAACCGTCTTTCATAACGACGATCTTATCAGACATAGTCAAGGCTTCTTCTTGATCGTGGGTGACAAAGATAAAGGTAATTCCTGTCGAACGCTGGAGTTCCTTAAGCTCGTACTGCATTTCCTTTCTGAGTTTTAAATCCAAAGCGGACAAAGACTCATCAAGAAGAAGTACTTTAGGTCTTAAGACAATAGCTCTAGCGATGGCGACTCTCTGACGTTGACCACCTGACAAGTGAGATACATTACGATGCTCCATCCCTGTGAGGTTGACTAGCTTGATAGCCTTATTTACTTTTTCAGCAATCTCAGACTCAGTTAGTTTTTTAGTCTTCTTAGAGAAGAATTTCTTGATCTTTTCTTTAGGAGTAAGAGTAACTCCCTCAGGATAGTCTTGAGGTTTATCATATTCGAATAACCTTAGACCAAAAGCGATGTTATCATAAACATCTAAATGAGGAAACAAAGCGTAAGACTGGAAGACAGTGTTAGTGGATCTGTCATATGGAGGTACAGATGAGATATCCTTACCTTCAAAGAGAACTTCTCCAGATGTCGGTGACTCAAATCCGCCTATTATTCTAAGCGTAGTGGTTTTGCCGCACCCAGATGGTCCAAGTAAGGTAACAAACTCGTTAGAATTTATCTTTAAGTTTATTCCCTTTAAGACTTTAGTTTCACCGAAATCTTTGGTGATGCCTCTCAGTTCAATGAGAGGGACTGAATCGTCATTTTCCATTTCATAAAATCCCCCGTTTCTACAATAAGCAAATCATAGAGTACCTAGCAAAAAAAAGCAATACATTTTCAGCAAAAAGTAAGAGAAATATTTACTATAAGAAAAAATCCTAAACTGAGTTCTTCAAATTCGCTTTTTTGAGAACTGAACATGAAATATGCCTATTATAGGCATGTTTTTGCATATGCACCAAATTTAAACATACTTCTTTTAACTAAAAAACAGATTGAAAAAGCGTTTAAAAAGTATAAAAGAAAGGAAGTAAATTTTTGATGAAATTTTCTAACTAAAATCTGATGTCGTTATTTTCGTTTTCTTCATCGAAATCATAGACGTGGAAAATGAAGCGCAAAACATCGTCATAAGCTCTTTTCCCGTGCTCTAAAGACATGAACATCATGTGATCTTCACCAGGGTAAATTTTAGACATAGTTATAGAGTTCTTAGATTTATGTGAAATATAGGAAAAAGTATTAGAAATGCAAAGTTCATCTTGGTTCCCTTTAGTCATGAATACCTTGCATCTTAAAGCCTTAAGATACTTTCTGTATTTAAGGATGCATTTTGAAATGGATAAAACAAGCTTTAAAAGACCGGCTGAGTGATCTCTTTTGATCATGCTCTGAGCTTTCTTTCTATACTTAGCCTTAAACTTAAGTCTCTTAGTTAGCATTTTCATGTAACCAGAAAGAAGTTTTGTTTTTATCAAATAGATAGTGGGTGAAATAAGAGCGAGCTTTTCAATCTGCGGGAAATCAGTGCAGCACTTAGCAGCGATTCCAACTGAGAAAGAATAAGCCAAAAGATAAACGACGTAACCTTTGTCCAAATACTCTTTAACGGCGTTTTCAGCCCTCTGGAGCATCAGTTTTGATTTGTACGTCTTCTTATTGCCCCAATCGTAAAGATTTATTAAAGCAACCTCGTAATTCTTGTTATTATTAAGTTTATCGAAATACTCTTTAAATGATGATATATCGTGTCTAGTAGATGTCTCAAAACCATGGAAGCAAATAAGAACTCTTTTTACATCGACAGACTTATAAAAAGAGGTCTTTCCTAAATCAGGTGTCTGAGATAAGTCTAGTTCTTTTTTCATAAGCCTATATGTTTCTCCAAAGGAATACCATAATGCTACAAGCGATGGCAGCATTAAGTGAATCGATAAGAGGGTTGATAGGAAGAAGAACCTTCATATCAGCTAACTTGATATTATCTTTCTTAATCCCCTGTCCTTCGTTACCTATGACAATTGCGTACTTACCTTCTGGCTTACTGACTTTGGTTACATCAGTCCCATCAAGAAGAGTCATGACCAGCTTATATCCTTTAGATTTAAGTTCACCTAAATCCATATAATTTATATTTAAGAAGAATAAAGATCCTTTAGAAGCCTGCACAGCCTTAAAATTATAAGGAGAGACGCTGTCTTTAGATAAAATGATCGTCTTATAGCCAAAAGCCAGACATGATCTCATAATAGCGCCTAGATTGCCCGGATCCTGTATTCCGTCTAAATAGATGACTTGGTCAGTCATCTCATCAGATAAGTCAAAAGAACAGACGCCCATAGCCTTAGGAAGCGAATTATAGGAAGAAAGGTTTCTCATGAGTTCATTAGAAACGATTATCTGCTCATAATCCTCATATCTATATTGATAAGTAGTTGAGATTACCTTAAGAAGTTTATGGCTCTTAATAGCTAAGTCAATCAGATCCTCGCCTTCGACAAGAATCTTCCCGACCTTCTTTCCTTTTTCCTTAACATCCAAAAGCTCTTTATACTTAGGATTAGATAAAGAATTAATAGGTAGGTTTTTATAGAGCATTATTTTTGTTCAAACATCCCAGACAATACTATCTTTTCATACCGATAATAGTCGGGACAATACTTTAATACTATATCATAAAAATCTTTTGAATGATTTCTTATAAAGCAGTGAGAAAGCTCATGAACAATAACAGCGTCCCCGACTTCAGGCTTAAAAGCGTATAAAGCCTCATTAAACAACACTTTATTGTTCCTTCCGTTATTTAATCCTAAATAATCAACAGCGTTAGAAATCCCTACGCTAGGCACTTTCTTGATGTCCATAGTAACACAGAGATCTTTAACCCTCTTTTCAAAATGAAATAAAGCCATTTCCCTATACATCTTATTTAAAGACTCATAAGAGGAAGAAGAAATACCACTTGAAGAGTTCTCCTTACCAATACTTACAGTTTTCTTTTCTCCGAGGATATAACAATACTCAGGAGAAATGTACATATTAGACTGCAGATAAACACCTTTTCTCTCGAATTTCCTTATAGCGTCAGTATCATTTAAAAACGAGCACAAAAAGAGCTTAAAAGAACCGAAAAGCTTCTCAGAAGAAACAATATGGTTAATATCATCAGTTCCATAGTTCCTTATAAGAACTCTATAAGGAATATAAAAGAAACAGCATCCATAAAACACCTTTAAAGTCACTCTTCTGTTCTTAGAAGAGGAAAAAGCATAGCAAAGGAGCTTTCTAGGACCATACTCGAGATAAAAAGACTGATTAGAGTTATTTAGCATACCTATTTATTATACAAAAAAAAGGACCCAATTGAGGGTCCTTGATTGATTAACCTAACCCCGGCGGCG
>LAHS01001981.1_pt1 | contig 83285 bp, 91 predicted proteins | sample 329651 | NCBI WGS metagenome assembly LAHS01 (sample SAMN03275699, study PRJNA271635) | activated sludge metagenome | isolation source: sample C-1 Sludge from hydrolytic chamber (first chamber) of Anaerobic...
ATATCAACATCTACAAGTGTTACAATATCATTTTCTTTTGGTGTAAAAGAAACAGTATTCGGTTTATTTATTGGTTCATCAGCAAAAGCTATAGCATTACCTATATAATCCCTTGCATACTCAATAGCTTCAGCAATAGTTTCCCCTTGGGTAATCCCGTCAATATCAGGAATTGTCACTAAGTGAAAACCGTCTGCTGATAGGGGTGAAATAACCACAGGATAAACTACAACATTTTTCATTTTCTACCTTCTTTCGTTTCTATTTTTATTGGGCTTGAAAGCCAACCCTTTTACAGGTTGTGCTTTCTGATTAGCCCTTTTGCTAAACCTTCATCAACTTCTCTATGCCTAGGGATTTGTTCTTTCTTGCCTGTTGGTGACACCCATATATCATGTTTACCACCATGGGTCAAAAATTTCCATCCTTTAGCCGAGAAGCGTTTCTCTAACTCTCTCTTTTTCATTTTTTAACCCCTTTCCGCTATACGTGTATTATACGTATCAAAAAGAAAGGAGTCAATGAATTTATACGTATTGTTTACGTATAACTAAAATTTTATGCAGGCGATTATTTTTTATGTTCATCGCTATTTCACTATATATAGCCCTTATTATTGCTACGATTATGCTTGTTTTTTTTGGATTTTGAAGGACGAGCAAGAAACGCAACACCCTGTTCATTAATCGCTTTGCATAGTTCAAATATTTTTGTGTTTTATATATTACACAATTTGATGAACAATACCCTTTTATTATTCAAACAATCTGTTTCATGCTATTTAAAAATATGTATCGATTAAAGTATTCTCTATTGAAACCCAATAAATTTTTTTGTTACTATTTTGTATTTTATATTTTCAGTTTTATGTTTTTTATTTAAAATATAGAATAATCAGAATGTTATAGGAGGCTTTATACAAATGAGGAAATTATATTTTATGCTGACTTGTTTGGTTCTCTTATTCTTTTTCACGGCAAATATTGGCTTACCTGCATCCATTGTTTCTGCAGCTGAACAGAAAAACGATTTTGCCATTACCATTTTAAATGAAAGTACCATGCGTTTAGATTTGTTAAATGAAGACGCAAAAATTGAAAATGATTAAGTTGGAAATATAATGGTTACAAAAGGTGGTTATACAGAAATACTGCCAACTCAAGCGATAGATAGTCATGGTAATGAGGTGCATTTAATTTATAAATCAGTAGCTAATGGACTGATTATAGAATTACATAACGATGAACAACCGATTCATACGACTAGATTGGCTCGTTCTAAATGGAAATGTACACTAGGTGTTCTTGGCGGGTATTATCTTGGTGCATTAAGTGGCTTAGGGGTAGGAGCTGGTGTCGGATCCGTTCTTCCTATTATCGGAAATGCGGTAGGTGCTGCTGGAGGAGCTATTATAGGTGCAGCAGGCGGAGCAATGTCAGGTGCAGCGTACTCTTGTTTTGATTAGTGTATAGGAGGAATTAATTGTATGCTGGATTTAGATAAAGTTTTTTGTTTGCCCATGATATTGGCCTATTATGTCTGCTTGATTTTGTGGATTTTATTGCTTTTAGCATTAGAATCAAGTTTACTTTGGGCTTTATTAAATCCGTTAAATTTTTGTTTAATTTTTAACATAGTGTTTGGTATTACTTATCAAATTAAAACGAAAAAAAAAGAATAAGCTAACAATAAAGCCCAGGCTCAACATTCGAGTACCTGGGCTTTAAAACGATACAAATATGCATTTTCTCACTATGTCAGCACGTTAATAAATCGGTTTTAAAATTCCAATAGGAAGCCACGTACATTGTTCATCTTTTGCTTCCAAGTCTTCTTTTACACATAGGTAAGCATTAATGGAATCACTTACTGAATAAACTATGCTTCCTTTTGGCATCGCTTTTTCCGTTTTGGAACCTTCTAATGGATAGGTTTTCGCTTCTGAGTCTTCCGTTACTTCATAACGAACACCGGCTTTTTTAAATTTTGTATCAAGAACTTTCATATCTGAACCAGGATAATGCTTTTCGCACTTTAAACCATTTCCAGTGTCCTCACAATATCGTAACATTTGATCACCATTCATATCTGATATGGAAGTATCACGCCATTCCGTAAAGATTTTACCATATTCGCCACTGTTACGATTGATATTGATATACGTTACATTTGCATAGAAAGATGCGCGAATTTTCATCGGTATTTCTTTAAAAACTACTAGATTGGTTGCTTGTACTCGATATGGCCCCATTTGATAAAAGGTTTTGCCATCATATTTTTCAATTTCATACGTTCTAAAATAATTATTGCGTTTCACCACTAACGAATCAAATGTACCGTCTTCATTTTTCTTATAAATCTTAATGTCTTTGGTAAACGTCATTTTCCCCGTTTGATCTTTATATACTTCTGCGCCATCATATCTAATAGCCTCTGATTTTGTTGGATTCACAATCGCAAATACCACCGCTGCTAATAACACAATAAATAATTTTTTCATTATGCTCCTCCTACTCTGTTTTATATTACTTAGTTTATCTAATAATATCTTAATATTTTTTCAATAGAAATGGATGGTATTAAAAAAATACCAAATGTAATGTTTACACTAAAAACTTTAAATGTAATTTTGTTAAAACTTAACTATTAATATGTTATTATTTACACTGCTACCTATGTAAGACATGTTTTTTAGGTTATTTATTACTTTAAGCAATTAGTTTTACATTTTACAAAATTACTCTGATTTCTTTATATACTAATTTATTATCTCATGAAATCTGTAAAAATAGTAATTCTCATTTTTAATTTCTAATTTTATGGTAGATTAGTTAATAATGATAAAAATTGTTATTATATAAAAGAATGCTTAATTATGAAGATAACTTTTTCATTGAGTTTAAGGAGAAGATAAGATTATGAATTACAATAACCTTGTAGATAGTCTATTTTGTAGCAACTGTGAAAGTATTGATATTTTAAAAGGAAATATCAAATGTACCTCTATTGACTGCAGTTGTACAGAGAATTCTAACTTTGCTTCATTGTTAGACATGTTTGCTAATTTATGTTATTTAATAGAAGGTAGTAATTTTAAAGATTTTAATTCTGAAATGAATTTTATAGATCAAAGAGACATTAAAAACCACATAGTAGAAATAAACCAAATATGGAATAACCACCTTTCTACAAAACCATATTTCTCTAACGAATTTAAATATATAAACCCCGCGAGTTTATATATAATTAAAGGAGATTTAATAAAACAAAGAAATAATAAACTTTTATTAATTAGAATAGTTTTATGGATTAGAACTCTTGATAATCATTTTAGTATTTTATTCGATTATATTGAAAATGAAATAATTAAAGAATCTCATTTTTATACACATCGCGGAGTATTATTATTAAAATTAAAATCTAAAATCGCTAATTATATTTTTGAAATAAGGAAAAAGTTACCACATACTGACCCGAATAGATTAAAATTAAAATACTTTTTAAATAACTTGCACCTTACCAAGAAAGAATTCTCTAATAATTCTATTAATCACAAATACTTAGATTTTGGTACTTCGAAAAATTTCAAAAATAGTGATATTGGGGATTTAAAAATAGGTTTTTTATCAGGAAATTTTACTGTCGATGATTATGAATGGTGTATAGAAGATCAAAATGATTACAGTAAACTGTTTTATTTCAAAGGTATAAATAACGAAAATGAATATACGGAAAATATAATAAAAAGTATAAATGAGTTGCTTGAAAGTAACCCTCATTTTATTATACTACCTGAATTATCCGCACCTGTAGAGCTTCAAGAAAAGATTCAAGCTGAAATAGATAACTATTATTTTAATAAAATTATGAATAAAGAACCTGTAAATTTATTAATGGTCTTTCCTGGTAGTTTTCATTCTTGGAATAATAATAATACTTATATTTACAATGTCTCTAGGGTAATAAACAGTTCTGGAGAGCTAGTAGAAAAAATTTATAAACAGAATCAGTTTATTATTAAGAAAGACGAAAGTCACACAGGTATTTTAGAATCTTTTAAAATGCATGATGGTTACGAGAAAATTTCATTTATAAATAAAGATATAACAATTTTTGATACATCATTAGGAAGAATAGCTATTTTAATTTGTATTGATTTTATTATAGATGAAATTGCTGATGTTTTAGAAGATAGGCTTGTGGATATAATATTCGTAATGGCTATGACACATAAACCCGATAGCGGAAAATTCAAACGGAGATTTCAGGAGCTTTCAGAGAAAAACAAAGCGGTTGTAATCATAGGCAATAATAGTGAAAAAGAAGTTAAAAATTTAATAAATCTACCAGGAATAAAAAATCCATATATTACAAATAATTCTTCCGAAATAAAAAGTATAAAAGAATTATTTTAAAGGAGTTTAACACTAATGGATCGCAAAATCCTTATGGATACATTCACCATAATTAAATCTTTAAAAAAAGGCGACAATTTTGACACTGATTTTGATACACAAGTTAACATATTGTTATCTGCTATCTCTTCAAATTTAAATGCACAAAACATGGATAAAATAGAAGACATAAAAACAATATTAGATGATAAATTATCGTATCAAGAAATTAAAGATAAAAAGAGCTATTACTTGGGAAAATTAAGTGGTACTTCACAAATTATTGGACAAATAAAAAAAATTATTGACTTCGATTTATTTGTAAATGAATTAACAGATAATGAAGTTAATTTATTATTAGAGCTATACTACAAAAAGGAAATCCTTTTAAAATTAGAAACCAATGAAAGTAACGCATTAGAAGAATCAAGCAATTATTGGCATGAACTAGAAAATAAAGAATTAGTAATTTCAAATCAACTATCTAATTATAATTTACGCACTTTAAGTTATAAAGGGAGTGAAGTAATAAATTCATTACATAAAAAGAAGAGAAATAATTTAAATAATACAGAATTACTATTTGCTACTTATAAAAATGATAAACAGACTGAAAATAATAAATTATTTAATAAAAAATATAATAAATCAAAATTAGTAATTGATTGTAGTGAAAGTAAACCCTTTTTCATATCTAATTATAATGAAGATGATGTTGAAATTTAACCTAAAATTTTCATAATTATATTACTAATTGAGGGGAATGGATTAAATGGATAAAACTTTAGAGCAAAAACTCAAAGATTTTGACAAACTATTTAAAGAGGCATCCTGGAATACACAAATAAAAATATTGAATAGTTTAGGACTTATCGATTCTGAATATGGTGATGAAGATAATCTAGAAATAGACCGTGTTTTAGAAGAAGTGATATTCGATCTATCAGATTTTTATTTAAAAAACAACATGGATACTCTTCGAAAATTTATAGAGAATAATTTAGATGAATCCATTTTAAAAAATGCTTTTAAAAAATATTTGGATAATAAATGGGGTTTAAGAGAACATTCGTTAAAGGTATTAAATTTGGAGAACAATGAAATTCATTTTATCATTGAAGAAATAATTAATACAATGACAATTAAAAGAATACATCGATCTCCAAATATAATAATGAAAACTGTAAACAAAAATTTTAATAAAGAATATAATAAAGACACTATTTGGGATATTGTTACTTTTTTTGATTATTTAATTGAATTTTTCGTTGATAACAATCATACTTATAATTCATTTAAACGAATATTAAATAAAGAAACATTACTTTCACCTGAAATTATTGAGCTTTTCTTTAATTTGTTACAAAAATATCAATCTGATATCGAAAAAGCCTATATATTAGCTAAAATATCTGAAGGTTAAATTTACTAAAATGACTCTTCACATTATTATTAATTAAGTTATTTAAGAGCCAAGCACTCCTTTATGAACGCTTGGTTCTTTTTATTATTTATCGAGTAAAACTCTTCCATTAACAAAAGAATCCTCAGCTTAATTGCTTGTTTAGTGACAGCAATTTTTATTTACGTCTTTCCTGAATCGTGATGTACAAACCAATTAAACGGTCAGTTGTCATAGTACCACTTTGTAAATCCTTTAAATGTGAAGCTTGAATAATCCCATCCTTCACTGCTTTTGCAATAAAGTTTTCCGTCTCCGTTCTCATCGCTGGTGAACCTGGATTCCATATTGTATTTGCCACTTTAACTTCCTGCTTCTTGTCTTTTACAATTAATTGGACTTTCAATTTACTATTACTTGGCACAATTACTTGTCCTTCTAATTTGTAGCCTCTAGGCATCTTCCAATTGCGTTTCACTTCAAAATATGGACGGTCTATTCTGCGTACCCAATCACCGCCCCAGGTAATGCCTAACTTACGAGCTATAGCCCCGACTTTTGTTAATATATCTACATCATATAAGGGTTTAGGAGGAGCTACGGCAATGTCCCATGCTAAACGTGAAGTATGATTACTCTTCAACGTCCACGTCACTATTTTGCCTGGTCTTGTTCTACCCTGTGCATATAGATAATTTTGGCGTGCTTGTGAACGATATGTTTCGGTAATAAAGATGTCTTTTATCCCTTCTCTGTAGCACTCTTGAAATAACAATCTGCAAGCCGTTTGCGCCACTGGTAGTAATTCGACTAAATCTCGGCATGTTGTTGTGACACTCATTGTTTATCATCCTTTTTATCATCATTGTCGATTTGTAGCTGTTTAAAAGAGTTCGTAAAAAACTTCGGTACTTTCAACCCTAGCTTTCCAAGATTCTCAATCATACTGATTCCTTCCATACCAATTAGAAAAAAGAATCATGGCATTGCGCATAAAGTTGCCACTTTCGGTTGCCAAGTCCAGTTGTACTGCTGCAATGACCATCAAAATCATGGCCACTTTTTTAAACAGTCCGATTAAAGCTTTTCTGCTATCTACATTTTTCACAACAAAGGCAACCATAACGCCTAAAATATAATCAATCGCCATAAAAATAACGAATGCTTTGATTAAATGGTCAATGCCACCAAGACTGCCCCTACAAGATTGATTTTTGATGCTTGAATGCTAATTGTAGTGGATGTCTGATTAATTAACGAAGCTATTCTATTTCCGTTATAATCAGTTATACTTACCTTTTGACTGATTTGCCAAGATTGCTGCGTAATACTACTTTCAGCGCTGCCTATACGGTTATTTAAATTGCCAATGGAAACGTTTTGAGCACTTACAGTCGACTGTATTTGATTTGCACGTACATTAATAACCGCTACTTCATTTGTAATGCGATTATTAACCGTTTGACTAATGTTATCTGCTTTTACTTCAATAGCACCAATAGATCGATTTAACTGTGTCACTTCCAATGTGATTCTATCGTCCGTTTTGTCAAATATACTCTGAAACTCTTTCTTTGTTTCATCCATATTTGCAGTCAACTCTTGTTTCATTTCACCTAATTCTTCATTCGTATCGTCTAACTCCTTTTTCTGATCTACCATCACATCCTCTGCTGTTTTCGGTAAGCTATTACCAAATACCACACTTTGGGTGATTAATTTCCCTTCACGCAATACCTTTGTTTGTTGGAGAATCCGTGTCTGCATTTCGATATGCAATGGCTCATAAATCAACCATATGCGTTCCCCAATTTCACGTTCAACGAGTTCAGGAATCGTTGACTCAATCGCTAATTCTGGCACGTCTTTCAGCTGTAATTTTATATAATTGAGCAATGTTTCACGGTTTGTAAACGCTCATCTCTCACTGGTTCCGCTTCTAACGACCCAAACGTAGCAACGTTCGGTGACCGGTATTCGACTGTTAAACCATTCGCACCGTATCCTTTTATTATGGTCGCTAAGTTCATTGTATCCTCATTTAGCACTACACTTGAAATATTGTGTTTATAACGATATTGATAGTCGTAATCACCGCCAATTTCCTTTTTAAAATGAATTTTTTTATCAGGCAATAGTAAATATTCAACGTCATGATACTTGCATATTTTTTTAACTAATGACACGATATTACCTTTACCTAACGAGCGTATATAATTCGTCTTTTGTGCAATATCATCATCAATAATCACTGTCCAACCCGTACCATTTAACGCAAAGTGAATATGATTTTGTAGTGTATGCTGTCCACTAAATAGGGTATGTTGTTGTACTTTAGTCAAGTCGTAAAATACACTGACGGCCATTACTGTTTTACTACGAACAGTATTGCTATACTGCTTGACTCTAAAATCATACTCATCCACAGTAACTATGGACTCTAACGCCAATACATCATATCCAGGATTGTTTGTACCTTTATAACAAGAAAACGACACTGTAAAAGTGCCGTCTACTGATTGTTCCATATTAAAATCAGTCTCAATATGATCAAGTGGCTCAACCTGCGAACCATCTATTGACGTGACATAAATCAATACATATCACCTCTTTTAAGCATCTGCTAATTTAGTAATTTCCCGTTCTGCAATTTCTAACTCTACATAGCGTTGCAACACTTCTGGTTTCACATCTTTAACCGTACGAACTCCCCCCATAATACTCGTAGCATAAGCTTTCACCAATCTTTTTTGCACAAGAGTCAATCCTTCTAAATGTTTCTCCATTACTCGATTACCTCCATTTCTAATAATATGGTAAGAATCTTTACTTCTATATCTGCATCAGTTATTTCTTGCACTGACGGTTTTAAATTCTCCAATAACTGTTGTTCTTTATACTTAGCTAACTCTTCATGCGTTGCGCCTTCACCCCATTGAGTGCCATCCCATTTTGGTCGATAGAACGGTAAAGGTTGTGGTAAATCTGTCGTGACGTATTCACCAATTGGATCAATCAAATGACCCTTATCGTCAAATTCGCCTAAAAATACTTCCTCAATAAACCCGTCGCTATCCACTTGATAAACTTGCTTACGCACAAGGAATTCCTCCCTAATCTGTTCTAAATGAAAATGCCATAACGATCTTGTCAAATTGGGTATCACAATGGATAAAACCGGAGCGTTCTATGCTAATTGTCGTTACTATTGGTGGAACATTCACCGCTCTATGATTAAACTTGTACCCTATGGCAACTACTTCCTGCCGTCTATCCACATCACTGCGTGGTCTAAATCCAACTGGCAATACTGTACATACATTATGAGATTGGCTTCCGGAATTAATGATTTCCCCTTGTACATGCACGATGCCAAACTCGTCTTTGTAATAGATTAAAGGGGCCTTTCGTTGATGACTCCATCCAGCCTGAAGTGTACATTGGATGCTGTCTGGTAGCTTTTTGTTTGCCTTTTTTTCATTCAATTGATTTACTGTTGTCTGCAATGTCTGAATCTGCTGATTAAAATTTACTGCATGCTGTGTTTCTCCTGGCGGACCCGGTGGACCTTGTGGGCCCCTTTGACCTGGTGGACCTGCCGAGTCACAGGCTCTACACTAGTAGGCAATTTACGCTTACTCACTCTGATCGCCTCCCTCTGTTCCTACATTTTTCTTACTCATTTGATACGCATTAATTAAATTGACATTAATGTAATTTAACGATTGCGTACGTCTCTCTCCCCCCGCAACTGGAGGATAGCCAAGCAATGCTAACTTTTGATTATCCGTTAATAAGCCTTGTTCACCAGCGGTCTTCAATAAATCCATTTTCGCTTTTGTACTTAAATACATCAGTTCTTTTTGATAAAAGACAATCTCGTTCCCAACATCGAGCTCTCTCTGTGTAAAAATTGTTTTTGTAAAAGCTTGACCGAGACTAATGATAATCTGCTCTAACGTTTTTTCATAAAAAGCTTGATATTGTTCATCCGTAAAATCAGCTGACAAAATAGCAGCCGAAACACCGTAATGACGTAAAATTTTTTGGTCTAAAAACGCTAATGTATCCTTATCGATTAATTTAGGATTCACTTCCATTGGAATATAATCATTCTTTAAGTCCAGTGGCAAAACACCAGATTTAGAATCCAGAATTTTTTGTTCAAAACGTGCACGTTCTTTCTTTTCATCTTCTGTTTCTAGCATTGTATTGATTTTAATAATGCCTCGTATTTGTAGACTCGCCTTCATTCCCTTTTCAAGACCCTGCATCAACGAATCATTGATACTTAGTACTTTCAGCAAAGCTTGATTATCCGGTGTGCCGAGTGCCCCACCACCCATAATGTCATTGCTGCTGAATTTTTTTCTTAAATGAATGACATCGGAATAAGGTAGTACATATTTATCGCCGTTTCCAAACGCCATTTCAATAAAAAGCTGATTGGACATATCTTGTAAAAACGTCACAATCGTAGGATTTAACGGATAAAAGCCTGTATACTCTCTTGTGTGATTCCCTCGTCCATCATCCTTTAGGACATACATAGGATAAATAAACGCATTATAATTGGTGTACAACAACCAAATAATTTTCTCTAGAAAATCACGTGTTGTCATCAGTTCATTTGGCGCAAATTTAAACAGCCTGTTAATGCTGCCTCTCACTAGTTGCTGCATGCCATTGCTATCAATGCGTATATGTTTAGGCTGCAACTTACTACATTCTGTTGCAATGACATCTACACACATTTGGACAACATCCGATGCAAAAACATCTTGTCCAAATTGCGAAAAGATAGGAACGTAGCCATTTAACATCCTCGCTTGTTGCGTCTCTCTTCTATCATCAGAAGTCATCCACTTTTTAAAGAAGTCTTTCAAAGCCAGCATACTCACCTCCCTAATAACCGCATAAATTCAGCGCGATGTTCTATATAAATTTTATAGGCAATAATCATTGTGACGGCACCATCAATTTTCTTATGGTCCTGTCGCTCAACCTTCACCGGCATAATATCCATTTTGCTATTAAAATTTAAAGCTGTATTTTCTAAACACCATCGATCGATTGGATCATCGTCATAAACGATTAATTTACTTTTCAAATCACTTTCTACTAGCTTCATTGGCTCGGACAAACTAAAATCTTGGTTCACCCGTTCTAAATCAAAACCATAGTGCTCCATTTCTTTTACCCAATATATCGCCGACCACTTGTCATACCCTATCTTATATATCCGAATGCCGAAATCTCGATACATTCTCACAAACCACTTTGTCACCAAGCGGAAGTCATTTTCATTACCAGGAGAGACTTCTATGCGATCTTCTCGAATCCATTCCTCAAATCGCTTTTTCTCTTCTTTTGGTAAGTTTTCGAGTTTCGATTCTGGAATAAAGTAACGTCTAAGCATATATTTTTTCGGATTACCTGGACGCATCATCATAATTCTTGCACAGGTTAAGTCGCCCGTTTTGGATAAATCAACACCACCAATACCAAAGGCATTGCGAAACGCTTCAATATCGAATGTCTCTTCATTTTTTATGATGTCTGTTGTTAACCATGCTGTGGCATTATTTTGTTTAATATTAAAATCCTTTGACAATACGAACACGCGCATGGTTTTACTTGTTTTAGCTTCCTCAATCATTTTTTGTAAGAAGCTTCGTTTCTTAATAACACCGATACCAGGATTCGACTTTGACCATGAACGTTCATCTTGCCATACCTCTTGTTCATTATCTTGCGTATACATCCAAATCAACCAACGTGGACGTTCCAGTTCACCATTTAGTACCTTCCTCGCTTCACGTAAGCGTTCATCTAAATAGCCATCATTGATAATCCCCTCAGTCGTTAATTCAATATATAGTGGATCATCTTGCGTTGATAAAGCTTGCCGAATTGGCATAATGGACGTATTATCTTTTAACTCATGCACTTCATCTACGGCTCCAACTCGAATATTTTTCCCTTCTTTTGCCCCTGTCTTTGCCGATATTTTTTTGATGTGTCCTTTATTTTCATAGCTAAACTTTCCACGTTTTTTCGGCTTTTTAGGATTTCCAAAGAAAATGCCTTTTATATTGCTACGTGTAACCTTTTCAAGCGATCTACTTTCTTCTCGCATCGCATTAATGGCTTGAAACATTAAATCTGCCTGCTCATAGTCATTACTGGAACATAAAATCCGCGTCCCCATTTCACCACAAAAAAATTCAGCTAGTGAAATAGCTGAAATCAAAGGTGTTTTTCCGTTTTTACGAGCCACTAAATACAGTACATCTTGATGTAACCGAATCCATCTATCAATCTCATCATCATAGACTTTAAAAATATAGATGGCTTCAATAAATGCCTTTTGAAAAAGCTCTAATAAAAAAGGCTTTCCCGCAAATGGCGCTTCGAAATGCTTACATTTTGTTTCAATAAATTTTATTCTTTTCTGAGCATCTTTGAATTCAATTTTAATATGGTGATCTTCAAAATGAAGTAACAATCTATCAAGTTCCATCATCAGCTCTTTTCCTATAATTATTTCGCCTGCTTTACATTTCGCGATATATTGAAGCAAATAAGAGTGTTCCAAATATGGATAAATGTATTGGTTATTCATCTTCAAATTCACTCAAATCATTATCGTCATCCATAATATTTTTCGCTAGAACACCATTGAGCGTTTTTATAATAACAGCATAACTGTTCACATTTTTTAAATATTGTCTGGCCGCTTCTGTTGGCTTTTGCAAATGACGTTGTGATGGGTGTATTTGTATCATCCCTGTATCCTGTAGTAAACATTTCAACTGATAATTTTCAGCTTTCAGGAATGCAGCATCGTCAATTAATCCCTCAACAAGCTTCCGCTTCGAGGGTTCAACCTCTAGAAAAATATTAGTTAACTTCTCTTTTTCTTTCGTGAATACCTCATTTTTAGTCACAGCTCAATCACACTCAATCCGATTTCAAAATTTTTGCCGTGTATGGAATTTGTGTCCCCCCATCGGTCCCCCTGGGAACTATCGTTTGCATGTATAGGGGGGTATTACGTATGTTGTTCAAACCACTTGGCAATGTAGTTTGTCCAATCTGCTTTTCGATATTGTCTAGCAGCATCTTGTTGTAATCTCCCTATGCACTCTTCTTTACTGACGTCACAGAAAATTAGTTCCGCTCCAAGCTCTTCCGCTAATCGCTCACGTTTGTACTTATCCGCATATCCACCAATTACCCACGCATTATGCCACTTGCCATAACGTGTTTTGATATTATCAATGAGCGTGCTATGAATAGCGGTAACATTATTAAACAAGTTATCTGGCTTATCATAAGTTGGTAACATGGAGACTGCTGCATACAATGCATCCATATCAACTACGAGATCACCACGTTGCATGTGTTGGGTAACATATGTTGTCTTGCCCGACATTGGTGGACCATAGACCATATAAACCTTTTTCACTCCTTGATAACCAAAACGCCGATGTTCTTTGTTATGGCAATCAAAGCAGATCAATTCAATCAATTCAGGATTCAAACTAATCAGATGGTCATGAACATTCACTGGCGTTAACTCCACCTTATGATGGCCTATTAAATCTTTCGTTTTCGTCACACGTTTTCCGCAATGCTCACATGTTATGCCCCGTTCATTGATTAATCGAAGCCTTAGTTGTGTCCATGCTTGGGAGGCATAAAACGATTTTAATACTGCATACTTCGCCATTCTTACCACACCTTTGCTTCTGTCGCTTTAATTTCTACCTTCAATTTTTCTTCACGCAAACGCTTCAACTGGTCATCATTCAACAAATTCGTGCACTTTGATAAAATGGCGAGTGCTGCCATCTTATCGGCTAGCTTCACAGAAACACCATCCTTACTTTTCCTAACTTCCGTAATAATTGAGCCATCCACTTGTTCCGCTTCTTTCAAATCGACAAAGGAATAGACATGCATTTGTTCATCATAAATTGGTTTCCCTTCGCTATCTTCACCAACATGCTCTTTCGTTGTATACGTTTTTGTGCCAAAATCTACGAAATCAGTAATGTCAGCAAAGGCAATATCTATATACTTTTGCAACACTTGTCGAGCATCTAACATCACACTATCCGCTAATTGATTTTTCAAGCGAATAATTTCACTCCTTATACCTTCATTTACCATCATTCGATGAGCGTTTCGATTAGCGGTCACATAATCGCATTGGTACGCTTTCTGATAAGCTTTTGTGGCGTTCCAATACTTCACATAGTACATACAAAAAAGCAACTGCCTATCATTTAGACCGTTGCTTGGAATTAATTCATATTCAACTGTTTTTTGGGGACTGCCACGTACAGATTTTTTCTTACGCAAACTTGGCGGTTGTTCTTCATCCCAACGGTCTTCCTTTTTCCAGCGACGTATAGTACTTTCACTAACACCATACTTAACCGCTAATGCTTTTAACGTTACGTTGCCCTTATTTTTCAGGTAGTATTTCCACGCTTTATTTCGGTTTTTATTTCTAGCCATATTGCACCTGCACCACCTCCCACCCTACTTACAGGCGTTTTGAAGTGTTATTACTTCGATTGCTTTTCCTTATATTCTAGGTATTTCGCTTTTAGTGATTCCATGCGTAAAATACGCTTTTTGTTTAGCTTTTGCCATTTTTCAGATAACACCTCTTGTTCACGTGCATATTTCTCTGTAAGTTCATCTTCAACGAAAATGGTTTCTTCTCCTCCACAATGCGGGCAAAGAATATATGAACGGATTTGATTTTTCTTCATATGCTTACTATCTCGATGCAATGCTTCTTTTACATTGCCAGTGTAACCACAAGGGCATTCGAAGTTTTCCAATATCATCACCTCTCCACAATACTTATCATAATTTTAATTGAATTAATAGAAATGTAGAGCATAACTAAAAGAAAGCTTTGTTCAATATAGCTCTTTTTTTCTTTTTTGGTAAAATCATAAAAAGAGACTACCGATTTAGTAGTCTCCACTTTTTCATATGCAATTAGTCAACACTTTTTTACTCACAATTACTTTTTCCAGGGAATTTTTTATCCATTTCTGCTGCGCATTCTATCTGAATCAACGTAAGGGTTGTAATAACTCCCCAAATATTTGAATTAAATCCTAATTTAATTATTTTTTCTGCAGCTAATTTAAACTCTTTATCTGCAATTAAATTTGCTATAGTACTTGCTATAGCTATGTAACCATAACTAGAAGTTATACCATTAGTGATACATTTATTTTGGGCTGCTGTAAATTCTGCTGTTGGTCTCATTAAATGCCATCCACAAGCTGCAGCTCTAGTACCGATTTGAGGTTTTTCAGAAATATCGATTTGATTTGTAGTGACAAATAACCCCTCATCCTCAATTTGTTGCATAAACCCTTCATAATCATCGTACTTACTCAATACATTTTCAAAAACCTCTCTATTATACCCTAAGAAATAACCTTTTTCGTTAGTAACTACACCTGTCTCATAAATTAGCTCTAAGGAATCTTCCATTAATGCAATTTCTTCCTCTAAGTTCTCGCTTTCATCTAATGCAATTTCTTCTAAGTTCTCGCTTTCATCGTATTCTCTTGCATTAGTGTTTTCAGTAAATACCCCTAGAATAGAAAACATAGCGATTGCTACTACCATAATAATTTTAAATAATCCATCTTTGTTTTTCTTTGTCATATTATCCCTCCTAAGGAATATAATACCATTTCATTTTTTGTTTTTCAAGGGATAATTAAATAAGAAAAATAACGTAGAAATAATTATTGCAATAAAAATTTTTATTAACAAATTTAAATTTGTTTGTAGCTGCATAATAAGTAATAATGCTACAAAGAAAAAAACAGACGCCCAAAGCACTCTATTTTTTATTATATTTTTTTTACTACTCAACTAAAATCACCTCATTTTAATATAATATTTACTTAATTAATTATACACTAATATATGTAATATATGTATTTTAACAACTTGAATTAGTTCTTAATGCTACATTTTTGGTAATAAGTGTAATTATTACTTTTAAGCTAATTCCCATTTGGATTAGCAAAAAAGCCACACTTTGTTAAATGTGACTTCTTGTTTTCTTATTTTCGATAATGTCGACCTAGTTTCTTCTTCCCACCACACCATTTATCAATAATTTGGTCTGTTTCTAAGTTCAATAAATCCATTACAAATTTACCTTTTTTTATAATTCAAATGCATCGACACTAGTGGAACTCGTAATAAAGTTTCAGCTAATTTTCAGCATTATTTCCGTGCACTTTTGAAAAATTATCACAATATCAATTTACTACAGATTTTTGCGAACTTCGCTGGTGTTAGAAAGTTCACTTTTTGATAAAACGAATTTTATCCATAGACATCAACATTTCCAACTAATCTAATTACTCCCTCAGGGTTTTTCCTAAAGCAATTCTTATAATTTTTTATAAAATTCGGATCGTCTTTTACTTTATCTAGCCATTTTCTAGCTGCGTTAATAATTGAGAAACAGAAAATCCTTAAATCAATATTTAAAACCTTATTACCTTCACAATTATGCACTGTACCTTCGAATTCGGGGTCAGTAAAAACAATTCTGTCATAGGTCGATTTTTGATGCACTGTACTTCTTTGATGTAGAAAAGAGCATCTAAATTTGTAACAATCTTCTGCAGAAAGTCCAATTCCTTCATCAACATTGATTTGCAACCAAGTTTTATATTTTTGATTACTTGCTTCTCCATTTTCAGATTCTAAAGCACCACACATATCAGGAATAGCTAATGTCATTCCTATAGCAGTCTGATATAAACCATGCTCTATACATTTTTCAATTTCAGTTAATAAATTTTCCAAATAAATTCCACCTTCCCTATTATATATCCTTTTATAATACCTAGTTTATATAGGATTTTTAATTCTACTTAAAAAAGGGGAAATTTATTCAATAAAACATGTTCTATACCCATCCAATTCTTTCAGCAGTTTTATCAATCAAAATGTTACGTTTACGCAATACTTTGTGGCGTGAAATATACAGCCTGTCAGCTATATCCTCCCACTCGTAACAACCATCCTTGTCCCAATAACGCATATCTACAATGGTGCGCATATCCTCGTCCAAGTCCCTGTATAGGTCTTCCACAGTCTTTATGATGCGTTTTAAATTTTGATAGTAAGCATCGTTTGCAAGTACAGTAGCTTTTTTGGCTGTTGTATCGGAAATCGTATTACTACGTCCCCCAACCATCTCACCTTGTTCATTTTGTGGATGCAACAACTCCCATTCACGAAATTTTAATTTCTTTTTATACACTTCATAATCAATCCAATACTTTTCAATAGTTTGTACTTCACTGCGCGATAACGAAGTCATACTGCACCCCCTCCGCTTCTAGTTATGTAGATGGCACGTAGTTGCGTACCGGTTTCTTGTTGTGCATGCGGATAATCAACTTGTTTTTCATTTCATTTTGTTCTTGAAGTTCAATGGCCATTTTTGCGATACGGAAAAGATAGTGTATATCTTCTTCTAACAGAGAAGCGGTGATAAACCGCTCCTCGATTTCACTTATACGCTTTGGACACAACATATTCAGTATGTAGCCTCCTGCTCTTTTAATAGGGTAATGAGAGACATTCAAGCTCTCCATGTATTTCTTTTAGGCGCTTTTTGCTTCGTTCACGTTCAACTGGATCGTTAAATTTTATTGCGTGATAAAGCGAACGCAATTCGTAATCTTGTTCAAGCTTTAGTAAATGTCTTTCATGCTGTGCGTAATCAGGTTCTCTTACTATTTTCACTACAACTTTTCTATAAAGCATAAGCTTCACTCCTATTCTGAGTTAATCGTTTCCGTGTGCTCATTCTGTTTCAGCTTCTTTAAATAAGTCATTGTTCGTTGGTGGTGTAAAGCAACCTGTAAGTAATCACTTTCCTTCCTAGCACCACTTACAACAAACGCTATAATGTATGGCTGCTTTAGATTGGTATCACCACCAGCAATCGCATGAATAACACGTGAAGGCTTGTCCTGTTCTCTTTCTTGCAACCACTTACTCATCGTGTGCCTCTCGTAGTGCTAGGACTTCTTGCATGAGCAGCGAGTTAAGTTGTTGTGATCGTTGATAGTTTGCTGTCATTCTACTGTTTGTCATCACTAAATACTCATGCTCCAATAGATCCAATTTAGAAAGTGTTTCTTCGAGATTTCCTCGCATACTATCAGCTGTTTGTTCAAGATCCAGTATGGTTTGTTCATATTGTGCAACTTGTTGAAGCAATTCATCTCGCTCTTTTATCAACGATTTTTCACTTTTTTCAAGCCGAAACAGCTCATTAAATATTTTCTTCAAGTCAGACTCCGTTAACACCTCTTGAGGTTTTGTGACCGTTTCCTCGTTTTTAGGTAACAGCTTGTCTTTTTTAGAGAATGATTGGTTTGAATTCGTGCACACTTCATTCTCCTTTAGTAGTTTAGAAGGTGATGGTGTTTCATCGCTTGGTTTAATTAGCCCCTGTTCTCGTTTCCACTTAGTAAATGACTGATGATGATAGCCAAATTCTTTCATGATTTGCTTATCTGTTTTCCCTTTTGACTTTAAAGTTTGATAACGCTCTGCAGTTAATGTGCTTGCCATTTGCGCCTCCTTCTTTTGTCGGGAAAGGTTTTCTAATGCTTCGCCTATACCAAGTAACTTGCTGAATACCTCACAACCACTTTCCTTGCACTGAACTGTATTCCATATGCCCTTTCCCTCGTTTTCATATGCTTCTTTTAATTCACAAGTTTTACATGCTTCTGAAGTCTGTAACTGCTTTATACATAGCGCCAACCGTTGTTGCCGTATTTGCTTTTTAGTTAACAACCAATTCACCACACTTTTCGTTGGCCTAAACTAACTACTCTGTTGTGTATCCCGTTTGCCTAACATAGCTAACACCTTTTGCCGTTCCGCTTCAAAATACGCTGCTTCCTCAGGTGATAGGGATGTATCTCGCTGTTCCTTGTTGCGATTCTTAAACCATTCAGGCACAGGACCGATATGTCTTTCTTGCTGCTGCTCGACTTTACGTTGGTCGTTTTGTTGTTCATTTTTAATCTGCACAATAAGCTTGTCATACTGCTCTCGTAGTGTACTCATCGACTGGATATTGCCACTCCAAAAACTATTCTTTTGGCTCCAATTAATTACATAGGCTATCTGCTCCTTTGTACGTTGATCCTTATCCATCATGAGCCGTGCTACATCTGCCCATTTTTGTAACGCATCCTCTTTGCTCGGTCTAAACCGATACGCTGGATTATTCGCAAGGATGCCCTCGCACAATGTAAGTGCCAAACGGTAAGGGATGTCAGACTCCTGGTACACACGTACACGCTTTTTCGGAGAGGTATCTTTTTTATCTTTCTTTGCATTCTTAGCATTCTTATTGTTCTTTGCATTCTTGTTTTCGTTCTGGGTTCGTTCCACGTTCGTTTCGGGTTCGTTCTGCATTCGTTCTGGGTTCGTTTCAGATACCGTTCCAGGTTGGTTTTCTATAGGCGCTTCAAACCCCTGATACAGCTCGTATTTCAGCACTGTAAATACCGTTCCATGTTCCGTTTCATGTACAGCAATCATACCGTTATCAATCAGTTTCTTAACGGAACGCGAAACGGTACTTTTAGAAGGCGTTTTTAGCCCTCGTCCACCCTCTTTGTAACCTAAATCTTCCGCTAACTTCGAATACGAACGCACGTACTATCCCCTTTGCAAAACAATCCCTTTCATCTTGGTTTCTTGATGTGTTGCCTTAATCAAGAGGAGCATGAACAAACGGAAGGTCATGACATCACTCCAAATCTCATGTTCGGTTATCTTCCGATGTAACTTAATCCACCCATCCATGTTTCCTCCACTCCCTCTTAATATTTTTATATTTGTTCCACGTTCGTTCTGCGTTCGTTCCCTGTTCGTTCTAGGTTCGTTTCAGATACCGTTCCACGTTCATTTTCTACATCTATTCAAACCCTTGATATAACTGATATTCCAGCACCGTAAAACCGTTTCATGTTTCGTTCCACGAACTCCACTCATAACGTTTGTACATAACAGCATGTTTTATAAAGAAGCGGCTTGACGAATCGCTGCAACCGCTTCATAATTTAATTGAATTTGTTTTTTTGTATGTTGGTTAACCTGCCAGTTAACCAGCTTTTTTTATGACGTAAGTAAGCTAATGGCTCGCCGAATTGTTGCTTTTAAATTCGGATTGTTGGCATGGTTTTCAATACGTTTTAAATCTTTGATGACTTGCTCTTTTTCTTCTCTATCAACACTAGATTCATATTTTTTCAATACAATTTTCACACCATCTACGTAAATTTCTATCGGATCCTTCTCCTTAATACCTAATGTTACGACGAAGCTCCATTGGAATGACTACACGCCCTAATTCATCGACTTTACGAACAATACCTGTTGATTTCATCCTAAATTCCTCCTGGTTTGTGATTTTCCCACATGATTTACTGGTATTTTCCTGTCCATTTCCACACGCCCACCTCACTGTCATCCAAGTTTTATACAGTCTTGCTGACGCTTGCAAGACATAAATGAAATACCTGCTTTCACAACTTTATAATGTGTCCAGATATCACCAGCATCGCTTTTGATATTCTCTGCATGAAAGTCACCTAACTTCTCAATAGATTCTCTAGAATATAGATGAACGTCTACATGCGTATCATTGATACTACGAAAGTTATACTCTATTTTCAAAACATCTTCTGGCGCTATTCCGTATTGTTCCAAAATCTTTGGCAATTCTGCGATTTTTGATACTGCTTGAGCTAATTTCATTCCTGATCAATCCTTTCGTTTAGTTTTGCTGGATTCCCCACAAGCAATCATTACTGAGCCTGTCCCAAAAATTTTGTGACTGCGCTATTTCGCGCAATCATCTTTATAAACCGTAATACCACCCACAGTTAGATCCTTTAGTGTTACTTTCCTTCCATATTCCCGTGAAAGAATACTTTCAATGATCGGTAACAATTTGCGAACCTTTTCTTCCGTCATCTTTACGGCCTTCATATCCCACACTCCTTTTTTATCAGAATATGTCGAATGGGCTTGTCACTTTCGTTAAGACAAATTACAAATTAGATTAGCAGGTATGTGCTCCTTTCATTTTCTTCATCAATTCAGCTTGTTTCTCATCATCTGACATTGCTCGCCATTGTAAGTTAGTTGTGTTCATAGAAATCTCCTTTTGATTCTTACTAGAAGCCTGTAACAGCTTCAGCATTAGTTATGAATTTTAAATACATAAAATTTTACGAATATGTTTAATATGTTCCTGAGCCCTTGGACCATCTTTACGCCCTCGAATAATGTCGGATAAATAAGCGCTCGAAATACCGACCATTTTCGCAAGCTCTTTTTGGCTCATTTTACGTTTGAATAATTCTGATCTAATTTGTGCCCCTAAATCTTCTAACATCGCTGTACCTCCTTTAAAAACGTATTGCACTGCATCGATAAAATGGCTGTTGGTCTTGTTGGTACCCTAAATGAAATTACCGTCCCCATTGGATGTCTTTTCTGTTAAAATGATTATAGAAAGGAAGGTGATTGAAAATTTCGACATTAGAAAATGTGAAATTTTCTGTCGGTTTAACACAATTTATTGATTTCACCGTTAGGCAAACTATGCTGGCAAAGATGAACAAAATTAATGACATTAAAAATCAAGGCGAGTATCATCCAGTAAAAGATCATTGGAAGCAGTTACGAGAACGTATTAAATTGTGCTATGAGCAAAATCAATCTCTTGATCATTTAGATTCATTACTAACTGAAGTTCACGAACGAAAAATCAATTCCTATACCGAAGCCATCAAGGCATTTAAAAAATTTACACGTAACAAGAAAATTGAATGGTTTGATCCACCTAAATCCATGTGGACATCTACTAATGGCTTAGTAGTCCGTTCATCTCCCGAACTGGGTTTAGTGATTGACGGCGTACCCCACTTAATAAAATTATTTTTTAAAGGGAACACGGAAAAAATTAATGAACGAAATATTCAACCAATCCTAACTTTAATGTTAGAAGCACAATCGAAAGACCCTTATCCACCAAACATTGTATTTGCTGTGTTAAACGTGAAAACAGCTAAATTACATGTAGCCACGCAAGCAAACCCTAAAATCCTTCAAGCACTTCAACTCGAAGCACAAACTTTTGAAAATATTTGGAGAAGCTAATTAATTTAAACCTTCAATCAGTCTTCTGTTATGTACATTGACTCAAATCCCACTTTCATTATGACAACCTTCCATTAAGATAAACCATTCTTGTTTTTGTATCGTGGTACTTATTGTCCCACATCGTTTCAGAATATTTGTGACATTAACAGATAAAGTATAGTCTTAAACAAAGGATGCTCGTAATAAATTATGTTATATAAATGCTCTTTCGTTACAGGCATTTTAGTATCTAGTAACACTAAGTGTAGGAGTGACATAGCGATGAAATGCGTTATCTATGTTCGCGTTAGTACCGATGAACAGGCGAAGCATGGGTTTTCGATTGCTGCACAAATTGAAAAATTAGAGGCTTATTGTGTTTCACAAGGTTGGGACATTGTTGAGGCGCCTTACGTCGATGATGGCTATTCTGCTAAAGATTTAAATCGCCCCCATTTTCAAGCAATGTTACAGCGTATTCAACAAGGGGGCATTGATGTTTTACTTGTCTATAAGCTGGATCGTTTAACTCGCTCTGTGCCTGATTTGCATACGATTTTGGCTGAATTGGACCAATATGAATGTAAATTTAAATCGGCTACGGAAGTGTACGACACGACTAATGCAATGGGACGTTTGTTTATTACGTTGGTAGCGGCGATTGCGCAATGGGAGCGAGAAAATACCGCTGAACGGGTGCGTTTAGGCATGGAAAAGAAAGTGAAGTTGGGCTACTGGAAAGGTGGCACCCCTCCCTATGGCTATCAAGTAGTAAATGGTGCATTAATGATGGATGAAGAAGAGGCTCAAATTATCAGGGATATATTTACATTAGCAAAAACATTGGGGTTTTACACAATTGCCAAGCAATTAACGAGTAAAGGTGTCCCTACTCGAAAAGGCGGACAATGGCATGTCGATAGTGTGCGGGATATTGCCAATAATCCGACATACGCGGGTTATTTAATGTTTAGCTTAAATCCAAAAGACATAAAAAAACCACCGCGCGAACGGGTGCTATTTGAAGGTAATCATGAACGCATTATCAATCGAGATGAATTTTGGGCACTACAAGATTTGTTGGATAAGCGTAGAACATTAGGTGGCAAGCGCGAAACGAGCAATTACTATTTTTCCTCGCTTTTAAAATGTGCACGCTGTGGGCATTCGATGGCTGGTCATAAAGCAGGCAAGAAAAAAACATACCGATGTTCTGGTAAGAAAGCTGGTAAAGCTTGTACTAGTCATATGATTTTAGAAAGTAATTTAGTGCAAGCCATTTTTGCACAATGGGATGACTTGGTCGGTGGCCATTTTACAAGTAATGAGGGTGATGCTACCTTTCCAGCGGCACAATTGACTGCATTACAACAGGAATTAGCTGTTGTGCAAAAGCTTTTACACAAGAAAAAAACGATGTTTGAACATGATATTATTGGTATTGATGAGTTAATTCGAGACAGCGAAAAATTGCGTAACAAAGAAAAAGAAATTCAAGCAAGTTTAAAAAAGATACAGCTGCTGGACGATCGCCATCATGATGAAATCCGGGCGATTGTACGCAATATTGATACCCTATGGATCAATGCCGATGATACCGAACGTAAGCAATTAATGACCACCATCTTCGAACAAATAGTCGTTGATACAAAGGATGATTATAGGAGCAGTAAACAAGCTAGAGAAATAACCATTGTTATAGCTAAATAATATGTCTTTTATTGGTGGCGGTACACTTATTCCATGGGCGCTCATTCCAGCAGCTGCGATTTGCAATGTAAGTCCATTTGAGCTTGCAAGGCGCAATTTATTGCCCGTAGCGATTGGTCTTATTGTAACGACCATTGTGGCAATGTTTTTACTATAAATCTTATAGAAAATTTAAAGGCCATCTGCTATTATCGATTGTCGATTACTAGCAGATGGCTGAATTATTTTTTATGGTTAAGATTATTCTGATTGTGGAAGATAATCTTGATTGTTTATTGTTAGTTTAGAAGCGAAGAATAAAATTTCTTTATTTAATGCAAAATAAGGTTCTAGAATGTTGTAAAACGCTTCCCATTTTTCTTCAGCCTTTTCATTCTCAAGTTTCATGGCTTCTTCATACAGCTTTTTTAATTGCTCTTTATCTTCTTTACTAACTTCGCAGTCATAATCAGACATGTATTCTTCAAATGTTAACGGCTCGATGAATTGACTAAGAAGATCATGGAATTGATTCCATACCGTTTCAGACAACTCCATATTCTCATCATTTTCAGCTTTTTGAGCATCTTCATATAACGTTTTTAACTTCGCCATCGTTTCAGCAGGAATGTCTAATTCCATTCCTTCCATGTATTCTTCAAACGTTTGTGGTGGGTATAATTCATCAAGATATGGTTGAAGGATTGTATACAACTCTTCATATTTTACATTAGCTTTTTCTTCATCACCACTTTTTTCAAGCTTTACCCACTCTTCATAAATCGCTTGAAGCTGTTTTTTATCATTGTCTTTAATAGCTATATTTCCCTCACTAAACCCAAAGCCTTCTAAATATTGTTCAAAAGTCTCTGGCTGCCAATTAGCTAATATATAAGGTTTTGTAATTTTATACATTTCCTCATAAACTTTTTCGATTTCTTCATATTTCTTTTCAAGCTCTTCTTCGGTTACTTCTTTATCAACATCATCTGATGCTTCTTTTTCTAACTTCTTTATTTCGTTAAATAACTTTTCTAATTTCCCTAAATCTTCCTTAGTTACCTCTTTAGGAAGGTCTTTTTTATACACTTCAAATGTATAAAAGTCTGAATAATCATCTACTACTTTACCTTCTATAGAAATTTCTTGTCCTACTACTAAGTTCATTTTTTCAATTTGTTCATTAGAAAATTTACTAAAACTAATAAAGTAATTTTTACCATCTATTCCTTTCAAGTTTATGCCATCACCGAAGACTTCTTTAATAGTTCCAGATATTTTTTGTTCTATTTGAACATTAATATTACTATCCTTTGTTTCTAATGTTGTAGCTCCCGCTTGAAGTGGTGTCAGGACAGCCATCCCTAGTGTAAATGCTGAAGCAATCATCCAAGTTTTTTTAAATGGTTTTTTCATACTTTATTTCTCCTTAATTTAACAGATTGTTGTTACTAATATTTATACGCTTTTTCTACAGAAAATGTTTCATAAATTATCAAAAAAAGTTTATTAAATTAGATACTTCAAAATTAACTAGAATTCAGTATCTTTTATTACTATATACTTTTATGGTTATTATTACTATTTTTATATAATAAAAGTTTACCAATGTATTATTCGATGATAACTATGAGCAAAATTCCCACTAGATAAGAATCTACTTTGATCTTTAAATGGTACTCTAATACATGGTGTGAGTATCCATATGCTCATTAGTTTGTAAACGATTAGTGTTGTTATGACCAACCTAAAATAAAATTTTTTATCTCACTTCAAAATCCTGTTTCATTATAATTTGAATTGTTAAAAGTGCACTAACAAAAGCAGTTATTAACAGTAACATTCCATCAGCATGAATGAAATTAAAACCATAAACGATGCTCCCACAAATCACACAACTTACTGTATTTATAGCGAATAAAACGCCCCACACCACTTCTTTGAAGCGTTTATAAGCTCTATTGCCTGCTAAAAACTTGATGTATAAGAAACAAATCAAGCCTATACCCAACACTCGCAACAATGAGTTTACGAAGGACGTTGTTAAGTTAGTGGGTTCCTCCCAAGCCATATCTACAGCAATAACATTTGTGAAATTCACCAGATTGAAAGCACCAATGCAGAGAAAAACATAAAAGAACAAAATCCATTCGGCTACGCACACAATTGGCACAACCAATTTTTTCACTACAGACGAACTAACCACAAATTATCCCTCCTCAAATTTGTTAATTTTAATATTAGACGGAAAAAGTATACAAAAGTTCTAGTAGCACTACACCACTAAGTTAAAAAGATTTCGATAGCCTAACTTCCTTTATAATTGTAAAAGAAATAGTGTACCCTTGATTGAATTGAAGGAGTTCTGATTTGTCGCTTCTCCTATTTTGCATTAATTTTTTATGCAAGTGTGTTATGTCAAATATGAGTGACATGTACCATAGCATACATAATGATTTAAAAATTCCGGTAGCATTTTACTGTACATTTGGGTAAAAATATAATATATTTTTTGATAATGTTCTCAAATTGATAACATTTGTTTTTTCTTGTCTACATATCATTTTTTCTTCAATTAGGAGGCTCGTTGATGCGTAATAAAGCAGAGGTTTTAATGCATCCTGTGAGAATGAAAATTTTACAAGCGCTGATGCATAATACAGACGAAGGCTTAAGTACGTTAGAGATGATTTCTGTTATTAAAGATGTACCGCAAGCTACTTTATATCGCCACATTCAAATATTAGTGGATGAAAGCATAATTAAAATTGTGAAGGAGCGAAAAGTACGTTCTGTAACGGAAAAATTTTATGCATTAAATGAAGATGCTGCAAAAATAAGTAAGGAGGATTGGTCAATACTCACGAAAAAGCAAAAACTCAATTATATTTCATACTATCAATTAGCTCTACTGTCCCAGTATCAAAATTATTTAAACTTATGTGAAGAAAATGAACATATCGTAGATTCTGCAACTTTTTCATTACTTGACTTATCCTTAACGAAAGAACAGTTTAACCACTTTCAAAATGATTTGAACGACTTATTAACGAAATACTATAATATGTCCGATTCCAGCAATGCAACGGAATTAAAAACAATCGCAGTAAATATTATTCCAAAATCGTAAGTAACAAAACAGGATTTAATTTGTAAGGAAATGGAGAAGATTTATGAAAAAAAGCAAGTCACTTGAAAATATACGAAAATTTATCATGATTATTATAGGGGCGATTATCGCTGCATACGGACTTGAAGCTGTATTAATACCAAACAATGTAATTGATGGTGGCGTTACAGGTCTTAGTATTATGGGTGCCCATTTATTTGAAATTCCATTAGGCGTGCTACTCTTTGTATTAAATATTCCGTTTATCTACATCGGCTACAAACAAGTAGGAAAAACATTTGCATTAATGAGTTGTGCTGGGATTGCAGCGTTATCGATTTCCACAGTACTTTTACATGATGTTAAAACCATTTTAGGACCAAATGATCCTTTATTAATCGTTTTATCTGGTGGTATGTTACTTGGAATTGGGATAGGAATTGTTTTACGTAATGGTGGTGCTTTAGATGGCTCTGAAGTATTAGCCGTGTTACTATCACGTAAAATACCGTTTTCAGTCGGAGATATTATATTATTTATTAATGCCTTTATTTTCTTAGGGGCAAGCTTTATTTTCGGATTAGAGAGTGCTTTATATTCCGCTTTAACGTACTATATTGCGAAAAACGTGATTGATATTATTCAAGTTGGTTTAGAAAAATCCAAAGACGTCCGTGTTGTCAGTGCAAAATCTGAGGAAATTGGGGACGCCATTCAAGCTCGTTTAGGACGTGGTGTTACTTATACACAAGGGCGCGGCGGATTTTCAAACGAACCAACTGAAATATTAAACTGTGTCATTAACCGTATGGAAGAAAATAAATTGGTATCCATTATTAAAGATATTGATAGCAGTGCGTTTGTCGTCATTTCTGATGTTTCAGAAGTGCGCGGTGGCAATTTCAAAAAACGTGATATTCACTAATCAAAAAAGTAAGCAAGTGCATCACTTGCTTACTTTTTTGTTGTTTTCCGTGGAATTGGTCAGACCCTTGATGCTACTAAAAAAAAGACTAGCATTTGACACACTCGATGCTTGATCTAAAGGCTCTTTCAAGACAATTTCAACTAAAAAAGCTATAATTATTATAATTCTTAGACATTTTGAAGGAGAACTTAATGGACTTATTTATAGCAAGTGATCGCCAATTGCCAATTCGTTATTATGTAAATGAAGCTATTTGGATTCGCCGCGGTTGTTTTTCACCACCTCAATTAACTTTGCCTTTTTTTGTGGAAGTAGAAATCAAAAATAACGATAATTTGCCGATTATAACGCAGTATATTCGAGAATTTCAATGTCAGTATAAGTATACTGAGATGCAAATTCTAATAAAGGACACCATTATATTTACTGAAATGCAAGAAATGCTCACTGAACAGCTAATAAGCAATCATCTGATTTCTATCCACCCACTGTTATTAAAGTAGACATATTTGTACTGCATTCAATAAACATAGGTTTCAAAGTGAATTTTGTAAGCTCATGGTCATTAAAGAAAAGGTCAACTTTTTTGAAATATCCATTTTGAAAAAAGGTCTTGTAACCAGTAAAGAGCTATTTGTTTTTAATTAACAAGATTTCTTTATGGCTGACTGCAATTGACTCTTCTATATTCGCCCTAGCATTCGTGCTTAGTTAAAACCTCGGTTTACCACCATTCTTGATTTGGGAAGCACGCCATTAATGTAAGAGGTTTTCTCACTTCTCCATTTAACAAACTACTATCTCGCTAGAAAGCCTTAAAACATCAAATAATCCTACTTTAAATAGGCATACATTTGCACTTAAAAGAATAGAAACCTAGTAGAGAGTTTAGTTCAAGAAAAATAAAGTGAGGTGTAGAAGCAATGCTAGAAATAAGTAATGCAAAAGAGTTGGTACTCGGAATTGTGCAACATGATCCATTGTTTGTCGTACTACAACATACACCATTAGTAGAAACACTTTATGGTGATGCCTATTTAACACATATCCATGAAAAAGAATATTATAGCATTTCAGAAGTTGCAGGTTGGTTTGAAATAACAGATGCTATGCTGCGTTATTATATCAAACCTTTTGATCAGTATATTTTTGATAGCGCCTCTAATCATCAAACTACTAATATTCGCTTAGACCTCCCTGCTATTTTACGGCTTCGCATGATTCTACTTTTGAAGGATGAATACCGTGTTAAAGGTCTAAAACTACTGCTAGGTATTGATGACAGCCATCAGCAGATTAAACATCAAATTACTGCCACTACTCTTGATTTTACGGATAATTTAGCCCATAAAGTCGATGTATTAGGTAGTGTCCTTCAGCAAATGATACAAACTGGTTTATTTCATATGGAACCAGATGAAAAACAAGGGACATTGCACATTACCATTAATCAAGATTTTTTAGCGCAAAATCTACAAGAGCTCTCTTCCGAATCAAGCCGCCAAATAGAGGAAATTCAAAATGAAACAGCCGAATTGAAGCATTTAAATGAGCATCTTCAAAAGCAAATGGTGGAGTTACAAGAAGGTAGTGTCAAAGATATCGTCAAAAAAATCCGTGAGCGTCATATTGAAAACGAAATCGTTTCAACTCTTCGCACGGAGGCACTACAGCAATACTCTTTGGAGAATAAGTCAGGGTTTTTCGCCAAAATTTTCAAATCCTCGCAAATTGAAATGGAAAAAGAGCAGTTTGTTGTTGGCTATATTTCGCAACATTTAGAAGAACGCTTAGAAACAGCACTAAATAAATATTACAGTACCTGATTCTTTTACGTGCCTGTCACTCAAACAATTCTGAAAATTTAGGGTGACTGGCACAAATCACTAATAAAAAAGGTGTGTACGAATGAATACATTAATGGAAGTACAAAAGATTTCTAAACAATTTAAAACAAAGAAAATTTTAGATAACATTTCATTTTCCATCTATGGAGAGGAGATTTTAGCACTTGTAGGGAAGAATGGTTCTGGTAAAAGTACGCTACTAAAAATTATTGGCGGTATCGTCGATTCAGATAGTGGCGCAGTTATCAAACATGTACAATCTTTAAAAATTGGGTACGTCCCCGAAATTACTCCTCAACATGTACTCTTTACGCCTGAAGAGTATCTTTTTCATATGGGTAAAATAAGTGGCATACCTCGGAAGCCTTTACAGCAAAAAATAGATCAATTGCTTGAGATATTCAATATGCAGGAGGCTCGTTCGACACGAATGACTCATTTCTCAAAAGGAATGAAGCAAAAGATTATGATTATGCAGGCAATGCTTGATGAAACACATCTTCTAATTTTGGATGAACCTTTATCTGGACTTGATCCTCGTGCCCAAAATGAATTAGAAAAAATCCTTTTGTCTTTAAAAGAGAAAGGATATAGTATTATATTAACCTGTCACGAAACCAAATTATTGGAAAACCTGGTGGATCGGATTTTATTAATTGAAGGCAGCCAAGTGAAACAACTGGAATCATTTTCAGAAGCTTCTAACCAAAACAATCAAATAGTGTTTGAGTTTCCCAACCACAAATCACTTGAGTCAATACTTTCCTTTATCCAAATCAAACAAATGCGCACATTAAGTAATGGCAATCAAGAGCTTACAATAACTGTAAAAAGAAAGGATACGGACAAAGCCCTTTTGACTTTACTTCAACACGAAGCTTCCATTAAACAGCTCATGCCTCTAAATTCAAAGAAAGAACAATTTTATACCCATTTCTAGGAGGTTTATTAAATACATGATGAGTTTATTACACTATCAATTCAGTAACTATATAAGGACTTACAAATACCTTCCACCTTTTTTCATTTTCATCTTATGTACGGTAGTCAATTATGCATTTGTACCAAATCCAATATTGGACAGTTACTCATTTACTTCGACTCTTCTCTTTTTACTTATGGGATGGTTTACAGTAACAATATTTCATGCGGAGGACGAAGGACAAAAAGTCATTACTATACTACATGCTAAAGGGCAAAATGTGTATTTTGTTACGCTTTATTTGATTTGTATCGTAATTGGCTTTTGTCTAAGCTGTGTGTCAGTGTTGTACCCTATAACAATTGGTGCATTTGGTGAAAGACCAAGTTTATCGCATATCATATTGGGCTTCCTAGCTCATTTTAGTCTTTCTATGCTAGCTATTGCACTCTCTGCCATTTTCACAAGGGAACTAGTCAAAAATAGACAAAATTCTTGGTGGGGTGTACTTAGTATCTTAATTATTTCTTTAGCTATTGCCTCGTTAAAAAGCGTTATTTTACTAGTAAAGGGTCTTATATGGCTCTTACCCCCTGTATATCTTTCTTTAGAAATGATGAGTTCAGATGATAGCATCAACGTAATACCAGCCGTTTTTTATTGGCAATTTATTTGGATTTTTATTTATAGCATACTGGTAATATGGTTATACTTTTTTATGTTGAATCGAAAAAGGAAAATGTAAGAAGTGCCTGGCACCCATACAATTGTGAAAATTTCGAGTGCCCGGCACCTAAAGATTTAATCAAGTAATTCTTTTAACTGGTTAATTTCAGTAATTGTTAGCTCTGTTAGTTCTGCGATTGTTTCAATATTGGTTTCTCTCTTCAATAACTTTAACGCAATGTCCTTCTGCACCTTTTTTTCTCCGTGTTTAATGCCTTGTTCTATTCCCTGTGCTATCCCCTGCTCTATTCCTTGTTCTATCCCCTGCTCTATTCCTTGTTCTATTCCTTGTTCTATTCCTTTCAATAGCCCTTCTTGCTCAGCTATATATTTTGTATCTTCTAGCTTCGCCGCCTCATCAAGGATATATTTCAAACGAGATTGATATGCATAATAATCTTCAGGGGATTGACTTAAATCTTGCCAAACATTCATAGCATTGAATAACTCCTCATCCTTCATCGCAAGCTCCTCCAATTCTAAATAAATTTCTTCATAGACTTTCGCTTTACGTCCATCAACCATTCCCAGTAGCATTAACCATCTATCCAGGACATTTTTAAAAGAATCCAATTGTTTTGCATACCATTGCTGTATAAATCGATTAATATCGATAAAATGTATTTCAAGTACATCATCCATTTTCAAATTATCTTGATTATCATAGAGTCGAAAAATAGAATGATAATTTTTTGTGTGTTCAAATAATGTAAAATTACAAATATTTATAGTAATTGTCGGTCGTAATTTATGATACCCAATCCCTTTACGAAGTTGCGAAGTATAAATTCTTGACCAATAGTACAGTGTTCGTTTCATCATATCGTATTGATTGGTTAATTGAATTTCAACATTAATAAATAAATCATCTTGTGTTTTCACTAAAATATCCAAGCGAGATTGCTTATCATCTACATGTTCACTACCAAATTCTTGACTTATAAAAGTAACTTCTTTAATAGCGTTTCTCCCTGTACGATTTAATAAAGCATTCAGGAATACTATAGTAATAGCCTTATTCTTATCCGTACCAAATAATTGTTTAAAAGCATAATCTACTTTTAAATCTATAAATTTTTCAAGTGGGATTTTACGAAAAGTCTTTACACTCATGCGCATTACTCCAATTGATTTACCACAATTATAACATTTTTTTGATTTAGAAAAAAACGAAAAAGGTGCCTGACACTTGAACGATTCTGAATATTCAGAGTGACCGGTACTAGGCACAAACAATTCAGAATATTCCGGGTGTCAGGCACCCTTAACTAATGGTTGGATTGCATGTTTAAATTGGCTATCTTCTCTTGTTGTTTTAACACAATCCATTTACCACATAACATCACAATCAGTCCTAGCAATACAATGCTGCCTGCAAAAATGAGTGCTGCCTTGTAGCTACTAAAAATGACAACAAGTTGTCCAGCTATAATTGGTCCGATGATTTGTCCAAATGCATAGAACGTTGTCAACAATGACACAACTGGACCGCTCTGTGTTGGAAATAGCTGTCTAGCATAAGCGGTTGTTAACGTAACAATACCGACGAATGTTAAACCAAATAAAAATGAAGACAATAGCACACTCCATACTGTTTGTGAAAATACCGGCAACAAAATCCCTAGCACTTGTAGTATGTAAGCCACAAATAAAATTTTTATTGCAGAAAACTTCTCTAATAGCACTGTCCAAACTGGAGCAGATGGAATAGCCGCTACACCAACAATGACCCAACTATAAGAAGAATATGCTTGGAGCGATGGAATGTTGTGAATAATATCCACTAAAAATGTGCCTGTAATAATATAACCAAGCCCCTCAAACCCGTATGCCGCAATTAGCCAAGGCATAAAACCGCGCGACATTTTTGCATCTGCCGTTTTCGTTACTTTCACGCTATCATGAACTTGTAAATTTCTCCATAATAGAAACGTAATCACTAAAAATAGTGCTGATAAAATACCTAAGCCAATCCAAGTACCTTGCCAAGCAAAACGTGCTTCAATAAAAGGTACGAATAAACCTGAAATGGCAATACCAAGCCCTATACCACTAAATAAATAGCCTGACCACTTTGTGAGCGTTTGTTTGGCTAAATAATCCATAATGATACTAGAAGTTAAAACAAAGATAAGTCCCCCTGTAATCCCTGCAATTAATCGCAGAACAAGCCAAACACTATAAAGCTCAATTAGCCCCATAAGCACAACAGAAATGACATTTAATACTACACTCAACAGTAAAACATGTTTCCGCTGTCGGTAAATAAATCCCGCCCATAATGCCCCAATAAAATAACCAATATAATTACTAGATGCTAAAAAGCCTGCAACCTCAAATGAAAAGCCAACATCTTCCCGCATAAACGGCAAAATCGGCGTAAATGCAAAACGGCTAATCCCCATCGCTACAACTAGTAAAAGTACTCCCCCAAATAAAATACCAATGTGTTGACGATTCATCGCATCCTCTCCCCCTTTGTTAATAAAAGGATACTGAATGCTCATTAATAAAGCAATTAAATTTATAAATTTTACCAATATTCAAAATAATAAAGGGAGGTATACAAAAAAGACCCAAGCATTAACACTTGAGTCGTCGATTAAGCGATTCATTTAATAATTAGCTTTTAAACTAATAACAAGTAATACTATAAGCAAAAAAATACCAACACACACACCCATAATTAGGCTTAGTTTCTTACTAAGCATGTCCTTTCAATCCCCTCCTTTTGAGCATTTCCTGAAAATCTTATATATCCCCTATCTATTCCGAATTTCCCACAATTAACTATGATAATAATTCTCATTTATGGTTTATATAGAAATTATTAATTTGCCAAGCCTCATTTTTTCACTATATTCTACATCAGGCAAAAAGTAAAAATATTCGTTTTTTCGTAGACTTCACAGTTTTTTTATCCTATAATATTCCCTGCTGATAACAAAATACGAACATTGAGGTGTAAACTATGTTTAAATATACGCAAATTTTTAAAGGGACTGCTTTTTCAAGTAAGTCTTCAAAAGAAGTACAAATTTTACAAGACTACCTGTTTTGTATTAACGCGGACGGAATAATCGAAAAAACGATTGCGCCAGAACATCCTGACTATCAAACAGTACTACATACATATAAAGGGAAAGAAAATTTCTACCAATTAACTGATGGCCAGTATTTCTTCCCTGGCTTTGTCGATTTGCATGTCCATGCACCACAATGGGCTCAAGCCGGTACTGCTCTAGATATCCCCCTATATGACTGGCTTAACACCTATACCTTCCCTATCGAATCGAAGTTCTCGGACTTAGCATTTGCGAAAGAGGTCTATGAAGATTTAGTAAGTACCCTTCTTGCCAATGGCACAACAACATCGTTGTACTTTGCAACAGTTCATAAGGAAGCAAGTCTATTATTAGCTGAAATCTGTGCTACAAAAGGACAACGTGGTCTTGTTGGAAAAGTTGTCATGGATGACCCCGAACAAAACCCTGCATTTTATCGAGATGCAAATACGGCAACAGCATTAGCGGATACAGAAGAGTTTATTTTAGCTGTTAAAGAATTAGCGAAATCTACCAAGCAAGGCGTATATCCTGTTGTAACACCTCGCTTTATTCCAAGTTGTACAGATAGTGCTTTAAAAGGTTTAGGTGAATTGGCAGCTAAGTATGATACACATATTCAATCTCATTGTAGTGAAAGCGACTGGGAACATAGTTACGTGCAAGATCGCTTCAACAAAAATGATGCCTACGCTTTACATGATTTTGGTCTATTAGGTGATAAGTCTGTTATGGCACATTGTAATTTCTTAAACGATGAAGATGCCACACTATTTGCTGAAACTGGTACTGCTATCGGCCATTGTCCAATTTCAAATGCTTATTTTGCTAACAGTGTTATTCCAATTGCCCGCTTCCATGCAAAAGGTGTAGATATTGGTTTAGGCTCAGACATTTCAGGTGGCTTCTCACCTAGTCTTTTTGATAATGCAAGACAGGCGGTAATGTCATCTAGAATGTTGGAAGATGGTGTGAATACAGCACTTCCTGCAGACAAACGTGGCGTGCCAAATTCGCGCATTACTATCAACGAAGCATTCTATTTAGCAACAGCTGGCGGTGGTGAAAGTTTAAGTCTTCCAATTGGTCGCTTACAAGAAAACTATACATGGGATGTTCAAGTAATCGATACAAAAGTAGCATCTGCTAAACTACCAATCTTTGATAACAAAGAAGAACTGATCGATATCTTCCAAAAAATCATGTATCTTGTACGTCCTGAAAATATTCGAGAAGTATGGGTGCAAGGCATTAAAGTGCACGAAAGAACACAATAATCTAACGCAAACAGTGGTCTCCCCTTCTCTTTAGCGACAGATGGAGGTCACTAAGTCGTTTTATTTATAAACTTAACATTTGAGGTGGACATCTTAGTGGAAACGCAAAAAAACAATTTAGCAAACAGCAATACCGCACATTTAACCGTTTTACCCGATGACAAAGTACCATTCGGTCAATCCGCTCTTCTAGGTTTACAGCATGTAATGGCCATGGACGTCTATGTCGTTCCTTTCCTAATTGCAATGTTAATAGGCATGCAATCAGGACAAGCAAGCGCTTTAATACAATCAACGTTTATTGCAGCAGGGATTGCGACGATTGTCCAAAGCCATTTCTGCATGAAGCTTCCAATCGCACAAGGACCCTCGTATGTACCATTAGGAGCGATAGTTGGTATCTATGCCGCAAGTGGCAGTGGCGAACTTGGTTGGAGCGCTGTACTGGGTGCAAGTCTAATCGGGGCCATTTTTGTCATCATTTTAGGCTATACAGGTATTTTCAACAAAATTGTTAAAACATTTATTCCCCCAATTGTAGGCGGTACAATTATTTTCGTCGTTGGCTTATCGCTTATGCCCGTTGGTTTAAGTAGTAATATTTTTGAAGGCGCTGGTGCTACGATTAGCCAAAACATATACTTGGCGCTGATTTCAGCTACCGTATTAATTGTCTGCGTAATGCTAGGCTCTGTATTCCGTCAAAAAGGTCGAGTATTTCGTATTGCCTCCGTTATTATCGCGTTGCTTATCGGTTGTGTCGCTGCAAATATTATGGGTATTTTAGATTTATCGGCTGTTGGAAAAGCAAATTGGTTTAGCTTACCGCAATTGCCTTTTGTAGATTACGGCTTTACATTTAACTTTTCAGCTATTTTAACAATGGTGATTATCTATATTGTCTTAATGGCTGAAACGACGGGTACATGGTTTGCTGTAAGTAATGTAATTGATAAACCATTGACAGATAGACAAATTAATCGTGGGGTAATTGGTGAGGGTATTGGCTGTTTCATCGCCTCATTACTAGGTTCTACACCAGTAACTGGCTATTCAACAAATGCAGGGGTTATTTCCATCACAGGTATTGCAAGCCGTCGTATCTTTATCGTTGCAGGTTTTTGGTTTATTTTGTTCGGGTTTTCCGGTAAATTGGCTGCCTTAATCTCTGCCATTCCTTCAGCAGTAATCGGTGGCGTCTTTGTCATCGTCTGTGGCATTATCGCCATTAGCGGGTTGCAAGTAATGAAAAATGAACATATTGGCGAAAAAGAAATGTACGTCATCGCTGTTCCAGTTATTTTAACATTAGCGTTAACACTATTACCAAAAGATTTTTTATATGCTTTACCTACAACGGTTCAATATTTATTCGGCTCTCCAATAGCAACAGCTGCGCTCGTTGCCATTATGTTAAATAAAGTATTACCAAATGTTAAATAGGTAAGGTTTGGAGACTGTAGATACACTCAAAGGGGGTTTATCTACAGTCTTTTTGTCTTAAGTAAATCCTATAATATAAAGGCAAAAAAGTACAAACTTTATAGGAAAGATAAAGATATTGGCAAAACAACAAAAGTCATTACAAATAGTTACAAATAAAAAAGCCTTAACACCTCAAGCACTTGAGGTATTTTGGCTTTTTATGTTGTCTCTTTTGTCATTTTCTCAAATTCACATAAATCAATCCATTTTTGAATAGACGCTATGACTTCCTGAAATGCTAAGCCATTTGGCGTTAATGCATATTCTACCTTTTTTATCGATGAATCAATGTATTTTTTTTCAATTAGTCCTGCATTCACAAGCTCATTTAAGCGTTCTGTTAGTAAACGATCAGAAATGCCGGGTATTGTGGCATGAATTTCATGATACCTTTTTGGACCAGGCAACAAAGTATAAATAATCATTCCCATCCAACGTTTCCCTATAAACTCTATTGCCTGATGATAGCTACTACATATATGTGAACAGTTTGATTGTGTCATCTCATAACCTCCTGTCTGTAATTCCTTATTCTATTGTAGCACACAAAATATTTTTTATTTGACGAATAAACTTACTAATGGTAAGATTCTAATCATCAACTTACCATTAGTAAGTTTTAAGGAGGACATTATGTCGACAACTAAAACACAATCCAATCTATATACAATTATGGAAGAGCGTAAATCCGTTCGCGTCTATGATCCCGCTTTTAAAATTCCACAAGTAGAGCTTGAAGCAATTATTCAAGAAGCCACTAGCGCTCCGTCATCTAGTAACTTGCAACCATGGAGATTCCTAGTCATTCAAGACGAAGCTGTAAAAACAGAACTACGTGCTATTGCCAATAACCAAGAACAAGTTGAAACATCTTCTGCCATTATTGCAGTGTTAGGCAATGCCGAAATGTATAAGCAAGTTGAACAAATTTACACGCAAAATGTCGCAGAAGGGCATATGGGTGAAGCACAGAAAGATTTAATGATTACGAATACTCTACGTACTTACCCAGCTGCACCACTTGAAGTCAGAAAAAATATTGCTACATTTGATGCAGGTCTTATTTCCATGCAACTGATGCTAATTGCGAAAGAAAAAGGGTATGATACGGTGACAATGGGCGGATTTGATAAAGAGAAATTTGCTCAGCGTTTTGACTTACCGGAACATATTTTCCCTGTTGTTCTTATTGCTATCGGGAAAGCTGCAGCACCTGCTTATGGTTCATCACGTTTACCATTAAAAGACATTGCTCGTTTTATTTAAATAAGTAATAATCTGTTGGCTAACAGGTTAGAGAAAGTGTTAGATTGACTGCCATCAATCTAACACTTTTTTTGCTCATTTCATCATGCGTTTATTCGATCTAAGCAAGAGTTGTCCCTTTAACAACCCTTCTTTTTAGTAATGTCCCAACCTTTGCGTGTTTTCCTATAATCCCTATATAAGTTGTTGCAAAATTCTCATTTTATTTTGCTATACTAGAAAAAGAAAGTAGGGATGATTATGATTTATGATGTCATTATTGTGGGCGCTGGTTCAATGGGAATGGCGGCTGGTTATTATTTAGCGAAGGCAGGAAAAAACGTCCTTATGCTCGATGCTTTTGATCCACCACATGAAGAGGGCAGCCACCATGGCGAAACAAGAATTATTCGCTTTGCTTACGGTGAAGGAGCTAGTTATGTCCCTTTCGTACTACGCGCAGGACAACTTTGGAAAGAGCTTGAAGCGGAAACAAATGAATCTTTGTTTTTACAAACAGGTGTGATGAATGTTGGTCAATCCGATCATACCTTTCTTCAAAATGTTAGAAGAAGCGCGAAGCTATACGATTTACCTTTAGAACAGTATACAGCCGCCGAAGCGATGGAAAAATGGCCTGGATTAGCATTGCCTGAGGATTTAGTAGTGTGCTATGAACCAACTGCTGGTGTATTGCATGTAGAAGCTTGTATCGCTGCCTATAAAAAGTTAGCATTAGCACAAGGTGCCCTTTTACATACAAATGAAAAGGTCCACGCTATTAAGACCGAAGACATTGTACAGATACATACAGATAGTGGTTTTTATGAGGCAAAAAAACTCATTATAACAGCAGGTGCTTGGGCATCGGAATTGCTCCAAACCATGAATCATTTATTACCTATTACACCCACACGCAAAACATTTGCTTGGTTTGAAGCAGACGAACAGCTTTATCGTGACACTACGTTCCCCGCCTACTGTTTCGAATTTGATGATTGTGCCTATTACGGTTTTCCCAGCATTCATGGGGCAGGCTTGAAACTAGGTCGCCATGATGATGGTGAGCCGATTGACCCTAATGAGCCAATGCGTCCATTCGATAATCAGGATGCTGCTGATTTACAACATTTTATCAATCGCTTTATGCCACAGCATGGTGCACTTGCATTCGGCAAAACATGTAAATATTCTGTGACACCTGATGAACACTTTATCATTGATTTTTTACCTAATCATCGCAATATTGTCATTGCTGCAGGATTTTCTGGTCATGGCTTCAAATTTAGTAGCGCAGTTGGCGAAGTATTAACAGAACTTATTTTAAATGGTACAAGCAAGCAAGATTTATCACTTTTTCAGCTTAATCGCTTTGCCTAAATCACAACAACCAAGAGAAATATTTCGTTCTCTTGGTTGCTTTATTGTTGTATAACATTACATCCAATAGGCTAACGAACGTTTTTTCATGGACGTACGATATTGTTTCGTGGAAATTGGTAATACTTGATTTGTTTTGTAATCCATAATAACGCCATAGCGACGTACAACGTCCATTTGATTAATTTCACCTGTATTGTACAGACGCTCCACTTCATAGGGGTCTGTTTCAAGCCATTGTTGACGATTTTTTCGAATATACGCTCGCTCTTTCACAGTAGCTGCCATATCAATTTCAAATGCGTCAATATCGCGATCAATTTCACGAATAACAACACCATAATCAAGTTTCGCACGTTCAAGAGAGACATATTCATCAATTACATCCTCTAACACTGCGTTGACATCCCGCTCCAGAGGATCACCTAATCCTCCCCCGCCAGCAGATGGACGTGTAAAGGAGTCTCCTTTTTTCAATGCGACATTAGAAAAAATGGTACCCAAAAATTCCTCACCAGCTTGATTTGGATTTAAAATAGCCCCTTGTGCAATGGACGGTAAGCCTCCCATAATGCCCCACGTAATGGAACGAGAACGGTCACAACAGTACGACATCACTGTATTGTTTATATCCGTTAATAGCCCACCTTTTTCAACACCACAGCCGCCGCGATATTTCCCCGGACCTGCTGAATCTGTAATAATCTCATGTTTTGTTGTTAGTACAGGAGACAAACGTTCTTGCCCTTCACACGGTTGGACACTTAAACCGACCCCAAATACAGGTGATGTCGTATTTGCGCCATCACGATCCACACGCCCACCATGTCCTCCTGCCATCCAGTCATACCACATAAAATACCCATTATTATTTTGTCGTTGATCGTAGCCACCAATTAACAAATACTCTAGGTTAAATGAACAAGCAATTGCACGTTTAGGCATAATGTTCGACCATAACTCAAAACATGCATTCATTATCTTTTCAAAAGAACCTGAGCAATAGCCAGATACCGCAATAGGACTCGGAGCATTGACAACAGTATTTTCGGGCAAATGTATTTTGACAACTCGATAGAACCCTGAATTTAACGGAATTTCCGGAAAGAATGTTTTAGTTCCTGCATAAATACCAGAAAGTGCAGAACCGAATCCAGCATTTAAAAAGCAACTTATAGCAGGGTGTGACCCACTTAAATCATAGAAAATTTCATCTTCACGAATTGTCATTTTCACATGCACTGGTATTAAGCCATCCCCTAGCTCTGGGTCCATATCAATGTAATCGACTGTTTCCCATTGTCCTTTCGGTAAGGCTTTAATCTTTGCACTCGTTAAACGTTCTACATAATTTTGTACCTCTTCAAATGCTAGCAAAACCGTATCGATACCATATTTATTAATCATCTCATTCAATTGTTTTTCGCCAACTTTAGCCGCTTCTACTTGTGAACGTAAATCGCCAATTCGTTCCTCTGGAATACGCATATTCATCACGATAATATTCACAACATCTGCTAAATACTGACCTTTACTATAAATGCGTACAGGGGGTATTCGTAATCCTTCTCCATAATGTTCCTTTGCTGTAATATCAAAAGAACCTGGATTAGAACCACCTACATCTGCCCAATGACCGTTTGTTTGCATCAAGGCAATCAGCTTATCGTCATGGAAAACAGGTAGTATAACCCGAACATCGCTAAAATGCGTGCCCCCCCGATATGGATCGTTTACTAAAAATACGTCACCAGGGTGAATGTCATTTGCAAAATCCTCTAAAACCGCTTTTGCTGTTAGATGTAAAGTACCGACATGTACCGAAATATCTTGTGTTCCCTGCATAACCGTGTTTCCTTGTGCGTCACATAATGCACAACTAAAATCCCGATTATAAATAACAAAAGAATAACAAGTACGCAGCATTTGTTCAGCCATTTGATCGACTAAATTTACAAAGCCATTTTTCAACACTTCAAATGTTACTGGATCTAGATTTTTAATTTGATTATTTAGGAACAATCCTGTTGTACTCATAGATTACTTCCCCCTTATCATGTATTAGTTCACGGTAATAATGATATTTTTATAAGCATCTACTTCAGCCGTAAATCCTGGTGGAATGACCGTTGTCGTATCTAATTGATCCACAATTGCAGGACCTTGTAATTGTGCATACACTGGAATTTTATCGCGATAATAAACGTTTGTTTCAACATATGCCCCATCAAAATAAACAGGTCGTGTCTCTTTATAAGCATCTTGTAAGGAGCCAGTTGGTGCAAATTGTGGGAAATTAGGTTTTGGCACTGTACCTATTGCAGTCACACGTAAACCGTAAATCTCAACAATCTGGTCCTTATCTGAAAATGCAAATTCTCGCTCATGTTCTTGGTGGAATGCTGCTAATACTTCCTCCAAGGAAGTGACATAATCTGGTACCACAACCGCTAAGGAGCGCCATTGTCCCTTATAGCGAAGATCCATATAATTCATCAAAGTCGATGTTTCTTCAGAAATCCCTTCCTCTTCTAATAGTGCTTTCGCCTCTTTCCGTAGTGCTTGATATTGAATATCGAGCTCTTCGACTGATACATCATTTGCTTTTTTTACAAACGTTTTTGAAATATCGTGGCGTACATCTACAAGTAAGCACCCCATTGCTGCTGCTACGCCCGGATGCGTAGGGATAATGACTTTCGGGATATTTAAATCTTTTGCTAAATGTGCGGCATGAAGTGGTCCTGCACCACCAAAGGCTACAAGGGCAAAATCACGTGGATCATAGCCCCGACGTACAGAAATTAAACGAACGGCATCACTCATATTGGCATTGGCAACTTCAATAATGGCACTCGCTGCTTCTTCAATTGTCTGATTGAAAGCTTGCGCAATTTTTTTGACAGCCTGCTGTGCCTTGCCTTTATCTAATTGCATCATACCATCTAACAATGTCACACCAAGACGTCCTAAAACGACATTAGCGTCTGAGTTTGTTGGCTCTGTACCACCATGACCATAGCAGGCTGGACCTGGTATAGCACCAGCACTTTGCGGACCATTTCGTAATGATCCTCCTTCATCTTGCCAAGCTAAACTACCACCACCAGCACCTATCGTTAATATTTCAATACTTGGAAACCCTATTGGATAACCATATTCAATAGACCAATCCTTTGTAATTCGAATTTGTCCTTTATACATCAGTGAAATATCTGTACTCGTTCCTCCCATATCCAAACCTATCGCATTTTCAAAACCACATAATTTTGCTATATGTTTGCTAGCAATGGCTCCAGCAGCAATTCCTGAACTCGCTAATCTAGCGGCATAGCGAGGCACTGTACTAGAAGTCATGACACCTCCGCCAGAATGTAAAACTAAAATTTCCTCCTCATAGCCTCTTTTTTGCATTTCATTGCTTAATTTACTAATATAATTGCTCATGATTGGTCCTAGAACGGCATTAATAATCGTTGTACTCATCCGCTCATGCTCGAATATTTCAGGTAGTACTTCACTTGAAGTACATATATAAACATCTGGCAGTTCCTCAAGTAAAATCTTTTTCACTTTTGCTTCGTTTTCTCCATTCACATAAGAATTGATAAAACATATAGCAATGGATTCTGTCCCGCGACGTTTCAATTTCTTTGCTAGTACCCGAATTTCTTCCTCATCGATAGCTTGCAATACTGTTCCTTCATAATCTATCCGCTCGTTGACTTCAAAACGATCGCGGCGTTGAATATAGGGCTTTGCCGTATCTTTGTACGTATCCCAAATATCCTCCTTTGTGCCGCGACGTATTTCTGTTACATCGCGAAATCCTTTTGTCGTAATTAGAGCGGTTTTCGGTAGCTTTCGCTCAATTAATGCATTCGTGCCAACCGTCGTGCCATGAGAAAAAATTTTAATATCCTGTCCTTTCAACTCTGCCTTCTCAACGCCATTTAAAATTCCCTGTTCAGGGTTTGATGGTGTGGATGAGGTTTTTGTGACAAATATTTCTCCTGTATCTTCATTAAAAACAAACACATCTGTAAACGTTCCACCAACATCTATTGCTAAGCGAGTTTGTGCCATAGAGATACCTTCTTTCGTTTAATAGTGTGAAAATATGCATAACAATCTACTAATCTATAAGAAAAAACGGTCTCCCATATGTAATGGGCATTAAAGCCCATTACACTCCCTGTGTGCGGATTGTCACCGTTTTAAATGTTGTAAAAAATTCTTTTGCTGCTTGACCTTGTTCACGTGCGCCAGTACTTGAATTTTTCATGCCGCCAAATGGCGCTTGTGGTTCAGCACCACCTGTCTCGTCGTTCACTTGAACAAGCCCTACTTCACTACGCTGAATAAAATCAAAAGCTTTTTGAATGTTGTTCGTATAAATAGAAGCACTTAATCCAAATTCAGAGTCGTTGGATAATCGAATTGCTTCTTCGTAATCCTTTACCTTAATCACAGCTAAAACTGGTCCAAAAATTTCATCACGCGCAATGCCCATAGCATGTGTTACATTTGTAAAAATCGTTGGGTCAATATAATAACCTTCTGATTTACCTTGCGTTGGCCCACCACCATAGACAAGTTTGGCACCTTCTAATGTTGCTTTTTCAATAGCAGCTAAAATACTCTCATATTGACCTTTTGAGGAAACGGGCCCCATTGTCGTGCCAACTTTGATTTCCCTCGCTTCTTCAATTAAACGTGCCAACACCTCATCATAAACTGCTTCCTCAATATAAACTCGGCTAGTTGCTGTACATCGTTGTCCGGTTTGCTTCATTGCTCCTTCCATTGTTAACTTTGCAGCGAGATGTATATCTGCATCGGCTAATATAATGGCAGCGTTTTTTCCGCCAAGTTCAAGCTGAATTTTTTTCTTAGTTGATCCTGCACTATCTAAAATACTTTGCCCAACACCATTGGAACCGGTAAATGTTATTGCTTTCACTTCTGGTGCTTCAAGCAAAACTTGCCCAACTTTCGAACCGCGTCCTTGTACGACGTTTAACACATTCTTTGGTATACCTGCTTGTTCAAAGAGCTCACCGATGAGTTTCCCCGTTAAAGCGCTTTCAATAGAAGGTTTCCAAACAACCGTATTGCCGTATACTAATGCGGGCGCAATTTTCCACAAAGGAATAGCTACTGGGAAATTCCATGGTGTAATAGCTGCAACTACACCAAGAGGCACACGCATGGTGTACAACATTTTGCCTTCACTGGCAGACGGCAATACTTCACCTGTCGCCCGCATTCCTTCTTGTGCAAAATAGCGCAAAATAGAAGCGCCACGTTTCACCTCCCCAATCATTTCATTTTTGGTTTTACCCATTTCGTTGGAAGCTGTTTCAGCTACTTTATCAATATTTTGTTCGAGCAAGTCTGCAGTGACACGCAATAGTTCCCCACGCACTACTGACGATGTATTTTTCCAATCTTCAAATGCTTCATTTGCCGCTGTAACGACTTCCTTTGTCTCATCCACTGTCAAAAGCTCTACTTGACCAATACATTGCGATGGTTTTGCAGGATTAAATTGCTCTCGAATTTCCCTAATGATAGTTGTCATAAAACCCCTCCTTGATTAAGTAACTGATTTATTATTAGCTCACATCAACACCAGACATATTATTCTTTTGCAATAATCGTTTTACGCACAAATTCAAAAGTCTCGTCTAGAATACGTAACATTTCGTTTAATTCTGCTTTCGATAAAATAAGTGGTGGTGCAAAAACAACTGTATCTTGCTCATACGTGACTGTTCGTAAAATTAAGCCTCGTTTCATTGTTTCCTGAACAAATATCGGGCTAATGGCAGTCTCGAAAAGCTCCCCAGTTTCACGATTTTTAACTAGCTCAATAGCACCTAGCAAACCAATTGTTCGAACACTGCCGATAAAACTATATTTTTCTTGAAGCGCTTTAAAACCTGCCAACATCGCTTCTCCCATAGATGCTGCGTTTTCTATTAATAGTTCTCGCTCTAAAATGTCAATGTTTTTTAAGCCTACTTGGCAAGCCAATGCATGACCGCTATACGTATAACCGTGCATTAAAGTCCCTTTGGAAAGCTGGCAATATGTTTCATGAATTTTTTCGGAAATTACCACACCTCCAAGCTGTGCGTAGCCACTCGATACCCCTTTAGCAAATGACATCATATCTGGTACAACGCCGTAATGCTCCATACCAAACCATTTACCCGTACGTCCGAAACCGGTAATTACTTCATCCGCTATAAATAAAATGCCGTACTCATCGCAAAGATTGCGTACTTCTTTAAAATAATCTTCTGGTGGAATATTGACTCCTCCCGCTCCTTGAATCGGCTCGGAAATAAACGCTGCTACTGTTTCTGGACCTAGTGCTTCAATCATTTCTCGAAGATCGCGAACAGATTGATTGTAAACATAATGGAAATCAGGTGCAGGAGAGTTGGTAAAGTTACGAAATGCCTGTATACCCGTTGCATTTGTCGCACCCATCGCCACCCCATGATAGGATTGTGTACGTGAAATAATTTTTTGACGCTCTGGCTGACCCTTTAATAACCAGTAATGGCGAGCTAGTTTAATCGCCGTATCATTTGATTCTGATCCTCCGGAAGTAAAAAATACTGTATTTAAATCTCCCGGTGTTAAAGAGGCTATTTTTGTTGCTAAACGAATAGCTGGTTCGTTACTAAATGAAGCAAAACAAGAGCTGAATGCTAATGTAGCCATTTGTTCTTTTGCAACTTCTGCAATTTCCTCACGACCATGTCCAACGTTTACGTTCCATAAAGAAGACATGCCATCAATATAACTTTTCCCCTCTAAATCTTTTAAATAGATGCCTTTTCCCTCTGTAAAAATAGCAGCAGGCCCTTGTGTTTGCTGTTGCTCAATCGACGTCGTTGGATGTAGAAAATGCTTTTGATCTAAAGTTTTCAACTCTTCTTTTAGTTGAATTGTCATCAATACCAGCCTCTTTTCATTAAAAGTTTTATACACTTTATTACAAGCAATTTTCATGCCAACTCCATAAAAAAAGAGACATTATTTAAAAAATGCCTCTCTAATCTATTGAATTCGTCCATCATTATTCACTGTTGACCACCTCGAACAACTTTATTGTTTTCAGATTGTCGACATTTTTTCGGTTCAACAAATATCTTACTAGAAATACATACGCCCTTTCTCAACATCACAAGCACTTCACGCTTTTTTGCACTATTTATGCAAATATGCAAGTTGTGATGCATAACCGCATCATTATTCTTGATATGAGATATGCCGTGTCAATTGGAATTTTTGTATTTTCCTTACTAACGTAGATTGATCGCAGCCGAGCGCTTTGGCTGCTTGTCTTATACTCGGATGTTCGGACAATGCTTGCTTAATCAATTGCTTTTCAAACATTGCCACTTGCTCTTTTAATGTACCTACTAAAAGTGGAATTGCAGGTTGTTGTTGTACATTTGCCTGTTGTACTGTATTGTCGACTTGTCGAATAACTAGTGGGTTGCTATCAAGCTCTTGTTGAACTGTACTTACTGTGATTTCAGGTTGGGTAGCCAATAAGCAAAGGCGTTCCACCATATTTTTCAATTGCCTGACATTTCCCGGCCATGTATACGCTTCTAACACTTTCATAGCAGATGACTCTATTGTTCGATGAATTCCATATTTATCACCTATCAACGCTAAAAAATGATTAACTAATGGTATAATATCTTGCTGACGCTGTCTTAATGGTGGAATTTCAATAGGGATAATGTTTAAGCGATAATATAAATCCTCTCGAAAGCTACCTTGCCTAACCATATCTGCTAAGTTTCGATTGGTTGCTGCGATAATTCGTACATCAATTGCAATCGGTCTGCCGCTTCCTATACGCTGTACCTCCGATTCTTGTAGTACCCGCAATAATTTAGCTTGGAGTTGCAAAGGCATTTCCCCAATTTCATCTAAAAACACCGTGCCTCCTGATGCAATTTCAAAGAGTCCAGCTTTTCCACCTTTACTAGCTCCCGTAAATGCCCCTGATTCATAGCCAAAAAGTTCAGATTCAAGTAATGTCTCTGGAATTGCACTACAATTGATTGTTAAGATTTGCTTATGACTTCGTCTGCTATAGGCATGAATAAGTTTTGTAATCTCCTCTTTACCGACTCCCGATTCACCACCAATTAGCACGGTAGAATCTACTTCAGCAACACGCATCACCCTTTTGACTACTTGCATCATGGCAGAAGATACGGCAATTAAACTACTTTTTCTCGATTCTTGATTATGTAAGGCTTGTAGTTTGCATTTAAAATTTTCATTTTGATCTTCTAATTTTTGTACTTCTTGTTCAAGCAATTTGAGTTGTGTCATATCCCGTGTGATGGCAACAACATATTGCAATTTTCCATCTTCATCAAGAATCGGCTGACCTGTAACTAAAAAACATCTGCCGTTAATGAAGGTTTGCAAAATTGTTACCTTTTCTTGCGATTCAATTACTTTCATCGAAATGGAATCACTCATTAATCCTTCCGCAATGACATCTTTTGCATATCTCCCCCGTAAATCGATACCAACAATTTCAATATCAATGTCATTTTGAAATAAAATCTTGCCGTGGCGATCACAAATCGTCACACCATCAGAAATTGAGTTCAGCAACTTATGTGACAGGGGATTCATAAAATCGATATCGTTAAACTGCTTCAATGATCTAGCTGTAAACAGCGTACCTTGTGATGTTTCTACTACATGGACGAAATATTCTTGCACCTCAAATGTTTCTTGTCCTTTACAGTATTTCTCACTTATTTGTTCAAGAAGCTCTTGTTGGATATCACTTTTGACAATCACTTCACCATTTTTCACAATAAAAAAATGCTCTTCCTTATGAAGTTCTGTTACTGACATCTGAACCGCTTCCTTTCCAAACCGTTTTATTATTGCAAGAAGTAATGCAAAAAAATTCGCTCCCTATCCACGGGGTCTCTAGCAAACAACTACTTGCGTAATTGTTTGCCAGGCTTGCATTCCCGTAAGCGTGTCGCGAATTTAATCTCATCGTATAGTTCCCTCACACTCATCAAGCCTCGTAGTAATATTCTACTCTGAAGCTAATTTATCCTCTAATTGCTCTGCTGGTTTCGAAAGTTTTCGCAAGATGACAAATAATACAATTGACACAATCAATACTAATGTACTTAAGTAAAACTGCGTACGCAACGATTCAATTAACACTTGGCATAAATAGACAATTGTTAAAACACCAATCGTAACATACGATAAGTAGGGAAATAACCACATTTTAATCGCTAATGGCTCACCCGAAACTTGATCATAATACCGTCGAAATCGTATTTGCGAAATCGCAATAAAAATATAAACAGCAATCATTAATCCTCCAACACAGTTACCTAAAAAATAAAAAATGACTTCTGGGGAAATAAAATAGAGCATGGCACAAATATACGCAACTAAGGTACTTCCAATAATAGCTGGTACTGGTGCACCGCGACGATTTCGTATTTGTGAGAAGATTTTTGGCGCATCTCCTTGACGTGACATTTCAAGTAACATGCGTGAACTTGTATAAAGTGCTGAATTGAGCACTGAAATTAATGAGATAAATATAACGATTTGAATAATTTGAGCTGCAATTGGAAGTCCAGCCATCGTTAAAATATTGGCATAAGGTGCTGCTAAAAACGTTGAATCATTCCACGGGATAATCATTACCATAATAGCTACTGAACCGACAAAAAATAATCCGAGACGGAATACGACATTGCGAATAGCACGCACAATATTTTTTGCTGGATTTTCAGACTCTGCCGCAGCAATCGCTGCAACTTCAGCACCGCAAATAGAAAATATAACAAACACAATTGCCGTAAATATTGGAACAACCCCATTTGGTGCAAAGCCACCAAATGCTGTTAAAATCCCCAATCCTTTAGGCTCATAATTAGGCCATATACCGAAAATCATTGCTGTTCCCACTACTAAAAAAATAATGATTGCCGTAACTTTAATAAATGATAGCCAATATTCAAATTCACCGAATGATTTCACCGAATAAATATTAATAATGGTCATTAACAATGTAATGCCTACACTTCCAACCCAAATCGGTATAAATGGAAACCAGTTATGCAGCATACCCCCGATTAATGCAGCTTCTAGTCCAACAATGAATACCCAACTAGCCCAATAAAGCCAGCCAACTGTAAAACCTGCCCATGGCCCAATATACTTTCCTGCATACGATGCAAATGAGCCTAACTCCCCCGATTGACCAGACTTCTCTCCTAATGCGATTTCCCCAGCCGCCATTTCACCAACCATTTGCATAATTAAGACAATGAGCAAACACGCAATTGCATAGGATATGACTGCTGCTGGACCGGTACTTAAAATGTTTTTTCCAGTTCCGACAAAAAGCCCCGTTCCAATTACCCCACCAATGGAAATCATTGTAATATGCCGTGTTTTCAGTGATTTTTGCAAAGCTCCCATTAAACCACCCCTTAGTGTTTTGATATAGACATTTACTAGCCCCTTTCTCTAATGCATGTCTTCTGTTTAATGAGCAAGTTCTATGCCAAACACTACAAAAAACTTAAAATTTATAAAATTCTGTTAAATAAGTTTGTAGTTTACTAGCTTCTTATCTCGCTTCATCCTTTTATGGTGGGCACAGCTTATCAAGATGACGCGGTACGAATCGCTTTTGCACAATGCACAATTAAAATTTTGATGCACATTTGCATCATCGGTTTATTTTTTACATCACATTACCCATACGCTCGATTATATGAACTTAAAATATTTAATTCCTCTCGATACTTTGCAACAGTTCTTCTTGAAATTTGAATTCCTTCTTCACATAAAATATTTGTCAATTGCTGGTCTGCTAAAGGATTTCGTTTATCCTCGGTTTCAATCAACTTTTGTAAGCGCTTTTTAATATACATAATAGAATCCATTTTTCCGGAAGAATTCAGCAAGCCCTTTGTAAACAAAGATTGTAATGCATAAATGCCTTTTGGCGTTTGAATATACTTCCCTCGAATAGCACGACTAATGGTCGATTCATGTACAGCTAACAAGTCAGCAAGATCTTTTAAACGCATAGGTTTTATCGCTTCTAACCCCTTCGTAAAGAAGTTTTCCTGCTGTTGCAATAATAATCTAGTTAACTCATAAAGCGTCTTATCTCGCTGTTCAATTCCTTGCAATAGAGCTAATGCATCTTTCATTGAATCTCGGTAGTACGTTTGATAATTCGGATCATTTTTTAACAGCGCAACATAACTTTCATCAATCGATACGATAGGTAAGTGGTGACGAGTTAACTGAATCACCCATTCCCCAGCAATTACTTTCACTTCGATATCTGGCGTTACATAGGGAATCGATTCTAATTTATCCCCCATCATAATCGGTTTCAATTTTTTTATATAGTGAACCGTTTCGATGACATCTTGTAAAGGCATCTTATATTTTTTACTCAACTGTTTAATCGCCTGCGTTGCAACTAACTCTAAATCTGAACGAATAAAGGTCGAAGCCATTTTCGGCGCAAACTGATCATTATCCAATTGGATAAGTAAAAATTCTTGGTAACTTCGTGCGCCTACGCCAATCGGCTCAAAAGTTTGTAATAAATCTAATATTGCTTCTACATGCGAATAACTAGTTTGAAACTTGTCTGCTACAATCTCTAACTCTACATCCAAAAATAAGCGATCATCCAACGATTGGATTAAAAATTTTAAAAGTCGTAAATCAATAGAAGATAAATTTTGGTGCATCGGCACTTGCTCTAAAAGGAATTGTTCATAATTTTCTTTTTCAGCAAGCTTCATCTCAATCATATTAAATTGGTTACTGCTAGACCTATCATAGGATGATGAAAAATGATGAACAGAACAATTTGCTAATTGCATAATCTCCTCATATTGCGTTTTTACTTTTGCGTCGTTGACCACTAATAGTGGATTTTCTGTTGCTCTTTCATAAATGTATTGCTCTAGCTCAGTCGCCGAATATTGCAATATTTCTAAATGCTGGACTAACTGTGCAGATAATATTTGTGTGACCTTTTGAGAAGTTTTAATCGTCATTTGCATCTTCTCACACCCCCAAAACGTAATTTTTCTACATAGTAACATGTTTTTTCTGTTTTTTTACACTTTTTCGTAAATTAAATACTTTTTACTATTTGTAAGGCATATCGCTAAAAGCTCTCTACCAATTTATATATGCTGTAACCAGTTTTCACTTACGGAATTTTCTAATTATTCTAAAAAACATTTGACTTATTTACATAACGAATCATAAAATACACATATAATGTAATTATTATCACAATGCGGTAAAAAGGAGGAGTTATTTTATGTTTCAATTACCAACAGTGCAATTTACAGAAGCGCAAGAACAATTCCGTTTAGAAGTTCGAGCATTTCTACACGAAGAACTAGCAAAAGGAACCTTCGTGCCGAAATGTGATTCTTGGTTAAGTGGAGATAACCCTGAATTTTCTAAATTGATAGGGCAAAAAGGCTGGATTGGCATCACCTGGCCCAAAAAATATGGCGGTCAAGAGCGCAGTACTATTGATCGTTATATTTTAACCGAAGAATTTTTAGCTATAGGTGCACCGGTTGCAGCACATTGGTTTGCTGATCGACAAACAGGACCACTACTTTTGCGTTATGGCACAGAACAACAGCGTGCTTTTTTCCTACCGCAAATTGTGAAAGGTGAATGCTACTTCGGCATTGGGTTAAGTGAACCAAATAGTGGTTCAGATTTGGCTTCTGTCAGTACACGTGCTGAAAAAGTAGAAGGCGGCTGGATCGTAAACGGTCAAAAAATATGGACGAGTAATGCCCATCTTTGTCACTACATGGTGACTTTAGTTCGAACGAGCCCATATGATGGCAAACATAAACATGCGGGATTAAGCCAACTAATCGTCGATTTACAAGCGGATGGAATTACAGTAGTCCCAATTAAATTTTTAACAGGTGAACATCATTACAATGAAGTATTCTTTGATAATGTCTTTGTTCCTGACAATATGGTTGTCGGTGAAATTGGCAATGGTTGGGTTCAAGGTTTAGCAGAGCTAGCATTTGAACGCAGCGGCCCAGAGCGTATTTTAAGCACGTTCCCTTTAATCGATGAACTCATTCAAGAATTAAAAAGACAAAATAACATTGACGGGTTAAAACAAGCATCTAAAGTTGTCGCACGCCTCTGGAGCTTACGCAATTTATCAATTGGTGTAGCCCAGCTTTTAGCAACTGGAAACGGCGATGAAGTCTCTATTCCCGCTGCTCTTGTAAAGGCTCTTGGCACCAAATTTGAACAAAGCATACCAGAAATTACTCGTTTATTAGTGCAAACCTACCCTACACTTGACGCGCAACGTAAAATCGACCGTTTAATGGCAGAGTCTATTTTACATGCACCAGGTTTTACAATTCGAGGAGGCACTTCAGAAGTTCTTTATGGCATAGTAGCGAAAGGAGTTGTTGCACAATGAGTGAAATGAAAGAAATGATACTTGAAGTAGTAGAACGAATGCTAAAAGAAAATGTTAGTAAAGATTTAGTTGATATTGTCGAGCAAGGTAAGTGGGCATCCGATATATGGAATTTGTTCGTGGAAAACGGGATGACGGCTGTCGCCATTTGTGAAGAAAATGGCGGTGCGGGTGGCGATTTAGAAGATTTATTAAATATTGTTCGTTTAACAGGAAAGTATGCGGCTCCGATCCCATTTACAGAAACAACATTAGCAAACTACTTATTAGCATATACTAACCTACAAGTAATGGATGATTTGGCAACCTATGCGCTAGCTGAAACGCCGAGCTTTACACTTGAAAACGGCAAACTAACGGGCTCAGCACAACATATTCCTTGGGCGCGCCATACAAAGCAATTAGTAACACTTGCACACAGCACAAAGGGTATCCATTTAGTAGCAATTGACTTAAGCCAAGCAAATATTTCACAGGATAAAAACTTAGCTGGTGAGCCACGTGATACGGTAACATTCCAAAACGCTAATGTTTGCCAACAATCTACTGTCTTAAATTCAGAACAAATTCAGACTTTGACAACCATTGCAACAGCCTTTCAACTAGCAATGATGACGGGCGCTATTGAAAAAATAAATGACTTAACCGTGCAATATACAAAAGAGCGTGAGCAATTTGGTCGTCCCCTACATCGCTTCCAGCTTGTTCAGCAACATATTGTGAACTTAGCAGGTGAAACAGCGTTAGCTTTAGCAGCATTTAATAATGTGACCGTTGCCCTCGTTGCACAAAGCCCTCTGAGTGAAGTTGCCTATGCACGGATTCGTTTTGAAGAAATGATTCAAACGGTAGCGACCATTTCCCACCAAGTGCATGCTGCAATTGGTACGACACACGAACATAGCTTACAACAGTATACACGTAGGCTTTGGTCATGGCGTGATGAAGGAGCAAGCACTTTTTATTGGACTGATTTGGTGGCAACTCAATTACTAGAAAATAGCGGTGACAGCTTATGGGCTTATATGACGTCATGCACTAACAATTCACTACTGCTCAAAGCTCAGAGCTAAAAACTATACTTTGTTAGCTGAAGTAAGCAGTGCCATTCTTCAGCACAAGTCAGACAAAATACCAATTTTGTAAAGGGAGAGATGAACATGGCAGATTTATTATTTGATGTAAAAGACCATATTGCCACAATTACGTTAAATCGACCGGAGGCGTACAATGCGTTTAGCGAGGAAATGATTGCAGAATGGATTACAGCGCTTGAAACTGTACGCGATTCAGATGATATTCGTGTTGTTATCGTGAAAGGGAATGGCAAATCATTCTGCGCAGGTGGCGATATTAAAGCGATGCAAGCTGGAGAAGGCTTTTTCAAAAGTGAGGATGATATCTCTTCGACTGGCTTAGCACGAAAAAATTCGCTATGGAAAAAAATCCAACGTATTCCATTGCTGCTTGAAGAAATTGATAAGCCAGTGATTGCACAAGTGCACGGTTTTGCAATGGGTGCCGGTCTTGATATGGCTTTAATGTGTGATATTCGGATAACGGCAAAATCAACAAAAATCTCAGAGAGCTACATAAACGTAGCAATCGTTCCTGGTGATGGTGGCGCCTACTATTTACCAAAGCTTATCGGCATCGATCAGGCTCTGGACATGTTTTGGACTGCGCGTGTTTTAACAGCTGAAGAAGCGAAAGCGAAAGGCATCGTTACCTTTGTTGTAGAAGATGAGGCACTCGAAGAATATACATTACAGTATGCACAAGAACTAGCAAGTCGCCCAACAACAACCGTACAATTCATTAAACGTGCGGTCTATCAAAGCCAACGAATGGATTTACGCACAGCACTCGATTACATTTCTTCTCAAATGGCGATTGTAACAGAACTAGAAGATTTTAAAGAAGGTGTAACAGCCGTCGTAGAAAAACGTAAACCAGTATACAAATAACATTTGTGGGAGGAAACCATATGCAACCTCTTAATAATATTCGGGTGTTAGATTTATCACGTGTCTATGCCGCTCCTGCCGGCTCCATGTTGCTAGCTGATTTAGGTGCTGAAGTCATACGTGTAGAGCATCCCGATGGCTCTGATAGTATGCGTGACTGGGGTCCATTTTTAAATGAGCAAAGTACCTATTATTTATGTGCCAATCGCAATAAAAAATCAATAACATTAGATTTAAAAACAGTTGAGGACAAAGAAAAATTTAAAGAGCTAGTAAAAGATGCAGATATTATTCTAGAAAACTTTAAAACTGGTGATATGGAGCGGATGGGGCTAAGCTATGGGGAATTGAAAAAAATAAATCCACAACTCATTTATTGCGCGGTGACCGGCTTCGGTCAAACAGGTCCCCTCGCCTACGAACCAGGGTTTGATCCGGTCATACAGGCGATGAGTGGATTAATGCATGTAACAGGTGCAACGGATGGTGAGGCGACAAGAGTCGGTGTCCCAATTGCAGATATTTTAACTTCCCATTATGTCGTCATCAGTATTTTATCTGCGTTGCGAATGCGAGATGTAACGAATAACGGGCAGTTTATTGATTTAGCATTATTGGATGTTCAAATGAGTAGCTTAGCAAATGTGGCGAGTGCCTATTTAAATACAGGATTTGCTTCTGAACGTTTAGGCAATCGGCATAATAACGTAGCGCCCTATCAAGTATTTAACTGCGCAGACGGTCCTTTAATGATATGTGTTGGTACTGATGGGCAGTTTCAAAAATTTTGCACAATGCTTGAACGTCAAGAGTGGGCAACCGATGCACGTTTTATAACAAACACGATGCGAAAGCAACATGAAGCAGAACTGGTACAACTCATTTCGGACATTACAATAACTAAAACTCGTGATGAATGGATTGCGTTATTACAACAATATAAAATACCCGGAGGTCGTGTGAATTCCATTGCAGAAGCACTTGAACAACCACAAGTTATGGCACGTGACATGATTGGTGAAATCGAACACAAAAAATATGGCAAAATAAAATTCGTCAAAAACCCGTTGCAGTTTTCAAATTTAAATATTCAATATAAATTAGCTCCACCTATACTTGGGGAACATACAAATGAATTCCAAAAATCGTCTCTACCGAAATAAATTTACGCTATAATAGTAATAATTTTATCATCATACAACCCTAATGAAGATAAAGGTTATAGCCGATAAGCGAAAGTAAATTTATGTAAGTAGGTGGTGACAAGATGAATCAAGAAACTTTCGAAAAAAACTATACAATGTCATCGTTGCACAAAGCGATTAAAGTATTAAAAGCATTTACAAAAGAAGAACCTAATCTCTCTTTAACAGAGTTGAGTAAAAAAACAGGTATTAGCATCTCCAGTTTACAACGTTTTGTTTCTACCTTTGTGTATGAAGGATTTCTTCATAAAGATGAGGGAACAAAACGCTACCAATTAGGTCATTCACTGCTCTATTTAGGGAACCTAGTTAAACAAGAGTCCAGTCTAATTATTGTGGCAGAGCCTATTTTAAGAAAGCTCAATGAAGATATGGGTGAAAGTGTCTCGATGAATATTATCGACGGCTTAGAAAGGCGCTGTATAGTAAACTATGATTCTACCTACCCTCTATCAACGAAAATGTATGTAGGTGACACCTCCCCACTTTATGCAGGTGCATCTTCTAAAACATTACTCGCATTTATGCCAAATGTTGAAGATTATGTAGAACATATCACACTTGAACCAATTACAGATAAGACGATTTGTTCCAAAGAACAGCTATTAAACGATTTACAGCAAATTCGCGTGCAACGTTTTGCCATAAGTAATAGTGAGCGGGTGCGCGGCGCCTGTTCTGTATCAGCCCCAATATTAAATGCTTCGCATCAAATTATCGCTTCCGTCACACTCGTTATACCGGAAGTCCGTTACAATGATTACGATGAAAATCATTTAATTGCAACGATTCTAAATGTCGCTGCAAATATTGAAAAACAACTGTTTTAAAACAAAAAGGAATGGTACAACGAAACCCGTTATACCATTCCTTTTAATCATTCATTTTGCTTAAAAACTCATGCCAATGATGCATTCGAGGTAAATTCACATACTGGTTGTATGATTGGTTTTTTAATATCACTTTTGTGTGAATGTCTTGTAGCGTTTCTAATACGGCTGGTTTATCATCTACATAAACATCTAATGCAAGTTTTTTAATAATATTTACTTTCTCCACGTCTTGCATACCACAATAGAAACGCCCCTGTTCCACAGGAAAACCTTGAGCCTTCATCCATTGTTGCGTTTGTTGACAATATTGCTTCGGACGTGACGTAATATAATAAATTTCATGCCCCTGTTCATGTAATGTTTGTAGCGTTTCAAGAGCCTTGTCAAAAATTGGACAATCCGTAAAGTATATTTCCTCTAAAGAACTATTCCACATTGCGGCTCCTTCTGCATCTGTTAAGCCAAAGGGCTCATGAATCTCTACTCTTTCTAAAGCATGAAAGACTTCCAATGTGATATCTTTACCTAGTTTTTTATTATAAAGTGAAAAGGCATGTGCCCGTAAATTGATCAATGTGTCATCTATATCAAAACCGAATTTCATCTATGTTTTCTTCCCCTCAAGATGCCCTATCGATGAAGTGAAAGGCAAAAGTCTGTTCTTTTTCAATTTGCTGCGCTAATACTTCTTCAATAGCCTGTGCTCGCATTTGTTGAAAATCTCGCACATTAAATTGTCTAATTGCTTCTTTGTTTAGTAAGGATGCGAGACAATCTGCATCTTTTAGCGCGCTATTTAAGCCGAATGCGCCAGTAGGTGTCATGGTGTGAACAGCATCACCTAACAGCACAAGTCCTGCTGTACCCCAACAGTCGCAATGACTACTAAATACATCGAGTAACACAAAGTCCTGCCATGATTGAATATGGCGTGTAACAATATCATCTAGCTGTGGAAAGGCCTCAATCAGCTTGTGAATAAACGGTGTAAATGGCTGCTTTCTCAGCTGCGCAAAATTTCCTTGTTCAATATTCCAACCAATTTGAATAAAGCCTCCAGTCTGGGAGAATAGCGACAATTGTTTTTCATCAATTAATGCCATTTTAATAGCTGGCTCCCAATCTTGAGGTGCTGGAATTTTCGCCCACAGTAAATCAAAACCATGTTTCTGTTTTTGGCTAGCAATATGCGCTCGTTTTCGAATAGTCGAGTATCGACCATCCGCTCCTATAATAAGCTGACTCTTGATTTCAATTGTTTCATCGTTCTTTGTTGCCACAACACCGATATATCGCCCTGAAGTATCCGTCAAAAGTGTTGTCACTTTGGTATGCAAGAAACACTTAAAGTTTTGAAAGTGAACTGTTTGTTGAAGTATTCCCTTAAGCAAATGAGCTTGAGGCACGTGAATACCTAAATGCCCTATAATTGGATCTGGAACAATCGTTTTAATGACTTCGCCCTTCGCATAATATTCTAATTTTTCCATTCGTAATAAACCAAGTGCTTCAACCGCTTCAAAAAGAAAATGCTTTTTGAGAACCGCCTCACCCTCTTCGTTTAAATGCTCACCACGAAATGCCTGCCCGAGTGTTGCGTTTTGTTCCAATAGTATGACGGATAGACCCTTTTTAACTAGCAAATGCGCAAGAAGTGCGCCAGCTGGTCCAGCTCCGACAATACAAACATCCGCATGATAATTCACTTTCCTTCACCTTTTTTCGGATAAGCAATAATGCGTAAATCTTGCCCTAACTTTTTAAATGAATCAAATTCAACATCCCATGCTTCATCCATCGTTGCTGCATTGTAACCAGCAATTGGTGTTAATGATAGACGACCACCTAAAACTTTAGGTGCTACATAGATGACGTATTTATTAATGGCAGCACTTTGTAAAAATGAGGCATTAATTGCGCTACCACCTTCCACTAAAATATCTGTAATACCAAGTGCATAAAGTTTTTCTAACATATCATTAATATGCAAACCCTCACTATCTCTTCGGACAGGAAGGACCGTAACACCTTTTGCCTCAAAAATGCTAATTTGCTCTTGTTTGACTTCCTCACTGCAGACAATAATCGTTTGCGCTTCTTCTACATTTAATACATTTGCATGTGCTGGTGTACGAAGATAGCTATCCATGATTATTCGTATAGGATTCTTGCCCTGTCGATTGTTTAATCTCGTCGTTAAAGATGGATTATCTGCAATCACTGTTCCAACGCCGACTAATATTGCATCTACTTCATGACGAATATGGTGCACATCTTCCCGAGCTTCTGCACCCGTTACCCATTTGGAATGCCCTGTATGCGCTGCAATTTTGCCATCCAACGTCATAGCATATTTTGAAATAACAAATGGACGTTTAGTAAGCATATTGTGTATAAAACGTTCGTTTAAACGGCGAGATTGTTCTTCTAGTACACCTACCTCCACCTCAATGCCTGCATCACGTAGCAATTGTATACCTTTGCCCGCTACAGCTGGATTCGGGTCCTGCATCGCTACTACAACTCGACTCACTTCTGATTCTTTGACTAAATTAGCACAAGGTGGCGTTTTACCAAAATGCGAGCATGGCTCAAGTGTAACATAAAGAGTAGCACCTTTAGCGTGCTCTCCCGCCATACGAAAGGCATGCACTTCCGCATGAGGCTCCCCTGCTTTACGATGTAAACCAGTGCCTACAATAACACCATCTTTTACAATAACAGCTCCTACAAGAGGATTTGGGTTCGTATTCCCTCTTGCACTCGCCGCCATATCTAATGCCAATTGCATATATTTTTCATCTGTCGTCATCTTTACACCCTCCACTTACTTCATGTCACGGATATGACCAGATTTTTCAACTTTTGTATCTAAATAAAAGCGGTTTGTCTCTGTTACCCCACCCCATAACGGGATATGTCCATCTGCTGTTAAACCGTGCATCTGTAAAGCAGCTAGCTTTTTCGGATTGTTCGTAATTAGTGTTACAGGCTTTGAACGAAGAGCCGTTAAAACCGTAATCGCCTCTTCATAAGAGCGCGTATCATCTTGGAAGCCCAGTGCATGATTCGCTTCTACTGTATCTAAACCTTCTTCTTGTAGTAAATAAGCAAGCGATTTAGAAAATAAACCGATGCCACGCCCTTCATGGTCTGCTAAATAGAAAATCGCACCGCAACCATGCTCTGCAATCATTTTCATGGATTCATGTAATTGGTAGCCACAGTCACAGCGTTGACTTCCAAAGATATCGCCTGTATGACAGATGCTATGCATACGAATTAAAACATCTTCCTCATTTGCAAAATCCCCATAAACAAGTACGGACGATTGCTGAGAAAATGCTAAATTTGCTGTTGCTAGCCCGTCAATTATTTCTTCTTTTGATAGATTGCTATCAACTTTTACCCAGTTATACCATTGAAATGTCGCTGAAAATTCACCTTGCTTAACAGGTAATTTCACGGGACCTACAAGACAAATATTTTCAGTTTCTGAATGCTTTACAATTGTCATTTTGTCCTTCACTATATCCACTACTTTAGTAGTAATTGTCATATTTATCGCCAACTTTCTATGCTAAACATTTAGGTTATATTTACTAACTAAACACTTCATTTTATTTAACTTACTTAACGTAACTTAGTTTATAATAATAACTTAAAACTGTCAAACAACAGCTCTTTTCTACTAAAATATCATATTTGAATAGAAAGCTGTTAAATGATGCTTAGAACCTATACTAATAGCTTATGGAGGTGCTATTTTTTCTGTGCAGGCTAGTCTATAATAAGCGAAGGTAGGTTTGTTATGACGAAAGGAAGTTTAAGCATGAACTTAGAAAAAAATGTTCAAGTAAAGCAACCAAAATACCAGCAAATAGCGGTAGACCTTGCTTCAAAAATTGTAGAAAAAAAATATCAAATTGGCGATAAAATTTATGCAAGATCTTCGTTGGCTAGCCAATACAATGTATCGGCTGAAACGGCAAGAAGAGCGATAGCCGTTTTGCAAGATTTAGAAATTGTCGAAGCTTCCAAAGGTAGCGGTGTCATTATTAAATCGTATGAAATGGCAGCGCGCTTTGTCCGACAGTTCCAAGATGTTCAATCTGTTCATGAATTACAAAATGAGCTGTTGATCAGTATTCAAAAACAACAGCAGGAATTGTTGCATTTACAGGAAAAAACAAAGCAACTAATTAGTCGCACTGAACATTTCCGTTCCGTTAATCCTTTTATTCCATATCAAATTGAAATGACAGCTGATAGTCCGTGTATCCATCACACATTGCAAGAATTAAATTTTTGGCAAAATACATCTAGCACGATTGTTGGTATCCGTCGTGGCAATGAATTATTACTTTCACCGGGACCTTACGCTTCAATTGAAGAAGGAGATATTATTTACTTTATCGGTAATGATGAAAGCTTAGGCCGCGTGCAGAGCTTTTTATATCCAAATTAAAATCCGCATAAGCGCTGATATAACAGCGTTTATGCGGATTTTTTCTCATTTATCAATTTGACAAAAGTAACAACTCTTTGTTAACGTTAAGTTGTTACTTTTTCATTTTTGGTTTTCATTATCCTCAAATAGTTTAAAATAAAACAATTCGCCCACGGATTTGTTTTTAAAGTAACTACATTCTCACTCTACTAATTGAGGTTGTATCTCACTGTATATTTGTAAGTGGGATTAGTTTTTGAAAGGAGCGGTTCTATGGAAAAAATAAAAGTAGAACATGTTTCTAAAGTTTTTGGTAAGCATATTCCTCAAGCTTTAGAACTCGTCAAACAACAAAAAAGCAAGACAGATATTTTAAAAGAAACAGGTGCAACGGTTGGTGTTTATGATGCTAGCTTTACCGTCAATGAAGGAGAAATTTTCGTTATTATGGGTTTGTCTGGTAGCGGGAAATCAACGCTTATTCGACTGTTAAATCGTCTTATCGAACCAACGAGTGGCAATATTTATATTGATGGCGAAAATATTTCTAAAATGGGAAAAGAAAGCTTACGAACCGCTAGAAGAAGCAAAATGAGTATGGTTTTTCAAAACTTCGGTTTATTCCCTCACCGTACACTTCTACAAAATACCGAGTATGGTCTTGAAATACGAGGTATCTCTAAAGAAGAGCGCAAAGCTAAAGCAGAACAGGCTTTAGCAAACGCAGGCTTACTTGCCTATAAAGACCAGTATCCAAACCAATTATCAGGCGGGATGCAACAACGTGTTGGTTTAGCACGCGCACTCGCAAACGATCCAGAAATTTTATTGATGGATGAAGCATTTTCTGCTCTCGATCCTTTAATTCGAAAAGAAATGCAAGATGAATTACTAGATTTACAGCGTACGTTGAAAAAAACAATTTTATTTATTACTCATGATTTAAATGAGGCACTTCGTATTGGTGATCGTATTGCCATTATGAAAGATGGTTCTATCATTCAAATCGGAACTGGTGAAGAAATTTTAACGAATCCAGCAAATGAATATGTAAAAACATTTGTTGAAGATGTCGATCGCTCTAAAGTATTAACAGCTGAAAACGTAATGGTTCGACCAGTATATGTCAACGTTGACCTTGATGGACCTACAGTTGCACTGAAAAGAATGCGTCAAGAAGCTGTTAGTTTACTAATTGCTGTTGACAAAAACAGACATTTGAAAGGATTTATAACTGCTGATGATGCACTAGCGGCCGCTAAAAAACAGGAACAAACAGTACATTCGATTGTTCAATCCGAAATGTTAACCGTTCCTCCAGATATGCTTTTACAGGATATTTTAGGCATGATTCATAACTCCCCTACTCCTATTGCAGTTGTGAAAGACGAACGTTTACTCGGTGTGCTTATCCGTGGCGTGGTTATCGAAGCACTTTCAACATGCACTGAGGAGGACGTAACACATGAATAATTTTTTAGACAATATTCCAACCTTACCACTTGCCCCATGGGTAGAATCAGCCATGGACTGGTTGACGAGTAATTTTTCAGCATTCTTCGATGTGATACAAAAATACGGAAAACTACTCATGAACCAGGTCACGGATTTATTAATTAGCATTCCCGCTATTATTCTTATTTTACTTGTCGTGATTTTAGCATTTTTCGCTGTAGGCAAAAAATTGGGGCTTGCAAGCTTTACACTAATAGGTCTGTTATTTATTTACAATCAAGGTTTATGGGATCACTTGATGGAAACGACAACACTCGTATTATTCTCTAGTATCATTTCTATCATCATCGGTATCCCTCTTGGTATTTTAATGTCCAAGTCAAGCGTTGCTGAAAATATTATTAAACCAATTCTTGACTTTATGCAAACGATGCCTGGCTTCGTATATTTAATCCCCGCAGTTGCCTTTTTCGGCATTGGCATTGTACCTGGTGTATTTGCATCCGTTATTTTTGCATTGCCCCCTACTGTACGTATGACGAATTTAGGAATTAGACAAGTACCAAAAGAATTAGTAGAAGCCGCTGATTCATACGGCAGTACCGCAGCACAAAAATTATTTAAAGTAGAAATCCCACTTGCCAAATCAACTATTATGGCCGGTATTAACCAAACGGTTATGTTATCTCTATCAATGGTTGTTATCGCGTCGATGATTGGGGCACCAGGACTTGGTCGTGAAGTATTAACAGCATTGCAACGTACACAGGTCGGTAATGGATTTGTTGCTGGTTTAGGACTCGTGATTTTCGCGATTATTATCGATCGCTTAACTCAAAGCTTTAATCGAAAAAAAGAACTGTAATAGAGCATTTAGGCATTTATCAGCAAGTTACAATCGCATTATGCAACTAAAATGCTAAAAACGTAGAGTAGAAAGGAAGATTTGAATGAAACTCAAAACATTATCAAAATTAGGAATGGCTTTAGGGCTAAGCTTTTTACTAGCCGCATGTAACGAGGGTGATTCGACTAAAAAAGAAGATGCAAAAGATGTTAATTTAGCCTACGTTGAATGGGATACTGAAATCGCTTCGACAAACGTTGTCGGTCAAGTTTTAGAAGATTTAGGGTATGATGTTACTTTAACCCCACTTGATAACGCTATTATGTGGGAAGCTGTTTCTAAAGGGGAAGCAGATGGCATGGTCGCTGCATGGTTACCACATACACATGGATCACAATATGAAAAATATAAAAGTGACTTAGATGAACTTGGCGAAAACTTAGCAGGTGCGAAAATTGGTTTAGTCGTACCAAGTTACATGGATGCTAATTCTATTGAAGATTTAACAAATGAAGCAGACCATACGATTACAGGTATCGAGCCAGGTGCTGGAATTACGGCAGCAACTGAAAAAGCGTTAGAAGAATATGATAATCTTTCTGATTGGAACTTCTTAACTTCATCTTCAGGTGCGATGACAACGGCACTATCAAAAGCAATTAAAAATAAGGAAGAAATTATCGTTACAGGTTGGTCACCTCACTGGAAATTTGCCAAATATGATCTGAAGTATTTAGAAGATCCAAAAGGTGTTTATGGTGGAGAAGAAACGATTAATACATTTGTTCGCAAAGGTTTAAAAGAAGACCAGCCCGATGTTTATACTGTATTAGATAACTTCCACTGGACATCAGAAGATTTAGAGTCTGTTATGCTAAATATTTTAAATGGTGATGACCCCAAAGATGCAGCAAAACAATGGATTAAAGATAACCCAGATAAAGTTGCTGAATGGACGAAAGATATAAAAAATAACTAAAAAGAACGCTGCATACAGTCCTTTAAGGGCTAAAAAACCCACCTTGCTCTCTGCTGGCACATTCCAGCAGGAGTCTAGGTGGATTTTTACTTTACAATGAAATTGTTTGAAAATTGTTTGGGTGACTGGCACTACTACTTAAGATAACAATTTTAAACAAATCGCAGCGCCTAAAACGAGCACAATACAGACAATCCTTCGCCAATCTTTCGATTCATTAAAAAACAACATACCTAATAGCGCTCCCCCTGCTGCCCCAATTCCCGTCCAAATGGCATAGGCTGTTCCCATCGGCAAGGTTTCCATGGCATAGGCAAGCCCTAAAAAACTAACAGTAAATACGGCAATTAATAAGACTAGATTTTTTATACTTTTCACTTCATTGTACTTACTAATCATAAAAACACCCATCATTTCACAAAGTCCAGCGATGACTAATGCGACCCACGCCATTATCCCTTCACCTCTTTCTCTTTTGGCTCACCCGTCACAAGCTTCAAGCCTACAACACCTGCGAGTAAAACGACAATACACAAAATTTTTGCTAGTTTCCACGGCTCTCCAAACAGCAGACTATCCGCACATACCGTACCTGCCGTCCCCAAACCTACAAACACTGCATAAACCGTGCCAACAGGTAAACGCTCTCCAGCCTTAATTAATAAATAGAAACTAATAAAAATAGCAATTGCTGTTCCTAGCCATTCTAGTGTACTATTCGCATGCTTTAAGCCAATAACCCAGCCAACTTCAAAAAAAGCCGCTACAAAGACACTAATCCATTGTTTGTTCATTTTAAATCCCTCCATTTTCGACAAATAAAAAAAGCCTACAGAAACACTGTTATTTCAACAGTATCTCCCAGGCTTTTATCCTTCCGTGTCACAAAATACATTTTGTGGTTTTCTCTCGGACCAGACTAGCTAGCGCTACGGAACCCTAGAAAACTATCATATCGAATTGTTACCATTATTATAGCCAATAAGCTAATCATTTTCAACTGGCACATAACCAACCTTTTCAACTAATGCCTGTCCTTCAGGCGACACAATCCAATCAATAAACTGTTTAACATTTGGATTATCCGTCCCAGCAGTTACTGCATAAAATTCGGATATTAGTGGATATGTACCATTGCGAATATTTTCCTTTGTCGGCTCAACACCATCAATGGATAGTAATTGTATTTCATTATTCCCAACCATTTCTGTCGAGTAATATCTAAACGTATAACCAATTGCATTTTTATAATTGCGATATTGAGAAACTTCATGGATTATGCCACCCATGCCAGTTGCTACATTTTCTGCTGGTGCTTCCATTATAGGTGTATCGCCCATAATTTTTTCTAACGTCGTCTGACTACCACTATCAGCTGGTCGTTGAAATGCACGAATGGAGTCATTATCGCCACCAACTTCGTGCCAATTTGTAATTTGACCAGCATAAATTTGCTTCAGCTGTTCAAACGAAAGATTTTTAACGCGATTTTTATGATGCACAAAAAAAACAAAAGCCTCACGCCCAATTGGGGTCATATCAAATGTCAGCCCATTTATTTCCGCGACTTTTAGTTGTGAATCTGATGGCGCTGCGGCAAAAATCACATCTACATCACCAGCAATTAAATTTTGATAAGCCTCGGGCGTTCGACTTACTTTCACCTCGCTATCATAGTACGGATAGCTTTTGTTCGGATAGGTCGCCTCTACAAAGGCCGCATATAATGGATACATCGCCGTTGCTCCATCTATACGCGGAAGTGGCTCTTCCAAGTGTAAGGAAGCGTCCTGACTATTCTTCACAACCTTATTGTGCACTGCAAAAGGTTCGTAGGCAGACACATCGATTTCAGCATCAACAGTAGCCATACTCATTTTATAATGGTACTGAATCGGTGCTACAGAAGCAATAAGTAGAGCCCCTCCAATAATCGTCGCGAACAATGTTTTGCGCTTTCTTGTCGTAAACCAGTCAAAAATCATACACGTAATAAATAAAAAGAGGCTAATTGATAACACAAAGAGGAGATTTAAATAATGGATATCCCCATTTAGTACTAAAGTCAAAGCAATTATTCCTGTAAAAAATAACAAAACTATAAACACTAGTATCGATTGTATAACCCTCATTGTCATTACCTCCTTATTCTTAAAAGTGTAAATTTACACCACTACTATTTACCTTATAAGATTTCCTTTTAAAACGCAACTATTAATTATGAAAATATTGGTAAATACAACAGTAACATAGACCATAAAAAATTGAAGCATATAAAAAAGGATGGGACATAACTAAAAAAATTTAAAGAACAGAGGAAAGGTGTTCATAAATTTTTGCTATATGGAGAACTAGCTAAAAAATTAGAAGGGTTCACTAGTTGTTAGTAGCGGAGGCGGTGACTCCTGCTCAAAACGCACACATTGTAAGACGCGGGCATTCTGCGCGTTAGCGAGGGTTGCGGCTTACTGTGCTGAGCGGAAAGCACCGCCGAAGCGGACAATAACGGCGTAGCAAAAAAGTGTTAGATTGACTGCCATCAATCTAACACTTCTTCTCTTTTGTCCCAGCCTCTAATCGTTACTATAGCAACTGCACTGCCTATCCAATATAAACCCCATCACATGTGTCAGGTGCTGGTTCATAAAAACAATGATTTTTAAATTGTCCAGCAAATGGTTGACCGTACCATGTTGGTGGGCACGGCGCGTATGGATTAAAGTACCAGAGTGCATATTTTCCTGGGTGCTCTCGCCAATAATCTAAATTTTGTTTAGCTAATCTTTTCTCCGTTTCTCTTGCTCTTTGATAGAACATATTTCCTTTTTGAACTGCTTCAAATGAATAATTTCCGCCTTGGACTTGGTAAATAACATCTTCAATTGATCTTAAATCTTTAAAGTCTAAACAATTGGACACTAACCGATTGACAATTACATTGCCAACATACAACATCCCTTGTTTACCTTCACCTTCAGCTTCTGCTCTCATCATCCTCGCCATTAAGTCAATGTCTGCATCACGGTATTTTACTCTTGGCAATTCATTCACCCCAAAGTTAGTGTATGACTACAAAACGATAAATGTGTCAGATGTAGACGAAGAAAAATACTTTTAAGACTAACCGTTAGCATTCTGTCTAATTTTAAAGTAAACGCTATATGGTTGCGGATTTATAAAGCCCAATTTAGTCCCTAAATTAATTGAAGCTCGATTATCAACATCACAGTCCCAACGAGGTTGAATATGAGCGGCTAGACAATAATCAATAAATTGTTCTGCCACAATACTTGCTAATCCTTTTCCTCTATAATTGGAATCTGTCACAATATCTATTTCAGCAAATTTTGTAGATTTAAAAATTGATACACTTTCGCTAATAACTTGCGCATTATCCTTGACACAAAACCCTATTCCATTTTGGATAAAATTATTCGTTGAATCCCAATATGTATCGTAATAGTTGCTGTCAAACTCCAAACAATGTAGGATTTCCAACTGCCCAATTTTGGCTACGTCATACTCATTTTTATTACTGCTTGTTCTTTTTTTATACGTATGGACATCAAATGAAAAAGCATAACGCTGGATTTTCCCTACCTGCTGCTTCAAATATTTTTCAATGGCACAATCCCACGCTGCATTAGGTGAAAATAATGTAAATCGTTTTCCTTGATCTACAGATGCATCAAAAATTTTTACGATGTGCTGAAGGAATCGTTCATCTGATACCTGACCGGCAACATAATATAATCCTGAATCCGTTGCGATAAGCAATGTTTTGTAATCAACAGTATCTGCATAAACTGATCCTTTAATCATAGAATCCAATATGCTAAATACAAACGTAGGTGCTTCATTAAGTTTCGTTTTTATCAACTGATAATGGTCTTTTGATACTATAATCATATGGCTATACCTCTTTATTTCATCTTCATTTCGAGTAGCCGTACATCTCCTAAAATTAATAAGAAATATTAGCTCCGTTATTTTACATGGCTACGCTTTTTTCTTTTCCAGACAAAACATAATGTTATGCCAATAAACGCTAAAACGCCTATTACAACGTATACTATTGGATGAATAATCAAGAAATAACTATCTTGCATTTGATAATACTCACGTCCAATTTGCATTGCATCATCCCCCTACTTGTCTACACTTAGTATTGGAAGTAAGTCGAAAGTCTCCGTATCTTCTTGTATACAACACTTTATTTTAATAATTTTTCCAAAATAACTAAATTTCGTTCCAAAAACACAGCATTTTTCTCAAGTCCACGGCGTTTACACCATCCAATACTATTGAAAGCATCTGTAAATCGATAAAAAGGCAATACCACGTCTAAGTCGATTAATGGCCTAATACTGTTGTATCCTTCTTGATAGGCTTGAAATAATGTAATATCCAGACTTAAAAAATCTCGATATAGCTTTGTAAAATCTATTTCGGTGGAACCAAATCGTACGGATTCAAAATCGATTGTACCTAATACTTTATTAGCATCCACAATAATATTCGCTGGCCGAAAATCCATATGGATCAAACTTGGTCCATCAGGCGTTGGGAGCTGTTGTTTCATTTTTTCAAAATGAGTCATGGCTTGATTGTATAAACAAACATCTACCACATCTTTAACATCCTCTGCAAAACTATAAAACTGTCGTTCCACAAAATTAGACCAACAAGGAAACTCATTATCAATGCCGATTAATTTGTACAAAACAGGTGGTTGAACAGAATGTATGGATGCATGCAAGACTCCTACTTGATAAGCTACTGTTGGTGAAGCTTCTGATGTTAACGGTTTACCTTTTAATTCGGATAATAAAAATGCTCCTGTGCAGGATTCATCACCAGCCCAACAACCCAGCATGTCTGGTATAGCTACCCTTCCATTTAATAGTTCATAGGCTTCTAACTCTCGCTGATATTTTAATTTTGAAAAAGGTATCTTCACAAAAACATTTTCCCCATTACCTAATGCACATTTAACAACTGTTGAACTATTGGAATCTTCCACCCCACTTACGGATACAGCATCCAATCCAAAATGTTTAAGAACACGATCTACCATCCATACGAACCTCCGTTCTGCGAATTTCATTGTTGAATCGTTCACCACTTGCATCTGTGGTAAATTTTTACTTATTTCTATTATCTAAAATATTTTACGATTATGCAAATGCCTTAAAGACGAGAACATAAACTACAATATTCCTACACAAAAAACATTGCGTAGAATAGTTTTAAGTTAAAGAAATTTCTTTATTTCCATATTGCATTTCAACTAAAAATGTCTTGATTATTTTTAACGTACGTAAACAAACAATTGTATGCTCCTACAGTACAAAGAGCCTAACGTTATATCTATTGTTATAATAAAAAAATTTATTTAGGTAGTTATTGTTTTCTTAATCATCTTATTGACGAATTAATAACTATTCTATAAAATTAATTTCGTGGCAAAAATTACCTAATAAAATACATAATTGCGCCATTCGTATTACATTCATTTTTTTATCTAGAAAAGAGGAAACCTTAGTGAAAAGCATTAAACATAAATTATTAGGCGTATTTTTAATTATCGTCCTATTAATTACAGCTTTATGCATATATAACTTTAAGTCCGTCGTGAAGTTCAATCACGATACTGAAGCTATAATAAAAGAAGATTTACCATTGTTACTCGCTGACGAAGAATTAGCCTTTAATATTGCCGAACGAATTGCGTTAGCACGTGGATACATATTGTATAATGACCCTTCCTATAAAGAAGCATTTCTTGAATATACGGAAGAAAGTAAGGAATTACAAGATCAAGTCCTTCAAGAAACAAATTCCGAAGAAGCAAAGCAACTTGTTGATAAAAGTATAGAATGGCGTAAAACAATTACAGAAGAAGTGTTTGTTGAGTTTGATAATGGTAATAAGGAACAAGCACTTGCTATTTTGGCCAATAAAGTGCAGCCCCTAGGCAGGGACTTGATGTCTGGTTTTAAAGAGATCGCTGATAAAAGAGAAAACATCATTCTTAAAGAAGGAAATGATGTAATGGATACAGGAACAAGCATTAAAAATGCCAGTTTAATGATGTCTATTATTATCATTATGGTTGCCATTATTTTAGCAATAGTAACTGCGAGAATTATTTCAACGCCAATTAAAAAGGTTGTTGACCGTATGTTGCAAATTGCGGACGGAAACTTACAAACTACCAATTTGGTCACGAAGGCGAAAGATGAAACAGCCCAATTAATTCAAGCTACAAATACAATGAATACCAATTTGAAAAATGTTGTTACAAATATTATTAACGCAAGTGACAATGTAAAAGAGCAAAGTAAAGGTCTTTCCGCTTCTGCAAATGAAGTGAAAGAAGGTAGCTTACAAATTGCGATCACCATGGAGGCATTAGCTTCAGGTTCTCAAGAACAAGCGCAAAATTGTGCCAATCTCGGTGAAACACTTTCCGACTTTATAGAAAAAATTAAATTATCAAATGAAGAAGGGATACAAGTAAGAACCCTTACTGAAAAAGTTAAAACAGCTACGATGAGTGGCAATAAACTGATGTCAATATCCGAGAGTAATATGCATAATATAGAAGATTTAGTGGAAGATTCCGTTACGAAGGTGAAAGCATTAGATCAAAAAACGGCCAAAATTAATGACATCATCTCTGTTATTACGAGTATTTCAGAACAAACCAATTTATTAGCGCTAAATGCCGCAATCGAAGCTGCAAGAGCAGGTGAACATGGAAAAGGCTTTGCTGTAGTTGCAGACGAAGTAAGAAAGCTTGCTGAAGAAGTAAAATTTAGTGTTAATGACATTACAAGTATTGTTAACGATGTGCAGCTAGAATCTGCCGAAGTTGCATCATCATTAGCATTCGGCTATAAAACGATCCAAAACGGAACATCCCAAATAAAAGAAACCGCAAAAACGTTTAATTTAATTGCGGAGCTGATTGAAAACATGTCAACAAAAGTTGGATTTATTTCGAATGAACTTGAAAGTTTTGTAGATAAAGGACAAATACTCAATCTGTCTGTTGCTTCAATCGCAAGTGTGTCAGAAGAATCTGCTGCTGGTGTAGAAGAAACAACTGCTTCGACTGAAGAAATAGCCACTCTAATGGAACAAATATTAGCAAGCGCTCAAATGCTAGCTGACCAATCTGAACAATTAAACAACATCACCAAAAAGTTTACAGTCTAATGGTATAAGATGTGTACTGAAGTCATTACAGTACACATCTTTTTTTAGTTTAGTATGAACGTATGGCGATTCCCCTCATTTTATTGGCGTTTCGCAGTTTCATTATTGACCCCAAGGCTGCTCACCATATCTTTTGAGCGCCACAACTTCACCGTCATTATTTTTCAATCGATTATAAACATATTTAATTTTGTATTCGTTGTATTTTTCTAATTCCAGTTTTTCATAAAAGTTTTTCGATAAAGACAACTCGCGATTATCTATGAGTAAATAGTGCTCACCATTTCTTTCAATAAGACTTTGCTCATCAAGTTTATAGATACTTTCGATTTGTACATCATTCATAGTATAAAAACCCGCTATAATCAGTCCACCAAAGATGACTAACAAAAAGATAGCGAAGATTTTACTTCTACTCATGTGTATCCACCTCCCATTAACTTTTGTATTTAACATCTATACGTTTCTACATATTACAAAGGTAAGGAATATCATTATACAGCGCTTCAAAAGTATCGTATTTTCTCAACTTTGTTGCTTGCACTAAAAATCCACTTCACTTTTCGAAGATTCCTAATGGTATAATAAGTAAAATATATTTTTTATGAAACGGGAGGAACTTTTATGTCATTAGCCGCTCTAAATATTTGCCTTTGGAAGCCACTTTCAACATCACCGCCACCACCGTATACTCCGAATAAGCTTATATACAAAACAGATTAAGAATCTGCGAGATATAAGCTGTTTCGCAGATTCGAAGGAGTATACAATGAAATCAAACATTCAGTTTATTTTATCCATGGTCATTTTCGCTACAATCGGTTTAGTGGTTCGAAATATTGACCTATCTTCGAGCGAAAGAGCTTTACTAAGCAGTTTTATTGGATGCTTGTTTTTAACAATCGTCTTATTAATTATGAAGAAAAAAATAGCATGGCAGTTGGTAAAAGCGAATGCTGTCATTTTAATATTTTCTAGTATTGCCTTGGGGGGAAATTGGATATTCCTTTACCAATCCTACGACTATACGACAATCGCCAATGCAACTCTTGGCTATTATTTTGCACCCGTGTTTGTCATGCTTCTTTCTCCATACGTACTGAAAGAACCATTGTCTTGTAAAAAAATTGTTTGCGTTCTGGTTGCGATTACCGGTTTAGTGTGTATTGTCGGTGAAGGTCTAAGTGCCTCAAAAACTGATGATCTTCTTGGACTTTTTTATGGATTAATTGCCGCCGCTTTTTACGCTACATTATTGTTATTAAATAAATTCATTCAAGATATAGAAAAACTGGAACTGACGATTATTCAGCTTGGAACTACCGCTGTACTTCTCTTGCCTTACGTTTTGTTAACTTCCGGCTTTGATATCGTAAAAGTATCTGGTTCATCCATTCCTTTTATTTTAATGTTAGGGATTTTTAATACGGGGATTGGATTTTGGCTATTCTTCTCGGGTATGGAAAAATTAAAGGGGCAAAGTATTGCTATGCTCAGCTATGTTGATCCCTTTGTAGCCATCTTGATTTCTGCTTTTATTCTACAAGAGCACATGACAACGCTTCAAATACTTGGGGGTATGTTACTACTAGCCTCAACTTTTGTTAGTGAATTAAAAACAAAATCACTGAAATTTATAAAACACTAAATGAAGGAAGACACAGTGGGAAGTATTGATTTCCCACTGTTTTGATGGAAATAACTTGATTGAAACTACCACGTTAAATTATGTAAAAAAGTAAGTATATCCTGGTTTATGTTATGCCTATCTAATCCCAATGTCATCAAATGTTTAGAGTTTGGATACCCTTTTATTATTTTATGTTGCGACACAACGTTGTGAAAAATAACTTCGCAACTTTCTTTATACAATGGATCATCCAATACACCATACATTATTCGAATAGGTGCTGTAATCAATGCCAACTTATCCATTGTTACATCAATTAACTGTTGGAATTCCACCAATGCATGGTTAGGCAAGTTTTGTAGAAGGGCCATTTCCATATTTATTTGGTCCTCGTTTTTTCCTTCGAGTCGTTTGTATTCCTTTGCATAATAAAAGGCGCGCTTTTGAAGAAATAAAGCTTCCCTATGTCTTGGTACGGACATTGTCACAACACCATTTACCTCTAATTCTTGAGCAACTTTTAAGGCAAACACTCCACCAAGAGAAAGGCCGATTACCGCTATTTTTTCATACCCTTCATCCTTCAACAACTGGTAAGCTTGTCGTACATCCTCCCACCAATCAGTCGGTCCAAATGTCAGCAATTCTTCTGCTGGTAAACCATGTCCTTTGTACAAAGGTGCATAACAAGTATAATTGTGTTGTTGCAAATACTTTCCTAATTTTTTCATATCAATCGTATTGCTTGTAAAAGAATGTAATAATAAAACCGCTTGCTTTCCACCTTTATAGAAAAAAGGCTTAGGTGGTACAATTTTCATCATAATAATTGAATCCCTCGCTAAAATATACTGTGACGTTCTTTCACATAAAGTATACCATCCAATAAATAGTCGCAAATTATCACGAACTCAGCTACTTAAAATTGCAGAAAAACTATCAAAAGCTTGTAATACATCATCACCTAATGGATGACCAAATTCTTGTTCTTTTAAAGGTAATATCCCTTCCTTTTCAAGTTGCTGTAGATAGCTTACAAATGCTGTAGAAATAGCTTCCATATAAGCCTTTAGCTTAAATTGATATGTATCTATACGTTGTGGATAATGGCCTACATGTTCAATAAAAAGGTTTTGAACATCACTTGAAAATAAATAGTAATCAGCATTCCCGTGACAATCTAGCTGTGCCTCGCTGATTTCACCTTTATATAGTGCCGATAGCGTTATGAAAAAATGCGGAATTGCTACAAAACCTATACCTGATTGAAAACGAAATAGCTGCGTATCATCGGAAACGTCGAATTGTATATCTCCACCGCTCAGTCGAATATCGATACAACCTTTATAATTACCGTCCATAAATCCTACCTCCATAAAAGAAAAGGACCAAAGAATGGCCCTATTCCTTATTCAACTACTCTATCAAACCCGTCATTCTACTATCTTTATTACTGCCATTTCCTTACCAAATCTATCCCCTTCATCCATAAATCCTAAACTTGTATACAAATGATGGGCTTCTAAATTTTCTGGATGATAACCTACAATTATTTTTTTTGCATTCGGTAATTTAGCCATCTCTGACAGCATTAACGTAGTTGCAGCTTTTCCAATACCCATACCTTGGAAGGTCTTATCGATCATTATTCGATATATCCAATAACCATCAAGTTCTTCTTGAACCGAATTGTACATTAAAAAGCCAACCACTTTTTCATTATAATAAATAGCGTATGGCTTTAAAGTAGGCTCAAACTTTGATTGGGCGATTGAGATCGCATTGGATTCCATGAATTTTTTTTGCTCTGGTGATACTTCTAGTTCACAACAGTCATACCAGTTTTCTGCATTTAATTCGACAATTTGGACATTTTGTTCCATCTTAATTTTCCCCTTTCGTTTTTCGGGGAAACGCTAAATAACTTTGTTAGTAAGGCGTTATCCCCTTGTAACCATTCACATTCAATCTCGTATTTTCCATACTGAACGCCCCCTTTAACAATTGCTGTTCTTCACACTTTTTAATTATACCTTTTTTCACTAAAAACCTTTTATATCAAATTTTCATTCCTAGTCAGCTCGAACATTAGTAAACATCAATTTCAATGGAATCCCACAATTCCTTGATTAATTGACCATCCAGTTTAATCTTTCGAAGTAAATCTTCAGCGTCTTCGCCAATTATTTCACTCGCTGAATCATAGAATTTCCAAAACATAAACTGACCAGTTCCACGACCTATATAGTAATTTTCTTTTTTATAAATGAAATGAATTTCTCTCCCCATCGTTAGATCATGCAGCAAATCTGTATAATTGTAATCTTTCATAAATCTTCATTCTTTAAATGTTTGGCATTTATAAAAAAAGCTGTGCCAATTAAAAATAATCCTAGACAAATGAACATAGCTATCCCCGAATATTGATCTTGCAATATAGTTGTGCTTATTAACATAACGACCATCATTAGTACAAGTGCTCCATATAAGCCTTTAATATACTTCATTAGGTATTCCTCCTTATCCAACACATGGATTGCTAAAGTTTCTTGCGAGTTTGAGAATAGATAAAGAATGCGACAAATAAAAACGCTAGTATACCTAAACCTTTAAAGATATAGTGTATATAGCTTTTTTTGTAAGTATAGGGTCCTTCTCGGAAGGCTTTGATATACTGATTGTCTCCAACTTGGACAGCAATTGCATCATCCGTATTAATACCAACAATTGAATAATATTTCGTCCCTATTGGATATACATTTGAAAAGTTCCCTCCATATTGTTCCATATCGGAATACTTTGTGACTTCTCCAATTTCTTTATCAATATTTTTTACATTTTCATCGCTTATCACATAAATATAATTGTCCCAAACAACGAAAGGATATGCCCAACTTGTTGCGTTTGCTTTGTATGGAAAAATGGCTATAACTAGCATACTTACAATAATCACAAAAGAAATAATTCTTCTATAACTCAAGTACTCCACTTCCTCACTCAAACGTTTGCCTAATTGGACGTTGCCAACAAAAAGAAAGTTACAAAATATTCCACAACAAAACCTTATTGTACACCCTATTTAAGAACTGGCTACCTTGGCAACTCAATAGTACACCATTGTTATGTACCATTTATTGCGCTATTGATAATGTTTAATATAATTTCCCTTTTCAAAAATTTCTTTCGCACTTAGAGCAATCCATTCCTTTGGCGTTATATTTGGGTGTAAATCAAGATAGGATTTAACCATTTTATAGCCTTCACTGTAACCATAATTTATAGGAAGCTCATTTCCCCCAAAAAGAATTTCTGATGACCTATTTATGTCTTCACTATCGAGATCTCCTTCAATTTTCGACCAATCTTCTTTATTATATGTTAAAGATAAATTAAATAAGGGTAAATGAATATCAGGATAAACTAGATTTGCGAACATAACCGCTTTCCCTTCAAATGCTAGATTATCCAGTACAGTAATAGCTTTATCTCTACTTTGGTACTTCTCCGCCCAAATACTATGATGATATTCATGCGCTATTCCTATTCTTAAATAGTCATCCGTAAAACTTTCATGATATTGAACCAATATTTTATTTGCCCCAACTGTTAGCAAACTTGTATTTTCATTTGTAGAAGGGAGGACACATATCGTTGTTACCTTCTGAGAAGGAATAAGATTTGAAGATTTGAAAAGTGCTTCTCTTATAATCTTTTCTGTATTTTTACTGTCAATTTTTTCGTTTATTTTTTCAATTTCTTCAAAGCGATCAGGGGCTGCATTTAGAACTTGATCAGCCATATAAAGATATTCTGCATTGGCAAAACAATCACTATAGATTGGATTAATAACCTCTTCTTTATAAATTTCCAATTTTGATTGCTCTGGGTTACCTTCAACTTTATCTTTATAGTTATCATAAAGTTTATAGGCATTGACGATTTTATACTTTTGCTTAGTTTCGGGATGTTCGAATGTGGTAATGATACTTTCTATATTTTGTTTTTTATAGAATTTTTCTGTTTGTGTACACGATGCTAGCAGTAAAATGATGCTTATTAGAATAAATGCAGTAAATATTCCCCTATATTTTATCAATAACATTTCACCCTTTTTAGAAATTAGATAATAAATGAATTTTACCATATTTTCCATTTATATTTTGATTTCTTAATCAATCTATTATTATACGGTTATCAGCAATTACATAGTGCTACACCATTCCTAACTTTAAATTCTGAAAATTATGTTAAGATAGATAAAGAACACAGCAAGGAGGGTTTTAAATGGCAATTGAAAAAGTACGCGAGCATTTCGCACAGTGGCATTTACAACATAAAATACAGGAACTAAGTGAAAGTTCAGCAACCGTTGAAATGGCTGCAAAAGCACTTGGCTGTGAACCAGAGCGTATCGCTAAAACACTATCATTTCTTGTAAATGATGGGGCGATTTTAATTGTAGCAGCGGGTGATGCCAAAATTGACAATGCTAAATATAAAGCGATTTTTGGCACGAAGGCTAAAATGCTTGCCAAGGAAGAAGTAAATGAGCGTATTGGACATGATATTGGTGGGGTTTGCCCATTCGGTATAAATGATGGGGTTGCCGTTTACTTAGATGAATCACTTAAACGCTTCGCAACAGTATTTCCTGCCTGTGGTAGTAGCAATTCTGCTATTGAACTTAGCATTCAAGAGCTAGAAGCGTATACACCTTATCAACAATGGATTGATGTCTGTAAAGGCTGGAACGATTAAGAAACTAACATGTAAGGTAAAAATCCACTTAGCCTCCTACATTTACGGAAAGCAAAGTGGATTTTACTTTATCTATAGCCTATAGCTAACCAGTGGGAATCCCATTCGGTAATTTGATTGCCCACGCGACAAGACAAACCACATGCGCGATTATCCGCGATAAAAGAGCCAATGAGCCATTTCTTAGAATGGAAGCCATCCGTCTGTTGAATATTGATGGAAGGCATTTCAACGTACTGCTGGTAAATAAACAAATTATCATCATAATGTGTATAGGCAGATGCATTTGTTTTCGAGCCGTCTCCTGCATAAATTTCGACTGTATTGCCTTCACGAGAATAGACAGGTTTTTTCACAAAAGGCATTCCTTCTGCTACAAAAGGCTCTGCGGACAAATAGGTTGGTAACATGTACTTATTAATTGCAGACCGCTCCTCCGCATTAAATAATAGCGGATCATTTTTTCGTTCCCAAATCAGCCATAATAAAATTTTGGACTGAAGAACATAGGCCGCTGGCGCATTAATAATGGCAAGCTTACGATCTTTTACAAGTTCTAATAATTGCAGACCGATTCTTTCACCATCAGATGCTATATCGTCAATTAAAAACTCCACTGGATGTGCAGGGCGATATAAAATATCGATTTTTTCCATCGAAGGTGTATAAAGCCCTCTCATTACGCTAGGCGTATCTTTAGCAAAAATAATTAGCTTTTGGATAGGTACATATTCAATATCAAATGGGACACAAGTTTTTAAAAAATTCACCTGGCAATATTCCTCAAAATCCTCTTCAGCCGTTTTTCCTGTAATAACTATTTTAGGTTTTTTAACATCATGTAAATAATGCATTGCGGCAAAAAGTGCACCAGAAAGCGTTTTTTGCAATGCTGATACATCATTAGGATTTTCTAGTTGGAAATGCTGACAGAGCTGTTCATTCATTTCAAACGTTTCTTGGACAAGAAATGGTGTTTCTCCATTCAGTTCTAGACATTTTATATCGCCTTCCTCCGTACAAATAAAATCAAAACGAGCAAGGATGGACTGTTGCTGTAAATAATCCAATTCGATATAAGGCATCATTTCTGACCGAATGCCAAGAGCAAAAAGCTGTTCATCTGTTAAATGCTTAAATTGTTTTCCAACTTTTAAAAAGATTTGCCAAAGCATATTCGTGGCGTAATAAATTTCGTCTATTTTTTCTTTTTGCAGTTCCATCACATCGTACAAAGCATATTCAAGATCTTCAAAATCAAAAAAGAAATTAGGAAATTGCGAATAGAATTTTAGCCGTTGCTTACTATATGTAGCGTGTTCCATCGTGCGTCCTCCTTTTCCAGTCGGTTAGGACGAAGACGAGCCTCCTCTAGAAGCCCCTCCAGAGCCGAAACCTGATTTCCCAGCGTTTGATGAAGAGCTATTATACGAACTACCACTTGAAGAGGAACTAGAACCATTGGAATATGAACGCTGACCGCTCGAATAAGAATTCGTGTTAGTCGAATTTCTATTTGAACCACTAGATGTTGAAGCATTCGAATTCGTATTATTTGATGTAGAACTATTTACATTTGAGCTTGAACCACTTGTTGAGGTACCAGATGACGTCGAAGAAGAACCTCCCGTTGTGATGCCATTTTTCGAGTTTGTAGCATTCGACTTATTCGTAGTCGTCGTCGATCCTGCCGCGCCGCCACTGTGATTGTCACGCTCCTTGCCATTTTTTAAATTGCGACTTTTGTAAATGGCACTGCCAATCATTGCACCCGCAGTAGCATACATTAACCCATTAAAGAAATGCTGTGCGTAATACGGAGAATTTTCATCTAAACATTCATATGAACCATCATCACTTTCTTGCCACTCATCACAAGCATCCGCCATTTCACTGTTATGTACATCAAGTAATTCATCTTCGTTCGTCGTTTGGGCATTATTTTCAACCGTATCGGTCGTATTAACCGGGTCAGACTCCTTCACTACCTCCGTTTCAGCATTACCGCATGCTGCTAGTTGCATCACCATAAACGATGCTGTAGTCACTGCCATATATTTTTTTAATTGTTTCGCCATATTTATACTCCCCTTATTCTTGATATCTTTTTTACGGATGACTTGTCATTTAGTTTCATTGATTTTACAAATTTATACTTTCAATAGTAACAGTATATGATTGTTATTTCAAAAAACGCCAGTGCAATAATGCCCTGACGTTAGTTTTTCGCTATTTATGATTTTACCGATACTTTTCTTCCATAAGTCATCCATCTCCACACTTTTTCTAACGGACCCATTTTAAAGAATTTAAACCATATAACACTAAAGATGATTTGAATAACAAAAATGATAATGGCGATTATCACTATATAGGAAGTTGATAGGACTTCAAGTCCCATTAACTTTATTAGAGCTAGCCCTATAAAGCTTTGAGCTAAGTAGTTTGTAAAAGCCATTTGTCCGACACGCCCAATAGGCTTTAATATTTTTACAATTGGCTCATGTTCTAAAATAAGCAATAAGCAAGCAACATAAAAATAGGTCGTCGGGATTACACCTAAGCCAAGTAGTAACTGAAGATGACCATCTTGATTTTGAGAGGCAAACCCAATCCAACTAGATAAGCCTACAAACAATGGACATGTTACATAAATCACCCATTGAATTTGCTTAGTATGTTGTCTTACGTTGCCTATCCAATTAGCTTTTGCAACGAGAAAACCAGTTAAAAACATAATAAAAATCGTCATCATATCATTGCCTAATAAACCAAAAACTGTTGATAAAATACTTATATTTGGCATAAACATTTGGCCTAATATGCTCACAATATAAACCGCAATCAAGCTAAATAGCCATTTGCTAATTGTAGAAACTTTTGCATGATAAAATGGCAACAAAAAAAGACCAATTATTGCATAAGCAGATAAGATGGAGCCCCAGAAAAAAATTAAATGGACAATCCCTATAAGAAATAATGCTAGTAATCTTCTTGCAAAGCGCCATCTCGGCTTATCCCCCCGAGCTTCAGCACGTGATGTAAAAATATAATAACCTATACCGAAGAGTAAAGAAAAAATCGAATAAAATTTCTTCTCGATAAATATATCAATTACCGTATCTAGCATGCTATTGAATTTGCTATAAACAGGCAATGGTTGTCCTTCAACTACCAACTGATAAGCCCCCACATTTATAAACAATATGCCAAATAACGCTAAACCACGAATAATATCTAAGGAAACAATCCTTTCCTTTTGTGTAACGGTTGGATTCATTCTCCATAACTCCTTTCATCAATACTGTATTTTTTGCTCCTTCGCAAGTATAACTACGCAACCTTACAGCAGTTTTTTAATTAGCTTACAAAAACCTTAACTGTTCTCCACCTTCTACATAATTAGTATAAACAAACTTCATAATATGATAGAGTATGTAAAAATATAAATCACTTGAAGGAGTTCATATGACCATTCGCCTCCAACATATTCGACACGCAACGTCGATTTTATTTATCAACGAAAAACGCATACTAATTGATCCAATGTTAAGTGATATCAGCAAACTTGCACCCGTGCCATTTACTCGAAACTATCGTAGAAATCCATTAACTCCATTAGCTGTTCCACTAAACATTTTTGAAGATATGGATGCCATCTTATTAACGCATCGTCACTTTGACCACTGGGATAAAAGAGCGATGGCTATCCTGAACAAACAGATTCCTGTCTTTTGTCAGCCCCAAGATGCCACAGCAATACGGTCTGCGGGTTTTAAAAAGGTAATAGCTATCGATGATTGTTATGAATGGGAAGGAATTTACTTGAAACGACTAGCAGGACGACATGCACCTGGTATTACTGGCAAATTACTAGGACCTGTTTCTAGCTTTTTCTTAAATACGATGGAAGAAGGTTCCATTTATATCGTCAGTGATTGTATTTTCACACCAGCTATAGACAAAGCTTTCCGAGAGTTGCAGCCGGATGTCGCCATTTTAAATGCATCAGAGGCACAGATGATATGGGGAACTGTAATAACAATGACGCGCGAAGATGTTGCACGTATTGCTCGCTTATCCCCAAACACAAAGCTTGTTGTTGTCCATCTTGAAACCATCAATCATTGCAAATTAAGCCGAGCGCAGCTAACTAATTTTCTAGACGAGCAACGACTAGCACATGCCGTATCAGTGCCGAATGATGGTGATATTTTGTCGCTTTAATTTTCACTACTTTATCCATTCTTTTGAGTTATCACTAGTTTTTCATCTCTTTTCAAATGTGAACGCTACATAATGTATAGTATGAAAACTTTTTTGAAAAGAGGTTATCACTATGAGTAGGAATAGAAAAATAGGATTTTGTTATCCAGGCTATAGATATTGTGGACCAGGATGTTCAGGCCCAGGCGCACCAACAAATGCAGTTGATTCCTGCTGTAAGAAGCATGATGAATGTTATGCGAAATATGGTAGAACAAAATACTGTGATGATAGGTTTCAAAAATGTTTATTGCCACAAATGAACACCAACAGCAAAATGAGCAGGGACGCTAAATTGTTCTATAAAGTATTCAATTTGCGTCATAACTTCTTTTAGAACAAAATTTTGGGTTTGCTCGACAAGCAAGTCAAAAGAGGCTGGGACAAAAG
>LAHS01000288.1_pt1 | contig 82683 bp, 79 predicted proteins | sample 329651 | NCBI WGS metagenome assembly LAHS01 (sample SAMN03275699, study PRJNA271635) | activated sludge metagenome | isolation source: sample C-1 Sludge from hydrolytic chamber (first chamber) of Anaerobic...
TGTATGTACTGTCTGAACGCGCTATGCGTCAGACAACTTTCTCCTTAGAAAGGAGGTGATCCATCCCCACGTTCCCGTAGGGATACCTTGTTACGACTTAACCCCAATCACCGATCCTGCCCTAGACGCCTCCCCCCTTACGGTTGGGACAGCGGCTTCAAGCATTACCAGCTCTCATGGTTTGACGGGCGGTGTGTACAAACCCCGGGAACGTATTCACCGCAGCATGCTGATCTGCGATTACTAGCAATTCCGCCTTCATGAAGTCGAATTGCAGACTTCAATCTGAACTGAGACCGGCTTTCCGAGTTTTGCTTGCCTTCGCAGGTTCGCTTCTCTTTGTACCGGCCATTGTAGCACGTGTGTCGCCCAGGATATAAAGGGCATGCTGATTTGACGTCATCCCCACCTTCCTCCGATTTACATCGGCAGTCTCTCTAGAGTCCCCAACTAAATGATGGTAACTAGAAACGAGGGTTGCGCTCGTTGCGGGACTTAACCCAACATCTCACGACACGAGCTGACGACAACCATGCACCACCTGTGTGTGGGTATTATCTCCTCATCTCTGAGGCCTTATCCACCATGTCAAACCCTGGTAAGGTTTCTCGCGTAGCGTCGAATTAAACCACATGCTCCACTGCTTGTGCGGGGTCCCGTCAATTCCTTTAAGTTTCAGTCTTGCGACCGTACTTCCCAGGCGGATGACTTAATGCGTTAGCTTCACCACGGCCTCACGGCCATAGTTAGTCATCATCGTTTACGGCGTGGACTACTAGGGTATCTAATCCTATTTGCTCCCCACGCTTTCGTGACTGAGCGTCAGTATCGTCCTGGTTAACCGCCTTTGCCACTGGTATTCTTCCGTATATCTACGCATTTCACCGCTACACACGGAGTTCTGTTAACCTCTGACGTACTCTAGCGAAGTAGTTTCCAAAGCTGTATGGGGTTAAGCCCCACGCTTTCACTCCAGACTTACTTCACCGCCTGCTCACTCTTTACGCCCAATAATTCCGGATAACGCTCGTGACCTACGTATTACCGCGGCTGCTGGCACGTAGTTAGCCGTCACTTTCTGGCAGGGTACCGTCGAGCTGACCTCATTTCCTAGGCCAACCATTCGTCCCCTGTAACAGAGCTTTACAATCCGAAGACCTTCATCACTCACGCGGCGTTGCTCGGTCAGGGTTTCCCCCATTGCCGAAAACTCCCTACTGCTGCCTCCCGTAGGAGTATGGGCCGTGTCTCAGTCCCATTGTGGCCGGTCATCCTCTCAGATCGGCTACACATCCTTGCCTTGGTGGGCTATTATCTCACCAACTAGCTAATGTGCCGCAGGTCCATCCAAGAGTGACGCTATAAAGCGCCTTTCAAACAAAAGAGATGCCTCTTCTGTTGTTATCCGGTATTAGCCAAACTTTCGTCTGGGTATCCCAGTCTCGAGGGCAGGTTACCTACGTGTTACTCACCCGTTCGCCTCTGGTGCATTGCTGCACCCGATCGACTTGCATGTATTAGGCACGCCGCCAGCGTTCATCCTGAGCCAGGATCAAACTCTCAAAAAGTTAGATCTAGTTCAAATAAATTATCTGGTTATTGTTGATTCCATTAAAGAAATCGACGTTAAGTGTATGTTGTACATCTGTTTAGTTTTCAAAGATCAGTTCGCGCAGATTCTTGCTTTCGCAAGGGGGTTCTACCCAAATTTGCGCGCTTTGATACTATAGGCTTGCCACATTTCTGTGTCAACAACTTTTTGAAGAAGTTTTTAGTGCCGCTTCAGCAAGCTGTTTGCCTGTCGTACCTCTGTCCTAGCGAAGTGAACCTTCTTTAGGGCAGCGAGGAATATTCTAGCCATTTTGAAATTTTCGTCAATAACTTTGCATCAAAAGACTTAGAAAACTAGACGCCATCGAAAGAATAAATGACATTTTCTTTCGATTTTTCTCCTTTTGCGCTCGCCCATAGCGCTCCTATGCCTACGCGTAAATAAAGAAAAGCGCCTCCCCCCTCGTGGAAGAAGCGCTTCGTTTTCTTAGTCGAGATCGGCTTTCCAGAGCCCGTGTTTCGTGCAATGGGCCTCGACATCGAGCACCACTTCATCTTCTCCGATCAAGAAGATCACTTCGGGCGTTTGGCCCGGATGTAAGATCTTCCGCTGGGCGCCTTTATCGGTCAAAAGATAGATCCAATCGATATAATGGTCGGCATCCATCGGATGAAGGACACTCCCGACTTTGACATAGACCTTGCCATCTTCTTCATGAACCAAGGGCACGTGCTTTTCTTGGCCTTCCTGGCCCGAAGTATGGGACACCAACTCCACCATCGGTCGATTGTTCGCGAGGATTTGCCCCTCGCCGCCTTCGACCACGCCGATGATTGTCCCCGCCCCGTCCGTTAAAAACTTCGCCATGATTTTTCCTCCTCGTCTTTAGATTTATTTTACCACCCTTTCTCGCTTTCGCCTCTTCGATAAGAAACTCACGACCGAAGAAGAAAAAACCCAGCATTTCTGCTGGGTTTCATTCGGCTTTGTTTTCTACTTGCGGCTTTGGGTCGCTAAGAGAAGATAGAGGATTCGGATGAAGAGGACGATGAAGTCCCCGTAGAGCTGGAACGCGCAATAGAGGGCGGTATTGGTCGTCGCCATCCCCTTTTGAGCGATCGCCACCATCCGGTTCACATCGAAGGCGACGAAGAGCATCATGACGACGATAAGGCCCATCGAACCTAAGTAATAATAGAGATAATAGGTTTGATAGCCCGCCACCGCCATATAGATGCCCCAGAAGAGCGAAACCATCAATAAGCCGATAGCAAGAGCGATTCCGATGAAGGCCAAAGGCGAAAGATCGACCTTGGAGAAACCACCGATGAGCGCCATCACGAGAAACACCAAGGCGGTGATCCCGAAGGCTTCTCCGATGAGATCGAAGGGAATCCCGACAAGCAGAATGACGGAAAGGCTGAGGCCCATGCACAGCGCATAGACAATGTAGCCAATCCACGGGGCTTTGCCGGTTCGACTCGAGAGAAATGGCATCGTGAACGAATCAATGAGGGCGATGATGAACGAAGCGATGACTGTGAAGATCAGGATGTTCATCCCCTGCTCATTCAAGACGTCGGTCCCGTTCGTGGCCCGGAAGTTCGCGGTGAGGAAATAGGCGAAGCAAAAGCTGGTCAAAGCGGTAATGGCCAAACCGATGAACATGTAGAGAAAGACCATGCCCAAGAACTTGGTGGATACCCGTTTGCCATCTTCCGTATAGACTGCAGAATTTTCCATAGACTAACCTCCTATAGATAAAGAACGAATGGGGTGTTTTTATTTGAGCATTCCGTCAATGAGGCCTTTGAAGGAGACGGGTTCAAGCGACGCCCCGCCCACCAAGGCACCATCGATGTCTTCGGCGCTCATGTACTCGGCGACATTCTCCGGCTTGACGCTGCCGCCATAAAGAATGCGCATATCCATCGCGACGGGGCCGAAACTCTCACGGAGGGTCCGCCGGATGAATCCGATCGTGTCTTCCGCGATGTCTTTCGAGGCGCTTTTGCCCGTCCCGATCGCCCAAATCGGCTCATACGCAATCACGACTTTCTTGGCGTCTTCCGGGGTCAAATCTTTCAGACCGGTCCGGATCTGCTCCGCCACGAACTTCTTGGTCGCGCCCTTCGTGAAGGTGTCGAGGGATTCGCCACAGCAATAGACCGGCGTCATCCCATTTGCCAAGAGGGCTTTGATCTTCAAATTGCAGGCTTCGGAGGTCTCGCCATTGTAGGCGCGGCGCTCACTATGGCCCAAGATAACCCAGTCGATGCCGATCGCTTTGAGCATCGCGATCGAGACTTCGCCGGTATAGGCACCATGATCGTGCTCATTGACGTTTTGAGCGGCGACGATGCACTTCGGATTAATGTTTTCTTTGACGGTCTCGAGGCAAACGAAGGTCGGGGCAACGCCCACGTCAATGCCGTGGGACGTCGCAAAATCGACCATCTCTCCGGCGGCTAAGGCAAACGCCTTGGCCTCCGAAGGGGTTTTATTCATTTTCCAGTTGCCGAGCAATAATTTCTTGCGCATGGACGTTTCCTTACTTCAAAACGTCGACGCCAGGAAGATGGCCATCGTTCTCGATCATCTCGAGCGAGGCGCCGCCGCCGGTCGACACGTGCGAGAAGTCGGCCTTGTAGCCGAACTGCTTGACGGCCGAGGCGCTATCGCCACCACCGCAGACGGTGAAGGCTTTGCCCTTGATGCCGCGAATCGCTTCGCAGATCGCCTTGGTTCCTTCTTGGAACTCCGGCTGCTCAAAGACGCCCATCGGGCCATTCCAGAAGACGAGCTTCGCTTTGGCGATCTCCCCCTTGTAAAGCTTCGCGGTCTCCGGGCCGATATCGACGCCCTGGAAGCCATCCGGAATATCGCCTTTGACGGTCTTGATCACCCGATCCGGCTTCGGATCGAAGCTATCGGTGATCACGGAATCCACCGGCAGAACGATTCTGCCCTTGGCTTCCTCGTAGCAACGCTTGGCATAGTCTAATTGATCATCTTCGACCGGCGAATTGCCGACTTTCATGCCCAAAGCCTTCTTGAAGGTGTAGGCCATGGCACCGCCGATCAAAAGCTTGTCGCACTTCTTGAGAAGCGTCTCAATGACTTTGATCTTATCAGAAACCTTGAATCCGCCGAGGATCGCGACATAAGGACGATCACTCGCTTCCGGACGGACGCACTTGGTGAGGTTATCGACTTCTTTGATCATCAAATAGCCTTCGGCGACTTTCTTGCCTTCCGCCTTGAGGACGGTCGGGACGCCGACGGTCGACGCGTGAGCGCGGTGAGCCGAACCAAAGGCATCCATCACGAACACATCGGCCAAAGAAGCCCACTCTTCAGCGAGCTTCGGATCATTCTTCTCTTCGCCTTTCTCGTAACGGGTATTCTGAACCAAGAGGATTTCGCCATTCTTGAGGGCGGCGACTTCTTTCTTGAGTTCTTCGCCGCGGGTGACCGGGCAGAAATGGACTTTGGTATTCGGAACGAGTTCCTGGAGCGCTTTCGCGACCGGGGCCATATCGTTTTCTTTCTTCATTTGTTCGATCTTGGCGGCATCGGGCTCTTTCCAGTTGATCTTGCCAAGGTGGCTCATCAAAATGACGCGGGCGCCTTTCGCAGTCAGCTCATTGATGGTCGGGAGAGCCGCCTTGATGCGGTTGGTATCCCGAATCACGCCATCCTTCTGAGGGACGTTGAAGTCAACGCGAACGTAAACGCGTTTGCCTTCGAGATCGGCTTTCGACAGGTCTTTGACAGTAAGCATTGTTTTTTATTTGCTCCTTGCGAGATTAATGATAGCACGTTTAAAAACTCTTCCATATAGATATGGAAATCATTACCGATTGAACGAAAAGCCTCCCTTTCTCCTCCGGGCGGGGGTCAAAGAAAAGCCCCTCCGTGAAAGAGGGGCTCCTTTGATCATCGAGCAGGCTTACGCCAGCTTGGAAGGCACCGAATAGGCCGAAGGATCGCTCACTTCGCTCACCGCCACGTTATCCCCCGAGAGGAAATCCATGTTGTAGGCGAACTTGAAGGAAACGGCTTCTTTGGCCGAAGAATAGCCGTCTGGAATCGATTCGGCCGAGGAAACGCCCGAGGTGGCCTCGCTATAAATCTCACCCAAAGTCGTATTGACCGCGATATCGACGTTCAGCGCCGAAGAAACCGGGCCTTTGTCATTGAAGACGAAGACTTCCTGGCAGGCGTTGATCGTCACGAATTTGCTGATCATCCGCTCAATCGAGGAAATCGCCGAAGTCATGCCACCCGCTTCCGAAGAAGCGGCGCTCGTGGCCGCGCTCATCAATCCCAAAAGGGTCTCTTTGGTGAGGCTCAGATCGATCGCATAGTTGCCATTGGCGTAGCTATAGGTCTTGAAATAATCCTTGTTCGCCTTAAGATTCGCGCTCCAAGAAGCCATGTCATCACTGATGTTCTTCTGGGTCTTTTCGCTCAATAAGGGAAGAGCATCCGCTTTGAGGACACCGGTCTCGAGATACTTGCCTGCCGCCAAGGTATTGATGGCTGGAGCAAGCGAAGTCATCGTGCCATCCGAAGGATTGATCATCGTGCTATAGCCAGCGCTATAGCTCAGGATCTCGTTGATGAATTCGACGGTCTTCGCGTTGGTGAGATCGAGGTAAAGATTGCCTGAAGCCAAATAGGCGTTGACGCTCATGCCGGAATAATCGTAACTGATCGAGCCATAACTGGCTTTGAGGCTGCCTTCAAGGGAGGCCGAGGCTTTGACGTCATTCACGGCGGTCGCCGTGAGGCCTTTCCCCATCACGCTGCCTTTGACGCCCGAAAGCTCAATGGAGCCTTTGTAATTCGCCAAAGAGGACTCACCAAAGCCGACCGAATAGCCCGTCGCGGTCGAATAAAGCGTCGGCGTGGTGCCCGTCGGAACATTGATATCGGCGCTGGCGGATAAGCTCAAGGAATTGAGCCGGACGCCAAACGCATCCTCTTTCGTGAGCGCGTTCATCGCGGCTGAAAGATGGTCGATTCCGGCGCTTTGGTCGAGTGAAGTCGCGCCCGAAGGAAGAAGGGTGCCGCTCGTCGAAGCGCAGCCGACGAGGGCGAAACTCGCCGAGACCAAAAGTAAGGTAATTTGTTTTTTCATGATACTGATGCGGGGATCTTTCTCACTCTCCGCACCGCCATTTTAGCTGAAACAAAACGAGAAACAAGGAAAACCGCCCCCAAGGGAAAAAGAAAGGACCTCTCCTTGCGGAGGGGCCCCTTGAGGATCAAAGAGTCAAAGCTTACTTGCAGCCAAGGACTTTGCCATATTCCGCAGCGAGGCGGACATATTGGCAGGTGAAGCTGTATTCGTTATCGTACCAGCTGACGACTTTGACGTACTGGGTTCCATCCGGATCCTTGTAAATCATCGTTTGAGTGGCATCGAAGATCGAACCATGGGTGTTCCCAAGGATATCGCTCGAGACAATCGGGTCATTGGTATAGCCAAGGACGTCCTTGAGCGAGCCTTCGGAGGCTTCCTTCATCGCGGCATTGACTTCGTCCGGGGTGACTTCCTTATTAAGGAGTAAGGAGAGGTCGACCAAGGAACCATCGATGACCGGGACACGGATCGCGCCGCCCATTAAGCGGCCCTTGAGTTCAGGAATGACGAGGTTGATGGCTTTCGCAGCGCCAGTCGTGGTCGGAACGATGTTGGCGGCAGCGGCTCTGCCACGGCGGAAATCGCCTTTGGCAAGGTCAAGAGTGGTCTGATCGTTGGTGTAAGCGTGAACGGTGGTCATAAAGCCGCCTTTGACGCCGAACTTATCCATCAAGACTCTCATAACCGGGGCTAAGCAGTTGGTCGTGCAGCTCGCACCAGAGATGATTTGCATATCTTTGGTGAGCTTGTTGGTATTCACGCCATAAACGAAGGTCGGGATCTCTTTGTCGCTCGACGGAGCGGAGATGATGACGCCTTTGGCACCATTGTCGAGATGGACTTGGCCATCGGCTTTGGTCTTCAAACGGCCAGTGCACTCCAAGACGATGTCAACCTTGTACTCGCCCCACTTCAAATCGTGGGGATCCTTCTTGCCAAGGACCGGGATCTTCTTGCCTTTGTAGACAAGGAAGTTCTCGATGATGTTGCCCGCTTCGTCTTTCTTGACGATCGAGCTGATCTCATCTTGCTGCCAGCCACGATGGGTGGTGTCGTACTTTAAGAGATAGGCTAAGGTTCCTGCATCGACCAAATCGTTGATCGCGACGACTTCGAAGTTGCCGGTTTCGTAGGCTCTCCGGAAAGCGAGACGTCCAATGCGTCCGAATCCGTTGATGGCTAGTTTAATTGACATTCAGTGATGTCCTCCTTAAATAAACTGCTCCTTGATTATACAAATGAAAAAGCAAAAGGGAAAGATATAAGCATAAAAATACCGAGATATCGCTTTACTCTTTAGAGTAACTGCTCAAGCGGCACCACCCCGCGGAAGAGCTCTTCGAGGGTCACGCCCAAGCCTTCGGAGAGGCGGTTCAGCACTTTGAGGGTCGGATTCCTTTGGCCCCGTTCCAAGTCAGAAAGATAGCTTTTGGTGAGGCCGCATTCAAGGGCCAACGCGAGTTGGGAAAGATGGCGTTCCTTCCGAAGATAGGCCACCCGTTTCCCGAGCTGAACCAAAACATTGAGGTCAATCGTTCTTTTTTCTTTCATGCTCCACCGCTTTCTTGTATTCGGCGTCCAAATAACGGAAAAGATGATTCACGTTGCTCTTGCTGACCGCGCTATTGAGCTCTTCGCTTAAGGCGTTACGGAGCTCGTCGAGCGTCATGTCCGGATTGGCCATCCGGAGTTGCATCAGGGCCTTCAACTTCGGGTTATCGATCCGATCGTAGCCTAATTTATCGATGAAATAACGGATTTCCAAAATCTGGCGCTCTGCTGCCTTCTGGGTCTTTTGGTAATTGGCGGTGTCGATGTTTCGGAGCCGGTTATCGACGTTGGCGAAGTCGCGGTCGACCCGGACGTTCTCGAACTGAAGACAGGCTTCCTTGGCCCCGATCAGAATCAAAAAATCCGAGATCTCGTCGCTCCGCTTGAGATAGACCACCCATTCCTTCCGCCGGGCGACCAGCTTGCTATTGAATTGGTGATTGGCCGCTTTGTTCCAGACCTTTGAAAGGGCCTTGGCATAGGTCTCATCGGGCAAAGCGATCTCGAGGTGGTAGTTGCTGCTCACCGGGTCGTTCACGCTTCCGGCCGCCAAGAAGGCGCCCGAAAGATAGCCGGCCAAGGATTCGTTATCGGAAAGAAGCGTCTTTGGGAAACTCGGGGCGAAGAAATCAACCTGAAGGTCGTTGAGGAGATCCTCGGCCTCTTTGCCCACCAGGACATGGTAGACGACCCGTTTCAGGAAGCCAGCGCTTCGGGTATAGGCGAAATGGGGCGAGACCCCATAGAGCTCGTGGAGGTATTGGTAGATCACCTTGGCGATCGAGGCGGATTCGCTCGAAAGCTCAAGCCCCTCCTCGCCTTTGGTGAGCCGAAGATAGCCATTGATGCGGATGAAAGCCGAAAGAAGCGCCCGTTTCGCGGCGTCGCTTCGGGGGGCTTTCGCAGCTTCTTCCTTCGCGAGTTGGGCGAAGGAGATCGCTTTTTTCTCCATCAGTCCTTCTCGTCCTCGACGTAACGGGAAATCTCGCGGTGATAGACCGTGCAGGCATATTGATTCTTATAGTGGGCGAAGAGCTCCTCGGCCACGAAGACCGAGCGGTGCTGGCCGCCGCTACAACCGACATCGATCGTGCAATAGCTCCGGCCTTCGTCGATCGCCGCTTGGAAATAGGGATCGAGGATCCCATAGAGACGATCAAGCATTTGGGCGGTTTTCGGATCTTTCTTGATGTAATCGATGACGGGCTTATCGAGCCCGGTGAGGCGCGAAAGCTCTTTGACCCAATACGGGTTCACGAGCACTCGGGCGTCAATCACGATCTCGGCATCCCGAGGCAAACCGTATTTATAGCCAAACGAGGAAAAGACGATGTTGAGCTGGCTTTGTTTATCGCCCAAGATCGCCAAGGCTTTTTTCCGGAGGTCTTTCTCGGTCAGGCCGGTCGTATCGATGTAAATATCGAGAAGCGGTTGGATTTCCTTCATCGCCTTCTCATCCATCTCGAGCGCTTCTTCGAGGGTGTAGCCCTTTGGCTGAAGCGGATGGATGTGGCGGGTGAGCCGGAAGCGGGTCAAAAGGACTTCTCTTGAGCAATCAAGCCCCACCACCGTCGTATCGAACGCATCATCGGCTCTTAAGATCTTCGCGGCATCGTCGGTTTTGACGATGTTCACGAATAAGGCGTTTTTCGCGTACTCTTCCGGGCGGGCCTTGAAGACATCCAAAAGCGAAGGGATCATCGAGACCGGAAGTTCTTCGATCACGTGGTAGCCCTTTTCTTCGCAGACGGAAGCGAAGCTCGTCTTGCCCGCGCCGGCGACGCCGCTCACGAGCACCATCTTCATTTTGGCCATGGCTCTATTTTACCCCCTGTTTGCGGAGATAGTTGAGAACGCCTAAGCTCGCCAAAGCCCCATCGCTCGCGGCGGTGACCACTTGGCGCAGCGGTTTTTTCACGATATCCCCGGCCGCGAAAAGGCCCGGGAAAGAGGACATCCTATAATCATCGACGAGAATGAAGCCATTCTCCATCGTGAGGGATAAAGGCGAAAGGAAACTCGAGGCGCTTTTCTCGCCGAGGAGCGGGAAAACCGCCGCGACATCGTAAGCCGATTCACCTTTCGGCGATTGAACCTTGATGCTTTGAACTCGACCTTCGCCGAGGATTTCCGTGACTTTGCTTTCCTTAAGGAGAATGACATTGCTCTTCGCGAATAACGCCTGCGCAAGCGGGGTATTCCCCACCTCTTTTTCCGGAGTAATGAAATAGAGCGTCGAGACGAGATTAGCCAAATAAAGCCCTTCTTCGATCGCTTTCTCGCCGCTCCCATAAAGGGCGACCGCTTTTTTGCGGAAAAGAGGCCCATCGCAGGTCGCGCAATAACTGACGCCTTTGAGAAGATGCTCTTTTTCGCCTTTGATCGAAGGGACGTTTGCTAAGCCCGAGGCCACCACGACCGCTTTCGCTTCATAGTTTTCGTCGCGGGTTGCCGCGAGGAAATGGTCGGCTTGATAAGAAACGCTCACGACTTCCGCCGCAATCGTTTCGACCCCTTGGCTTTGTGCGCTTTGGACGAAGGACTGGGCGAGCTCAAAGCCGCCGATCGATGAAAAACCCGGATAATTCGAGACTTCGGAAAGATTGAGAAGTTTGCCGCCCGGCGCGCTTTTCTCGAGCACGCAAAGGGAAATCCCCGCCCTTTTCAGATAAAGGGCGGCCGAGAGTCCGGCTGGGCCGGCGCCGATAATGACAACAGGGGTTTCTTTCATGACTCGACTCCTCAAAAACAAAGATGATACTTCATCATACCGCGCTTTTTACCTAAAAGGTACTTAGAGCGATTCTTTCGTGGTCGATTCGCCATTCTCGAGGGCGATTTTCTCCCGCTTTTCCTTCTCTTTGCCCACCACGATTTCCGCGAGAGCGGAAAGGAAGGATAAGAGAAGCCCGAGCGAGAGGAGAACGAAGCCATAGGAAAGCGAATAAACGATCGAGGTCGATCCTTCAACGGAAGGGAGCGAGGTCCAATCCTTGCCCAAAAGGAACATCAAGGCACTAAGCAGCGCGAACCCCATTCCCCCATAAAGGGAATAGGTATGCTCCTTCTCCTTCTTAATAAGGATATAAAGAAGAGCGAGAAGGAAGTTCACCAAAGAAACGACGCTGAAGATATAAGCCACCAATAAGGCAGGAGCCTGTCCTGAGAAAAGAAGATCAAACCCGATATAGCCCTTTAAGAACGTGACCGAGGTTCCGCTTCCGGTCGAGGCGGTCAAGCTTTGAAGGAGGGGGAAGAAAAGCCCCACCACAGCAAAGAAAGATGCCAACAAAGCGGGATAGAAGGAAGTTTTTTGCTGAAGAAGATAATCGTGGAGATGGAAATAGAGGATCGCCCCCAAGCCCAAGACGATGTAGACAATCGAGTTGCAGATGCTCCAAGCGTTATCGGTGCCCATGTTGAAGGCGCTGTCCCGCATCGGCTCCATGATGAGACGGACGATGCCATACCACAGGAAATAACAACCGAGCAAATCGCCTTTCACGGTGTGTTTCTTGAGTCCTTTGCCCACCCCATAGACGATGAGGAAGTAACCGGCGATATTGAGCAAGCTTTCGACGAGGAAGAGCGGAATGTGAATCTGCCCCGCCCCAAGATAGCCCCCGCCGTTATTGGTGTTCATCTGAAGGAGCACCCAATTCGGAAGCCAGCTCCAGCCCGAGGTATACGCGGTCGTCGTGCCATAGACCTCACTATTGAAGAAATTGCCCCAGCGGCCGATCGCCTGGGCCAACAAAACCGTGGGCATGCAGATGTCCATCGCCCAGCGGAGATTCACGTATTTGCGGCGATAATGGAGGAAAAGAATGCCCGCCAAAGCGCCAGCGAAGGCGCCGCCGAGAATCGTGATGCCACCATCCCAAATCCGGAAGATCGAACCCCAATCGCCATTCGCGACCGGGCTGGCGAACTCGCGGTTCCAGTTGCCGATCACATACCAAATCCGGGCGCCGATGACGCCCGCGGGGAAGGCGATGATGACCAAAGTATCGAGGATTCCGTGCTTATGGAATTCCTGATAGAACTTATGATCGCAAACCCAATAGGAGACGCAGACGCCGAAGAGCATGATGATGCCATAGAAGGCGATATGAAGCGGCTTATAGTTCGCGATATCGGCCGAGGTGGTCCAAATCCAGCCACTGCCGGTGATCGAGAAGCCATTGACGAGCGGATAGGAAAGATACGGCGCGAAGCCTTCACTCATCATGAGGAAGAAGAGAATCGCAAACGGGATATCGCCCCAAAGCAGGATCGCGAAGAGCTTTTTGCCCTCGGGGCTGAGCTTTGTCTTGTAGTAATAAAGGCGGAAGGCGCTCCAAAGAAGGGCGTTTGAAAGGGCGAAGAAGAAGCCACCGATGAGGGCAAAAAATATCTGATAGGCATAGTTAATCGCCTCGCCGGCGAAAAGATTCTCGGCGTAGGCGCTCGTCGCCTTCCATTCCGGATGATAGAGGAAAAGGGTCAGGATCAAAAAGGCGGTGCCCACCCCAATCGCAAAAACCAAGCCGAAATAGCGAATCATCTCTTTCTTCGAGAAAGCGGCCTCGGTCGGGTTCTTGAGGAAATCCTCGTTCGTGTAGACGAAATAAGCGATGCCACCGACGGCAAGGAGAAGTCCTAAAATGAGAAATGCAAGTGCAGCCATAGGGTTATCTTACTATTCCTTTTGTCCTTTGTCGTTCGCCATTTGGAGTAACGGCGCCAAATATTGTCCCGTATAAGAGTCTTTGACCTGGGCGACTTGCTCGGGGGTGCCCGTCGCAACGACATTGCCACCGCGATATCCCCCTTCCGGGCCGATATCGATGATGTAATCCGCCACCTTGATGATGTCGAGGTTGTGTTCGATCACGATCACGGTATCGCCATGATCGACCAGGCTTTGAAGGACGGCGATCAGACGTTTGACGTCATCGCTATGAAGACCGGTCGTCGGCTCATCGAGGATATAAACCGTCTTGCCGGTCGGCCTCCGCTGAAGCTCAAACGCCAATTTGATGCGCTGGGCCTCGCCGCCCGAAAGGGTGGTCGCGGGTTGACCAAGCTTGATATAGCCGAGTCCGACGTCATAAAGCGTCTTGATTTTGCGGTAGATTTCGTGGCGCGCTTCAAAGAAATGCATCGCCTCTTCGACCCGCATGTCGAGGACATCGTAAATATTCTTGCCTTTGTAGTAGCAGGAAAGGGTCTCTTGGTTATAGCGCATCCCATCGCACTCATCGCACTTGACGTAGACGTCTGGCAAGAAGTTCATCGGAACATAGACGACGCCGGCGCCTTGGCATTTCTCGCAGCGTCCGCCCGGGACGTTAAAGGAGAAACGGCCTTTGGTGAAGCCCCGTTCTTTGGCTTCGGGGGTCTCCGCGAAAAGATCGCGGATATCATCGAAGACTTTGGTATAGGTGGCTGGGTTGCTCCGAGGGGTTCGCCCGATCGGTTCCTGGGTCACGTTGACGACTTTGTCGATCGCCTCAAGCCCCGAGATCGAATCGAAAGCGCCCGGGAAGGTCTCTTCGCCCGTCAGTTTCTTTTGGATCGCCTTATAAAGCGTTTCGTTCACCAAGCTGGACTTGCCGCTTCCGGAAACGCCGGTGACGACGGTGAAAGTCCCCAAGGGGAACGAGACATTGAGATTCTTGAGGTTATGGCACTTCGCCCCTTTGATCGTGATCTTCTTGCCATTGCCTTTCCGACGCTTGGAAGGCACCGCGATGTATTTGCGGCCCGAAAGATAATCGCCGGTCACCGAATCTTTGGCGTTTTCGATATCCTGAACCGATCCCGAAGCGACGATCTGGCCGCCATGGACGCCAGCGCCAGGTCCGATATCGACCAAGTAATCGGCATTCCGCATCGTCTCTTCGTCGTGCTCCACCACAATAAGGGTATTGCCGAGATCCCGCATTTCTTTGAGGGTCTTGATCAGTTTCATGTTGTCGCGTTGATGGAGGCCGATCGAAGGCTCATCAAGGACGTAAAGAACACCCGAAAGACGTGAACCGATCTGGGTCGCGAGCCGAATTCGTTGGGCTTCTCCGCCCGAGAGGGTCATCGTCAAACGGTCAAGCGTCAGATAGTCGAGGCCGACGTCGACCAAGAAAGAGGCCCGGTTATGAATCTCTTTGAGGATCAGATCCGCGATCTGAAGCTCATTCGGGGTCAATTTCGAGCGGGTATCGTCGAGCCAGGCTAAAAGTTTATCGATCGTGAGGCAGGTCGCCTCGTAAATATTGAGCCCATTGACCTGAACCGAAAGGGCGGCTTCGTTAAGGCGGGCCCCATGGCAGGTTTGGCAGATATCGTCGCGCATGAACGATTCGTAATACGGCATCATCCACTTGCTCGTCGTTTCGCTGTAACGCCGCTCGATCATCGTCTTCACGCCTTCGATCCGGCCCCACTTATGGGTTTGATTGCCGCTCGAGGAGGTCAGCACGTGATTGATGTCTTTGTCCGAGCCATAAAGCAGGATGTGACGCTGATAATCCGAAAGATCCTTCCAAGGCACATCATAAGGGATGTGATAGGCATCCATGAGAACGCAGAACTCCTGCCATTCGAGGTTGGACGTCCCGACGATGTTCTTGTAATAACGGATCGCGCCGTCATTGATGCTCTTGGTCGGATCAGGAATCAAAAGATCGACCGCGACGCTCCGGGAAATCCCCAACCCTTTGCAGTCGGGGCAATAGCCTAACGGAGCGTTAAAGGAGAATAAGCGCGGCTCAAGTTTCGGGACCGAAAACCCGCACTCAGGGCAGGTATGATTGCTCGAAAGCAAGCGTTCGCCCTTCTCGGTGTAGATCACGAGCTCGCCATGGCCCCAATCGAGGGCCAAATCGATATCCTCGGCCACTCGGCTCCGGAGATCTTTCTTGATGATCAGACGGTCGATCACAATATCGATGTCGTGGCGTTTGTTCTTATCGAGATCCCCCACTTCCTCGAGGAGCTTGAACTCGCCATCGACCCGCAAGCGCTCAAAACCTTGTTTCTTGATCTTGTCGAGCGTGTCTTTTTGAGTGCCTTTTTCGTGTTTGACGATCGGAGCGAGGATCTGGACTTTCGTCCCTTCTTCGTACTGCAAAACGCCATCGGTGATGGCCGCGGGAGAATAGGCGACGATCGGCTGATGATGATGCGGGCAATAAGGCACGCCCACCCGCGCGAAAAGAAGCCGGAAGAAATCGTAGATCTCCGTGACGGTGCCCACCGTGGACCGCGGATTGTGGGAGGTCGTCTTCTGATCAATCGAAATCGCCGGGGAAAGCCCTTCGATCGAATCGACATCGGGTTTATCGACGCCGCCGAGGAATTGCCGAGCGTACGGGCTCAAAGATTCGACGTAGCGTCTTTGCCCTTCGGCGTAGATCGTATCAAAAGCCAAGGTGGATTTGCCGCTGCCCGAAAGCCCGGTGAATACGGTCAGGGTATCCTTCGGGATCACGACATCCACGTTCTTTAAGTTATTTTCTCTGGCGCCTTTGACGACGATGTATTTCTTGCTGTCCATAATGCCCGACTATTATAACGGACAACTCGCAGGCACGCACGCGAAAGGACTCACGAAAAGAAAGATGTTCCTTCCCATCTAGAAATTCCGGAAAGGACTTCCACTAGATTATTCACCCAGGAAGGTTATAATAAACCGCGCCGGGACGTAGCACAGCTTGGTAGTGCACTACCTTGGGGTGGTAGGGGTCATGGGTTCGAATCCCACCGTTCCGACCAGAAACACATAAAAACACCGCATAACAACGGTGTTTTTTGTTTAATTGTAAGCAATTTTTTTGCCTTCATTCAAACCTTTTTTGTTTGAATAGAACTTTTTTCGTCTTGAAAACTCTTTTGAAAATGAATGAAAAAACAAATCAAACACAAAGTGTTTTTATCCTTAGAAAACATCAGTAAATTTGGGATTTCCCAAATTTTGCTCTCTTAGTCTTTTCCAATAATAAAAGCCAAGGGGTCCCCTTGTTTCAGATTTTTCAAGATTACTTTAGCAACCCTGAAGCAATTTTCGAAAAGGAAGGCAAATCGAGCCCATCAGATAAATCAAAGTCATACAGATAAGTAATGTGACTAACACAAAAAGGGATCCCAGAGATTGTAGTCATTTTCCGAGAATCAAAAACAAAGCCATCGAGATAGCTAAAACGCTTTTCAGAAAAAGCGGATCCAAAGTTTTTCTTCAATTCTTTTTCCAAAGCAATCTGAAAATTTAAGTTATCGCAAAAAGGCTTATTGTTCTGAGCAAAACTAACAAGATCTTTCAACGATAGTCCACCGCTTTCTTCTTTTTTAAGACGTACAACTGCAACATAGTTTTGAGATCCATCAAAAATTTGCTCATGCTTGATATCGAAAGATGTCGAATCGCTCGCGGTTGTTTTAATCTCAAGATTAAACTTTTGGGCTGAGACATCGAAGCGAGAATAAATACCGCTTACATGCCAATAGTTAGAAAGATCGACGCCGGTTTGAAAGTAAAACTCTTTCAAAAAGGCTAACTCGCCAAAAAGGCCGATGACATCCAAAATAGACTGGTCCTTCGGAAGTTGGAATATTTCTATCAACGAGCTGATGAATTCTTCAAAACCAATGGATGGTTTGGCCGCATATAAAGAGCAGAGTTTAGCAAATGATCCAAAATTCGAATCATCAACGTGTCCTTTATAAAAAAGCAAATTATAAAAACCAGTTTTATAAGTTTGGTTATTACCAACCGAAGAAACACGGACTTTTGGGAAAAATGAAAGAGACTCTGTTTCAACCGAAGAGCCTTTCCCAGAGTAATCATCTGAACAGTACTGCCCAAAAACAACTTCATCATTCTCAAAAAAGAACGCGAAAGAATCGTTGATTGGAGACAAAAGATAGAGAGTAAAAGGCGAATAATCTGGCAAGGCTTTAATTCGATTTATTTCATCAATCATGTTCATTCGTCTCCATGAGAATAGACTACCATTTGTTCTGGAGAATGCACCGAATACATAAATTGAAACCTATCAGAAAGTTTCACCGTTTTCGTTTTGTCACCATTTGGATGTTCGCACGGCAAAATCGGGAAAACTTGAATTGAAAGAGCTTCCGGATCGGCGATTACCTTGCTATCGCCTTCGTATCTCAACTTTGCTGGATCTGTTGTGTTAGCGCCTTGCTGCAACGCAGAAATTCTCCAGCCATTCTCGAGAAATGAGAAATTACGCTTACGAATATCCTTCCTAAATCTGTCACTAACATCGGTAACATCACCGCGAGCCGGTTCAAAGAAAATCAAAACATCAATCTTTGTGGCTGTGGCAATGGCTTTCATAAGACTATTGGAAGACGAGAACGGCGGATGATCAAAGATCCCTTCAGTCTTCTGAAGGAAATCATGGAGCTCTTTTTTAGTAACTTCGGAATGATAGGCTGTTGCCTCTCCACAAAGTGATCCAGCAAGGGTAGCAACCCAATGATGATTACGGAAAATCTCGTCAAACGCTGCATTATTCTTTGCACAAACAGAAGGGTTATTAACCCCGATAGATTGGTTCAACCAACGACGCCCAAATACAAGGGTTTTAACAGAAATAACACTGCTACGCGAGGGCTTAAGGCCAAGAGATTCGTCATCTTCAATTAAAATATCTTTCAACTGCTTTTGCCCAGTCTCGACCATCTCCATCTGCTCCCAGAGATCATCTTCGCTTTCGGCTAACTTTGAAAATTTATAGGCAATGTCTTGCGTACAAAAAACCTTGCAAAGATCGATAAAATCGGAGCGATATCCAAGCCAGCGAGCTCTTTGAATGGAAGTGTCCATGTTGCTCTTGGTCTTCGGCCACCGAGTGAAATAAGTAATAACAAGCTGGTCAAAACTAACGCCTCTTTGTAACAAATCGGCACCAATACGGATCTGGAAGTGTTTATGTTCCAGCAGAGACATTGTTTCATGCCCAATACTGTCTTGAAGAACAACCCAAACTTTTTTGATTACGACAAGAATATTATCAATCAAAGAATCGAAAGAATATTCAGCGCGTACCGCATCAGAAAAATAAAGGGGGTTCTCGAAAATCTCTTTAAGGTGATTCATCCGAACCGGATTCAAAGAATCACTATAAGAAATCTCTCTTTTGAGAGCGGCAATATAAACCGAATTAACCAAGTCATACAGACTCTTATGGGCTGATGTACTACGATTGAAGTGAATGATCATCTGGCTCTTATTGATGCCGCGTTTAAGCATAATGGCACTAGCAACAAAATAGCATCCAATCGCATCAGTCAAAGACTGTGAAATACGGCCATTATCGAGAGTTTCATTCAAATCATCATCGACTTCGACAATATGGTCTTCCTTTAAGTGGAATTCTTCCATTCCGTCATAGCCATCACCTGGATGGATTAATTGCAGTTGATTAGGAAACAACTCGCTCATAAAAGGCGAAAAGATCAGCGCTTGTGGCGTAGCAGTAACAGACAAATAAGGCGGATAACCTAGAAGTTTCTTCATTCCGGTTATTGTCTCGTAAGTAGGCGATTTCCGTTTTTGCTTATACTCGGTATTAAGACTGGCTTGGTCTCCTTCATCATCAAAAATCAAAGCCTTGATTTTGGATGTGTCGATGCGGCCAAGAAAATCATTAATCCTTCGCAAATGTGAAGGTTTCTTCATCGCGACGATGATAATTTTTCCGTTCACTTCAAAAAAGCTTTCCAGAGTTTCATCGTCTAAAGCCATCAAATCGCCTTTGTCGCTAGTGGAGAAAAGATGAGCACCACTATCTTCCGAATTATCATCAGCATCAAAAGCCTTTTTGAAGCGCTTAATAGCCTGGCCAAGCAAAACGGAATCATAGCCACCAAACAAGATCAAAGTGTTATAGCCGTTATCAAACGCCAAAGATACGGCCATTTCCATATTAGAGGTTTTGCCGGATTGCACCTTGCCAACAAGCAATAAGTTTTTTTGGCTTTGTGCTTTGTTTTGTTCGACAAGAATTTTTTGAAAAATATCGGTCGCGTTTTCTTCGATTTTCCGGACACGTCCTTCAGGATCAGGCTTATCGGAAAACTTTTTAAGAAGAATAGATTTCAAACCAGCATAATAAGGACCTTTTTTAATGGCCTTCCCACTCTGGACATCTTCAGAATCGACCTTATATGTTTCCCCAATAACCATAATTAATTATTGGGCGCTTTCGTAAACGATTTCAAAATATCATTAATAGAGTGATTAACGTCTTCAACCAAAACATATCCGGGAACACCCGAAGAAACCTCGGAATTCTTCTCGGAAAGAATTAAAGCAATGACAAACTCATTCAAAACCGTTTTAAACTCCGCCGAGGAGCAAAAAGGCTGAAAGAATGGATGGCTGATATTAATCTTCAAATTCTCTGTCTTAGGATCGTATTCATACCAATAAGCATTTCCGGCATCAGCCCAAATAGTGTGAATTGTTTCGGATGTTTGCTCATTAAGTTTAACGGTGTAATCCTTCTGAGTCTCCGGAAATACCATCTCTTTAACCGGAGCGCCACAAAAGGCGTTCTTAAATTCGGTCAATTCAGGGTTCTCATTAGCTGGCGGATTCTGCTCGCCAGAAGGTTCAACACCAGAAAGAACATCCAATTTTTGCTGCGTTGATAAAGCGGCTTGTGGAATAGCCTGCTTAACCTCAGATTTTTGAGTACGAGAAGAAATCGACTGGCTGGCAAAATCAATATACTCAGAGATCTGAATTTTCAAAGCATCTAAGAAGGCATCCTCTAGACCACCATCCCAAACAAAGCCATCCTTAGCCTGATTAATCGGGAAATCATCGAGATTTAATTCGCCATAAAGTTGGTGAGCAATATGGCTTTGAGGCTCACCATAAATGCTTAAAGGCTTGTAATAATCGCCTTCGGAGCCAATCACAACCCGATCGCGACGAAGCAAAGCGAAACCGGCTTTTTTAAAGCCGCTATCCTTTTCTCCCAGAATCCCGACAAACCCGATGACGTGATGCGTTTGATTATCGAAATCAAAATAAAAATCCAGATTCTTCCTCCACTCTTTTCCGGAAGACTCTAAGGGGTAATAATTATCAAAATGAAGATATTCTGTAACCTTATCGCCACTGGTAAACGTGATAGTGACTTTTCCAGTAGCAAGATCATGGCGGTACATGCTCTTGAGAATTTCTTTGATCTTGCCAATGGTCCGAGGGCCATCGATAGATTTCGTTAAAGAAGAAATAATAACGGTTGTCCCGTGCTTTTTAGGATCAACTTTGGTGCAAGAAATAGGAACATCGTTAGATTTTGTCTCGCGCAAATGGGGAATATCGACCTGAGCATAATATTGATTTTCGGATCCATACTGAGTGCTGGTAACAGACCAGACTAAACCAAACCAACTGGCCGCCGTTTTAAGGCCCATCCCAAATTCATTTCTACCATCAGTGGTTTCCGGGCGCGAATCAAGTTTGATCGCTCTCTCGAAATCGTGAAGTTCCATCCCGTAAGCATCGTCGACAATAGTAATAGACTTTGCCACCGGGTCATAAACTATATCAACCTGAACATGATCATATTTAATAAACGAAAGACTCTTCTCGTTTTTATAAAAAGAAGCTGTAGAGTTATCGACAAATTCAGCGATAGCGTACCAAGGCTTGTAATTCAAACGGGAGAAAATCCCATAAATACTTGCTTCGGGTTGAATGTTTAAACTTTCGACGAGTCCCCTTGTATCGCCGGGATTAAAACTTGGGCTATCTGCCATTTCATTTTCCTTTCTCAAGGCCAAACAAACCTTGAGCAACCATGCGGACAATTCCAACGTTCACAGAATTTCCGAGTTGTTTAAACTGCTCATTCTCAGTTCCTAAAAATTGATAATCATCTGGGAAGCTTTGAAGTTTCGCCGCTTCCTTAACAGAAAGATGTCTAAAAGCACCGAGATCTTCAGACCAAACTATAGGAGTGTTATTGATCGCTACCAAAGCTGGATAAAATGAAGGCCGTTTCACTCGAACACCAGAATGTCGAATCTGGATAATGCCCTCTTTCAAAGAGGCGCAATCATCCTTGCAATTCCATTCAAATTTCCGATAGATCTTATTCCGGTTTTCCATGTGATAATTCTTGATCCAAGAATTAACACGGGAAGAATGTGACGTATAAAAATCCCTATTTGCCTTAACAATACGTTGCTTCCAATCAGGCATTTCATCGTATTTTACACGAGCATAAAAAGCCTTATCGTCGGCATCTTTGTCACCAAAATATTCCATCCAAATAGGCGCATCAATTCTCTTCTTCAAAATATGCTGCTTAAAATGATCCCAAGCTTCCAAAACTTCTTCATCGTCAGAAGACACCTTCAGAGAGGGATCCGGATTTGGATCCAAAATGCTAAGCGCAGTCCCAAGCGGGCAGCCTTTATAGAATTTTTCCAGGCCCAAATCGGACTTTTCAATCATTCCCCGCTTCGAAACGGTTTCATTAGCGATGTCTTTTCGAACACCAATAATAAACACGCGATCACGATTTTGAGGAATGCCAAAATCAGTAGGAGACAAAACAATCGGATTTTGAGTAATGAAGTAATTCAGAGTAGAAAGTTGCTCTTGAATGACAGACCAAAATTTATCATTATCGGCAAGGTTCCGGACATTTTCCAAAATCAAAAATTTGCACTCTGTGTGAACTTCAAGAATCTTGATAATATATGAAAAAAGATCCCCCCTCGTTTTATCTTTGAAACCCTTCCTTTTTCCGGCTTTACTAAAACTTTGGCACGGAAATCCGGCACACAAAACATCAAAGGCAGGAATAGATTTAGGATCAATTTTCCGAATATCACCTCTAACATCTAAAGGATGCTGAGGATCGGTATCAAAATTCTTTTTATAAGTATTAATGCAAAGCCCATCTATTTCGGAAACCATCACGCAAGTACCGCCAAGCGGTTTGACCGCGGCGTGGAATCCTCCGATACCAGCGAATAAATCTATAAATGTGAATGGCATGGCAGTACCTAAAAAATGGGCAAGGATATTATATAAAGCAATGCCCAAAAAGAGAACCTGAAATTGCAAAACGATACAAAAAGAAGGATATAATTACGAAACAAGGGCAAAAACATGTCAAATATTATTGAGGAAATGAGAAGGATCGCCGTAAACAAGCTTTTCGAAGCAGATGTCTTCAAAAATTGTTTTATCCAATGGCGTCCATACCTATTCGCTCATAATTTGCCCGCTTCTTCTCAAGAAGTAATCGATTTAGGCGATCGATTAAGAGACGTTTTCAAACAAACTGGTTCAACTGGGAGAACCCAGTCCAGCCTTTCAGGAGGCGGAGATGCTTGGGAAGCCTTAGTTTGCTGGTATTTAAACATCGTCTCAATAGGAAGAAGAACCTTAATCGTTAGGCACGCTAAGGCGTTAATACCTTCAGCAATTTCGGACGCCATAACTGTCTTCTACAACTCAACCCCGTCAAACACGGAATCCGACTTGTTATACGTAACGGTGCCAGATAATTCGGATTTTACAAAAGAAATTAGATTAAATAACCAAGAGGTTCCTTCCGATTCGAAGATTGAAAAACTATTTGATCAATTATGCTCAAAACATTTTTCTGATCTCGAAGTCGGCATAATTCAATGTAAAACCAATTGGAATGATAACGCCCAAATACCAATGCTTTGGAATTTAATCTACCAATCGAAAGGTTTCAACATCCAAGGAATTGCAGTCGGAAGAAACGGACGATCAATAAGAAACTTGAAGAATTTTACTTATGCATTTGTAACGGTTCCATCAAACAAGATAGAAAGAATCAAGATTAATTCTCTTTGCGTTTGCCGAGTAAGAAGTCTTACAGGCGGCAATTATTGGGGAATGCCGACAAAAAGCGGGATCGCTGCATCGCTAAAAGAATTCCCATCAAGAAATTTTGCCACAAGTGGCACAACAGATTTTCAAACCTCAATAGGAATAACTTTGCCAAAACTACAAAGCGATTATAGTTATTTCAAGCTTTAACGATTTCCATTAGGAACAACCGGAACAGGATTAGGAACCGGCACATTTTGATTAATCGCGGCAAGGATTGATGAAGCCACCGCTTTTGCTAGCAAAGGCGGAACAGCGTTCCCAACCTGAGAATATTGAGGAATTTCGAATTTTCGACGAGGGCCGCCAGTAGTGCGTTTCCCGAGAAACTCAAAACTATCATCAAAAGATTGAATACGAGCCATTTCACGAACGCTCAAAGTCCGATCCAAAGTAGGATGAATATAATCATCTGGCAAAGTAACCATAGTCAGCGAAGGCTGCAATAATTGCAATCTAGTTCGCATATTTTTTCTCGTAAGCAAAATATCGAGATCTCTCGTAGTTAAATTTGCACCATTAGCAAAATGAGCAATGACATTAGCCGGACTCATATTCAAAGATTGAGCACACAAAGCGATCAAAGCAGGATATGGAGTTAAATTAACTCCGTTTTGCTGGTAGATGTGCCTTAACTCAGAGGCTTTTTGCCCTTGAGCAAACAAGCTGAGCCTCTCAACCACAGCAGGAGTTTGATGAGAAAGTTCATTATTGGTAATTTGAACGCGCGCAATCGGAGCACCAGTAACCAAAGAAGGAGTTCTCCCCGCAATAGAAGCAAGTTGATAAGCTGTTCTTTGGGCACGTGGATGAATCAGATCGCCAATAGCATCATTCAAAGTTAAACGAGGCCCGGCTAAAGGAACAGGATATTGAGGAGCAGTAAGGCCATTATGATAGGCAAGAAAGATGGCCCGATGACGGTTCTGAGGAACCCCATAATCAGAAGCAACAAGAATTCTCGAAGGGATAACGGTGTAACCAATTAAAGCCAATTCATCCCGAAGAAGATTAGGAGCAAGACTATCACGCCCATGATAAACATGACCGGTAAGACCAACAAAGCCTTCCAACTCGGTATCCAAAAAGCCTTCAACGTTCTCCATAACAACGTAGTCCGGCTGAATTTGACTAATGACCCTAACATATTCCCTAAATAGGAAATTGCGAGGATCGTCAACTCCCCTTCGCAATCCAGCCCGGCTAAAGCCCTGACACGGAGGACCACCAAAAATAGCGTCAATATGAGGATTAATCGTTCCGTTCTGAACTTGAGCAAGGTTCGCGATAGAATTCAAAACAAAAGCGCCTGTAACGTTACGAATATCACCGCGGAAGTAACAAGTATTCACGCCTTGAATATAGCCAAGTTGAGAATGCCGATTCATATAAGTAACTTGCACTTCAGGATTAATGTCATTAGAAAACAAAATATGAAAGCCTGCTTGAATGAGCCCTTCGCTCATTCCGCCAGCCCCACAAAATAGATCAATTGCATTTGGCATATTTTTCTCCCAAGAATAATATCATTATCCAAGAACCGTGTCCAGGAGTTTCTCTGATATAATCGAATAATCTAGATTCCAAGCGGATTTTCCTTAATCCAGTTAAAAGCCATATCTTTTTCATCTTGGAAAAGATGAGAGTAATAAAGCATCACAGTGGCCTCGCTATCGCCGAGCCAATCCGCAACCACCCGAACCGGCAGACCAGCCTTTAACATATTAGAGGCACAGGAGTGTCTAAACTCATGAAGTTTAATCGGTTTTAACTTCGCAAGTTTCGCATATTTTACCGAAGCTAACCGAATCGGAGTTTGCCCAATTACATCCCCCACTTCCCCCGCTCTGCAAGGGAAGATAAAACCAACGCCATGGCGATCGAGCTGCTCTTCCACCTCTGGAAGAAGCGGCAAAGTCCGGTTAGACTTCTTGGTTTTCGGAGACATAAACACCTGGCCACCGTTTAACGTCTTGTTGCAGACAATCCGGTTAACCGTCAGAGTCTTGTGTTTCCAATCGATGTCCTCATATTTAAGCGCCATGCATTCCGTGATCCGGAACCCATAGTCGCAAAGCATCGTGAACAAAAGCTTGTACTTCTTGTCCTTTATATTAGATAAGAAGGCTTTTTCTTCGTCACGAGACCAAACGTGATATTCGTGCTTCTCGATCGGACTCGAATCGCGGAATTCAAAGAACTTATTCGGAAGTAAAAGAGGATTGTACTTCTGAATGAACATAATCCACTTCCGAGCCGTGGCCACCACATTACCCAAATTGCCGTGATCCGGATCCCCGTTCACTTTGGTATTAATGAATTCGAGATCCTCGTTGGTTAAAGACTTCACTGGCACACCAATGAAGTATTTAGAAAGATGATGCTCGAAATGCTTTTTGCGAACGTAGACGGAGGACTCCTTCAACGTTTGCCGCAGCGAAGTGAAGAACGGTTCAAAGAGATCGTCACACACGAGAGTCCCTTCGTGCGGTCCCGTCTTCTTGGGCGTTGCCTGAAGGCATTTAGACAAAAAGGCGGACTCGGCAACCTTGGCAGATTTCTCTGCCTTAAAAGGTCTCCCAAGTTCGTCCTTATAGAGATAGAATTGCTTCCCGTTAAGTTTAAACTTCACGTAGTAGCTGTTAGTCCTTTTATCAAAGTAGACGGCCATCGGTTTTCCTCCTTCAACTATTATAGCGTAGAATGATGTTATTTAAACAATTTTAATATCATTACTTGAATAGTCCAGTTTATAACACAGGATTATTTTTTAGGATCCAGAGGATCATCGTCTTTTGAGAGATCGATTACCTGGGATCCAGGAAGAACCGTGTACTTAGCAGAGCCAAGTTTGACGCCACCACCAAAGAACAAATTGTAGAATTCATCGCAAGCGTGCCCCTTGCTTCCCAGAGCTTTAGCAACAGCAAGAGCCATATCAGGAAGGTTCTTGTATTGCGGCCGGTCTTTGGTCATCAAGTAGTTATTCACTTTGGTGAAATCATCGAAGTCCATCATGTTGGTTCCATTTTCCGCAATATAGCGGAACATTTCATCACATTGATCTGGCATGATGGCCACCAAGACGGCGAAGATCCTTGCCGTCTCTTTCATAACCCACTGGGCGTTACTTTCCAGCGTGCTGGAGGAGTGTGTTCGGCAACTGATTTCTTGGGACTCGACATTCGCAAGGAATTTCTCCCATTTGTCCCAAGTCTTCATTTCATAAGTGTTGCGACCCTTAGCCCGTTTCTCTTTGAACGAGATACAGCCGGCCAAACATCCAGCGATGAACTCCACCTCTTTCCCCTGCTCGTAAGCCCGTAAGAGCCCGTCAAACGCACGAACCGCGTTTTGATGGTAGTAACGAACTTCGTAGCGAATCCAGAACGAGGTATTGACTGTGCCGCCATGGCGCAGCCTTTCGGCCAGTTTGTTGTAAATACACAGCTGAACGGTGTCCCGAGAACCAAACGTAGCCGAGTAGCCAGCCGTCTTGGTGAAAGTCTCTTCAGAAGAATCTCGACCATGAGGCATTTGATCATTCAGCCGGAACGAGCGCATATTGGTCGTGTATTCGTGAGCTTTGACTTTCTCCCGAAGATCTTCGAAGGGAACAATCCCCGTCAGATCATCCGTCGGAAGATCAATTCTCGTGCACTTCCCACCCATCGAAGCGATTTGCTCTAAGAGACGAAGCCAACCGCTGCGAATGGTGATCGGATCATAATCGTCGTTAGCCTCGAAAGGCGCATCGTGGACAAGCCTTTCTTCGAAGAGCCGACAAGCATGGCCCTGCATCTCAAACAGCGTTGTATTGTGCCCCAGAGCGTTCTTCGTGTTCTCACCACCGATTTGGATGTAGAGACCTTCATCGAACTTCTGCTTTACCTCGTAACCCAAGTTGCCGTTGTTCACGGCATAAGTCGAGTTATCGATCAGCAGAATCTTGAAGAGCGCATCGAACTGTTTGTCACCTGGCATATACATCCAATCGAACGTGACTTTGAGATAGTCAATGCAAGCGCTAAACAATGCTGGGCGGGGGGTGTTACTCGACCCCCGCGTGCCCTCGCTCACGCGAGAGCCCTCGCCCAGCTCGCGACCGTCGTTCTCAACGGATTTGTCCCCTATCGGGGACTTCTTTTGGGAGAGGCTGGTCTCCGCGGCATCTACTTGTTTCATCATTTCCCTCCATCGCCGACTCGCCCGGAACGGTTCGCGCCACTAGGGCGCCGGGAGCCGTTTCGGCCTCTGTCGGCTTTCTTTGCCACCCTACGGGAGGGATTTTCAAGATCAGAAACTAAGTAGCTGCCTTGCATATCCCATTCCTCTTTGGATGGCATCAAAGTTTTATAAATCGGCAAATCGAAGAATCCCCTACTGGCATCTGACTTTTTTGCATTTAGGAAATCTTTCATACAAGCGGACTCAAATCGATAAGCAAAATCAACATAGTTGATGATGTAAAATTTCTCTTTTTCGCCTTCGATCAGATTGCCTGAAGAATCCGCTGTGCAACTGGGCAATAGAACTTCTCGATAGCCATAGCGGTTATAAACAGACGTCAGCCGCCAATAAGCAAAAGAAGCGATCGAATTGATCACATGGAACATCAAAGTCGGGTCATCCCGATTGTATCGGTATTTCTTATAGAATTTGTCCCTAAAATTGATGATCCAATCCAGGATCGCGGGCTCCAGCCACCACAAGTGCAGCGCGCATTTCTCTTTCTGATTTTTTGGATCAGCAGTGAAGATCGTTTGAGCCACATCAACCAAGTTAGAGCTCAGAGATCCGGATCGTTGTTCATCGGCGATGAACTTGAAGAAATTCGTGTGCCAGATGTTGGCCAAGTGACCGCCGAGCTTCATCGAATAGTCCAAGAGATCGTTTTTAGGGTTCGCGGCTTCGTCGTTGGCACTGTACGTTTGGTTCGTAACCATATTCCCGTACTCTTTGCCAAACTCCGTAGCCACGCACACCATCGGCCCTGCCGCATCCTTGTAGAGATTCTCGTCATCGACCTTCTTTCCGAAACGCAGCATATCCCAGACCAGGATGTGGCTAAGCTGTGAGAAGAACGCCATCTTTTTGTTCTTCCGCCGGTAGTAATTCGAGTCCCAGAGAATCAAATGGCCTTTGTCCATCCGGATGTCATCGGTTCGAATCGGGTAATTCGAAGCTATGAGGTTGCAGTTATGGAAATAAATCCAATAACTTTCTGCGTAGATGGCCAAGGCATCCGCTAAACCGATTAACGTTGACCCGTCATAAAAGAGCGATCGCCGCTTCGAAACATCGTAGTTATAGAGAATCAGAGCTTTGCCCTGGCTCTTCTCGTACAACCGATAAGCAAAGGCGGCCGCTTGTTGCATATTCACGATCCGGCGTTTGGCTGCCAATCGGATGATGTCTCTTTCGAACGCGATATACGGGAACTCCGGAAACATCAACGACACACGGTTCATATTGTCGAACGCGTTCTTGTGATAAACCGTGTTAACTATCCGAGCGAAGGCCGTGGCCAACGTTGTTTTGCCACCACGCATCTTTCCAAGAATCAGCGTGAAGACGCCAGTATCGGAATTGACCATCTCTTCATCATGGGGAATCAGTTTCCCTTCAACGAACTTCTGAGCTTTATAAACGCAATAAAGCCGAAACCCGATGTAGATCAATAGCGCCCAGACCGGAGGTGATAGAAAACTAAAGTCTGCAATTAAGCTCGTAACCAGCGCGATCAGCACATCCAAGAATGAAACGATGCTGAAGGAAGCGAAGAAATAAAAATACTCCCCAAACAGATCCATCACAAAACTGGGCAGACGTAAAGCGAAGACGAGGATGGTACAACCCACCCAAAAATAGGCCGAATGATAGAACCATTGGGCGTATTCTCCCACCCTGGCAACGAACCGAGACAAGGGTTTGTCGCGAAAAGCATACCATCCTCGTAATGGGAGACTCTCCCTTGACCACTGGGCTTGGCTTTCTTCGAAATAACCGAAATATTGGGCGATAAGCATCACAAAAAGGATCCCGAGAATCATGACCCAGCGAGCAAAGCCCATGAGGTTATCGCTTAAACCCAGCAGCCAAGAGAAGAATTCACCCCGAGAAATCAGAAGTTTGTTATAGAGAACAAAGTCATTCCAAAAACGCCCGAAATCGATCTCTTTAATCGCCTGCAGAGAATTCGGGAACGAATACATCTGTCCTAACAGATAGGGCGGCCGCGTTCCTTCCGAAAAGAAATATTGGAAGAAGAACACGATCTTGAGGTGCATCGTCTTGGCCGAGACCCAAAGCCTGGGGAAAAAGTTATATTCCACGGCATAGGCAAAATAAGCCAGGGCGATGACAATCAGGATCCCGAGTAAGTGCCGCCAAGTTTTAAACCAGAAGTTTTTCATCAGAGATCCTCCTGTTGTCGATAGAGATAGGTTCGATCATACCCGTTGAATAGGTTTGAACCGTTAACGGTTTTCATTTCCCAGACAATGAGCTTGTCGCTGGAGGTACAAGAAAAGGTCCCTGCCGAATAAGTAAATTCGAAAGGAACCGATAACGCTTCAGAAACCATTCTGCCGGTGTTGTTGGCATTGATCGTAACTTGATGGGCGTTCTGATACGAATAGAAGCCCACCATCGAGGCTAACGAGACATTGCGAGAGCCGTAAAAGGCGTTAAACGCATCCAAAAGATATAAAACGACGAAAAGCCCAAGGGCTAAGCCGATGAGCTTTAAAACACGATTTTTCTTGAACACGTCGTACACCGTTAGATCTCCTTATTTCTTGCGCCAATGATGAGATTTATACGGCTTTGAATAGTGGGAATTGTCACGTTCAGGCCGAGACGGTTGAACATTGAGAGAGCGGCTGTTCGTGGAGCCGAAGCCGAAGACCATCCTCCCCGTGGCATTGAACCGGATCAGAACGATAACGACATAGGCTAAAACGATGAGGGTAGCCACAACCGCGATAGCGATCGTGACGCCTTTAAACCATTTCAGCGGCTTATCGTTGACCAGCGCCACCGTCTTATAGTCCTTCGGAACCGTCGTAACCACTTCATCCACGTCCACCGGGTTCATCAATGCGTTGAACTCCGCCTTGCCGTCTTCGTTTTCAAACGTGAGCTTGGCCAACTGAATCGCATGGGCTTCGTGGCAGCGCGTAGTCACCTTCTGGGTGTTGTTGTACCAATCGTTGAAATTCGAGAAAGAATCTTCCCGCTTTGAAACGGAACGGGTGTCTTCCTTGAAATTGATCGCGTATTTGAAACCCGACCGATACCGGTTAAGAAACGCCTTAAAATCCGCGTCTTGGACCGCATCCACCGCATAATCTTCCAGCGACTGCATCGTGTTATAGGAATAATGGATCTCGTGAGTTTCATTCCAGAAGAAGAACCACGTCTTTTGGGAAGTCGTGGCATCGATCTTTTTGGAGTTTGGCTCAACATGGGACGAGAGCCGCACCGATGAAACGGTGTTGAAGCTGGCTTCCCTGGCATTGTGGCCAAGATCTTTTAAGAAGACGGAAGCATCGTTATAAAGACCGCCATAGATCGTCCGATAGTGATCGAAGGTCCAATAAGCCCGATCGACCCGATAAGAGGCGTCAAAGGTGATGTACTCATAAGAGAGATCCACCGCACAGAGCTTCCCCAGATCGTAGTTCGCCCCTTTGGAGCTCAACGAATAGGAGAAGAAAAGCCACTGCAATTCCGTGGCATCATCCGCCTCGGTCTGCCGGACAGACGAATATTTATAGGGGATTAACTGCGTGACCCCCTTCGAGCCATCAATGACGATGTAATTGTCTTTGTAGTAGGTATAGACCTGCTCTTCGCCGGCCGCTTGATCTTGCCAGGAGTATTCCGCCCCTTCCCCGTCCCGGGAAAAAGTCGGAAGAGTCTGATCGTTGATCGATAACAGAACGCGGCTAACCGCTACCCGGTGTTTATCGCCTACTTTATAGGCGAAGAACTTTTTGGCCACCGCTTTATAGAACCGTTGATTAGTCCCATTGAAATCGTGAACGGTGCAATGAAAGGCGGCAGAATTCGTGTGCCAATTCTCCACGATGAAGGTTTTGTCCGAGGCCATAGTCGTAGAGTCGGAGTATTCGATCGAAACATCGGTAAACATAGCAGTCGTGATAGAAGAATAAAAATAGACATAGAGATCCCCGTTAAAAGCGTACATGGTGATGAGTTTAAAATCGTCGTACTCATCCCCTTTAGATTTGTGAGGAACCAGATAAGCGAGAGTATTATTAGGATAAGTATTGTGATAGAAACAACAAAGATCCTCGGCCACATTAGACGTCGAAACGTTGATCGAGGAGGTAGTCGCATTTTCCGCGAGTAAGGGCGAGCCACTTACCGCAATGGCCAAACAAGCCAAGGTACCAAGAAGAATATTCATTAATTGCCCTCCAATCCGGCTGTGTAATTCGTGAAGACATAGGAATGAGAAACCGCAGGAGTCTGCCCATCAGTCGAAGCGACGTTAATGAACCAAACCCCGGATTTATCGATCGTCACATCACCGGAGTTAACTAACCCCAGGGCGATGGTGTGAACTTTGATGGAATTCGCGGAGTCTGCCAGCCAAGCGCCGGCAGTCTTCCCAGAGAAATCGATCAAAGGCGCAGCGGCATAGTCATAGAAGCGAATCGATTCATCCTGGCCATCGACTTTGACAAGCTCATCCGAAGAAAAAGTTTTGCTGAATTTTCCCGAAGGGCCTTTCGCATCGATGACGAGATCAACTTTCTGATCCCCGCTTTCGTTAGGGATCCCGATATAAAGCTTGGTTTCGTCTACTTGCTTCCCAATCGACTTCTTAACGAATTTCGAATAGAAGAAGTAACCGGCGCCAAATAACAAAGCGATGATCACAAAGCCCGAGATCGAGCCAATCAACCAACTTTTTTTGCTGTCGTTCATGAGCAACCTCCTTTGGATAGAAAGCCGGCCTTAAGAAGACCGGCGGACTGCTTAGGCTGCAACGTAGGGCCCAAGCGTGAAGGCGTAATATCGATTTAAGATGTCCAACGTCAGAGTGCGGTTTTCAGAGAAATCAGCCGCAACGATGTTGAAACGAACCGTAACCAAATAGTCGTTATTCGAATCCGGAGTATCGGCCATGGTGACCGTCATCTTGGATGGTGTCCAAGTCGAGTGTTCGTTATCGATGAAATTCTCTTGCCCCATATCGTTGATATCAGGGATGTGCAGATAAGTCATCGTAAACGAATATTTGAAGACAAGATCGAAGTCGATCGCCCCACTCATCGTAAGAGAGAGCTTGTTCTTCAAAGTCGGCGCCACCGTCGGATCAGTAGCCAATTGAACGTTGCTGATCGTCTTCACGCCGCAAGTCACATTCGGACCGCTGTTGTAAACGTAATTGCTCACATAAGTGTCCGTATTTTTGACACCACCAACACGAGTATTCGAGGAATTGTAGAGGTTCCACGAAGCCAGGTTAGCCCGGTAAGTGTGGTTGGTGCCATCAACCGTGATGGTCTTATTGATCGTCGGATCCTGTTCGCAATAGATCACGAACGAACCAGTGGACCTAGCAGAAGAGCTAAGATAAACGCTGATGTCCCCTTTTCCTTTAAGACCGGAAGCCGGGAATGATCCGCCAACATCAACATCTTCAGAACTGCGTTCCTTAACGCCGAAGGTATCGAACTGATAGACTTCATAAGGCTCACAGTAAACTTGGAAGGTAGTTGACGAGTAAGACGTGGTGAAATCAATCACCAAATTTTCGGAAGTCGCGACCATCGTTCTGGCTGGCAAAGCACTGCTGCTAGAGGCCGGTTCAGACGAAGACGAGCTTTGAGAGCTCGATGAGCCTGGCTGATCCGGATCCGGATAAGAGTAGGAAGTATGACTTTCTGCGCTTGATCCGGTGAACCAGTCGTGAACCCTTTTATCGAACCCATAGAGGGCGCCGCAAATGGCCGTAACCACTGCGAAGCCCCCTAGAATAGAAAGGAAGATTTTTACGCCCTTTTTCATCACGAATCACCTCCTTAGTTAGCGGATTGGAGTTCAATCATGATGCTGTTGATAGAAGTCTGGGCGGCGAAAAGCCCCAGAAGAATAGTCCCGGTGAAGTCTGCAGTAACGCAGTCTTTGCCCGAGATCGTCAGAGTAGCGCCAGTTTTCGCACAACCAACAATGCCATCACCAGACAGCGATTCAGGAATCGGAGTAACCGTGTGAGCTTCATCGGCAGCGATCGAGAAGGTGCCACCATGGGCGCCGGTAGTAGTAAACGACCAAGAGAACATCCCATCAGGGTTTTCTTTGGTGCAGGCAGAATCGGCATAGACGGTGATCACTTTGGAAAGGGAGCAAGTAGTAGCCCCAGAAGTGAGTTTGAGAGTGCCCCAGCTCATCACCTCGGTGTCCAAATTGGCACCCGCAGCCGCTTCACTCGAAGCTGGCATCGAAGAATCGGTAGACTTGGAAGTGGCCGCCTCTTCGCCAGCCACGAGATTGATATTGCGGTAACCCGCAAGTTTGTAGCCCGGAAGCTGGTAGGCTTTCAGCGTGATATAGCCAGACCAATTGGCTTTATCAACGCCTTCAAGATCGATCGTATAGACGGCGCCGGAATAGACACAAGTCTTCTTGACGCCTTCTTTTTCGGCATCCAGAACCTGAACAGTAGTCGAGGTGTTCGAAAGGTTCAGAGAGTAAGCGGCAAAATCAGTTTTCTTCAACGCATCGATGTGAGAAGCATCGGACGTAATAAAGACCGGAGTTTTGACATCTTCGGCGCCATCGCGAAGAACCTGGACTTTGAACTGCATCGACGGGTTCGCCGAATCCTTCGTTTTGGTGAACGCACCAGTTTCATAGGTGAAATTCACCCGAACATCAGCGGTGAGTTGAGCAGTTTCTTGATCGAACCAGCCATGAGCTTTCTTGTTGAAGCCATAGACCGTGCCGAAGATCCCGACGCCCAAGCAGACAGCGACACCCGTAATAAGCAGACCTTTTAAAATTTTCTTCATAATCGTTTAAACCTCCTTTAAGGTTATTTTTTAAGGTAGAACACGATGGAATCTTTATTCCCATCGGGGAACTGGACGGTCAATGTGGCCGTACCACCCCAGTTTGTCGTATCGTAACTAACCGCCGTCAGATCGAAGTTGCAGCCACTAGTGGCATAACCGTTCATCTCGTTGGTTTTGAGATAAGGATCAGCATCGGTGGGAATGTACTTGTACTTGTCATCGATGTTGTAACCAAATGTCACATAGCCATGAGTTTGCGATTTGTCGAACGTGTAGCCGAACGGGATCCCTTCAACATAGGCACCATTCTTGTGAATCTTGAGGTGGTTCAGAATGCAACAGCCATATCCGGTATTCACAAGATTGACGTCTATCGAGTCCTTTTCGAGCGAGTAGCTCGCTACAGCCGGCTCCGAACTCGTAGAGCTGGATCCACTATCGATCGGAGTCGAACTAACCGGTTCCGAACTGGATGAGGTTTGAGAAGTCGATGTTTTAGGGATGTCCCCAGCCGGAGTGTTTGTGTCTCCTGGCGTGGAAGTCGAAGTCTCACCGTTCACCCAGTTACGAACCCGCTTGTCAAACCCATAGAGAGCACCGAATACCCCGAAGAGGAGTACCACACTGCCCGCGATCGAAAGGGCGATAACAACAGGTTTCTTCATGATGTTTTACACACCTCCTTTAACCGACAAATCCCAGAGATCAAATCTGGGACTTATCGTAGATTTTGATCTCGACAAGATATTCGAGATCGTCGTAGGCCGCCGCTTTGATCACGAGCGGGAACTTGTACCAGTAACTGGTTGAAAGTTGCGGGATCTGTTTGTCGCTGCAATAGATCGTTTCGCCGGAATAGAAGCTGTAAGGCGCTTTGAGATAACTCATTGCCCCTTCCCGGATCGTCCAGAAGTTGATCCAATACGGAAGCGCGACATCATCGCACGTGATATAGAGCGATTTACTAGTGGCATCCGCATCATCGGGTAGACCACTAATTGCCACCTGGAACGAATCAGTCGGGAAGTTGGTCTGTCCGTCATAGACATTGAAGATCACTTCCGATTTGTTCCCGATCAAAGTGGGCTTATCCGTCACAACCGGCCCCGCTGGAGTCGAGTTGCTGGTGGAGCTACTGTTAATCGAACCCGAGGTTTCAGCGGCAGAAGACGAGGATGGAGTAGCGACCTTTTTGAGGTTTCTAGCCCCAAAGACGCCAAGGGCAACAAAACCAGCAACAACGACTAGCACAACACCGCCAAATAGAACGTATTCAACTGACTTTTTCATGGGGTACCTCCTTAACGCGAGAAGGCGCCATCGGAAGTTTTCTCATTCATACGATCGAGAGAACTTAGGATGGAGCCTTTAGCGAATCGGGAGAGAGTGGAGTCATGATTCACGCTCTCTCCCCTAGCATCAGAACGGGGTGTCGGTCGGGGCAACTTGCTGTTGCACTCCCGATTCGCCCGGTTGAGATCCTTCTGGTTTAGCCGCGGCCTCTTCGTCCTCGCCCTTATAAGGGAGACGGACCCAAGGTTCGTACTTCTTGTCGAGATAACCGTTGCCGAGTCGAAGCTTCAAGTTGAGGATGAATGAATCATCAGCGGTGATCTTACGAACCACCTTAACCAAATCATTGAAGATGACTTCGAGGCGATAACTCGATCTGCCAGAGTCCCACTTCGTCTCAATGAGACGTTCACGGACTTTGTAGGTGAATTGATTGTCGACATAACGCTTGTGCTGGAGCGTGGCGATAATGCCATATTGGTTAACATCCAACGGAATGTAGACCATAACGCGCGGATCCAAGCGGAGATAGGCATAGTAGACGTCGGTGGAGATACCCCCACTCGTTTTGCCAAAGCGCTGCGCATGAGTCACAACCGCTTCGGCTTCTGGCATCTTGGCCAAATCTTCTTTGGTGAGATTCTCCAGAGTGTTGATGTCCTGGCCGTTGACCAGGTGGATCATGAATTTCGGCGCCGGAGTTGCGTTGGCCTGAGCGGCCTTCTCATCTGCGGCGAAGAGTTTTTCACGCTCCTCTTGAGAGACTTCGTGAACGTGTTCTTGTTCTTGTTTTTGTTCATCCATAAATGTTTTTCCTTTGATAAAATGTGATTTTTTGTAGGATAGGTTCGAATCTTCAGGTTCCGTGCATTAAGCGCGAAACATCAACTCTTACTAGGGATCACCGCCGCCGAGCTTCTGCCCGGTGTGAACCCACATGCCATAGCCCATAGCCTGACCCCGGTTGAAGTCAGCTTCTTTCTCATTGCCACGAGCCATAGCGCGGTACATTTTGCCGTCGGCTATTTCGTGACAGTGATCGATCGCTTTCTTCTTTGCTTTAGGCTTCATCAACGGAATCTTTTCGATTTTGCCGATGAACTTATTAGCCGAGCGAAGACCACGAGCGTAATCTGTTTGAGACACGGTTCTTACCTCCTTTTTTATTGATTTTCGAGAGACTCCTAAGGGGACAACTGGGAGAACGGTGTACGCCGTGTCCTATTCGGAGATTCATCATTGCCAGATGTGCCTTTTAGGGGTCTCTACCGTAAATTTAGGGTTGTCCTAGTAACCCGCCAGAGGCGAGTTTTATGCGCCCTAAAAAACCTAGATGGAGACGAATCGAATCGACTCAAATATTTTTTTGAAACACGGGAAGAACCGTATTTCAGATATGCTTTTTCACCAACTCGTCATCATCGAAGTCTTCAAACTCCGGAGAATAAACCTGATGACAGTGAACAATCCCCGGCATTTCGTCTTTGTTGATCACGAGAATCGCTTCATGAACCGCTTTCGCTGGAAGAAACTTCCCCGACTTCGGATCTTTCATAATCCTGAAGTAGCTGTATGTGCCGTCGTAGTTCTCCATGATGAAGAAGGATCCAGTCTTCCACCTTGCCCGGTTGCCCAGAGAGTCCACCGCAACAAAGTGATATTTCTTCAAATGGCGAAACGCGACAGCAGCCAAAACGAAGTAGATCATGATGGCTTCTTCTTCCCAAGCCACAGTTGATCCCTTAACGAGATCTTGCAGAGTTTCCACTTCAAGCTTGGAGAAGGGAAGCACCGGTGGTGAGAGTCTTTATATCGGATGTACTTACAGCAGATATAAACACCTTCATCCTCGTAACCAGCACGACGCCGAATCACATACTTCGCTCGATACAATCGATCAGCCCTAACGAAATCGCCGTTTTCATCAATTGAGACCGAATCATTGCCCTGGTAAATGAAGCTATTCATTGCTTCCCAGGAGAGTTTTAGGTGAATCATCGTCCGTCATTCCCTAAACCTTTTCTGGATTTGACGTAACACGTTTCGAAAAGCAGCACTTCTTGTTCTGCCAGTCGACACGGATCCACCGTTCTTCTGGCGAACATCACATGAGTGTCGTTCATCATTTCGAAGATATAAGTAGCGTGGGCAAGATCTTCAACCTTGTCGAAATGGCCATCGAGATAGACCCTTTTGCAGTCGTGCAGCTCTTGATAAGAGTTATACGGCAGCGAGAAAAAAGGGAATTGAAACATATCTGGATTGCCCGGAATATCCAAGATATCGACCATCCGTTTTTTAAACGGCCGGTAATTGAAGACATCGCCAAAGTAGACCCGGATGATGATGGTGTTATTACCTAGCTTGCTATTAGGCGCCCGATAAGCACAGTGATCGGATTGCTTCACGGTAACGAGAATCACTTCAACCTCTTTGCCCAGATATTCAAAGACCGGAAGACCATAGCGGATCGAGAACGGTACGCCTGTTTCCCGCGAGAAGCGTTCGCAGACGGTTAATAAAGCGACTTCAAATACGTTGTCGAATAGTTCGCTCATAAGAGCCTCCAATGTGTGAGTAGCGAGCTAGGACAACTCCCTACACTTATACATAGACAAGAAAAGGCCAAATTTGACCTATGACTTTTAAAAACACTCAAAAAACGCCCTAAACATATGTTGTTAACATATGATTGCGAATTGTAAATTTTTTTAAAAGACACGATTTTTTGACAAAAAAGCCGTTTTCTCACCCTGGAAGTTCTCCAAGGACGAACCCTAAAACGAAAAATAACCCACTCTTTTTAAGGCAAAAAGAATGAGCATCCGTTATACTAAAAGAACCAGGCAGATGGATTAGGCCCCTAAATCATCTGGCTGGTTTTTCTTTTTTTCTCTTTTTTAGCAAAGCTAATGGAGACCACCGCTTTAATCAGCCCATCATTAAGCGTTATATTATTAGCGAGGTTAATAACATGAGCAGACCAAAACAAGAAGGACAGTGCTGGCAGCAATTAGCCGATCTCCGCACACGTGCAGGTATGACCCAAGAAGACATGGCCAAGACATTCCATGTCTCTCCAATCACCTATTCCCGGTGGGAGACCAAGAAATGCTACCCGGATATGGACACGATCCAAGCGATTGCCGTCTATTTTGATTGCTCGATCGATTATCTGTTTGGCTTAAACAAACCCGGAGAACTCACCCCAGAACAAAGGGAAAATCTCCTTGCCGCAGCAGACACGATCTACGCGATCTTGGGCGAAGATGGCGATCCCACTCCCGAGGATCTGAAACCCAAGAGTGGTCGAAATGTCAAAAAATAGCCTTTTTGATCGTTTAATAACATTTGGTGTTTCTAAAATGAAAAAACGAATCAGTTTCCGAGCAATATGAGTATTAGCTCAAAAACGATTCATTCAAACCCGCGTTCAAACCTTGCTATATACGTAGTATATCGCCGGATGCTAAATCCATCACTTCGTGTATCGATAAAACCTTGATACGTAGTATCACGACATGTTATTAAAAACCTAATTCGGACCCCACCGTTCCGACCATTTGTGAAAATTGCCTAGGTCATGCCTAGGCTTTTTCTTTTTTCTGGAGACCAAATGGAGACCAAAATTATTGGGCGGCGTTTTTGAGGTACGAAAAAAGGCAGTCCTGGCGTGGCTGCCTTCTTTTGGAACGAGGAGACTAATTCAGGGGACACCCGTTTTGCGCCTTTTGGGGCAATAGAGGGGTCTCGCTGAAGAAATTGGAGATCGAGTCCTTCTCGTCCGGGAACATATGGCTGTAGAAGCTCAAGACCGTGGCCTCGGTGTCCCCGAGCCATTGGGCCACGATGCGGACCGGGAAGCCTGAACGGATGAGGTTCGAGGCGCAGCTGTGGCGGAATTCGTGAATCTTGAGCGGAGGGAGGCCGGCTTTCTTGGCGTAACGCTGAGCCAGCCGGCGCACCGTGATCTCCCCCACCACCTCCGAGTGCTCGCCCGGGAAGAGGTAATCGCTCCGGTGCGACTTCGGGAAGAGCTCCTTGATGCCATCCACGATCCGGAGGGTACGCAATGACCGCTTGGTCTTCGGTGTGGTGAAGACGAGCTTATGGGCCGCGGACTTCCGGAGGGCGATGCGTTTCACGGAGAAGCTCCCGTCCTCGAAGTTGAAATCGTCGTAGCGGAGCGCGATGCACTCGGTGATGCGGAGGCCATAGTAGCAGAGCATCGAGAAGAGCAAGAGATCGCGCCGATCCTCGATGACGGAGAGGAACTTCCGCTCCTCCTCGAGCGTGTAGACGTGGTAGATGTGCTCGTGGGGCGTCGAGTCGACGAAGTGGAAGAAGCGCTCCGGCAACAAAGCCGGGTTCCAGTTGCGGAGGAACTTGACCCAGCGCCGGGCCACCGGGAGGATGTTCTCGATGGCGCCGTAGCTCTTGAGGTTGAACTCGTCGTTCATCCGATCGAGGTCGGCGTTGGTGACGTCCTTCACGAGGAAATGGTCGAACTGGGGCGCTACGTGCTTCTTGAACGAGCGGACCCGGGCGAAGACGGAGGACGATTTGAGCGTCTTCCGGAGCTCAAGGTAGAAGAGCTCGTAAAGCTCCTTGCAGCGGACCGGCTTCTCGTCCGAGCGCGGCTCCTGGAAGCTCAATAGGAGCATCGCCTCGACGGCCTGCGCCTCCTTGTAGCTCGTGATCGTCTTCTTCGTCTTCGGGTTCGTGTAGACCCGGAACTTCTTGTTCTTGTGGTAGGCTTGGACGACCCAGCGCGAACGCTCGCCGTCCTTCATCTTGAAAATGGACATGCTGAACCCCTCCTTTCTCGGAATTTTGATATTCTCCGCAAATCATTATAGCAATATACTGAATTGCTAAGTATATCATTTTTCATCTTCTTGACGCCGTCCGAAGAGCAACTCGGACACCTCGGGCGGGATTTCACCATCCAAGCCAGGGAGATCGGAGTAAAGGCCCACCACCTCCTCGCGGCTCCGGAGGGGCGGCCGGCCTTTCCGCCGGCGCCACTGGTTCACCATCAAGAGATCCTTCTTGGTGAGGCGCTTGGCGCCCTCGTAGGCGATGAGGGAGAAAAGCTCCACCACGTTCACCCCGAGGGCCGTCGCGACCCGGGCCATCGCTTTGGCGGCTTCCTTGTTGAGCCAGCGGGCGTTGGTCTCGATCGAATAGACGGGCTCCTCGCTCGCGAAGGGCTTGAAGCGCTCGACGCCTTTGAGGAACTCCGCCCATTTCCCCCACGTTTTGCCTTCCGAGCGATGGTGCTCGTCGAGCCCGTTCGGCTCCTTGAACTCGATCGAGCCAGCCAGGCACGAGGCGATGTGCTCGCTCTCCTCGCCTTTGTCCAAGGCCAAGAGAAGATAAGGGATCTCGGCCTCGGCGCTCTCGTGGTAGAAACGGGTCTCGAAGCGGACCCAGCTCTTGGCGCTCACGAAGTTGCCCTTGAGGGATTGCTCCGCCTTCTTGTCATAGATGCAGAGCTGGATGTGGTCGCGCGAGCCGAAGGTCGCCGTGTAGCCGGAGAGCTTGGAGTCCCGCTCGGTGGCGATCCCGGTGAGCTCGTCGCCTTCCTTCGGGACGTAGGCGCTCGGGACGTCGAGGGCGTCCGTCGTCTCCTTCCGCCGCATCGCGGTCGTGTACTCGCGCTTCTTGACCTTCTCCTTGATCTCCTCGGCGGTGATGGTCCCCGAGAGGTCGTCCGTCGGGAGGTCGACCCGCGTGCATTTCCCCCGCATCTCGAGACAAAGATTAAGAAGGGCGATCCAGCCTTGGCGCAACACTTCCTTCCGCTTCGTGTTGTCCCCGAGCATGTCGAGGACGAAGAGCCGCTCCTCGTAATCCCGGCAGGCGGAGCCTTTCATCTCGAGCACCGTGGTGAGGCGGCCCTCGCTCGTCTTGGTGATGCTTCCGCCATACCAGAGCGAGAGTCCGACCCCGAGGTCGAGCTTCTTCATGTAGCCGTTGATCCCCGGGCCCTCCGAGGCGTCCTCGAGGTCGACTTTGAGGGTCGTGAGGAGATCGGCGAAGAAGTCGGGCTTCTCCCCGTAGCCGACCTCGAAGCGGAACTTCAAGTAGTCGATGCAGGTGTTGAAGCGTTCAGTTTGGGGGGTGTTACTACACCCCCGCGCCTCGCTCCGCTCGCCGTCCTCCGCCAACTCGGGGCGGTCCGGGCCATCGCCCTCGGGGCCGCCCTTCGTTTCGGCGTCGTCCCCTAGGCGAGCTAGAGAGTTCTCGTCAGCTTTGGGGTCATTCATCACAAGAACACTCCGCCTTCTTCAGGGCCGCTTTCTTGAGCTTGCCCAAAAGGCTTTTGGCCAGTTTGAGCTCGTCCGGCGTCAACAGGCAGAGATACGGGAACTCCTTTTGCAGCTCCTTCTCCTCCCGGTCGCAGGCTTTCTTGGACTTGATGAGGGGCTTTTGGCAAAGAATCCCCTTCTCGCACTCCTTCTCGAGGAGATCCGCCGCCTTGCAGATCTTGAACACCTCGCCCTGATCGTATGTCGTCTCGTATCGGCTTTGTGGTTTTCCCATTTTGGAAACCCTCCTTTATGCCTTCCATTGAAGATGTCGCCCACATCGCCCTCAAACGTTTCGGGCGATATTCTCGTTTGGGCGAGAGACCATCGAAAAAGAAAATGATGCGTTTTTGCGGGGATTTTGAGAAAACGGTCCCATTTGGCACCGAAAAAAGCGGCTTCGGTGAGCGAGGCCGCTTCTCTCGCTGGTCAGTCCTTGACCAGGGGCTTGATCGACTTGGCGCCCCGGCTTGAGCGGTTGTACTTGTCCCAGTCCGCGTTCTTCATCCGGACCTTGCAGTAATGCCACTCGCCCTCGGGGAACTTCCGCCCGTAGACGTCCATCGCGCCATAACGGCGGTAGACCCAATGGGTCATCTCATCGTTCAGCCGGACATCGTAGGCCGCCCGTCTCGAGCATTTCCCGACGGGGTGCCCGGAGGCGGCGATCGCGACGTGGAACGTTCTCCGGAGGGCGTCCCACGCTTTGGGGGTCAATAGGAATTCCTTCAGTCTTCCTCCTTTCCGCCGAAGAAAAAGGATCCCGTAAAAATGCCTTTCTCGTACGGCTTTTTTCTGGGACCCACCTGAGTGGGCTTCCGGGCTCGCCGACTTTTCGGCTGAGCTTAGCGGAATCCACCTGGATCGACGTCTTGAGGATCGGGGAGGTTGCGCCTTTGGTAAGGCGGCGTCCCTCTGTAGCCCCTTCTCCGGGGGCATCGCCGGACTGGTCGGGCCGGTTCAAATGCTTATGGGCACATTAAAACACAAGCGACGAGGCCCATTCCAGCCCCAATCGCAAAAGCCTAGAGGCGGCCGTCAAAGAAAATGACGCTTTTCGTAAAACGATATTTTTTAGTCCATTTTTATCCAAAAGCGAAATGATAGCCTCAGGATACCAAAATCGGGCTTTTTATATCATTCAACGTGAATTTTGTCACAGGCTTAATTTCACCCCGTGTATAATCAGCGTGATGGAAAACCGTTTGAAAGAGCTCAGGAAAGCCAAGGGGCTGAGCCAGGAAGAGTTGGGCAAGGCCTTCGGGGTCTCCCGTTTGGCGTACGCCCACTGGGAGAGCGGGAAATTTGACCCGGATCTAAAGACCCTGGTCAAGTTGGCGGACTATTTCGGCACGTCGATCGATTATATCTACAAACACGACACGGAGGCGACGTTCAGCCCGGAAGAAAAAAGAATTCTTCTCGAAGCGGCCGAGATCATCTCAAAGATGCGCCGATAAAACGATGCTCCGCATTTGAAGAAAGAACCTATTTTCGTTGCATCGCTTTGAATAATCCTGATAGAAAAAGGCGTTTTCTTTCCCAATTTTTCCTCGAATTCTTTGCCTAGCCTCAGAATCCAGTTTCGCCCGGACCCCGCCCCGAGGGAAATAGGAATAGCGAAACCCAAGGAATTTGAACCCTTGCCTCATAGGTGAAATGATCGTTTTCTCATTCAAAGACAGTTTTAAAGAAGCGAGGCACTGCCGAATTTCGAAAAGTAGGTCATTTAAACGGCCTTTGCTTTCACAAATCACGAGGCCGTCGTCCATGTAGCGACAATACCAACGGCAATGACATTTTTCTTTGGCGATCCGATCGACCTTGTCGAGATAATAAAGGGCGAAGCACTGGCTCGTCTCATTGCCCATCGGGAGCCCGCACTGGCCCTTCCCCTCGAAGGAGTAGGAATCGATGATGGCGAAGCAGAATCCGAGGACGTCTTCATCCGGGATCAGCTTCGCCAGCATCGCTTTGAGGGTGACGTGGTCGATCGAATCGAAATAATGATGGATGTCGAAACGGAGGACGTAGGCCTTCCGCCCGTTCGTCTTGTAGGATTCTGCCATAAACTGCCGCACCCTTTTGCGGGCGTAGTCCGTCCCTTTGCCCTTTCGGCAAGCGCAGTTGTCTTTGATGAGATGCCTTTCCAATAATGGCATCAAATAATTATCGACCAGACAATGCTGCACCACCCGGTCCCGGTAAAGGAGGGCCTGGATCTCCCGCCTCTTCGGCTCATGGATCGTGAAATGATGGTAACCGCTGACCCGGTAAGATCCCTCATCAAGCTCTTTCTGCAGCTGGCTGAGATTAGCCAAAAGGCCCATCTCGAAAAGGATGACGTCTTTCTTGTGCCGCTTGCCCAGGCGCGCCTTGCGCTCGGCGAGGTAGAGGTTCTTGAACGTGAAGATATCCGATAGGTGCATAAAAAGGGGCCGCCACGCCCAAAGCCCAAGAAGCCGAAGGCATCGTGGGCCCAAGCGGCCATATTCTCCAAAGGAAGGGAAAGGCTCCTTCATCGTGATGGACGCTGCTGAGCCGCTTGGCCCAGCACACTGCCCGCGGGAAGATGAGCTCCCGAGGATGAATCGAGGACGGACGCCATTGTTCGCGTTGTTGACGTTGTTGTTGTTGTTGAGGTTGCCGTCGTTGTTGACGTTCCTCGCGTTGTTGGAGTTGTTCGCATTGGGCGAGCGCGACCACCAATAACCCCATGGCTTTCGCCGAACAGCCGTCCCTCCTAGCGTTTATTCATGGCGTGGGCGCGCCGACGCTAAGCAATAGAAATCATTTCGCCGTCAGTCTCTTCTCGTCGCTGCCGACCCAGCTGGCCAAGAGCCTCGCGCAATCGCGGATCGCCCTCGCGGCGACCTCGCCCTGATGGAGCGTCAGGCAGCCACATTCGATGGCGAGACTGGCCTCGTAGTCGAGGACGAAAAGCGCTAGCCTGGCTTTCTTTTGTTCGTCCAAGCGTCCGGCATCGCCCAGCTTTACAACGTTGGCGGCATAGAGCGCCTCCACCACGTCGAGGCTTTGATTCTCAAGCCGGGTAATCAAGGAATAACGGAACTTCTTCGGCGCTCTTTCGAGCACCTGGAAGAGATACGTCGCGAGGTTCTTCGCCGCAGTGATAACTCGTAATTCGCTCGGCGGTGTCGCCATGGCTGTTGCCTCCTCTAAGGATTAGGCGCTCGCGGGGCCAAGGCCCTGATTCGCTCGCACCGACGGATCGATTGCTTCGCTTCGCTCAGCCGATGTTCACGGTGAAGCTCGGACGGACGCCATCGTACGCGTGGTTGACGATGTCGTAGTAGAGGGCGCCGTCGTAATAGACGTGCCTCGCGCAGTTGGAGTAGTCCGCATCGGGCGAGCGCGACCACCACCAACCGTTCCCGTAATAGGAGGAGTCGGTGGACATCCAGGCGCCCGTGGCCCTCGCGTAGTCGGTAAGGACGCCGCGGCGAGCCGTGTCGAAATTGTAGGAAGAGTGATTGAAGCCATAGCTCGTGTTGATGAGATCCTGGTAGGACAGGGCGAAGATCTTGTCGCTCGTGTTCGCGCAGGCGTAGGAGTTGGACGACGATTCCGTCGTCGCGGCGGAGTTGTCCACCGTCGAAGTCGTGATGTAGGCTTTTTCGGCCGCGGTGAACGCCACGTCGAGGAAGCCCTTGCCCGTGAAATTATCAACGGAATAGCCGCTGCCATCGTAGCCGTTCAGCATCGCGCGAAGGGTGGAGTATTGGTAGTTGTTCTGGTAGACCGTCGAGCCGGAGACCGTGCGGCTTGAGGTCGAGTTGTAATAAACGCTGCTGGCCAGGAGCTTCTCCGACATCACGAGGCCGGTCGCGGTCCCCTTGCCGGAGAGGACCCGCCACTGGATCGGCTCGACCTTGAAGTAATAGACGGTTCCGGAAGCGAAAGTGACATTACCAGAAACGGACTTGTAACCAGAAGTCCGAGGCGCGCCGATGACTTTCTTGTATTCGTCGGATCCGTATTCGAGGTAGCCGTCGGAGTCGGTGTCGGTCGCCGAGGCAAGCGCCGTAAGCGTGGCGGAGTCCTCCACCACCGTCTGCGGGTATTTGCCAAGTAGGAACGAACTGCCAAGAGCTTCTCCGAATTCAGCATATAGATCAGCGTCCGCCTCGCCCATCGTAAACGTATATGAAGTGTCAGAAGAAACAACATTTAGATTTGCATCGTACCAAGTTATTGCACAAAAGGCGCTGGTCATTATGGAAGTTCCCGTCACAGTCACGGTCGATGAATACGGGTAATCGCCACTGCCAGAAACGGTTACTTTTGCCACATCATAAGATGTTACGGAAACATGGTATTTTTTGGAGAATTTTGCCACATACGAAACGTCATTGTTCGGCATCACGAAAGAATACGGATTGGCCGAAGAAATCAATGTGCTCCCGCTGTACCAGCCGATCAATCCATACCCTGAAATCGGCGTCGCTGTAAGCGTGACATTTGACCCGTAGATGTAGCGGCCATCCCCCGCCACCGTCCCGACGGTTGTTCCTGTAGGGCTCGTTGCGACCTCTTGGGTCGTGAGAGTCACCGATCCGGCGTTGAGAGTGAATTTTGCGACATACGTTAAGTCCTTCGCGGGCATCGAGAATGTGTAAGGATTCTGAGACGAGACAAACGACGTCCCGCTGTACCAGCCCTTGAAAAGATATTCGCTCGTCGGCGAAGCGCTTATTGTCACGGATGAGGCGTAAGCGAAAGTGCCCGATCCCGTCACGGCCCCTTTCGCTCCGTCTTCGCTGGAAAGGGCGACCGAGTAAGAATTCACCGTGAATTTTGCCGTGTACGCAAGGTCGTTATAAGGCATCGTGAATGCATAAGGATTCGCGGAGGATACCAACGTTTCGCCGTCGTACCATCCGGAGAACGAGTAGCCGGAGTTAGCGGTCGCGGCCAAACTGACGGATCCTTGGTAGGCATAGGCGCCCGCCCCCGTCGCGCTGCCCATCGTCGAATCGGCAGTAATCGCCACCGCGTAATTGTTCGTGCTGAACTTGGCGACGTAGTTCAGATCGGTGTAAGGCATCGTGAACGAATAGGGGTTGCTTGAGGACACCAAGGTCGTCCCGCTGTACCAGCCGGAGAACGCGTATCCGTTTCCGGCGGCCGCGGAGATCGAGACCGAACTTTGATAATCGTAAGAACCAGCTCCCGTCACGGCGCCTTTTGCGGTGTCCTCGCTTGAGAGAACAAGATTATACGAATTGACGAGGAAGCGCCCCTCGACGCCGTAGTCGTTGACGCAGGTCGGCATGGCAAAAGTATAGGAGGCGTCGGTGGAGAGCAACTCTGTTCCGTGGTACCAGCCGACGAACTGATATCCGGAGTTCGGGGCGGCCGTCAAGGTGACGCTCGATCCGATCTTGTGGATGCCGCCGCCCGAGACAGAGCCCATCTCGGGGTGGTCCGAAGTAAGAGTGAGCATCGGGTATTGGTTAGAGCACGAGAAGAGGATCGAGCCGCTGGAGATTGAGGCGTTAGAGGTCCCGAGGGCGACGACCTTTAAATAGTTGGGCGTGTACCCAGCAAAATCACAGATGAAGGTTGTCGCGGAAGACGAGTTGTAGGTCGAAGACTTCGTTTCGTTGAACTCCATGGTCTCGGACCAGTAGACCTGAAGGCTAGTTGAGCTGCTCCCCTTAGTAAGAGTGATGCTTTTCAAGCCTGAAATCGGCTGCGTATTCGTGAAATAGCCCCCCGGTTTGATGAGTTGCCAAGAAGTGGCCGGGTTGAAGAAAGAATTATAATCGAAGGCCACTTTGTTGCCCAAGCCGGTCGTGGCGTATCCGCTCCCGCTGTAAGTGGTCGTTGGAGGCGTGAATGGCTCGGTTCCAATCTTGTTGGTGGTTTTATCAAAAGAGATTGAATAGTCGGTTTCCGTTCCTTTGGCAGGAATCGCTCGATGCTCGAAGTCTCCCCCGACAAAAATGACCCCGATTAAAAGAGCCACCGCACACATCGCGCTGGTCAACAGCGTCATTTTCTTTTTATTCATCTATATAGCCCCCTTTGTTTTAGAATCAAAACGTTTCGATTATTATATATTTAAAGCTGGTAAAGAAAAAGGATGTATCAATGAGAAAATCTGGAGGGTACGACAAAGAAAACCTAAAAAGAATAGACGAAATAATCCAATCCGGAAAATCGGAGGATGAAATTGATGGCGCCTTAGTCTCAATGTATCTTGATGGCGGCTTTAAAGGAAGTAAAGAGAGAAAAGAAAAAACTTATAAAGCCTTCATGGAAAAATATCCCGGACAGAAACGCTTTCCCAGCTTCAAATACCTCCTATGCTCTAAAGAAGGGATTGATCTAAAATAAAAGAGAATTTTTGGAGACCAAACGGAGACCGTTAGGTAGGAGGCCCTGCCTATTTTGGACAAAAGAGACTATCTCGGAAAACGTATATTCTATTACTTAAGTAATAGAAACGAACCTTCGCAAAACTGCTGGGACTGCCCACCGTTCCGACCAGTGAAAGCAAAAAGCCACGATGACTCGTGGCTTTTCTTGTTATTTGTAAGCTTTTGTGGTCCGATTTGGCCCCAAATCATCAATTTTTAACTCTTCGGCGCTTTGAAATCCTCGAAAACGAGATGGACGTCCTCGGGGGCGAGCTGAAACACCGGAAACGCAGCGTAACGGGGATCCTCCGTCTCAAAGGAGACGTATTCCTTCCCGTCTTTGCTCTTGGCGACGTCCACCACCGTGCCGATCGTGCCCTTCTTGAGGACGAGATCGCCATCATCGAAAACGACGTCCCGAACCGTCATGACCCGAGAATATAATGGAATCATCATTGTTTCTCTCCTCCCACCAGTATCGTGATAAAACGTGCAGAACCGTTGTTATTATACTGCCAAAGAGTTCTCACCCGAACAAGCTTAAAGCCAATTAAATCAGGAAGCATTGTCGTGGCAACAAAGAACGCTATTTTTTTAATTCTTGGGATCGCGGGAGCAGAACCTCTTCGAATCGCGTCTCGAAAGACTTGAGGTAATAGGCCTTTCTCGCCCGAGAAAACACTTCGTGCCCTTCAGAGGCCTCCGGAACCGAATCAAAGAGGGCCTCGATCGCCTTCAGATTGGCTTCCACGAGGGCGGCATTCCGGATGATCGAGTCCCGAAGCTCCTTGACCTGCCCGGCCGGGATCTCCTTTTCCGATAAGGAAAGGATCCGCCGGTAATTGAGGTGGGTCGTCCCATCGAGGGTGTAGGGCTCGAGGGCATTCGCGTTGTTCCGCGTCTGCTCCGTCTCGCTTAACGCGAGAGTCTCCTCAATCGCTTGCTCGCTCTTTTTCGGGTAGAAAGACGAGCCGCTGTCGAAAATCGGGGCGAGGTTTCTCTCCGCGCCTTTGGCCAGAACGCCCCAATTCCCGTTGTTCCGGTCATTGTTGGCCAAGAGGCCATCGATGACGACTTGGTCCCAGAACCGGCGGGATAGGCTTTCGATTTTGGCGATTTCGGGGTTGTATTGGAAATGGATGAAAAGCTCAGGGAGACTGACGAGTTTGTCATCCCCAGTCTCGTGGAGATCGAGGCCGAACTCCTTGCGCATCTCCTCAAGGTGAATGTTCTTCAAAGTCCGCATCTCGTAAAGTCTCGTCTCTTCGTCGCAGAAATCCTTGCAGGCCACCACGACGAAGCCTTTCCGAATTCCGAGGAGCGTCTCCTGGACCGGGTAGCCCAAAAGGCCGTAGATATGGCTGCCGAGGAATTCCGAAATCGGGGTCAAGGCCAACGGCGAAAGCTTATCGACCTTTGCCATGCCCAAGGTGGGCTTCGGGTATTTGACAATCCAAGGCTGAGAGCCGATGATGACGCCGTCTTTATCCCCCGCCACGCCCCCATAGGAGCCGTTCCGGTTGCTGTAAGGCGCCTCCGACAAATCCAAGATGTCCATGTTTTACCCTCCTTAGGCTATCGGGTACTTCCGGGCCAGCAAATCGTAGGTCTTCTCATCAATGACGCCCTCCGCGAGGAAGCGGTCCGCCATCAGAAGCATCGTGTCCGCCGCGTCGTGGAAGAGCGGGTCGTTCGCCTCATCATAGCTTTCGAGTTCCTTGATGGAATTTCGTAGCATCACCGGCAAGGAACCCACATCGAGCTCCACCGCGTCGTCGATGAAACGGTGATGGGCCGGCAGGCTCAGCGTCCCGTCGATGATCGCGAGGGGGCTTACTCTGAGGGCCGAGGCGATCTTCTTGAGGGTGCCGATCCGGCATTCCTCGAGGTCGACCTTCCCCCGGCAGATGCTCGAAAGGGTCGTGTAAGGGACCCCGCTCTCCTTCGCGAGGCGGTAGACCGAATAATTCGTTTTTTCCAAATAGTTGCCAAGATCCATGTTTGTGACCGTTATTAGATTATCACCGTTAACGGTTATATCCAATAGAGATGTCAAGAAACATCACGACCGCTTCGTCTTTGAAAACCCCGGCCTTTTCAGGATTCCGGTGAAAGACGCGATCAGAGGCGGCCTCTCCGATCCGAGAAACCTCGCCATGATGAGCATCTTCAATCTCGTGAACGTCGGCGAAAAGCAAGGCGGTGGCATCCCTCTGATGTTTGAGACCGCCAGGGGGGAAGGCTTCCCGGCGCCAAAGATAGAAACGCGCTCGGATTTGGGGAGGACCACCATTACCTTGTTTGTTTCCAAGCCATCCGCTACCCAGAACACTACCCAGAACACTACCCAGAAAGAAATCGGCAATTCCGAAAGGACCCTATTGCTTCTCAAAGAAAACCCGTCGATGACGAGGGCCGAAATCGCGAAAAGTTTGGGAATCACTCCGGACGGGGCCAAATTCATCATCGACTCTCTGAAAGCCCAGGGAAGAATCAAAAGAGAAGGATCCGACCGAAAAGGAAAATAAATCATCCTCAAATAAGTTTCAGTTTCCGCCGCAAAGCGACAAGAAGATTTGAATAGGATAATAAGTGGCCCCAATTTGGCACCTGTTGCGGCTGGATACCCATTTCGTTGCCCCGATTTTTGAGGCAGTTTGAAGCACTAAAATATTCGATATTTCTTAGTCTTTTTAAGTGAAGAAAAATCGCTCTATCTTCCCACCGTTCCGACCAACTGAATAAAGCCTCGATTACATCGAGGTTTTTTCTTTTGATTGTGGCCTGATTGTGGCCGTGAAACTTTCAGAAAACATTTTTAGACCAGAAAAAGACAGCAAACTTGACTATGTTAGAGCATCAGAACATTAGGATGACGATCCCGCTGCTTAAATGGAACGGAAGCGCACCTGTCGAATAGCCTGATGCTTCGCCTTTGGAGGAAAAGTCATCTACGATAACTACGAATTGGAGAATGAGGCCAAAAACAGGGCCGGTACTGCCCAAACGCGGAGGCCTCATCGATTGGAAGTTTCAACCGTAATGACCGAGGGCCCCTCCAAAGAAACTGCAATTTCCATTTTTAAGTCCTTTTGGTCATCGGGAGAACAAAGATTAACCAAAAAACAAGGGAAAGAATGCGTTTGATAATGCGTTTCCCAAAAAGGAACTGCATAATCGTAGAAAAGTGATCAGGTTCCTGATGGTAAAAGTGAGGAATAAAAAGGGCAAGCAAATGATTAACATCAGTGCTCTTCGAAAAATGAGAAAATCTAAGCATCTTAGTCAAGCCGATCTCGCCAAAGCATGTGGAATCGGTCGAATGACCTACCAATATCTCGAAACCGGAAAAAGAATTCCCTTGAGCCGAACAATGATGAAAATCGCCGATTTTTATCAAATCCCAGTCGCCAGTCTTTATCAGGACGAAACCGACAGCGAAAAAGAAAGTGCCTGGCTGAAAAGCCTAGCCGATGAGGATCTTTCAAAACTGACGGACGAGGATAAGAAAGCGATTGTCCTGGTCATCAAGCAACTTCTTGAAGCCCGAAACGCAAAGAAGTAGGCCTCGAGTACCAATTGAGACGGTGCCCAGGAACACGACATCCGCTTAGTGGCTAATTTATAAACATGCATGTCGTCCATCGAAAACGAAACAGGGTAAAAACAAAGGCGGCCAAGAAATCCAATACGACACTTTTATGTATAGGCATATTTTTGCCAAATGAGCGCTTTTTCGACCAAGCACAAAGTTCTATTTACAATATCATAAATAGAAGTTTTAAAGACTCCGCCTCCGCCAAAAAATCACTTCTTGGAAGGCTTGGTAGCAATCTCCGGAAGCGGCATCTCCCCTAACGCTCTCGCTGCGTCAAATTTGTCGTATTCCTTCAAGGCTTTCTGCTCGGCCAACTTAGCCGAAATCTTGCCTGCTCCTTGAAGAATATCTTTTCGTTCGAATTTGAGGAACTCATCCAGTGCGTCTTTCCAATCGCTCATGTGCATCGGGATGTGCTCCTTGGCCATCATCTCGGCGTGATCGAGGTACATCGATACAATCCGGTTAAGCGTGTCGATCTCTTCTTTCGAAAGATAATTCTTGGCAACCGTGACGTCGTCCTTTTGGACCCGTTCACCTGCCCAAGAGGTCAGTCCCATGTTGTCCTTCGTGGCGTCGGAACGGGAATAGACGATCTCGGCGGCCGTACGGCCGCTGACGGCGTAATGCATCTTATTCTGGACGGTCTTGTAGAATTCCGACGTTTTCTCGTCATGGGGATCATAGTCGACGCTCGTGGCATAGATGTCGCGGACCGCTTGATAGAGCCTCTTCTCGCTGGCGCGGATCGCCCGGATCCGGGAAAGCAGTTCATCGAAGTAATCCTTGCCAAAACGGGCCGGGTCCGCGAGCCGCTCATCATCAAGAGCAAAGCCTTTGACCATATAGGAATGAAGGATGCCATTCGCCCATTTGCGGAAGGTGTTTCCTACCGAGGATTTGGCCCGGAATCCAACGGCGATAATCATCTCAAGGTTGTAAAAACTCGTTTCGCGTTTGACTTCTCGCACGCCTTCTTTTCGAACTACTAACTGGGACTTAGTCGTTGAGGTCTTTGAGCACTCTCCGCTTTTGTATATATTCCCAATATGTTTGTAAATGTTTTCTTCGCTCGTTTGATAAAGACCAGCCAAGGCTTTGACGGTCATCCAAACGTTGTCCCCACTCAAAAGAACTTCTACTTTGTCACCCTTTTTGGGCAACTCATAAATCAATATCTTGCCTTGCTTGTCATCCATGTCTTTTTCTTCCGGAAATATTTTACCATGCCCGGAATGGTTCGCGGTTCTCTTTTCAAGGGGGTTAGGTTATCGGGTACTTCCGAGCCAATAAATCGTAGGTCTCCTCTTGATGATGCCCGCCGAAGGAATCATCGAGAAGCACCGCTGATCAATCGATCGCCAAAGAATCAAGAAAAGGCAACTCCCGCTCCGCTAGGGGCGGGGAATTGCCTTTGGCTTTCAAACATTCGAGGCTATAGCCTCTCCACCGCAGCGCGGCTCTTGCTCAGACAATCTTCGCGGTGAAGCTTGGACGGATGCCAACAGGCGCGCCGCTGGTGCTGGCGCCACTATAGTCGACATCGCCGCCGAAGCCGACGCGCGACATGCAGTAGTAGTTCTTCGATTCCGCATAGGGCGAGCGCGACCACCAATAACCATTCCCGTAATAGGAAGAACCGACGTTCATCAAGGCACCAATGGCCCTCGCGTAGTCGGTAAGGACGCCAGTGCGCGATGCCAAGGATGTCGTCGATGAGCCGAATCCATAGCTCGTATTGAGGAGGTCCTGATAGGACAGGGCGAAAATCTTGTCGCTCGTGTTCGCACAGTTAAAGTGTAATGTTGATTGAAGGGTATTGGGCATCGCTGTCGCCTCGGAGTTGTCCACCTCCGTCGTCGCAATATGAGCCTTTTCGTCCGTGGTGAAGGCGACATCAAGGAAGCCCTTGCCCGTGAAATTGCCCACGGAATAGGCACTGCCGTCAAGGCCGTTCAGGGCTGCCCGGAGGGTCGAGTACTTGTAGTTGTTTGCATAGACCGTGGAACTGGAGATGGTGCGGCTATCGTGAGAGGTGTAATAAGGGTTCACGTCGAGGATCTTCTCGGACATGACGAGGCCCGTGGTGCTTCCTTTTCCGGAAAGGACCCGCCAAACGATCGGCTCGACCTTGAAGTAATACACCGTTCCCGTGACGAAGGTCGTATTGCCCGAAGCGGACTTGTTGTTGGTAGCGACGTTGCCCTTATCGTCTACGTAAGTCGCGGCCGTGATTTGTTTGTATTCGTCGGTGCCATACTCGATGTAGCCGTCGGAGTCAGTGTCAGTAGCCGAAGCAAGAGCCGTTAGTGTGGCGGAGTCCTCCACCACCGTCTGCGGGTATTTCCCGAGGGTGTAGGAGGAGCCCAAGGCATAATGGTCGGAGCAGGAGAACGTGATGACTCCGCTGGCGACCGAGGAATCCCCGCTCCCGAGGGCGAGCACTTTGACGTAATTCGGATAATAGCCGGAGAAGTCGCAGGTGAAACTCAGCGCGGAGGTCGCGTCATAGGTCGCGGATTGGGTGTCGCTGAACGTCTTGGTCGCGGACCAGAACACCTGAAGGCTCGCGGTGGCGTCGGCCTTGGCCAGTTGGATGCTCTTCATCCCGCGGATCGGGTCGGTGTTCGTGAGGTAGCCGCCGCCTTTGATGGTCTGCCAGACATCCGTCGGGTTATAGAAGGAGTTGTATTCGAATCCGACCGGATTCCCGAGGCCGGTCGTTGCGGAGCCGTTCCCGGAATGGACGCTCGAGGCGGAGTACGCCTCGGTGCCGATCTTGTTCGCGCTCGCACTGAAGGTGATCGAATAGTCGGTCTCGGTCCCCAAGGCCGGATTGATCCCGGCGCTGGAAGTCGCGCTCAAGGAAACGAGGCCGTGGCTTTTCTCAATTCCTTCCGAGCCGAACGGGAAACCGCGTCTTCGCTCACGCCCCCCTCCTTTTTATGGAAGAAATAGGCGGAGATATCCAAGATGAAGGCGAAAGCCGCCAGGAAATCGATGGCCGCGTTGAAGAAATTCGAAAAGCCCATTCCGTCCGAATCGTCCATCGCCCAGGCGACGATCAGGAAAATCATCCCCAGAACGTCGAGGACCACATAAGGCGTGAAGAACTCCGTCACCAGATTGCGGCTATTGGTTTTGCGACCGCTGATCAGGTAAATGAGGAAGGCGATCGTGCCGCAAGAAAGAACGCCATGGGCCACGAAGAGGGTCAAATCGCTCGCGGGGAAATACCAGGCCCTCGAGAAATCGATCGGGGTTTTCACGACGGCGGCGACATCGTTCACGACATAAGAAACCGCCGAAGCGGACAAGGCGGCGACCAAGGTTCCGAGAATCAGGTTTTCCTTGCGGAAGATCATCCCGATGATCAAAAGAACAAAAGCGATGCCTTGAAGCACCATCAGGGTCGTTCCTTCGATCGGGAGCGTGATGTTATTGTATTGGCAATAGACAATCGTGAAGATCGCCATCGTGATATAGATGACGGCGGCGACCGCCGTGAAAGCCAGCCCCAGGATCTTCTCGCGTTTCATGGACAACATAGGAATTCCCCTCCTTAGGATTTCAATTCTAGTTCTTTTTAATAGACTGAGCCCTTGGTATTGACGGTGACATTAAGGGGATGGCCTTCGATCGCGAGGGAAGAGCCGTTCCAATAAGCAAAGACATGAACCTCGAAAACGCTGCCTTCTTTGACGCCCTTCGTCGTCACGGTCCAAACGTGGCTCGAAGCGTCTTCCGCGATGCTCACGCCTCTTCCCGAAGTCCCGTCGGTCGTCACCAAAAGGCCGGCCCCCGAGGTCACCAGGGTGAAAACAAAGGTCGTTTTCTCGCGATCGGCCGGAGAAAAGTCGACGCCGGTATAAGCCGCGACGGCAAGGCTGTCGGACGATTTCATGAAAGCGTCTTTCGTCGAACCGCTCGCGCTGATCGCGATCAGATCCCGCCGCAAAAGATCCTCTTGGGAAAGAGAGGCGCTCGAAGAGGGCTCGCCTGAGGAAGTCGAATTCCCGTTCGAATTGAAACCGAATTGGCCGCTCGAAGAGGCGTTCTTGTTCGCCAAAGCGAAGGGAGGGAGGCTCGCGCCGAGGATCCCGCCGCCGACGAGAAGGCCGATGAAGAAAGCGAAGAAAGGCGAAGGCCCTCTTTTTTAAAGGAAGGCGAGGATTGAATCTCGGGGAACAAGGTCCCGTAAAAGAACTCGGAAGGCTTGCCAGGGTAAAGGGCAAGCAAATGGTTTAGCGTCGCCAAATTCGGGCAGGCATCGCCTTTTTCGTAGGCGACAAGAGTCCGTTTGTTCACGCCGATTTTCTCGGCCGCTTCTTTTTGGCGGAGGTGGACCGAGAGGCGCAAGGCCCGAATGTTCGCCGCGACTTTCTGATCGTCATAAGCCGGATTGGCGTCTTTGAAAGGCGCGGGCGAAGGATTCATGAGCAAAAGATCGTCGAGCGAAAGCTGAAGCTCGTTGGCCAAAGAGGGCAGAATGGAAATCGGCGGGTTCGAGGCGCCCGATTCGATTTTGCTGACCGCGGTGTCGGTATAGCCCAAAAAGGAAGCCATTTCACTTTGGCTGACTCCGAGCAATTTACGCCGCTTGGCGATGTATTCGCGTAATTCCATAATGAGGCCATTATCCTCCAAAGACTCTAAAGCGAACCCCTGCTTCGAAAGATCAGTGAAGCATCAACAAACCATGAGAATCGAAAAACGTCAATTCGCCGAAGAAGATGCGGCTTCTTTTTCGGAATCATTCGAATAAAGGAAGAACGTCGAGGCAAAAGCCTCAACCAGCGAAATCTCCGAAAGGATCGCGGTGAGGAGCCCCAATAACTCCAGCTCTCGGCCAAGCCGCCGGCGATCGCGAAGCAAACGCCCGCACCCGAAAGAAAGAACGAATTCACCTCGGTGTTCTCCGAGACGCTGAATTTCGGATTGCTCTTCCCTTTGACGAGCCCCGCGACGAGATAGAACGTCGTTTCGATGAGCCCAGCCGCGGCGACCATGTACCAGATGAAGCCAAGCCAGGCGGCAAAGGAGGTGTCATAGAGATCGTTGATCTTCATATAGACGTCAACGTTGCCGAAAAAAATGGCGCTTCCGAAGAGCGGCATTCCCACCGCCGCGGCGATGAAGGCCGTTTTCTTGTCATTCCGGAGCCAAGCGACGGCCATGGCGAGGCCGTCGGCCAAGACAAGGAAATCCAAAAGGAGATCCGAAAGCAAAAAGGAATTCGCCTCGCCTTGAACGTACGTCACAATCGAGACGACAAAAGAAAAAATAGCTAAGGCACAGGCGAGAAAGCCTCCGAGAATCGCATCGAGTTTCGCGACGCGGCGATTAAAGAGCATAGATCTGCCTCCAATGAGACTTTTTATACCATCGAATCGGGCTTTTTTTCAATCCGAGCCCCGCCGTCTCCAAGCGAGGAAAATCCGCCAAAGAAAAAAGGAAAAAGCGGCGGTTTTTAAGAAACGAAAACTTAATCATCGCGTTTTTAAGTCGCAATCATCGGACTTTTAGGGGAAACCCCTTCCGTTAACGGAAGGGAAACTCGGAAAAAACTCCAAAAGAAAGAGGGGTTTCTTCGCCCCTCTTTTCTTCTCAGTTTGTGCAAAATAAGAACCGGATCAGAAAACGAAACGACAGCCGCTACCAAATCGTGACCCGCTTCGCCTCGGGGAGATACATTCCGTCTTTTTCCGTCACGCCGAAAGCCGAATACCATTCCGGGAAGTTCCGGGGTTGCATGTTGGCACGGAGTTCGGTCGGCGAATGGACATCGATCGAAAGAAGGAGCTGCTGATATTGGGGCTGAGCCTTCTGGCACCAGATCTTGGCCCAGGCTTTGAAATAGCCTTGGTAATCGGGATCCGGAAGCGTCTTCAAAACCGCCAAAGTGACGGCCATTCCACCATTGTCGGCGATATTCTCGCTCACGACCAACTTGCCATTCACTTTGCTGCCGCAGAAAGGAATGCCATCGAACTCCTCGACCATCGCCTTCGTCTTGTCTTTGAAGGTCTTGAAATCGCTCTTGCTCCACCAGTTATGGAGGTTGCCATTCTCATCGCATTGAGCGCCGTTATTGTCGAAGGCGTGCGAGATTTCGTGACCGATGACCGCGCCGATGGCGCCGAGGTTCTCGCTCCGCGATTGCTTGAGCGAATAGAACGGATACTGCAAAATCGCGGCCGGGAAGGTGATGTCGTTCGAATACGGATTATAGCAGGCATTGACCATATTGCCCGGCATGACCCAAAGGGTACGATCGACGGGGGTGAAGAGTTTATGGAGAGCGTAGGCGGTCTTTTCGTTATCGATCGTCGAGGCGGCTTCATAGAAGGAGCTCTTCTCGTCGACCGTCAAGCTCTTATAGAGCTCTTGGATCTGATCCGGATAGCCCATCTTGATCACGATCTTGTCGAGTTTGAGGATCGCTTTCTTCTTGGTGTCTTCCTGAAGGAAGTCATTCTTGGCCATCCTCTCCTTATACATCGCGATGATGGACTTCACCATGTCAACCACGTCCTTCTTCGCCTCTTCGCCGAAGTAGGTCTTGCCATAATAGAGCCCGACCACCTCATCGAAGGCGCCGAGGGCGCTGACCCGATAAGCCATCTTCTCCACCGAGGGGTTCTCTTTGAGGCCGATCAAAGTCCGCCGATAGAGCCCGCCTTCGTCCCGGAGGGATTCGGAAAGATAACCGGTCGCCCCAAGCAAGGTCTTGACGTAAGCCCAATGCTTATAGAGCAGAAAAGTCGCGGCGGTGAAGAAATTCGAGAACGAGCGGACAAAACGCGGATCAAAGGCGATCAATTTCTCCGGCAAGCGACCATAAAGCCCTTCGAGGAGTCCTTTGAAATCCAAAGGCTTGAGTTCCTCAAGCGCCTGCCGCAGCGGGACCGGGTTGTAGCTCTTCACGTAATCGGCCCACTCCTCTTGGCTCTTCACGATCTTGGAGATGAGCTGATCGAAGGCAAGGGTGTCTTTGAGATAAAGCGCTTGGTCTTCTGGCGAAAGATCCGTGTGGCTCAGGACCTTTTGGGCCATCGCCGAATAGATGCCCAATAAAGCCTCGCCTTGCTTATTGCCTTCCGCGTAATAAGTCGTATCCGGAAGGATCGTGCTCGGGCCCAAAAGGAAGAAGCAATGCTGGCTCGTATCCTTCATATCGACGTCGACGCCCATCTGGAGCGGCAAGACATCGCCTTCGAGCACCATCGTTTGAAGATGGGCGTTGAGGTCGGCGATATCCTTGAGCGACTGGATTCTCGTCAAAGCCGGGATGACCGGGGCGAGGCCCTCTTGGTTACGGCGTTCGACATCGAGGCCTTTTTTGAAGAGCAAAACGGCTTTCGCCATCTCGGGATCCGGGATCGCCTTCTTCCCTTCGGCCATCGCCTTGAGATCGGCGATCAAAAGCTTCTCGACGCCGACATCGAGCTCGGCAAAGCCGCCGGCGGTCGGCCGATCGGCGGGAATCACCGCCGTTTTGAGCCATTCGCCATTGACGGCATGATAAAGATCATCTTGAATTCGAACGGATTCTTTTTCTTCCATGCTTAAGAAAAACTCCTTTGATGTTGGATTTACTTTAGCATCACCCTCTGAAATGACAATAAAAATGAACGGACGAGGAATCAGTCTTTCTTTACGCCGAGAATCAAAAAGGAATGGGGACCCTCTTCCGCCTTGAGGATTCGGAAATCCTCTTCGAAAAAGCGGGCTTCTTCCTCGGCCGGCAAAAGATCGCGTGAGAGCTCTTCGCCCAAGCCTTCATGGTGTTCATGAAGCTCTTTTCGGGAGAGCGAATGGACGATGGCGAAACGCCCCTGAGGAACGAGGACCCTCTTGAGGGCCTTCGAAAGAGCCTTCGGATCAAGGAAGTGCGGATAAGCGTCATAAATCACCGCGAAATCAAAGACGTTGGCCTCGGGGTAATCGAGGAAATCCCCCTGAACGAAGTGGGCCCAGGCTTCCGAGCGGTATTTCCTTTGGGCGATCGCGATCATCTTTTCCGAGAGGTCGATCCCCACCACCGGCGTGGACGATAACGCGTGAAGTTTGGCGCTGATCACGCCGGTTCCGCAGGCGATGTCCACCACCTTATCCCCTTTTTGGATCCCGAGGCTCCTCAAAAGAGAATCCATCTCGGAGGGATTCTCGACGGGCAAAGAATCCCAAGAAGGGGCCAGACGATCGAAATAGCGTTCCACCGGATTGCTCTTTTTCATCTTAAGAAGCGAAGAAGGTCGCGGTGTTGATCTTCCCATATCCCCCAAAGCTCGAAGGATAGGCGAAGATGTCGCTCGCGAGTTCCTTTCCTAAAAAGGCCTGGGTGATCTCGTTTGTTTTCGCCGTCAGATCAACGTCGGAGAAAAGCGAAGGATAGACCGCTTTGGCGTTCGCCCAGGTATTGGATAAGGCCAATTCATAATTGGTGTAATAGGCGTTATAGGCCATCTGGAGATAGACTTCGCCGGTGGACCAGGCTTTGACCGTGGAAAAAATCGTCGAATCCGCCTGGTATTCCGGTTTGATGTTCTTCACGGCGGCCGCGTCGATGATCATCGTGTCGATCGAAGGCCCGAGAGCGGCGAATCTCTCTTTCTCGATTTTCTGAACCCCGTCTTTGGGAAGGCCAGTGACGACGTTGCTGATCGAGGCGATAGTGAAGGGTTCATAGTTCTGGGCGGTCATGAGATAATCCGTGGTCCCCCAGTTCCCGAGCCCGCAGATATAGGCTTTCGGGGCGCTCGGTAACGTCGTTGAGGCCACTTTTGCCGCGATTTTATTCTTTTCCGACGTCACGAAATCGTTGAGGGCTTTGGCTTTCGCCTCTTTTTGGAAGATCGTTCCTAAGAGAGTCACGCTTCCGGCAAAGGAGGTATCGAAGACCCCTTTCGGCCCGGTCTTCATCGTGACGACCGGGATGCCCAATTGCTCTTGGAGGGCATCTTCTTTCGTCACGTCTTCATACTCGGAGATGACGATATCGGGCGCGCAGGAAAGAATCTTCTCCGCTTCGGCGGCTTGGGCGTTCGGGCCCCCAACCCCGCAGGAAGGCAATTTCTCAAAGGCGGTTTTGTTCGCGATGAAATAAGGCCGAGCCACCCCATCGAACATCTTGGGTCGATTCGTCAAGGTGTCATTATCGATGTCCTCGACCCCCGAAAGAAGGGAGACGTCCCCCACATACGAATAGAGCCGAAGGGCCCCGGCGCCGATGCAAACGACTTTCTTATAACTCCCCGGCGTCAAACTCAACGTCCGGCCGATCATGTCTTGAACCGTTAGAACGCTTGAAGAAGAGGCCCCGCTTTTGGCGCAGCCCACTAAGGCGAACGAGAGGATCGACAAAGCGGCGAAAGGCAGTTTATTTTTAATCGGGATCTCCTCCTAGAGTGATGAATTTCCGCTCGTGGATATCTTCCACGAGGACTTGAATCCCATAGATGGCGCTCAAGGCTTCCGAAGTCAGAATCGAGGCATCGCCGCTTTGGGCGATCTCCCCATCCTTGAGCAAGTAGAAGGTATCGCCGAAGAGGCTTGCTAACGAAAGGTCATGGATCGAGACAAGGACGCTCACGCCCTTTTCGTGGGCGAGACGCCTCGACTCTTTGAGGATCAGTTCCTCGTTGGCGATATCGAGGTTCCCGGTCGGCTCATCGAAGATCAAGAGATCCGGTTCTTGAGCCAAAGCCCGGGCGATTGCGACTTTCTGCCGTTCGCCGCCCGAGAGGCAGTTCACATTTCGGAGGGCCAATTCCTTGAGCCCCATTTCTTCAAGGATGCCTTCGACGATCTCCTGATCTTTTTTGCCCGGGAAGTAACCGAAATGGGCCAAGCGGCCCGAAAGTACGGTATCGAAAACACTCATCTCGCCAAAGGCGATCATTTGGGGAACGTAGGCAATCACCTTCGCCCGTTCCGCCCGCTTCATACTCGCGAGTTCTTTGCCATCGAAGAGCATCGATCCGCCAAAGGGCTTCTCAAGGCCGACGAGGCATTTGAAGAGGGTGCTCTTGCCCGAGCCATTCCGGCCCAAGAGAATCCCCACCTTTTTCTCTTCAAGGGCAAAGGAAACGCCTTTGAGAACCAAAGGGCTCTTCTTCGAATAGCCGAAAGTGAGGCCTTTGACGCTCAGCATAAGGACCCCTTCTTTCGCTCAAAGATCATCGCCAAGAAGAACGGCGCCCCCAATAAGGAGGTGATCGCCCCGACCGGTAAGGCACTCCCATTCCCAATCGATCGGGAGAGAGTATCCGCTAAAACCACCAGCAAAACCCCCGCAAAAAGCGTGGCGGGGATCAAATAGCGATGATCCTGCCCCAAGATTTTCTTCATGATGTGCGGGGCGATGATACCCACAAAACCGATCACACCCAAGAAAGAGACGCAGACGGCGGTGATAAGGGAAGCCAATAAAAGCGAGACGAAGCGGAAGAACTCGACATGAACCCCAAGGGTCTTCGCCATATCATCCCCGCCTAAGAGGGCGTTGTATTTCCAAGACGAAAGGAGGAAATAAAGGAAGCCAACGAAAACCACCACTGCCATGAGGAGATCGCTGGAATAGGTTGCCCTTCCCAAGTCGCCAAAGCTCCAAATGACCGCGGCCGAAAGCCCGACGTCAGTCGCATAGAACTGAAGCACGGTCGTAAGAGCGGTCCAAATCGAACCGATCGCGATGCCCGCCAAAACAACCACGCTGGGCGAGAAAGAACGGATCCGGCATAAACCCAGGATCAATAAGACCGATAACGCCGAGAAAAGGAAGGCCACCAACGAGGTCGAATAAAGATTGATCCCCGTGGTATAAGCCGTCAGATTGTTGCCAGTCGAAAGAAAGCCGCCGGCCATCCCGATAATCGAAAGATTGGCCCCGAAGACTGCGGCATTCGAGACGCCTAAGGTCGACGGCGAGGCCAAATCGTTGCCTAAGACCGTCTGCATGATAAGGCCCGAGAGAGCGAGACCCGCGCCGGCGATGATCGCGGCGAGAATCCGGGGGATCCGAATCGAGTAAATAATTCGATTGTTGGCTTCGCTCGATTTTTGGGCGAGGGCGGCAAAGCCCTCGGCCAAAGACATATGCGAGGAGCCAACGAAAAGGCAAAAGACGCTCACAAGAAGAGCCAGAACGCCCAAAAGAGCGAGGATCGAGATCTTTTTCTCTTTGACTTTCCTGAGGGCGAGTTCCATAACCTAGAGGAATATAACACAACGCGCCTATAAAAAGATAAAAAATGCGTTATTGTTTGTTAACTTAAATCGTTAAATATACTTTATAGAACATTTTGTCTTATAATTGGTCAAGAAAAGAAACACCATGGACCAAAGAATTGTGAAGACCAAAGAAGCCATCCACCAGGCATTTTATCAAGCCTTGAAAAAGAAGGATTATTCCGCGATCACAATTCAGGATATCTTAGATGAAGCCAAGATCTCCCGGAGCGCCTTCTATGCCCATTTCAAATCGAAAGAAGAGGTTCTCCTTTCGATTATTTCGGATATCTTTGACCATGTCTTCTCCCACCACCTCGAAGAAGAGAAGACGCATGACTTCTCCCATTCGAGCATCCTTGATTATTGGGAATACATCGAACACTACCTCTACCACCTGGAAGAAGAAAAAGATCTCATCAACGCCGTTCTCTCGAATAGTTGCCGCGAGATCGTCATACAAGAGACCGAAGAGAAAATCGCGCCTTTAGCGATGATCATCGTTGGAGAACAAAAAGACCGCTACGAAGGATTGCCGGCCTCTCTGTCGGCGGACATGGTGAAGGAAACCATCATAAAAGCAACCGAATACTGGCTTAAAAATGGCTGCCAAGAAACCCCGGAAACAATTGTTGACTATATTAAGAAGTTGAGCGGCTGTCGTTGAAGCTTAGCTGTGAGAGAATAGGGAACGGAAGCGCTCTTTGGACGAAACGATTGAGAGAACCTCAACCCCATCTTTTGAAACGAGATAGAAAACAACATTGCCCTGAATATTTAAGAGTCGATAATCGGCTTTAAGGGCAAAAGAGTTTGGAAGCGGGGTTCCCAAAGAAGGGAAGTCCCCGAGGAGACGAATTTTTTCAAGGATGCTTACGACGCCTTTTTGGGCAGTTTCCTCACCAAAAGTTAATTGGAGATAGGCGGAAATTTCCGCAAGGTCCATCTGGGCGGTACGGGTAAAATGGATGCTGACGCTCATTGAAACTTGACTCCGTAACGGGCAGCAATCTCTTCCAAAGTGCAGCTATCCTTGCCTCCGATTTCGCTCTCGCTTTGAAGCAAATGCTCTTTGAGCGCAAGCAAATCTTTCATTCGCTCGAAACTTTTGATATCCATGAAAACGCCATCGCCTTCACCATTGAGGGTAATGTAAATCGGCTCTCCGCTTTCTTTAGCAAGCTTGGAAACCGAGGCATAATCGTTTCTGAGATCGCTGGACGCTTTGATAATCATATCGTTGTTCCTCTTTAACGATAATATTTTATCTTCATAAACCACATTAGGCAACTCTGAATTCATAAAATCCTCCTACATATCCATAGACATCCCAGACGAAAACGTGCCCCACAAAATGAAAAAAAGCGCCTTTTTTTGAGAAGGCGCTCAGCCAATCAAATGATCGCTTAATTGTCGGAGCGGGCGAAGCCGTTCTTCATGAGGCAAGACACCGCAAAGAGAATCTGATCGAGGGCTTTCGAGGTCTCTTCCTCGGCCATCGTAGCCAGCTCGGCATTGGCTTCCTTGATGAGCTTCTCCGCATCCCTGTCATCTTTGATGAGGGCATCGTATTTCTCAAGGATCGCCCGCGAACGATTCGCCACCGCATCCTGATAGCGCTCAACAAGATTGGCGGTCATGCCGAAGTGAGCATCCGACAAAGCCCCGATGAGCCGGCTGGCCCAATAGAAGCAATTGCTGTCCACTTTGAGGGTGGTGCTTCCGAAATAGGATGGCACTTCCTTCATATGGGCATAAAGCGGAACGAGGGCGTTGAAGGCGTTCGAAGCGAAGGCAACCCATTCAATCGATTGCGACGCTTTCGGAAGATCGCCCCGAATCTCGTGAATCGAAAGGAACGCGGTTCTCGAGATGCCGATTGGCCGATAGATCCCTTTCTTTGGATCGTCGCCTTTCTGATACGGGTTGTAAGGCGTGCCTTGGAAATAAGAAGAGAGGGCATACTTCATTTCTTCGATGGTGATCTTATGCTCTGGAACAAGCGCCCACGGGATATCGTCGCTCTCGGGCGTGAAGTCGGCATCCGGGCCGTCCCACTTATAGGTGCGGGGATTGAAATACCGGGCCATAAACCAGGCGCGCGGGGTGTTATAGACATGATCGGAATCATCATGCGAGCCAAAGGCCAAGCGCGGATTGAAAGGGCCTTTGAGCGTCAAATCCAGATGAGCTTTACGGACGAAATCCTGCAAATCCGGGGCGCACAGGTTCTCTTTTTTGGCCCCATAGGCATCGGCGAAATCGAAGCGGTCGAGCCCAAATTGGTTCGGCATGATGACGTATTCATCGTCCTTGACTCTCCGGGCGATCCAATGGTGCCCGCCGATCGATTCGAGCCACCAAATCTCATCCTTATCCGAGAAGGCGATGCCGTTGGGCTCATAGGTCCCGTAGGTCTCAATCAGTTTACCCAAACGGAGAACGCCCTCCTTCGCGGAATGGATATAAGGAAGCACCAAAACCACAAGCTCTTCTTCGCCGATTCCGCCTTTGGTCTCCGCCTTCCCGTCTTTCGCCGGGACGTATTTCACATAGGGATCCGCGCCTAAGACGCGCGGGTTCGAGGTGATGGTCTCGGTGGCCGTCATACTGACGTTTTCTTCGTTGGTTCCAGCCGCCGCCCAAATGCCTTCTTTCTTATCGACGTTCGGCATCGCGGTGTAGCGAAGCGGATTATCGGGCAAATCAATCTCAACATGTGAAAGAGTCGAGACGTAATGACGGGGCTGATCCTTGGGATCGACTGAGACAAGCTTCTTCACGTGGAAGACGCCGGTGGGCGAATCATCATTTCGAGCGATCAGAGTCGAGCCGTTGTAGCTCGCTTTCTTTCCGACTAATAAGGTTGTGCAGGCCATAAGTTATTTTTTTCCTTTGCCGCTTCATTTTAATCCCCGTAGCGAAAGTGTCCACCGCTTTGCCTTAAAAAAGATTCGCGCGAGCGCGCGCTCCTTAATCCTTCGAAAGGAAAAATCCGCGGCCAAAGGGGCTCGGTGTGGTATGATGAAACGAAGTGTAAATCACTCAGTGGTGAGCCCAATGGAAACTAAGCAAGAAAAGCCGTGGATTATTCGTTCGATTCTTTTAGCCTTCGTCGTTCTCGTTTTCTTTTTGAACCTCGCGGTTCTTTTATTCCCCCTCGCGGGAAATTACCCCGATTATTCAATCTTTACCCTGGTGAGCTATCCTTACGCCGGGAACGACCGTTACTTCCCCTTGGCGCTGGAGATCCTCTTCTTCCTTTCGATCGCGACGATCGGCCTTTCGATCCTCGACCTCGTCAAGAAGACCCTTTGGGGCAACCTCGTCGGAATCCTTTACCTCACGCTCGAAGAAGCCGCGACGATCGCCTATCAGGCGACCAGCCACGAATTAAGCGTTTCCTCGCTTGTCCTCGCCATTCTTTCCTTGATTCTCCTCGCGGTCGATTTGGGTTTGCTTTTCTATGGCAAAGCCCACGAAAAGAGCTTGAAAGCCCCCGAAGAGGAGGCTCCGAAAAAGCCGAGCGCGAGCAAAGGGACCCTCATCGCCCTTTTCGCCTTTGACATCCTCGGCTATCTCTTCCTCTTCTTCGCCATCCTTTTCATCCCGCTTTACCATTACGTCGCCCCGGCTGGCGAGGTAAGCTGCGTCTTTTCCTCGGTGCTGGCGGGGAAATCAACCGCCCTCGAGCAAGGGGTTTATTTCGAAGCGCTCTCGGTATAAACGCCGACGATCGTTCCGCCATCGGAGGCGCCGCTCGTGGTGCTGGTATTCACCGAAGTGGTCGTCGTTGTGGACGAAGTCGTCGCTGTGGATGTGGTCGTCGCGCTACTGGTTGTATTCCCAGCAGACGTTGTCGTTGAGCCAGAGGCGACCGCCCCGCAAGACGAAAGAAATGCCGCGCTCACCGCCAATGGGATAAGCCAACGAGCCTTGAAGTTTCTCATGATAGAAACCCTCTTTTCACTTAAAGTAACTCTTGAGGGTTGCGTTTTATTGGGAAAGAAGCAACAGCATCGTCAAAAAAGAGATTCCGATCACGGAAAAAGAAACGGAAACCGCGCGCCTATTTATCGAGGGGGAGATAATGAAGAATCGTTTCGAAAAGCCGCTCCGGATCGATCGGCTTGGCCAAATGGGCGTTCATTCCGGCGGAGAGGCAGCGCTCGACATCCTCTTGGAAGGCATTGCCCGTCATCGCGATGATCGGAATCATTTTGGCATCGGGACGCTCAAGGGCGCGAATTTCCTTCGTCGCTTCGATTCCGCCCATGATCGGCATCTGGATATCCATCAGAATCACATCATAGGAATCGACCGGGCAGGCGCTGAACTTCTCCAGGCCTTCTTTGCCGTTTTTGACCCAATCCACGCTCATGGATTTCTCTTTGAGGAGGATCGTCGCGATCTCGGCGTTGATGTTATTGTCTTCGAAAAGCAAAACGCGCTTCCCCTTGAGGAGGGCCGCATCTTTTTCGCCGATCGTTTTCTTAAGCGGAGCCTCGAGGCTCGGAGTCAAAGGCAGATGGACGGTGAACGCCGTGCCTTGATCGACCGCGCTCTCGCAAAGGATCTCGCCGCCCATCAAGGTGACGATGCCTTTCACGATGGCCATGCCAAGCCCGGTTCCCGAGATGCCCTGGCTCTCAAAACGATGCTCTTGGGAGAAGGGTTCGTAGATCTTCTGGAGGAACTCCTCGCTCATGCCGATGCCATCATCCTTCACAACCAACTCATAGTTAAAGCCATTCGGCAAATCTTTCTTGTGGGCCGAAACGAGAATATGGCCGCCTTCCGGGGTGTATTTGATCGCATTCGAAAGGAGATTGAGCAGGATTTTCTGAAGTTTGAGCCGATCGGCGAAGACGAGATCCTTCGCGATGGAAGCATCGTCATTCGTGATTGTCAGATGCCGGATTTCGGCCGAGGGTTTCAAAGCGGTGACCACTTCATCGATCGCGTCCTTGAGGGCAAGACTCTGCGGCTCAAGCGTCATCTTGCCGCTTTCGATGCGGGACATATCCAAAATATCGTTCACGAGGTCTTGGAGCAATTCTTCCGAGGAACGGATCTTATCAAGTTCGTCATGGAGCCGGCTCGGGTCTTTTTCGTGGAGGGCGATGTCGGTGAAGCCAATCACGCCATTGAGCGGGGTCCTTATATCGTGCGACATGCTCGAAAGGAAGGCGCTCTTCGCTTCGCTTGCCTTCTCGGCTTCGAGCTTCGCCGCGTTAATGGCGGCCATCTGTTCCTGATCCTTCCGATAGGACTCGCTGATATCGCTCCGGACCGCCAAGATCGTCTGTTTCTTCTCATCGAGCCAGACGTAGTTCAGCTGCTTCGAGTAAAAGACATTGTTCTTTGAGTAAATGTAGGTGGAGACGAATTTGCCGGTTTCTTGGAGCCCTTGGGCGATCACCGGAAGGGCGACGGTGTCCCGGAAGCGTTTCTCCTCCTCGGGATTCGTGAAGTCTTTGGCCACGAAATTCACGCAATCCTCGTAGGCGAAGAGATGGCGGAGTTCCGCATACGGAAGATCGGGGGATTTCTCGATGAATTCGAAAGTCTTGTCCCGCAGGTGGAGAAGGCCGATGTAATCGAAATGCTCCCGGGATAGAAGCGACATGACCGACTCGTAGAGCTTGCGGGCCGTGATGTCGTAGGCGTAAGAGAAAGCCTCGACATCGCCCGAATCCGGAGCCAGGAAGAAATGGACGGAGAGGGAGACCCAAACCGTCTTCATTTCCGAGGAATAGCGCCAATATTCGACGGTGAGCCCCGTCTCGCCTTTTTGGTAAAGGGCCAAGAGGGTCGGCCGATCGAGGGCATGAAGAATCACGCCTTTTTCCCGCTCGTTGGGCGCCATCGACACCAAGGCTTTCACGCAATCGTCATAAGGCTGGCCTTCAGCGAAGGCGTTAAAGCCCTGATCATCGTTCTCGTATTCCAAAACCCGATTCTTGGTCAGGCTGTAATGGCCTTTGGCGATCAAGCTTTCGTCGCGGTTATGCCGGAGATAATCCATTTCCTGCTGATAACGCTCTTCGAGGTGGCGCTCGCTCGAGACATCTTGGCCGATCCCGAAAAGAACGCTCGGCCGGCCTTTGAAGGCATCATAGGGGAAGAACGTGATTTTCTCGCAGCGACTTAAGTTGCTGCCCGGAAGATGGTAGCCGATCTCGACAGCGACTTCCCCGCCTTCCTCGGCCTCGCTCAAGCCCGCCAAAAGGACGGCATAGTCTTGCGGATCGATATATTTCCGAATCGATTCCGGGATTTGGTCTTTTTCCATCGGAAGACCGAAGCGTTCGCAGCCTTCTTTGGTAACGTCGTCTTCCGACATCACGACTTTCTTTTCGGCGATATGGTATTCGAAAAGCAAAAGGCCGGTCGCTCGGACCGCGGCGTGATAATGCGACCAGCTCATCTGAAGGGCCAAATCGCTCTTTTTGTCTTCATCGACATCGACGAAAATCAAGGCCGCTTCGTGATGAGTGGCATCATAAGCACAAGAAATCTCTTCGTAGCGTTCCCCTTCTTCGGCGAGAAAACGATAGCTCCCTCGGAAGGCTTCTTTGTCCTCATGAAAAAGAGTGATATCCGTCAAAAACCGTTCGCGGTCTTCAGGAAGGATCTTCGTAACGAAATCTTTGAAAGGAACGGAATCGCCTTTGACTTCAGGCAAAACCCCTTCTTCAAGAAGGGCCGGGTTCGGATAAAGGAGAGCAGGGTTATCCCCTTCGAAAGTGAGTCGAGCGAAAGGAAATGGAAAAGAAGCGCCGGCAGCAAAGGCGTTTGCTGAAAAGTTTTTCCGTCCATCTTCCTTCGGGCCATTCACAAAGATCAGGCTCCTTTCAAAAAGGAACGCGCATATCGTCCTCTTTTATTATTCTCTACTTAGGCGAGGAAAGCAAAAGACTAACGGAGCGCGACTGAGCCTTTATGGTAAACAAGCTTAAGACTTTTCGTCTTAAGAAAGGACAAAAGTTCTTCGCTCATTTTTACTGGGATCGCCGGATTCTTTTTGGGATCGCCAATAGCGAAATAGACATAATGCTCCGTGACGTCGGCCCAGCGGAAATCGGAATAGGCATGCTCTTCGTCAATCGCGGGGCTTCCCGCTTTTTCCAAGGTGAAAAGGACTTTGTCTTCTGAGAAAACGGCCAAGAGATTCGCCCCGCTCGTGAAGGGATGGCGCTTCCTTTCTTCGACGATGATCGACTGGCGGGTTTTCGCCCAAAGAAGAGTGAAGCCCAAAACGAAAAAGAAAGAGATGCCGATCAGGATCACGCCAAAGATAAGGCCGAGACCCTTTAAGAAAAGAAGGCCCACACCCCCACCCAAGAGGACGAGCGCTACTCCAAGGGCAAGATAGCGGCCCCGCTCGTACTTAAAAAGGCCGATCTCGTCATTGACGGATTGGTTCAGAGGCGTCATCACTCGAATTTCCATAGGTTAACGGAATCGGACCATAACGGATTCCGCCTCATCGATGATCGCGTGAGCATCGCGGTTCTCAGCCGTGAAGAAGCGGGTCGAGAGATCAACCAGCCGCTGGAAGAGCGGTTCCATTTCTTTATAGCGGGCGATCGACATGCTGAAGGCCAAGACGTTTTGGCCGCCACTGAGGACGGCGGAAGCGTTTCCGGCCATCGGGGTCAAGCAAAGGAAATGCTCCTCCCGATCGGGGGTCAGGAGCACTTGGCCGAAAAGATCGGCGGATTTGTGCGGGAGATCGGAATTGCCAAGGAAGCTAAAGCCGGCCCGGAAAAACCGAGCCATCACGGCCTCATTGTCGATCTTCGCGCACAAAACGAAAACCGCTTGCTCGTGGAGTTTGTCATAAACAATCGTTTTCTTAACGGCATTTGAAGGGGTATCCATCGGATTCTCCTCTTTCGCTGAACGCCTTTAGTCTACCGCGTTTCTGCCCGAGAAAAAATAGCGACCACTCATTTCTTCCCATTTGTGCAAAAAAATAGAGGTTAAGGCAAAGCCTTATGGATCTCCTCGGGCGCGAGTTTTTGAAAGGTCATCGTATCGACAAACGGACGGACCGCCACGATTTGCTCACTCTTTTCGATCGTCCAGGTGTTGACGGGGTGCTTCTTTCGATAACAAACGACCCGGGGTTCGGCCACCAAGGTGTCTTCCATGTCAAGCGATTCATAGAGGTTCCGGAGCTTCAAAGTCCAAAGATGCTCTTTGCACACGAGCAATCCCCGAACGTAGCCATGGATCCGGAGCAGAGCCCTTGGGTCAAAGGAGATCACCCAAAGATTCTTTTTGTCCTTGATCTCTTTTTTGAAAACCGCCATGGCTGCTTTGGCAAGGGGTTTATAGTTCGCCTCGTGGATTTTGAGTTCGCAAATCATCGGTACCTGCTCATGGTTTAAAGCCAAAAGCTCTTGGAAAGTCGGCACTTCTTCCCCATCGAGGAGGCGATAGTTGGCTTTAATCTCCGCCAAGGTCAGCTCTTCGATGATGCCTTCCTTCCCCGTCGTCCGCTTGAGATTGTCGTCATGGCAAACGAGAAGCTGGCCATCTTTCGTGAGATGGATGTCGTATTCGAAGGCGAGGTGATGGTCGATCGCGTTTTGGAATGCCTTCAAACCATTTTCGGTGAGTTCCGAATTCCAAAGGCCACGATGGGCGATGCCCGAGAAGAATAACGGATTGAGTTTTGCGAGGATTTTGTTTTTAGCCATGCTCTTATTGTAGCCTAAATACGAAAAAAGGGGGCCTGTAGCCAAACGTGGACCATCACGCTTAGCTTCTGCCTCCAAGCGCTCCTAGACGTTGAATGGGTCATACGACCCGCTTCTAAGAGCGAGAGATATTAAAGCACTTTTTAAGGAAAGGTGTTAGAGGCTCGCTCACATCGTGATGAGGGCGATCAGTTTCATCTTCTCCTCCGGGCTCATGAGGCCTTTGTTCCTCTGCACCATTTCGTAGACCAGCTGGTAATTTTCCGCCTGATCAACGTTTTCGACGCCCAAAAGATAATCGGTGGTGACATTGAGGGCTTTCGCAAGGCTCACCAAGATCTCAAGATGAGGCGTCCGATAGCCGGAGAGATACTTCGAGATCGCCGCCTCGGTCAAATGGCTTCTTCCCGCCAGCTCTTTTTGGCTGTAGCCCCGCTCTTTCATCGTCTTCTTCAACCGGTCCGAGAGCATTTCTTCCATCGGCGTTTCCTCGTTTCTTTCCTAAAATTATAAGTCACTCTTGCCCTTAAGGGAATAAAAAAGGCGCCTCTTCGAAGAGGCGCCCAAAAACCCGATTTGTTACTTTACCGCGGCGAAGAGGTCATTGAAGGCTTCGCTCATCGTCGGATGGGTATAGATTTGATCGCGGAGATCCTCGTAAGGGATATGGTGATCCATTGCGAGCTTGATCAAATTGATCATTTCATAGGATTCGGCGCAATAAAGATGGGCGCCGAGAATCTCATGGCTCGCTTTGTCCACGATCACTTTAAGCAAGCCATTCGTTTGGCCCAAGATGCCCGCTTTCGGGATCGCCATGGCCGGAAGTTTACCGATCATGACCTCGCCTTTGGCTCGAGCGTCTTTCTCGGATAAGCCGATCCGAGAGAAAGCCGGATCAATGAAGACGCTATAAGGAACCGCACCCCGATTGAGATTCGTCCGTTTGCCCCCTAAGAGGCTCGAGAGGACAATCCGCGAATCATCGAGCGAGATATAGGTGAACTGGAGTCCGCCCACCACATCGCCGACCGCATAGATATTCGGAACGGCGGTCTGGTTATGCTCATTGACGGCAATGGCGCCCCGCTCCGTCAACGTGACGCCCGCTTTTTCGAGGGCTAAGCCTTCGACGTTAGGCCGGCGGCCAGTGGCGATGAGGACTTCATCGCTCGTAAAGGCCACTTCTTTTCCGTCGATCACGGCGTGGGTCGTGACGATCCCGTCTTTTTCTTCGAAGGACTTCGTGGTCACCGACTTATAGAGCTTGAGGCCCCGTTTCGCGAAATCAGCCTCGATCGCTTGGGCGAGTTCCTCGTCTTCCCGAGCCAAGAAGGTCGGTTCGACTTGGAGCATCGTGACTTCGCTTCCGAAATTGAGGAACATCGAGGCGAATTCGAGCCCGATGTAGCCTCCGCCGACGATGAGAAGATGATGCGGGAGCGTTTTTCGTTCGAGGAGGGTCTCGCTCACATCGATATTCTTCGAAGGAATGCCTGGAAGAGGCGGAACGAACGGCCGAGCGCCGGTATTGATGATGATGGTCTCGCCTTCGTAGGTGACGCCATTCGCGAGGACGTGATGAGCATCGACAAAGGAGGCCTTGCCATCGATGACCTTGATGAGCGGGTTATCGGCAAGCTTGTGGTAGTTCTTATCCCGCAATTTCCCCGTCAAAACCCCCTTCTTTTCAATAGCCGCTTGATAGCGGGCGTTCCGCTCGTCGTAATTTCCGCCGAGCTTTGCGCTGAGGGCTGCTTGTTCCACGAGCGCCTTGGTGGGGATGCAGGCGACATTGATGCACGTGCCTCCATACATTTGAGGCGACTCTTCAAAAAGGATGACCGTATGGCCTTTCGCGCCTAAGGTTGCAGCCAGGGTTTTGCCGCCCTTGCCGAAGCCGATGATGAGATATTCTGCTTGATTCATGAGAACGATCTCCTTCCGCTATTAACTTTACGGAAAACGCCTCTAGGGGCAAGGAAGATGCTTCAAATCAAGGCGTCAACGAATCGAGATATCATCGATTTTCTTAAGCTCTTCCGCGGTGAATGAGGTATTTTGTAAGGCTTTGATATTGTCAATGATTTGAGCCGGACGACTCGCGCCGATCAAAACCGAAGTCACTTCCGGATGCGAGAGATCCCAGGCCAAAGCCATCTCCGCCAGCGTCTGGCCTCTTGAAAGAGCAAGCGCGTTCAGTTCAGCGATCTGCTTAAGCCGTTCGGGCGTGAGGGCGCTTTCCTTGAGGAAGCGGCCATCCGTCTTGATCCTGGAATCCTCGGGGATCCCATGGAGGTACTTATCCGTCAATAAGCCTTGAGCCAGAGGCGAGAAGCAAATGAGCCCCTTATGAAGCTCGCCCGTCGTCTTCAAAAGACCGTTCTGCTCGACTTTGCGGTCGAAGATCGAATAACGGTTCTGGTTGATGATGAAGGGCACGTGCCTCTCTTTGAGGATCGCGGTCGCCTTCCTAAGCGTCTCCCCATCGTAATTGGATAAGCCGACATAAAGAGCCTTGCCGCTCGTGACGGCGGTCTCTAAGGCCCCCATCGTCTCCTCAAGCGGAGTATTGGGGTCCATCCGGTGATGGTAGAAGATATCAACGTAAGGAAGACCTAAACGCTCCAAGGATTGATCGAGCGAAGAGAGAAGGTACTTCCGGCTTCCCCAATCGCCATAGGGCCCCTTCCACATCGTGTAACCCGCTTTGGTCGAGATGATCATCTCATCCCGATAGGCGAGGAGCTCTTCGTGAAGGATTTTCCCGAAGTTCCGTTCAGCCGCCCCTTCGGCGGGTCCGTAGTTATTGGCGAGATCGAAATGGGTAATTCCGTTATCGAACGCGCATTCCACCATCGCCTTCATGTTGCCGTAATCGCTCGTATCGCCAAAGTTATGCCATAAGCCCAATGAGAGGCGCGGCAATTTGAGCCCCGAATCCCCCGAGGCAGCATAAATCATCTTGTCATAACGACCATCATTGGCTTGGTACATAAGTTAATCCTTTATCTTGGCTAAGATCTTCAGGAGCTTAAGATTCTTATCATTATAAGGCGGATACTTCATCTTGATCTCGGCTTTTCCTTTCACGAGCACGCTCTTTTGATGGGAGAAGGTCTTAAAGGAAGCCAAACCATGGTAGGCGCCCATCCCGCTCCGTCCGACCCCGCCGAAAGGCAGGTTATCGTTCGTGAGGTGCATGATCGTCTCGTTCCAGCAGCCCCCGCCGAAGGGCGAGATGGCCAAGACGTGTTTGGCTTTCTTCTTGTTCTTTGAAAAATAATAGAACGCCAAGGGCTTGTCTTTGCTATTGATGAGCTTAAGGAGATCATCGAGATTCTCAAAGGTCAGGATCGGCATAATCGGGCCGAAGATTTCATCCGACATGACTTTATCGTCCCAACTCACGCCATCCATGACGGTCGGCTCAAGGGCCCTTCCCTCGATCTTACCGCCGGCGACGATCTTCTTCCGATCGAGGAAGGCCGTGACTTTGGCGACGTGTTTGTCGCTGATGAGGTGCGGGAAGTTCTCGCTCAGTTTCCCATCCTTATCGTAGAAGAACTCGCGGATGTATTTCTTGACCGCAGCCAGATAAACGTCATGAACGTTCTTGTGCACGTAGAAATAGTCCGGGGCGACGCAGGTCTGTCCGGCATTGAGGAACTTGCCCCAAACCGTCCGGCGGGCCGCCAGATCGATATCGGCATCTTCATCGATGATGCAAGGCGATTTGCCCCCGAGCTCGAGCGAGCATGGGGTGAGATTCGGGGCGGCTTTTGCCAGGATTTCGCGTCCGGTGACCGCGCCGCCGGTGAAGAAGATGTAATCGTATTTCTGATCGAGGAGATCCGCATTTTCTTGATGGGATCCCAAAATGACTTTGATGAGTCCCGGATTCCCGAACTCCTCGAACATATCGAACATGACTTTCGAGACGTTAGCGGCCGCAGAAGCGGGCTTTATGAGCGCCGTATTGCCGGCGGCAATGCAGCCCATGAGCGGTTCCATCGCCAACTGGAACGGATAGTTCCAGGGCGCGATGATGAGGCAAACGCCATACGGCTCTTGGAGCAGATAGCCATGAGACGGGAAATTCACGATCGAGGTCGAAACCCGTTTGGGCTTCATCTCTTTCTTAAGATGCTTCATGTGATATTGGCATTCCTCAAGCACGAGATAGTACTCGGTCGAGAGAACATCGAATTCCCCTTTGTTGAAATCGGCTTTGAAAGCGTCGTCAAACCGCTTCCGATACTTGAGGAGGAGCCGGTAGATCTTTTCGAGCGCGTCCCGCCTTGAGGCGTAGCTCCAAGTTTTGCCGGATACGAAATAGTCTCTTTGGGCTTTCACCAATTCAGCAATCATATGTTTTACCTCGCCTTTATGATAAACCAAGGCCGAGGAAAAAGAAGCGAAAAGCGCTCAAAAAGAGGACTCTTTAGATTTACGATTTTGCCTGCATCGCTCGAATCGCCGATTTAATTGCCACCACTCCATCGTCCACGGAATCGATCGGAAGGGTTGCCTTCTCAAGCGGGCAAAGATCATCCCGCTGATGATTAAGGATATAAGGGATCTTCTCTTGATAGCTCACGGGGATCTTTTCTTTTTCCAAGAGGGCTAAGGCATTCTCTGAGATCAGATCGGTTTGGACGCTTCCGATCCCAAGCTTGAGATAAAGAAGGGCGGCCGCCTTCCCGGTTACCCGGTCCTTCAAGGCCATCCCCTTGACGTTAATGTCTTTATCGAGGAGCTCCAATAACGGCCGCACCCCATGGAGGGCGCTCGTGTAGTCGAAGGAAGGCCCTTTCACCTCGAGGGTGATGCCTTCTTTGAGCAAAGATGAATCCATAGGACTATTTAACCACCTCTTCGAACACTGAAGGTAAGAAAAGCCTCAGGGATCGCTCCCTGAGGCTTATCGTTCAGCTAAGAATCAAAGACCGAACTTCTTGATCGCGGCCCAACGATCTTCGGCATACTTCTGGCACTTCGTGAGAAGTTCCTCGGCGTGCTCCGGATTGACGATGGGGAGTTGAGAGAAGCGAGTCTCGTGCATCACGAAGTCGCGGATCTTCGTGAAGTCCGGCTCCGGGCAATCGAGCTGTAAGCCCGGCTTGCCTTGCGCCACAAGACGCGGATCGTAACGGAACGTGGTGAAGTAACCGCAGGCGACCGCATCCTTCTCCTCTTTGATGGAGTTGGTGAGTCCGCCTTTGATGCCTTGGTTCGCGCACGGGCAATAGCAGATGACGAGCGACGGTCCGTTATAGCTCTCGGCTTCCTTGAGGGCCTGAATGGCCTTCATCGGGTTGGCGCCAAGGGCAATCTGAGCGACATAGACGTGGCCATAGCTCATCGCCATGAGAGCCAAATTCTTCTTGGCTTCCTTCTTGCCAGACGCGGTGAACTTGTTGATGGAACCGGTCTGAGACGACTTCGAAGCCTGGCCGCCGGTGTTGGAATACATTTCGGTATCGAGCACCAAGACGTTGACATCCGCTTCGTTGGCCAGGACGTGATCCAAGCCACCGAAGCCGATATCGAAGCTCCAGCCATCGCCGCCGATGATCCAAACGCTCTTGTCGAGGAGATCACGGTAGTATTCCTTGAGTTCCTTGACAGCCGCATTCTTCGAGGCTTCGACCGCTTTGACAAGATCAGGGATGATCTTGCGCGCTTCTTCGCGGTTCTTGATGACCGCGAAGTACTTATCGATGAGAGCCTTGAGCTCCACTTCGACATCGTCCGCCGCTTTCGCCGCGTTGAGGATGCGAACGATCTGCATCATCTTGTAATCGGAGGCAATCCGCATGCCAAAGCCGTATTCCGCGTTATCCTCGAAGAGGGAGTTGGCCCAAGCCGGTCCTTCTTTGTTGGCGTTCGTGGTGAACGGGGTAAGCGGAGTGGATCCGCAATAGATCGAGGAGCAGCCAGTCGCGTTGGCGACGAGCATATCCTGACCGAAGAGTTGGGTGACCAGGCGGTAATACGGAGCTTCTCCGCAGCCGGCGCAAGCGCCCGAGACTTCCATGTACGGCATCATGAAGCCAACGCCTTTGACGGTATTGAGCGGGTAGATGCCACTCTTATAGGTGGTCTTCTTGTAGAGGTAGTCCGCGCCATCTTGCTGGGCGAACTGGCTCTTGGCCTCGACCATCTTGAGGGCGAGGTTCTTAGTCTTCGGATCTTTGGCGAGCTGGGCTTTGTTGCCTAAGCACTCGGAAGCGCAGAGGCCGCAGCCAACGCAGTTCATGCTCGAGACCTGAATCCGGAACTTGAGGCCTTTGGTGAGAGGAAGCGCCGGCATCGGATCTTTCAGAGCAGTCTTGACGATTTCCGGAGCAGCCTTGAGTTCATCCTCATTGATGAGGAACGGACGGATGGTTGCGTGCGGGCAGACGAACGCGCACTGATTGCACTCAATGCAGAAGTTCGGATCCCAGACCGGCACCATATCGGCGATCGCGCGGTGCTGGCGGAAAGTGATGTTCGGCTCCATCGTGCCATCTTCGAGTTCGTACTTAAGGAACTCGCTGGTCGGGAGCTCATCACCATCGAGCTTGTCGATGGTATCGACATATTCGTCAAAGTAAGTGTCTTCGCTATCGGCTTTGGAAGCAACCTTCTTGACCGAGAGCTTGACCCATTCCGGATCGACCTTGACTTCGCGGAGTCCAGCCGGGCCGGCATCAATGGCCTTGTAGTTGAGATCAACCACCGCTTGGCCTTTCTTGGCGTAGCTCTTCTCAACGAAGTGCTTCATCCAAGTCTCGGCATCCTTATACGGCATGATCTGCTGCGAGAGATAGAAGAAGGCGGCCTGTAAGGTCGTGTTGGTATGACGGCCCATGCCAATCTGAGCGGCGAGCTTGTTCGCGTCGATGACGTAGAACTTCGCGTGCTTCTCGGCAAGGAGGTGCTTCATGCGGTTCGGCATGACCTTATAAAGGGTCGCATCATCCATATCGGTGTTGAGAAGGAACGTCCCGCCTTCCTTGAGGTTGGCGATGATGTCGAATCTCATGATGTACGTATCAAGCGAGCAGGAGATGAAATCCGCGTTCTTGACGTAATACTCCGAATGGATCGGCTCTTTGCCGAAGCGGAGGTGCGAACGGGTAACGCCGCCGGCTTTGCGGCTATCGTATTGGAAGTAAGCCTGAGCGTACTGGTGGGTCGCATCGCCGATGATCTTGATTGACGACTTGTTGGCCGAGACCGTGCCATCGCTGCCTAATCCATAGAAGAGGCACGAGGTGTAATTGTGCGGAACGGCAAACGCGGTATCAAGCGGGACGGAGAGATGGGTCACATCATCTTCGATGCCCACGGTGAAGCCGGTCCAATGCTTCTTGGCGTCCAAGAAGTCATAGACGCTCTTCACGCAATACGGCTGAGTATCTTTGCTCGAGAGACCATAACGGCCACCGAGGATGCAATCGAACTTGCGGCCTTCCTTGACCATCGCAGCGACGACGTCGAGGTAAAGCGGCTCGCCCTCGGAGCCCGGCTCCTTGGTGCGATCGAGAACAGCGATCTTCTTGACCGAAGCCGGAATGGCTTTGGAGAGAAGCTTGCTCGAGAACGGACGATAAAGGTGAACTTTGACCAAGCCAACCTTCTCGCCTTTGGCAGAGAGTTCTTTGACGACTTCTTCAGCCGTTTCGCAGACACTGCCCATGGCGATGATGACCTTGTCGGCCTTCGGATCGCCTTCATAGACAAACGGAGCATACGGGCGGCCAGTGAGACGGGTCGCTTCTTTGAAGTACTTCTCGGCGACTTCGATCACGTGATCGACTTGGGCGTTTTGCGCCTCGCGAGCCTGGAAGTAAATATCATCGTTTTCGGCACCGCCGCGGGTGACCGCGTGGGTGTGCGGGTTGAGGGCTCTCTTGCGGAACTCTTCGACCTTATCCATCGGAAGGAGTTTCTTCCACTCTTCCTTATCCACGAATTCGACGTTCTGGACTTCGTGCGAAGTGCGGAAACCATCGAAATAGTGCATGACCGGAAGCGAAGAATCAATTGCCACAAGGTGGGCAACCGGGGCCAAATCCGCAATTTCCTGAACGGAGTTCGAGCAGATCATGGTGATGCCCGTCTGACGGCAGGCATAGATATCGGCCTGATCGCCGAAGATCGAGAGGGCGCGGGTAGCTAAGCTACGAGCGGCAACGTGGAGGACGGCGGGAAGAAGCTCGCCGCACCACTTGTAGATGTTCGGAATCATGAGGAGCAAGCCCTGCGAGGCCGTGTAGGTGGTCGCTAAAGCGCCGCCCTGCAAAGCGCCGTGGACAGCGCCAGAGGCGCCGGCTTCGGACTGCATCTCAACGACTTTGACTGGCGAGCCAAAGAAGTTCAGTTGGCCTTTGGAGGCTAAGACATCGACCGTTTCGGCCATCGGGGACGACGGCGTGATCGGATAAATGGCTGCGACTTCAGTGAAGTAGTAGCTTTCCATGGCGGCCGCGGTGTTGCCATCGACCGACTGCATGGTCTTTTTGATTTCTTCAGACATTTTTATTTGTCTCTCCTTGTACGCTCATTAGTATAGGTTTATTGGTTAGAAGTTACAACGCGAGAAACAAAGAAAGCCCCCTTAAGGGGGCTCCTTTAGGCACGGGGCACGACAGTCAAATCAGATTGTCGAAACAAAGAATTCGATTCCCACAACCACGACGCGAAGGCTGGCTTCGATCGTGATGGTCTTATTTGCGGTAAAGGAAGCGGAGAGGGTTCGGGCCGTGGTAACATCCGCGGCTTGGAGGTCAGCGGAAGTCCCGTTAATCGTCACGGTGGCGAGATCTTTGGCGCTCCAGGCATAAAGAGACACTTTGACCTTCACCAAATCAACCGATGAAGTAAGGACAAGTTTTCCGGTGGCTTTCGATGAGCCGAATTTCAAACCCGTCTTGAGCGGGCCCTGAGACGGATCGTTTTGATAAAGTTTCGTCGTCGTGGCCGCCGTAATCGTATTGGTGCCTGAGGTGAGGTAAGTTGCTCCGGTGAAAAGAGCGAGCACCCCCGCATCATCTAATGCGCCTGAAACAGTGGCGCTGGTGGTCACCGCCGGGATCTTCGACAAATCAAAGGCAGCCTGGGACTTCAAGGTGTTGGCGGTAACAGAAATGGCCACCGTCGCCGACTTTGTGGAATCGGCAGTTGAAGTCGCGGTGATATTCGCGCTGCCAACGGCAACGCCTTGTACTTCACCGGTCGAAGAGACAGCTGCGATAGCCGAGTCCGAAGTGGACCACGTCACCGCGTCATCGGCGCTCGTCGGGGCGATGATGGCGCTTAGCTCAATCATCTCCCCCACCATCACGGTGGCCGGTCCCGAGATCGTCACATCCGTTACGGCATCATATTTCGGGGTGGCGCTCTTCACATAAATTGAGGCATAACTATTGGTGGAGTTATAACCGCCAAAATAGAAAACCAATTCATATTTAACGCCGGTCCGGATCGCGATATCCGTCGATAAACGGCTGGGCTGGATGCTCAATGTGCTTCCGTCAACGTTGAAATAGGTATGATTGCTGCTATCGACCTTCGCAGTGGCTGTAAAGGTAAGCGGAACGACATCGGCAGTTGCCACTGGAGCAGTCGTTTCGCTACTGGATCCGCCAAGGGTCTTCCAGTTTTCGACCATCGCGCTGGTCACGGCGGTTGGAGTCTTCAAACTCGGAGCGGTCCCTTCCACTTTGGCAACGCTGCTAATCGCGGTGCCTTGCCAAATGGAATAGTAGGTTCCGACCGTAACAGTCGCTGAAATATAATCGCCAAGAACATAAGGCGAAACCAAAGCTTTGTTAATAAAGAGAGCTCCGGTGCCATCATCGAGAACAAAACCCCCAGAAACCGTGGCAGCGACCACGCCTTTAAGAGGATAGGTTCCTTTTGCGGTGATGCCCGCGATTGTTGTCACGCCTGAAGAAGACGAGGAAACAACCGGAGCCGGCGTGCTCGAAGAGGAAGAAGCCGGTGTGCTCGACGATGCTGGAGCGACGCTCGACGCTGCCGTCGAGGAAGCCTCGGCCGAAGAATCCACGGTTTTCGAAGTGGGAGTCGTGCTGTTGCAGGATGCCAAAACCAGCAGGGCACTCGTGGCAAAAATCAAAAGAGACGTCTTTTTCATAAACGATATCAACCTCCGTTAGAAATATTTTATAAGAAAAAGGCTTTTCCTTCAACCCGCAATATTGAATGAAAAGCCGCTATCTCTTCGAGGATTTCCGTTCCGCTTTCTTGCGGAGCGAGACTTCGCGATCGACCAGTTTCTTTAGGATATGCAAATCCTGATCTGACAACTTATTGGATGGATCGACCAATCCCCCAGCCGACGTCATCTTGGCATAGACAAAAGAGGAGATATTTGGGTATTGGGATAATTCTTTTTGCGTCGCCACCACTCGCTTGATTTTGGGTTCCGTGGCTTTGACCGCTTCTTCGTCAGCGACATACGCTTCGAGTTGTGGGACGATGTCCTTCAAGTTAAGGCTCGGATCCATCCGAACAAGAGGCGCGAAATATTCAAGATCATCGGCCAAGACGTCACTGTAGAGCCCCACCATCCTCGAAAGCATATCTAAAGTGACGACCTTTTTCGGTGACTTCCGTAAAGGTGCCAAAATCCTCTTGATCCGGGTAACGGCTGGCTTGTTCATATCGTTCTCTTTATTTATAGTCCCAAAGCCAAGAAAAAGCCAAGGTTTTTAGAATGGGGTAAAGCAAAAGGCAGGCCTTGCGACCTGCCTTTTTGTTTCGATGGTGATCCCTGAGGGACTCGAACCCGCGACCCGCTGATTAAGAGTCAGCTGCTCTACCAACTGAGCTAAGGGACCATTTATCGGCGGTAAATACTCTATTACTAAATCCCTAAAGGTGCAAGGCTTTTTCTTTTTCTTTTCTAGCAGCACACGAAAG
>LAHS01000967.1_pt1 | contig 81823 bp, 73 predicted proteins | sample 329651 | NCBI WGS metagenome assembly LAHS01 (sample SAMN03275699, study PRJNA271635) | activated sludge metagenome | isolation source: sample C-1 Sludge from hydrolytic chamber (first chamber) of Anaerobic...
ATTGTTTATCTATACCTTTATTAAAGTCTTTTTATTTTGAGCATCTTAATATATAGGACTTATGTGGTATTTAATCTTTTCAATGTGAAATTATTTAGCCCTTGTTCTTTAAGCACAACAAATAATATGACTGGACATTCTATAATTAAATAGGAAGGGGGTTAAGAAAAATACATATGGACTTTAAATTGATGTATCCGGGATTTAAAAAGAAGGCTATGACTTTCTCTTATGATGATGGAATCATAGAGGATAAGATTTTGATCCCGCTTTTGAAAAAGTATTCTTTCAAAGGCACTTTTAACCTTAACTCCGGTCAGTCCGGTGAAAAGAAAATAAGGGAGAGCAGAATAGACGGGCATGAAGTTGACTGCTCGCATCTTGTTTTGTCTGATAACGTATCTTTATATGACGGGATGGAAGTCGCTACTCATACTTATTCTCATCCTTTTATGGAGACTCTTTCTTATGAGGAGCAAGTCCAGCAGATTAAAAAGGATAAGGATAATCTCGAGTCCTTATTTAAAAAGAAGGTCTTAGGTTCGGCTTATCCTTACGGGACTTATAACACTGATACTTTAAAGGCTTTAAATGAGGAGGGAATCATGTACGCGAGGACTGTTAAGTCCACTTATGATTTCTATAGGCCTTATAACTGGTTGCTTTGGCATCCTACTATCCATCATAATGACCCTCGCTTAAATGAAATCATGGATAAGTTCTTATCTACTGATATAGAACTAGCTATTTTGTACATATGGGGTCATTCTTATGAGTTCGCTATCCAGGATAATTTCCCTATAGTCGATCAGATAGGTAAGAAGCTATCTATGAAGGATGATATTTATTACGCTACTAATATAGAGATATGTTCTTATATCAAAGCCGCTGAACTCGTCTATTATAAGAAAAGAGAAGAGGGCTTTTTAGTAAATCCTTCTTCACAAGATGTGTACCTAGTTACTTCTAAAGGTGACAAGATAGTCCTTCATGGAAAGGAAAGGCTGAAGTATGAATAACGTAAAGCAAGAAAAGACTGTCGTTACTATGGGAGAAATCATGCTTAGGCTTACTCCTCCTGAATACGGGAAGATCGAACAGGCTACTTCCTATCTAGCTAATTACGGAGGCGGGGAAGCTAATGTCGCTGTTTCCTTATCTCATTTAGGGCATCAGTGCTGTTTTATCTCTAAGTTACCTCCTAATGAATTAGGGGATGGCGCTATCTCTCATCTTAAGTCTCATGGAATCAATACTGATTATATAGTTAGAGGCTCTTCTACTATGGGCTTTTACTTTTTGGAGACCGGCTTTGGAGGAAGACCTGGAAAGGTCATATATAACAGAAAGCATTCTGCCGCTACTAGAATGGTTCCTTCTGATTATGATTTTGATAAGATTTTCTCTTCTGCTTGCTGGTTCCATCTTTCAGGTATTACCTTAGCCTTATCTGATAACACCAGAAGAACATGCTTAGCGGCTTTAAAGGCTGCTAAAGAGCATCATGTCATCGTCTCTTTTGATTTTAACTACCGCTCGAAGCTATGGACTATAGAGGAAGCTAGAAAATACTATCCTCTAGTCATGCCTTATGTCGATGTTCTTTTCGCCTCACCTTTTGATTTCAGGAAGATACTTCAGTTCAATCCTGATATGGATGACGCTGATCTGATGAAGGAAGCCTTGAAGAAATACAATCTCAAGTACATCTGCGGGAAGACGAGAACTATTCTCTCCGCTACAGAAAACGAAATGAAGGCTTATGTGTTCCCTTATGATAAGGAACCTATATACACAAACGAATACCGTTTCCAGATCTTCGATAGAATCGGAGCAGGTGATGCCTTTGCTTCTGGTGTCATCCACGGGCTTATCAAGGATTTCAACAATCCTAAGAAGGCGGCGGATTATGGGATCGCTAACTGCATACTTAAGCAGACTATCTTCGGGGATGTTTCTACTTTCTCGGAGAGCGATATAGAAGAATACTTAGCTAATCAAGGTTCTGAAGAGGTAAAAAGATAATATGAAGATTATAGGTTTAGGCGACTCTTTGATGCAGTTCAACTCATTTAGTACTTATCCTCAGATGGGTTGGCTTCAAGAGTTCCCTCGTTTTCTTAAAGATCCTAAGAGGGTCTCTATATATGATTTCGCTAAGAACGGGACTTCAACTAAGTCATTTATAGACTTAGGTTATTATAAGGAAGCTCTCGACTCAGTTGAGAAAGGCGATATAGTCTTTATCTCATTTGGGCATAATGATGAAAAAGGATACGATAAGGCTAGATACACTAAGCCCTATGAAGAGTATCAGTCTAACCTCAGACGCTTTTATAACGAAATAAGTTCTAAAGGCGGAATAGTAGTATTCCTTTCTTCTGTAGCTAGGGTTCAGTTCAATTCTGATAAGAAGACCTTGAAGAAGTCGCACGGGGAATACCCTAAGGCTATGGAAGACTTAGCAAACAAACTCCACGCTTACTTTATCGATCTAGAGAGTCTTACTAGAAGCGATTATGAAAAGAAGGGGTTTGAAGAAGATAAGAGATACATAATGTATTTTGGAAGAGGTGAGTATGCTAACTATCCAGAAGGGAAAGAAGATACGACTCATCTTCGTGAAGAAGGGGCGTTCAATATTTGCTCGATTCTTTATCCGGAACTGAAAAAAATACCAGAAATAAGCCCTATCTTGTTATGATTTAGGCGTAAGGCACAAGCAGTTCGTGCCTATATAAGGTTAAAATTGAAATGAAGCTTTATTAAGTTTATTTTATATATATGGTAATTATTGAAGGAAGGGGAAACTAAGATGGCTCTTGAACTTAAGCACATCACCAAGATTTACGATAATGGCTTTCAGGCCGTAACAGATTTTAATTTATCCATCAAGGATAAGGAGTTCATCGTTTTGGTCGGTCCGTCAGGATGCGGAAAGTCGACCACTTTGAGAATGATCGCAGGTCTTGAACAAATAACCGATGGGGACTTCCTCATCAATGGCAAGAAGGTCAACGACCTTCCTCCTAAGGCTCGTGGCATCGCCATGGTCTTCCAGTCCTACGCTTTATATCCTCATCTTACTGTTTATGAGAATATGGCTTTCGGCTTGGAACTTGCAGGATTCGATCAGGATGTCATCAAAGAGAGAGTCGATGATGCCGCTAAGATTTTAGGACTCACCGATTACCTAGAGAGAAAGCCTAAGAACCTCTCCGGCGGTCAGCGTCAGAGAGTCGCTTTGGGAAGAGCTATTATCAGACACGCTGATATCTTCCTTATGGATGAGCCTCTTTCTAACCTCGACGCCAAGCAGAGAGTCTCAATGAGATCAGAGTTAATCAAGATTCATAGAAACGTCGGCGCTACTACCATATATGTCACCCACGATCAGATCGAGGCTATGACTATGGCTGATAGAATCGTCGTTATGAACTTAGGAAAGATCCAGCAGGTCGGTACTCCTAAGGAACTTTACTTCCACCCTGCTAACTTGTTCGTCGCTGGCTTCATCGGCGATCCACCTATGAACTTTGTCAATGGATATCTCGAAGGAGATAAGTTTGTCTATGACGATAAGTCATATAAGATAGATCTCTCTAAAGAGAAACCCGAATTGCTCGGAAAGCTCAGAAACAAGAGCTTGGTCTTAGCCTATCGTCCTGAGCACGTCTGGTGGAATAAACCTGAGGATTGTCTGAGCTACAAGTTCACCTCTAAAGTTGAAATCACTGAGATGCTCGGCGATATTCAGAACGTCTACGCCGATAATGGACCTTTCAAGGCTGTCTTGAAGGCTCAGCCTACAGACTCCTTCAAGCTCGACGCCAACGTCGATTATTTCGTCAAGTCTGAAGATTTGCATTTCTTCGACGCTTCTACTGAAAATATCATCGAATAATAGCTTGGGATAGCTTACTTGTAATGATGGAAAAGGATGCTGTCTCTTCTAAAGAACTTAAGAGACGTGATTTTATATTAAACGGCAATCTGTGGAAGGTTATTGCTTCCATAGCGTTGCCTTTATTTTTGTACTCTTGTTTAAATTACGTCAATGATGTAGTCGATAATTTCATGTGCGCCGGTATTTCTACTGACGCTGTTTCGGCTTCCGCTTACTTTGCTCAGATCAAGAATATGATCTCGGCTATTGGAGGCGGGCTATCAGCCGGAGGCTCTATTCTTATCGCTAGAGAAATAGGTAAGAACAACTATAAGAGAGCAAGGCAATTATCCTCTACAGTCTTTACGTATACGATTATCATCGCCTTATTGACGTGCGCTATTGTCATTCCTCTAGCTAAGCCGATACTTAGAGCTCTTGGTTCTCCTGAGAACTACATAGATATCGGTCTTAATTACTTCATCATAAATGTAATTACGGCCTGTCTTACTATGTTCAACTCCGTGTTTATGGGAGTAGAGAAGGCTAAAGGCTCCACTGTCATGATCACTTGCTTGAATGTAGGTGTCATCATCATCAAGGTATCTTTAACTGCGACATTTGTATACGGAATGCATGTAAATGATATGACTTGGGTAGCTGCCGCTACTTTAATTGCAAATTCAGCCCTTACTATCTTTATCATCTGCAGATTGACGATGAAGTCTTATGTCTTCCATTATTCTTTCTCTCAAGTCGATAGATCTCTTAAGACCGGGAAGAAGATCACCTTTATCTCTTTCCCTATCTTCTTAGGCAAGTTCATCTTTTCTTTAGGTAAGGTCATCATCAATACCTTCGGTAAGGACTATAAGACAGAATATAAAGGAGTTGATCCTACGACTGGGGCTCCTATGTACGGGACTCAGTATTCACCAGGTCAGATTATACCTAACGGATTAACTACAAAGACTATAGTGGTCGGTGCCTTAGGTGTTTCTAACAATATGGGAGGAATGGTCACTAACGGCCTTTCTTCTATCGAGGATACTGAATCATCTGTCATTTCCCAGAATATCGGAGCCGGGAATATTAATAGAGCCATCAAGGCCTTCTACTGCGGACTATGCATCACTTTAGGCATGGCTATCATCGGAGTAGGGATACTTTCTATCCCTCAGGTCAACTGGGCTATCGTCTGTCTTTTTGCTAGAAATGCTACTACTGGTGTTGTTGATACCTACTATGCCAACATGATCTCCGATATCTTCTTTTATGAGAAAATGGGTATAATAACCTTAGCAATCAACTCAGCAGTCTTAGGCTTACTTTACGGCTTTGGATATACTAGGCTTTCCATGATTATCAATATCGCCAGAGTCTTTGTTTTCAGAGTTCCTGTTTTGGCGATTCTGGAATACGGTCTCCATCTAGATTACAAGGCTGTCGGTATGTCTATGGGTATATCAAACATCGCTATTGGCATAGTAGCCTTAATTACAGCGGTGCTTGTTATTAAGAATATTAGAAAGAAACAAAAGATAAAGGAGGACGCCAAGATGATAAGTGAAAACGAGAAAGAGAAGTCAGTGAAGTTCATCAAAGACTATCTGAAGAATTTCACCCATTACAAGACTAGCAAGGTGTGGTGCTATGAGGACGGTGTCGTCTTGCTTGGGGCTTATGATATGTATAAGGCCACTAAAGACAAAGAGTACCTTGACTTCTGCATAGATTATTTTGATAAGAACATCTCCGAAGATGGAAGCATGATCGGATATTCAGTCGAAGAATGCAACATAGATAATCTTCAGGCTGGAACCGCATTGTTCTTAGTTAACAAGATTCACCATGAAGATAAATACGATAAGGCCTTAGCCTTGTTAAATAGCCAGCTCAAGATCCAGCCGAGAACTAAATCCGGCTCCTTTTGGCATAAGAAGAGATATCCTTATCAGATCTGGCTCGATGGTCTTTATATGGGAGAGCCTTTCTACGCCCTTAACGCCGTAGAAGAGTCCTCTAAGAAGATGAGAGATGACATCATCTCTCAGTTTGAGAACGTTAATAAATACAATTGGGATCCTAATAAGAAAGTATTCCTGCACTGCTATGACGAGACTAAGTCCATGCAGTGGGCTGATAAGGAAAACGGAAGATCCCCTAATGTCTGGCTTAGATCAGTCGGCTGGCTAGCTATGGCTTCCGCTGATGTTTACGATTACTTCAAGCCGGTCAGTCTTGCTATATCTGAAAGAAAGTATCTTAAGGAATTCCTAGTCAAGACTTTGACTTCTATGGAGCCTTACGAAGATAAAGAAAGCCACTGCTATTACGATCTTCCTACTCTTCCTGAGGAAAAAGGCAATTATCTAGAGACTTCTGGCTCTGTCATGCTCGCCTACGGTTATCTTAAGGGGGCTAGAATCGGAATGCTTCCTTTAGAGGACTCTAAAAAAGGCGCTGACATCCTCGAGGGAATAATCAAAAACTTCCTAGATGACGAGGGCTTAGGGCATATTTGCCAGGTGTCTGGATTAGATAACGAGAGAAGAAACGGAAGCGTGGAATACTACTTATCTGAAAAAGTGGTCCATAATGATGCTAAGGGAGTAGGTCCTTTCATGATGGCCCTATCCGAGTACATTGCCGTAACAAAATAGGCGCTGAGCATAAATATTTAGCATACTAAGTATCCGCTTACTTTCCTTGATATATACTAAGGTTGTACCTTAATGGAGGATTAATTCATATGTCAGATTTAAAGGTTCTTACTTCTGCTGTTCACGAAAAGAAAACTGCCCCTGTTCGCATCATGCAGTTCGGGGAAGGAAATTTCCTTCGTGCTTTCATGGATTGGATGATCCAGAAGCTCAACAATACCGGTAAATACTCCGGACATGTTGTAGTCGTTCAGCCTCTCCCTGTCGGAAGAGTCCAGGCTCTTGCTGATCAGAACGGTTTATACACCGTCATTCTTCAGGGCTTGAATGAAAAGAAGGAGCCTGTAAAGACTCACGAAGTCATCGATGTCCTCGATGATTTTGTCAATCCTTACACCGCTTACGATAAGTTCCTTAAATACGGTGAATCCAAAGATCTTCAGGTTATTATCTCTAACACTACTGAAGCCGGCATCGCTTTTGATGAGAAAGATGTCGCCTTCGATTCTGATCATGCCTGCCCTGAGTCTTATCCTGGTAAGCTCCTCGCTTTATTGAAGAGAAGATATCAGGTCCTCGGCATGAAAGGCGAAATCGCCATTATGCCTTGCGAACTCATCGACGATAACGGAGATGTTCTTCATAATGTCTTAGTTAAGCTCGCTAAAGCCAGAAAAGAAGAGAACGGCTTTATCGATTTCTTAAATAAGTCTTGCCACTATACTTGCTCTTTAGTCGATAGAATCGTCCCTGGATTCCCTAGAGATGAATTCTCAAATTTATGTGAAGAGTACGGATATGTCGATAACAACATGGTCAAGGGTGAATACTTCAACCTCTTGGTCTACAGAAACGAAGAATTCTGCGAGAAGGTTTTCCCTCTTAACAAGATAGGCGAACCTGTCCACTGCATCTATGTACCTGATGTTCATCCTTATAAGCAGAGAAAGGTGAGAATCCTCAACGGCTCTCATTCTTCTTTGGTCCCTGTCGCTTATTTAGCTGGTTTTGATGAAGTTAGAGAGTCCTTATTAGATGAGGAAGTCGCTAAGTTCTTGAAATATGAGATTCATAACGAAATAGTCCCGACCGTTCACGTTAAGGATGTCGAGAAGTTTGCTCATGATGTCTTCGATAGATTCATGAATCCGTATGTACATCATAAGCTTATGTCTATCGCTTTGAACTCCATCTCGAAGTTCAAGGAGAGAGATCTTCCTACTATCATCGATGACTACAATGTAAAGGGTGTCTATCCTTCTCATCTCACTTATGCTTTTGCTAACCTTATTAAGTTCTACGATGGCAAGAGAATCAATAAAAACGGTGTCGAGGAGCCTATAGCTTTACAGGACACTGCTTCTTATATCGATTTCATGAGAAAAGCTTGGGACGAGTATTATCAGAATAAGAACGCCTTGGCTTTAGTAGACAAGGTTCTCTCTAATGCAGAGTTCTGGGGAAAAGACTTAGTTAAGGAAGAGAAGGGACTTGATAAAGTCGTCGCTTCTCATCTTGAGTTCATCCTTGAACATAAATCCGCTTACGAGGCTTTAAAGGAGTTCAATTTACATGAGTGATAAAGACGCTCTTCTCATCGATAAGAGAGATGATGTAATCATCGCCTTAAGAGATCTTCATAAAGGTGAAGTCGTCGATGGCATCACCCTTAAAGAGGATATCAAACAGGCTCATAAAATCGCTCGTTTTGATATGCCTAAAGGACACGTGCTTATAAAGTACGGCTGCCCTATAGGCTACTTAACTAAGGATGTGGTAAAAGGCGAGTGGATTCATTCCCATAACCTCCACACCACTTTAGGCGAAGAGCTCTCTTATACATATAAGAAAAACGTCCCTGTGAATGAAAAGGCTTGCCCTAAGACATTCATGGGATATCTTAGAAAAGACGGGAAGGCCGGTATCAGAGATGATATTTATATCATTCCTACTGTCGGCTGCGTCAATTCTATCATCGAGAATATTAAGAATAAGTTTATTAAGATCCATCCCGAGATGGAAGGTTCAGTTAAGACTTTGGCTCATCCTTACGGCTGCTCTCAGCTCGGGGATGATCTTCTAGTCACTAGAAAGATCTTAGCCGGATTAGCTGCTAACCCTAATGCCGGAGGTGTCTTGATCGTCGGCTTAGGATGTGAGAACAATAGGCTTTCTGAATTTCTAAAGTTCCTACCTCCTCACGATGATAATAGGCTTATTTCCTTTAACTGCCAGGAGCATTCAGATGAAATATCTTATGGTCTTGAGCAGATGGAAAAACTCTATTCTGTCATAAAAAATGATAAGAGAGTACCTCTAGGTCTTGATAAACTGACCTTAGCTGTAAAGTGCGGGGGATCAGATGGATTCTCCGGTCTTACCGCTAATCCTTTATTAGGCTTAGTCGCAGAGACTATCGGTGCGTCAGGGGGCAAAGTCGGCTTATCTGAAGTACCCGAGATGTTTGGAGCCGAGCAGTTATTGATGAATAGAGCTAGAGATGAGAAGGTCTATAAGAAGATCGTCGATCTCATCAACGGCTTCAAGGAATATTACGCTAGAAACCATCAGGTGTGCTACGAGAATCCTTCTCCTGGCAACAAGGATGGCGGAATCACAACATTAGAGGAGAAATCCTTAGGCTGTGTTCAGAAGGCTGGTCATATGGAGGTCGAGGATGTCCTCGATTACGGCGATAGGTTTTCTTCTAACGGCTTATCGTTAGTTAACGGACCTGGCAATGATATTGTGGCCTCTACTGATTTAGCGGCTGCCGGGGCTACTCTTCTTATCTTTACTACTGGAAGAGGTACACCGTTTGGGTCTATTATTCCTACTATCAAGGTTGCGACTAACCATAATCTTGCTCATAACAAGGCTGATTGGATCGACTTTGATGCCCAGGATGTTTTCTCTGAAGGTTTTGAGCCTATCAAAGACAAGCTTCTTGATCTAGTCATAGATGTGGCTTCTGGAAAGAAGACCAAGGCTGAAGAGAGCGGCAATATTCAGATTGCCATCTTCAAGCAAGGTGTTACTCTATAATAGTGTTTAATGAAAAGAGGATATAAATTATGAAAGAATTCATGGGTGAAGATTTCCTTCTTACTAATGACGTGGCTAAAGAGCTTTATGAGAAGCACGCCAAGAAGATGCCTATCTTCGATTTTCACTGCCATCTGGTACCTAAAGAAATATATGAGGACAAACAGTTCTCATCTATCACTGAGGTCTGGCTTGGAGAAGGTCATTATGGTGATCACTACAAGTGGAGACTACTTAGAGAGTTTGGAGTACCTGAAGAATACATAACTGGTAATAAGTCCCCTAGAGAGAAATTCGATAAGTTCGCTGCGGTCATGCCTTTTATGGCTGGTAACCCTGTTTATCAGTGGACTCATCTTGAACTTAGAAGATACTTCGGCATCACTAAGCTTCTTTGCCCTGAGAATGCAGATTACATCTGGGAAGAGACAAATAAGCAGTTAAAGACTATGACTTGCCGCAAGATGATTGAGAAGTTCAATGTCGACACTATCTTCACTACTGATGATCCTGTCGATGATCTTCACTATCATGAACTGATGGCTAAAGATAAGACTTTGAAGACTAAGGTCTTCCCGGCTTTTAGACCTGATAAGGCTATAAATGTCGAAAGAGATACATTCATCCCTTGGATTAAGGATCTAGCTAGAGTTAGTGGTCATCAGATCACTGATCTTTCTGAGATGCTTGCTGCCTTAGATAAGAGACTCGCTTTCTTTGTCGAGCACGGATGTCTAGCCTCTGATCACGCTTTGGATGTCGTTCATTATAAGAAGGGAACTTCTTATGAGGACGCTAACGCTGTCTTCTTAAAGGGAATTAAAGGAGAGCCTATCTCTTCAGATGATGAAGATGCATATAAAGGGTTCGTTTTAGTCCATTTAGGCAAGCAGTATCATAAGTACGGAATGGTTCAGCAGTATCATATTGGTGCTTTGAGAAATAACTCCAGAAGAATGTACGCTGAGTTAGGACCCGATACCGGATTTGACGCTATCCAGGACCAGTGCTTTGCTGAAAAGCTCTCTGGTTTGATGGATGAACTCGATTATACCGATGAACTTCCTAAGACTGTCTTGTACGATCTTAACGATAGAGATAACTCTGTTCTTGTTACTTTGATGAACTGCTATCAGAAGGGCGGAATAAGAGGCAAGATTCAGTTTGGTACCGCTTGGTGGTTCCAGGATCATTTCGACGGTATGAATAAGCAGCTTTCTTACTTAGCCGCTGATGGCTTGCTCTCCTGCTTCATTGGAATGCTCACTGACTCAAGATCATTCTTATCCTATCCTCGTCACGAATATTTCAGAAGACTAGTCTGTGAGTTCTTAGGAAAGCTTGTCGAAGAAGGCAAGTATCCTAACGATATGAAGACTCTCGGCCAGATGGTTGAGGATATTTCCTTCAACAACGCCAAGAAGTACTTCTCTCATCCTTAATTAGCCTTTAGGTGACTATCAGGGCAGAATTTCTGCCCTTTTGTTTATAAATCATTGTTCTCTAAGCACATAACGGCTTTAAATCATTGATATCTTAAGAAGATTATAAGTAAAATAAAACTGAATAAGGGTTCTTCCTTTAATAGTAAAGAGGTTTGCACATGAATAAAAAACAACTTGCCAGTGTAGCTATCGCTATCTGCCTAGTCGGCTGTATGTCATCATGCGGGAATACTGTTTCCCAAGATGCTTATGGTCTAGTAGGGAATACCGTAGTTAAATCAGTCGTCACCGCTAATGACGGAAAGGTTACTGATATCAAGTTTGATGAGACCTTCCTTCCTTCTAGCTGGGCTAGACTTAATAAGACCAAGCTCGATGCGGATGGTGTAGAAATTGATACTATCAAAGTAACTGCTTCCGCTACTGGATTAGCTGAGGATATTTATCTTCCTTCTAGTATTAAGGTCGGTGGATATCAATATGTTGGAACTAGAAATAGCGATCAGGATAGCATAGGTGAGTATGTCGACTATAACCTAGTCGATACTACTAACGGGCCTACTTTGGAAGCAGAGTATAGCCTTTATACTTATTTAGGCATGTACGATGCTTCTTATATCGGTGCTTACGCTGGATGGTATTTCACTTGCATGACTAATAAGAATGTCTCTATTCTCGATAAGAGCGGAAATGATATTCTTGTAAGCAACAATGCCTTCTCCTCAACTTATCTTTCTAATTACGCCGGAAGTTTCATCAAAGGCGATGAGGCTTATAGCGGATCTGATAAGAATACCTGGGGAACTAACTTAGATTACTTCTCAGTCTTCAATGGAGACGTCTTATATAGCACTTTCAAGAACGATGTCAGAATGGTTTCTGATAACGGCAAATGGAAGATTACTGTTTATAGCAAGGATGTCGATCCTGATGATGATCCTGACGGATATAAATATCAGAAGACTGTAGAGATTCCTACTACTTTCTCTGATTTCAGATCATATTACACGATTGCTGGTTCTTCCTTCGCCTACATTGAGTTCTCCTCTTACGGAGCTTATTAATCGATTTTAAAACCCGGTTAGAGTTTTGATTCTAATCGGGTTTTTATGTGGTTATAAACTATCTAGTTCATCCATCTGCTTTTTATAAGGCTCAAGTCCTTTTATTTGGTTCTTATTTACGTATTCCCATCTTCCTTCTTTTAAGGGATACTCTTCAAAACGAGCAGTGAGATATCTAAAAGCGGTGTTGGACCAGTCGACGAAACCTTCGTCTTTAATATGATTTCCGTACTTGCAGCTTATTAAGGATACTTTTCCATAGTCTCTCCAGGGTCTTCCTAGATAGACCCTTTGAGTGAAGATGGTCTTTGAAGTGAAGTTGCATTTATAAAACATAAAACCGAAATCATCTTTTAAGGAATGAGCGGGAGCGGTGACATAGCTGACATTCATTCTGTTGTCTTCAACAGACTCTATATCGCATTTATAGAAGACACCTTGACCAGCTCCGAAAATGAAGTCGACAGAGCCTAATATATGATCTGATATAAAGAAGTTTAGGAGATTTCCTTCTATGAGTCTTTCTTCCTCGGGTATGAATCCGTTATATCTAGAAACTAAGTCATCAGGAAGAGGGCCTAAAAAGAGAGTGTCTTGAGTGGAGTCGATAGAGCAGTTGATAAAGGTGTTGTTATCACCAAATATGCCTAAGGCGACAGAAGTGCCTTTATTAGCTGGGTCGAAGGCGGTGTTTTCTATCTTCAAATTAACGAAAAGATTATTTGATCCGTATATTTTAAGAGTCTCGGTTTTCCAAGTGGTATTTTTTACTTTGTTCTCATCGAGTTCATTTCCATACTTATCTCCGGTGATGACAGTGTCATCTCCCTTGATCATGAAATTAGAGTACTTAAAGATGAACTCTCCTTTATTTATAGAAGGAGAAATTTCGATTATGTATTTTCCGTCTTTGTCTTTTTCTCTTATACTAGCGCAAAGATCTAAGGCTTCTTTGAAGTCCTTGGCTTTAACTTTCTTTGCGTTTTTGAAATCTTTAGCTTGCAGCATATTAATATTTACCTCTAATCATACTAAAATAATTATAGAACAATACTTACTGGTGTTGTTGATAAGGAGAATGTCATTATGAATTTTAAATTTGGAGTTAGGGCTCACGATATGCTGAGCAAGACTGATATCGATTCTTTATTGAATGTTATTAACGAGGTTGGTATCCCTTATATTCAACTGGTGTTTCCTAAAGCCTTAGCTGATTCTTCGTATTCAGATGAAAACGTAAATAAGATCAAGGCTTCTCTTAATAAGCATAAGGTAAGCATTTCTTTGCTCGGTGCTTATTTTAATCCTGTTCATCCTGATAAGTCTGTAGTGGAGAAGGGAATCTTTAACTTTGAAGAGAATCTGAGAATCATGAAAAAGATAGGCGCTCCTTATGTAGGAAGCGAGACTGGTTCTTATAACGGCTCCCCTTGGACTTATTTAGATAAGAATCACACTGAAGAAGGTTATCAGGAGACTAAGGCCGTATTTGCGAAATTAGTTAAAGCCGCTGAAAAATACGACGGTCAGATACTTATAGAACCAGCTTGGGCTCATGTCATTTATTCTTCTGATGTTTTAAAAAGACTCGTAAGTGAACTCGACTCTAAAAGAGTCCATGTCACCATCGACCTTTATAATCTGATTTATAAAGGAAATATAGATTCAAGAGATGAGATATTCGTCAAAGCTCTTAATACTTTTAAAGATGAAGTAAAAGTTATTCATCTTAAAGACGCTGTCCTTGATGAAAACGGAGAAGTGAAGCAAGTATCTCCTGGTAAAGGACTATTTAATTATCCTTTGATGTTAAAGACCATAAAAGAGTGCTGCCCAGAGGCTGTTTTGACTTTTGAGGGCGTAAAAAAAGAAGAAATAGATGAATCATATACATATTTGAAGAACTTGTCTAAGAATATTTAGTCAATTAAGTATCGCCTTTATCAAAATGGTCATAATGATAAGGTTTTCTTAAACTTTCTTTGAGTGAAAACTCTAATGTATACAAGACAAAACATACCGATAAAATGCCTAACTATATGGCTTTTTGTCAATGTAAAGGCTTTCAATACGCTATGAAAACATGACATCTTTAAGCTGTTGTATACAAAAAGTCTTGATTTATGAAAACGCTTAACATATATTATTCGTGTAAGGGAATATGAGCGCAGCGCACATATTTCCGCTTGTGAGGACTCGAAGGTGACTAAGAAAGAATTTGAACTTCTAGACCTTGCCGTTTTTTCAGTTATAGGTATGGCTGCCGAATGCATCAATCTCTGGGCATTCAGCAAATTCTCTGGGGATTTCTATGTATCCTTCGCTGTGGTCTTAGGACTTATAGCGATGGTTAGATGGGGAGCGCCAGGGGCTGTGGTAACTATTTTAACAGGGGCAAGTTCCGTCCTGTATGATTTGTTCGCGGGTCAAGAACTTACTATGAGTTGGATTTTGTCCAATACCATTGGTTACCTTCCTATTCTTCTTGAAGTCTTATGGTTTAAGTTCGGCAAGAAGGAAAAGATTGAAAAGATAAGCGGCACGATGATCCTCTATACGATATGCGGATTCTTCTTAACTGATGTCGGTAAATCCTTATGTTATATAGGTTCTGCTGATGTCGGCTCCATACTGAAGCAATTCTTCGCTCTTGATTTAATCAATTGGGCAGTAGGAATTCTGGTTATGCTCATCGGCTGTAAGCAGAAGAAGTTAGTCTACGACATGAATGATTACCTCATCGAGGTTCATTCAGGGACACCTACTTCCTCAGCTAGAGAAGATGTTACTAACTATCACGCTTTAGAAGAGATGGCTGATAACGATGAAGTTTCCGATATTTCACTTTTAGATGGTGGCTGCCTCTCAGAAGGTGACCTAAAGAAGATGAACGAAACCTATAAGAAGATGGAAAAAGTTCCTTCTAAATACGATAAAGAAAATAAGGCTATTCAAGACTACAAGGATTCCAAGAAAAAAGACAAAGAAGATTCTGGTAAGAAAGATTCAACGAAAGCTTAATAGGGGAGGAGTCATATGGCTGAAGCAAAAAATGTCGCAACAATGCCTAGCAGTTCTGGTAAATCTAAAGGATTACTAAGAGCTAGCGAAAGAGACATTGAAAACATCGAAAAGAACTACTGGAGAAATAAAGGTTTCCTAATCCTTAAGGATTGGAGACTTTATCTCATGTTGGTTCCTATGTTCTTCTTCTTGATTTGCTGGAAGTATATGCCTATTGCTTCCTTGGTTATGTCATTTAAGAACTACAGCGCTTCTTTAGGCGTTTATAAATCTACTAACGTCGGTATTTATTGGTTCCAGGATTTACTGGTTGGGTCAAAAGCTTCCGAGTTCTGGTCCGCTTTTAGAAATACCTTCGTTCTTTCTTTCTACGGACTTTGCTTTGGCTTCCCTGTACCTATTATTCTCGCTTTGCTTTTCTCTGAAATTAAGAGTGTCTGGTACAGAGCAACTTTACAGGTCTTATCTTATTTACCTCACTTCGTTTCAGTAGTTGTTGTCACCTCTATTGTTACTATGCTTTTAAGAAAGTCAGTAACTGATTCGACTGGCACAGTTATTTTAGGCGCTGGTCCTATCGCTTCAATCTTCGAAGCTTGCGGATTTACTTCTGATATGGTTCACGATCCTTCTTGCTTCAGAGCTGTTTACCAGATTTCTGGTATTTGGTCTGATGCAGGTTACGGCTCCATTGTTTACTTTGCGGCTGTCTTAAGCATTTCACCTACTAGCTACGAGGCTGCCAGAATTGATGGTGCCACTAAGATGCAGCAGGTTAAGTACGTTACTATACCTGGTATGCTTTCTACTTTGGTCATCATGCTCATTCTTAGAATAGGTTCACTATTCAACATCGGGTATGAAAAGGTCATCTTGTTGAACCCTGAAGGGAAGAATTCAACTCAGAACCTTTGGCAGACTGCTCAGATTATTTCTACTTGGGTCTACTACAACGCTATGGGCTCTTCTGCTACGCTTTCAAAATCAGCTGCGGCTGCTGCTGATATGTTCAACTCCTTACTGGCTATGCTTCTTGTTATTGGATCTAACAAGATATCTAAGAAAGTCTCTAAGACTTCGCTTTACTAAAACGGAAGGGGAAATGAATAAATATGAAAAAAGCTACTGTTAAAAATCAAAACAAAAGTTCCTCTTTCGAAAGAATGGAAGCTTCCGAAATTATCTTCAAGGTATTGTCCTACTTCTTGCTTACTGTTTTCGCTCTTATGTGCTTATACCCGTTCATTTATGCCATATCAGCCGCTATTTCTAGCTCTGAGGCTTTAAATGATGCTAAGGTCGTCTTGTGGCCTGTCGATGTTCAGTGGGATGCTTTAAAAGGCGTTCTTACTGATAAGTCATTCTGGATGACTTACTCCAACACCTTGTTTATTACCTTATACGGAACTATCTATATGATGTTCATCTCTATCTTAGGTGCTTACGCTTTATCTAAGACTAGACTCTTCGGAAACAAGGTATTCAACTTCTTACTCGTCTTCACTATGTGGTTCACTGCCGGTATGATTCCTATGTGGTTGAACTACACCCAGACCAAGACAGTACTCGGAAACATGGGTATTACTGATACTAAATGGCTCATTGTTCTCGCTATGGGTTTCTCAGCCTTCAATGTAATCGTCTTAAGAAATGCCTTCCAGGCTGTTCCTAAGGAAATTGAAGAAGCTGCTACTGTCGATGGTGCTAATGATTTCCAGATTCTCTCAAAGGTCTTCATTCCTATGTCTAAGGCTTCTGTAGCAACAGTCGCTTTGTTCTACGGTGTCTCTAGATGGAACGGATACTTCTGGGCGAAGCAGATGGCTAACTCAACATTCGATATTCCTTTACAGGTTTATATCAGAAACTGGCTCGATCAAATGCAGGATTCAGATGCTTATGTCACATGGTATAGCCAATATTCATATTCACCTGACTCATACATGTACGCCATGATCGTCTGCGCTATCATTCCTATTCTTATCATCTATCCGTTCATTCAGAAGTACTTTGCGGCCGGTGTTAATCTCGGCGGTGTTAAAGAGTAGTTGTCTGTCCTATTTCTATTCAATATGGTTAAATCTCATCTGACACATGAGTTTTAATAAAACTAGCTAATCGAAAGGAGAAAATTAATTTAATGCAAATTAAGAAAAGCGCGTTTTGTCTATTGGCTGTCGCTGTCTTAGCCCTACCTCTTGTAGCCTGCGGCGAAAAGTCTTCTGTTACTTCTACTGCTTCTTCTGCTGCTGGTTCTACTGTCTCATCCACATCATCAAATTCACTTATTGATGATCTTTCTACTAAGCAGACTCTTACTATGAGTGTTTTCTATAACAGCACTTCTACTATGATGACATTCCCTACCGGAACTAATTATACTGGCGCTAACGGTAAGACTTATACCGCTGGTGACTTCAAGCCTGTTTGGGAACAAGTCCAGAAGAACCTCAATTTCACCATTGAGGATAAGACTGATTCTTCTAAGACATCTGTTGCCGATGCCTTTACAACTCTTCAGGCTAATGGTTTCAAGACTACTGATGGAACTTTGGTTAATGTCGCTCAAGGTAACTCTTCCGATATTATCAAGGAAGGTACCACCAACCATACTATTTTGAACTTATCCGACTATATGAGTTCTCTTCCTAACTTCAGTGCTTACTTGGAAGCCAATCCTATCGTCAAGAAATCAATCGTCGACTCTAGCGGTGCTATTTATTACGCCCCTTACTTCGATGGTGCTGATGATATGGAAAAGAGTCTCCTTATGCGTAAGGATTGGGTCGAGAAGTTACTCGATGGCAATTACACTGCTTCTAGATTTGATACTTCTAGAAAGATTACTGCCTCTTACACCAGATATAATGCTGAATCCGTCGATCAGGATTTGAGCATTCTTGATGATGATAATAAGACTTCTACCATTCATAAGAAATATGTAAAGGGTTCTGATGTCATCACTGAACAGAACGCTCTTACTAGCATGGATGGCGCTAGCTTGGTAAAGACTTTAAGAGACTATATCGATACTACTTATAACGGAGCTTATGGCACCAAGAGATCTGAACTCTTCATCGGCGGCAAGGCTTCATTCAATATCGATGAATTAGTCGCTTTATATCGTTGTGTTAAGACCAACCCTGTTTTCTTAACTACTAAGGATCAGGATCTTGTTCCTCTTAATCCTCGTGAATATACCAATGATCGTACTTCTGATCTTTGGAACTTCATGCAGTACTTCGGCTGCCGTGGATTCAACTCTAGACAGACCTATTTCTATGTCGATGACAATGGTGTTGTTCAGGATATCAGAGAGCAACCTACATTCGTCAACGGTATGAAAGAAATGAACGCTATGTATAAGGAAGGCTTAATCCTTAACGACTTCACTTCTAAGACTGGTGGTGGTACTACTGATGGTAAATATGAAAATAAGTTATTCAAGGATCAGGCTGATGGCACCACTGGTGCTGGTTTCTCTGAATATGATTATGTCCAGACTCAAACTATCATGAACGATTCTTCTTCTACTGGTATGAAACTTGTTCCTACCTATCCTGCTGCTTATGCTTGGAAAGATGGAAAAGAGTCTCGTTATACCGAGTCTTGGAGAGGCGTGAAGTCTCAGGGCTGGTTCATTACTGCTGATACTGCTAAGGACGAAGGAAAGCTCAAGAGAGCTCTCTATATGTTCGATTATTTCTGGGGCAGTGAGGGTTCAACCTTAATGTCTTATGGTCCTTCTGCTTGGGTCGATGGAACTACTACTTATAAAGGGAAGTCAGTTCCTAAACTCTCTACCGCTTGCTTATCTGAATTAAACAAGCTTACTTCTGGTAACTACACTAACTACTACAGACAGTATTTAGGCGGAACATTCCCTATCGGTTACGTTAAGGAACAGGGTATGGAATATCAGACTGTTCAGGCTGATGCTAAGGTCTATCTCAATATTATTGAGAATGCCCTTGAAAATGGCGTTATTAACCATCCTAACTTCAAGCTTGACAATACTGATCACATGCAGGATTTAATGCCTACCACTTTGTCCTTCACTTCTGGTGAACAAGACACTATTACCAGCAACTATAGTGCTCTCTCAACTTACTTCAGCACTGATAAGAAAAAGACCAATATCTTGACTAAACTCTGCCAGAATGGTTTCGTTGATGGAACTAACTACACCGATTCTGATGGCTACTTAACTTACATCAAAGGTGACAGCCTTAAGTTAGATGGCTACTTAAGTTTGGTTCGTACTGCCTACGGTCGTATGGGTCTTTAATTCTAGACTAGACTAGACTAACTGTTAATTTAAATGCAGTCTCCAGGAGGGAAGTATCCTCCTGGAGGTTGCTCTTATTGTTTGTTTTTTGGAGGGAAATATGGATCAAGAAAACAAGGTGCTAAAGGCTCCTAAGAAAAACGTCATTCAGAGCATTGTGAAATTCCTTACTAAGTATCAGGGATATATCACTTTAGTTCTGTTTGCTTTGGTATTCGTCTATGCTCTTTGCATGGCGACACCTATGGCTAAGTTGATGTATGTCGATGATAACAATAATCACACATATGCTCAGCCTCTATATAACGTAACCGATCCTATTGACTCCCTCATGATTGTCGCCGCTATCGGATGCTTGATCGCTTGCTTCTACAAGTTGATGAGAAATGATTCTAGAAGAATCTATTATCCCATCAATTATGTTTATGAAGGCATATTTATTGCTTATACATGCGTGGTCGCTATCTGCTTAGTCGTTGTAACTAGAATATTTGAAAATAATTATAACAGCATTGATTTTGCTGTCATCAACGATAAAAACCCTCCTTCCGGTATGGAAGCTTATTCCTTAACTGTTTCTAGTAAGGGATTCTCAGCTCTTTCTACATGGACTGTTGTTCCTACCTTAGGTTACATTCTTTCTGGTTTTGTCTTTGTAGCTCTCGGATGCGAGATTTATGAACTTGTCGTGAAAGTAATTTCCGGAAACCAGTTCAAGAAACAAATTTACGGCGATGAAAATGTCGCTAGTGTTAAATAGGAGGCATTATGGAACAAGAAATAAAAAAAGAAAAGATGCCTGACGATAAGAGCGAGGTCACTGGAGAGAACGATTTCTCTAAAGAGACTTTCAAAGAAAGAGTCTTCAATCTCCTTCATCCTAAAGGGATTCAATGCGAGATGCTCAGATATCGTCCTAATTCAATGGCACAGAATTTCTGCTTATTTGCTCTCTGCTGTGTAATTGCTGCTTTCTCCACTGTTTATGGTTACATCACTACAGTCGATTGGAAAACCGGTATCGATATTATTGGCGGTATCTTAATGATGTTGTTCTCATTCTTAGCTGCTACTGAAATGAAGGCATATTCTAAGAAATGGTCATATGGATCATTTGCCTTAGCTGCCTTTTCAATCGTTAGATTCTTCATCTATCCGTTTATCCTTCACATTGCGGATGATAGTGGGAATAGAATTCTGGACAATGTCAGATTCACGGTTGTCTTTATTCTTTATGTCATCGCTGCTGCGTGCTATGTTGTTGCCGGAGTAATCACGATTTATAGAGGCGATGCTCTTAGAAAATATCTCTCCGAGAACAAGCCTATCGAAAACGAAATTATAAAGAGGTAAGACAATGGCAACACTATCATTACAACATTTATCTAAAGTTTACGAATCAGGCAACTTAGCTGTCGAAGATTTCGACATGGAAGTTAAAGATGGCGAGTTTGTCGTTTTGGTCGGCCCTTCTGGTTGTGGTAAATCTACTACCTTAAGAATGGTAGCTGGTTTGGAGTCCATCACCGGAGGTAAGTTCCTTATCGATGGTAAGGATATGACTAAGAAGGCTGCTAAAGATAGAGATATCGCTATGGTCTTCCAGAACTACGCTCTTTATGGAAATATGACAGTCTATCAGAACATGGGCTTTTCACTTATGCTTAGAAAGGTCAATCCTGAGATTATTCATAGGAAAGTTATGGCTGCTTCTAATATGTTAGGTCTTAATGGTCAACTCAATAAGAAGCCTAGCGAATTATCAGGTGGTCAGAGACAGAGAGTCGCTATGGGCAGAGCCGTTGTTAGAAATCCTAAGGTCTTCTTGTTTGATGAGCCTCTTTCTAACCTTGATGCTAAGCTAAGATCTTCTATGAGAAGAGAAATAAAGCTTCTTCATAAGAGATTAGGTACTACTATGGTTTACGTCACTCACGATCAGACTGAGGCTTTGACCTTAGCTGATAGAATAGTCGTTATGTCTATGGGACACGTTCAGCAGATTGGAACACCTCTTGAGATTTATAACGATCCTGTTAATAAATTCGTCGCTTCCTTTATAGGAAATCCTCCTATGAATTTCTTCGATGGAGAAATTAAGGGAAACACCTTTGTCGGTAAAGGTGTTGTCCACTCTCTTGATGATGAGACTTTAGATCTTTTGAAAGATTACCGTGATAACGGCAAGCCTCTTATCATGGGTGTTAGACCTGAAGGTATCAGACTTGGAAAAGAAGTCGAATTCAAATCCGATGTCACTGAGCACTTAGGACCTACAACTTTGCTTCATGGTCAGTTAGGCGGTCAGCAGATCGTCGCTAAGGTCAAGGGATGGATTGAAGTTTCACCTGAAGACACCTTAAAGCTCGACTTCGATTTAAGAAAAGCTTGCTTCTTCGATAAAGAGACTGAGAAGAGAATTGTTAAGGAGGCATCTAAATAATGGCTACTAAAAAAAGTAAAGTAAGCGTACCTGTTCAAGATGACCAGGATGAATCTAATTCCATCGATATTGATGAAGTGAAAGCTTCTCAGGATGATGAAGTTAAGAATCCTGCTCAGATGAATGGATTCAAACTCGGACTTACTAGAAATCTTATTAAGCTCAAGAATCACATAGCTTATGTTCCTTTGATTTTGACTTGTGTTTCTATGATTATCTTAACTTGCTCTTTACGTGATCATAACGAAGCTGCTTATTACACTATTTCAGATTCTATTTCCTTCTGGATGTTCTGTGATATCTTAGCCTCTATCCTTTCTTGCTTATGCTTCTTGAATGTCTCTAATATTCACTCTTCTAAAAAGAAGGTAATTGCCTTTTCGGCTTTCTTCTACGCTTTGCTTATCGTTGAGATATTCATCGAGTATTACATGCTTCACGACTATAAAGTTGAAATGAACTTAGCTAACTCTCCTATCAGCAAGGACATTTCAGTTTATACATTAAATGAATCCGCCAAGTGGTTGAAGATTCACCTCGGATTTGTCTTCGCCACTATAGCTACTGCTATCGCTGCTCCTATTCTTCAGCCTTATTTCTCTAAGATTAAGATTAAGAAGTAGGACTCTAGGCCATGTCTAAAAAGAAGTTATCCCAGCCCGTAGAGAAGAATGATCAGACACCTAATTATGCCGAGAATGACACTTCTGTATATAAGGTAAGGTGGTTTGATAAGATTCCTTTCTGGATTAAGGCCTTATTCATCAAATACTGGACATGCGGTGTTCTGTATTTCTTCGTAAACATGGGTTTAGGAAACACCTTGTTTGGAAGCGATACTTCTATTAACCCTATAGTCAATGTCAGCCAATATATAATCCTAAGTTTCATCGGTGGATTGATATACGGACTTGCTTATTATCTAATCGAAGGCTTCCTGCTTGAGATAGTTGAATTCAAAGACGGAGAAGGAAGACCTTGGGTCATATTCTACTCCAGAAAATACTACGCAATATTCATTTACTGCGTATATGGTATAGTTTGGGCTTTTGTTGCTTATTTTGTTAATTATCTCTGTGCGTTTGCTGTTGAAGGCAACTCATATATCTCTTGGATGTTTAGAGAGCCGTTCACGTTCGCTGTCGTCGGACTAGCTGTTGAGATGTTCTTCGTAGGTATTAAAGACTTAATTCAGTACGCATATAGGAAAGTGACTCATAAGGAGGTCATGTAAATGTTATTCAAGGCATTATTTATCGGTCAGTTATCTGCATCCTTTGAGTTAGATAACAACGATATTTATTATGCTGAGAAATCATTCGATGTTCTCCTAGACGGAAAGATAGTTCTTAAAGACAACAAGACCAATGTCTTCTCTATATACGGCTTAGAGCCGGATAAGGAATACAAAGTCTCTATAGATGAGGATGATGTCATCATTCATACTCTTCCGGCTTCTATGATTGTCCATGTCTCAGAGTTTAAAAACGAATCCAAGAGTAAAGACGATACCTTGATGCTTCAGACCGCTATCAATGTCACTAAGGAAAACGGAATCGTTTTTGTAGATAAAGGGGAATACCACGTTACTTCTTTATATATGAAGTCTGGTATAACACTCTATTTAGAAAAAGGAGCCGTCATCTTAGGTAATACTTCTATTCAAGATTATCCTCTTATTCCTGGTGAGCTCAAATATTGTGATCAGAATAAGCCAGAGGATCAGATAGGCGCTTGGGAAGGAAATCCTTCTATCTGCAAGACTTCTATCATCGTCGGTTACTATCTTAAAGATGTGACCTTGGATGGAGAAGGAATTATCGACGGGCAAGCCGATAAGTCTGATTTCTGGAAAGATGTTAAGAATCTCAAATGGGGAAGACCTAGACTCGTCTTCTTCAATCAATGCGAGAATATAGTTCTTCACGGTCTTTCATTTAAAAATACCCCTTGCTGGACTATCCATCCTTACTTCTGCTCGAATGTCGATATGCTCGATATCAAAGTATCTAATCCTAAGGATGCTCCTAACACTGATGGAATCGATCCTGAGTGCTGCTCTAATGTCAGAGTAATCGGAGTCTATTTCTCAGTAGGTGATGATTGCATCGCCCTTAAGTCAGGGAAGATGTACATCGGTCAGAAATACAAGAAACCTTGTGAGAATGTTCAGATAAGAAACTGCTACATGCACGAAGGACACGGGGCTATAGTCCTCGGGTCAGAGATTGGAGCAGGCGTCAAGAATATCAAAGTTGAGCGCTGCTTCTTTGAACATACTGATAGAGGATTCAGAATTAAGACTAGAAGAGGAAGAGGGAAGGAATGTGTTATTGATGGAGTCTTGTTTAAAGACATCATCATGGACCGTGTTCTTACTCCTCTTGTCATCAATATGTTCTATTTCTGCGATCCTGATGGAAAGACTGAGTACGTCTGGTCTAAAAAGAAGCTTCCTGTCGATGATAGAACTCCTTATCTAGGTTCGTTTGTCTTCGACAATATCAAGGCTACTAATGCTGAGTGGGCTCTAGGTTGGTTCTACGGGCTTCCTGAAATGCCTATTAAATCAATCACTATTAGAAACTCCACTTTCACTGTTAAAGAAGACGCCACTGAAGGGTTCCCGGCTATGATGTCTTATATAGATAAACAGTCTAAAGCAGGCTTCTGCTTCTTCAATGTCGAGAAGGTCGTTCTGGAGAACGTCAAAGCCAGCGGATATGTGGGGGATGAAGTACACGTTGAGAATGTGACTTCATTAAAAGAGTTATGAGCCCTATATTCGTTTACATGAAGGGTGACTCCACTGTCGATAAAGTCAAGATGACTAAGCTCATGAACAAGATTCTAGGAGTTAAGAACTATGAGGTAGAAGGAAAGCAGTCCTTATTCAAGCTCACTATTGAGACTGGAGATAAGGGGCTTGCTATGCTTCAGGCTTGCTTCATCGCTTCGGCTGATGATCTAGAATCTTCATTCAAGGCTCTAGTTGTTCCTATGTTCTCTGAGAGATTTGCTAAATACGTCAACGCTGTTCCCGATAGGCATCTTTGCTTCTTATTCGAAGTAGCCCATTATCACCATGAGATTTACGATGATAACCAGGACTTACTAAAAGATGTCGATGTATATACTCTTCTGACGGTGAAAGCCTACATTCAGTCGGGAAATTCACCTTCTTTAGCTGCCTTAGCCTTATACGTCCATAGGAACACTGTCACTTATCGAATCGACAGATTCCTTACACAGACAGGGATAGATCTTAGGAATTATCCCAATTCTGTCTTCGTGTTCTTCTTAGTCTCGAAGGCTATAGAGATATTAGAAGAGCAGCATATTGATTTTGGTTCTTACTGTTAAGCAGTTTGAATATACCATCTTAAGGTTTAAGATCTTACCTTAGATACGGAATGGGTTAACATAGAAACCCTTTAGAAAAGACAAATCATGCTAGGCCTATGCCCTAAGCAAGGAGGTTAAATTTATGAAAGGCGATACTATTAGAGATTTGCTCAAATGCGGCGTTATTGCTGTTATAAGAGCTAACGGCTATGATGAGGCCGAAAAACTTGCCGAATGCTGCGTAAAGGGAGGCATTGTCGGTTTGGAAATTACTTTTACAGTCCCTGGCGCTGAAGATGTTATCAGCAAGCTCGCTGCTAAGAAAGGCGCTGGCTATATTGTCGGTGCTGGTACAGTCTTAGATGCCGCTACTGCTAGAATTGCTATTATGAAGGGCGCTAAGTTCATCGTTTCACCGGCTTTTGATAAAGAAGTCGCTGAGATCTGCAACTTATATCAGGTTCCTTATATGCCTGGATGCTATACCATCACTGAGATGATAACTGCTATGAAGGCCGGCGCTGATGTAATCAAGGTATTCCCTGGATCAGCTGCTTCTCCTTCTTATTTCAAGGCTGTTCATGGACCGCTGCCTCAGGCTAACTTAATGCCTACTGGTGGTGTTTCAATCGAAAACTGCAAGGATTGGATCAAGGCTGGCGCTGTCGCTGTCGGTACCGGTGGTTCTTTAACTGCCCCTGCTGCTAAAGGCGATTATGAGGGCGTCGTCAATAACGCCAAGGCTTTCGTCGAGGAAGTCGCTAAGGCCAGAAAGGAAATGGCTAAGTAGTATGAAAATCGTCACTTTAGGCGAAATAATGCTTAGACTCTCCACTCCTGGTCAGTCTCGTTTCGTTCAGGCTAATTCCTTCGATGTCAATTACGGCGGTGGAGAAGCTAACGTAGCTGTCTCCTTAGCTAATTACGGCGATGAGACTTGGTTTGTCTCTAAGGTTCCTAATCACGAAATCGGACAGTGCGCTATCAATTCTTTAAGAGAATATGGCGTCAACACCCAGTACATGGTTAGAGGCGGAGATAGACTTGGTATTTACTATCTGGAGACTGGCGCTTCTATGAGACCTTCTAAGGTCATCTACGATCGTGCCCATTCTTCTATCGCTGAGGCTGAGGTTTCTGATTTTGACTTTGATGAAATCTTCAAAGGCAAGGATTGGTTCCACTTCACTGGAATTACTCCGGCTTTAGGTAAGAAGGCTCAGGCTATCTGCTTAGAGGCTTTAAAGGCTGCTAAGAGAAATCACGTCACTGTTTCTTGCGATCTCAATTTCAGATCAAAGCTCTGGACTTCTAAGGAAGCTCAGGTCGTCATGAATTCTTATATGCCTTATGTCGATTATGTCATCGGCAACGAGGAAGATGCTGATAAGTGCTTAGGCTTCAAACCTGAGGGAACTGATGTTAACGCTGGTAAGTTAGATGCTGATGGATACAAGAAGATGTTTGAGGCTATGGTAAATAAGTATCACTTCAAGGGTGCTGCTGCTTCCTTAAGAGAGTCTCACTCTGCTACTGATAACGGCTGGTCCGCTATTCTTTATACAGATGGCAAGTTCTTCCAGTCCAAGCATTATGAAATCAATCCTATCATCGATAGAGTCGGAGGCGGAGATTCCTTCGCTGCTGGACTTATCTACGGCTTAATGCATCTTAATGATGGTCAGAAGGCTATTGATTTCGCTGTCGCTGCTTCTGCTTTGAAGCACACCATTCCTGGAGATTTGAACCACTTCTCCTTGGACGAAGTATTGAGCCTTATGGGCGGAGATGCTTCCGGCCGTGTCAAGAGATAGTTCCTATCCTTGAATTAAGTAGCCTAATAGATTAAACTTTAAGTAATATCTCATGTATACATGAGCAAACTAGGTGGTAGAAAATGACAAGAGATAACGAACAGATTTACAAGACTCTCCTCATGGAGATAATCACAATGCAACTTAAGCCCGGAGACATGCTTAAGGAAGTCGATGTCTCAAAAAGATTTAACGTTTCCCGCACACCTATACGTGATGTCTTCAAGCGCTTGGAGTACGACAATCTCCTTTGCATCCACTCTCAGCGCGGCTCATATGTGTCAAAGATCAACCTCGATGGAATCACTGATATAATGTATATCAGGAACCAAGTCGAGCGTTCCGTCCTTCTCGAACTTGAAGCGGTTGTCACTCCTGGTGATATCGTTAAGTTCAGAATGATAGTCAATGATCAGAATGCTTTGCTCAATTCTTTCAATGACCAGACTGATATTCAGGTCTTCGCTAATAAGTTCTTCGAGCTAGATAATGTCTTCCACGAGAACATATATACAAGAGCTGGTAAGAAGTCTGTTCTAGACGCTTTGAATTCATTGTCGCCGGCTTTCGCCAGATATCGTTTCATGACATTCCTTAGAGATAAATCCGAGGTCTCGTCATTAGCGAATATCCACGGCGAGATAGTCGACTGCTTGGAGAAAAAAGACGCTGATAAATTATCAGATATAGTTAGACAACATAACTTCTCCGGACTGAATGGAATTGAAGCTGTAAGAGAGAAACATCCTGACTTCTTTGAATAAAGAAAGGAAAAAAATGAAACTTACTGTTAGAGATTATTGCAATCAAGAAGATTACAAACATTACGATACTGATCGTCTGAGAAAGGAATTCTTAATCGAGGATCCTTTCGGGAAAGACGAAGCTAAATTTGTGTATTCCTACATCGATAGAATTATTGCTGGAGGTATCATTCCTTCTTCTAAGTCTGTCGAGTTAGGCTCTGCCCCTGAATTAAGAGCCACCTACTTCCTTGAAAGAAGAGAGATGGGTGTCATCAACATCGGCGGCAAGGGAACCATCGTCTGCGATGGTGTTAAGTACACTCTCGATCACTGGGATGCTATCTATATCGGAAGAGGAACTAAGAAGATCGTCTTCGATTCTGCTGATTACAAGAATCCTGCTGTCTTCTATATCAATTCTGCTCCTGCTCATAAGGAATATCCTACTAAGCTCATCACTATGGATATGGCTGATAACAGACATCTCGGCTCTAAAGAGACTTGCAACGAGAGAACTATTCATCGTTACATCGTCCCTGAGACCTGCCAGTCTTGCCAATTAGATATGGGTCTTACCCATCTTGAAGTCGGCTCGGTCTGGAACACTATGCCTGCTCATACTCATGCCAGAAGAATGGAAGTATATATGTACTTCGATATCGACCCGCATGCTACTGTGTTCCACATGATGGGACCTGGCAATGAAACTAGACATATTGTCATGCACAATAGACAAGCTGTCATTTCACCTTCGTGGTCTATCCACGCTGGAGTCGGAACTCAGAACTATACCTTCATTTGGGGTATGTGTGGTGAGAACCAAGACTTCGACGATATGGATAATATTCCTACCGAAGATCTTCGTTAACCAAAATAAAAGCGGTGGACTAGGAGACTTATGTCTTGCTTCCATCGCTTTTTTGATGCTTTTATTCGGGCTTTTTAGTTTTCAAGATTCTTAATGATGAAGAACGGATGATCTTTTCGAGCCTTTGATAGTTGACGTTTAGAGACTTTTCATAATTGCCGGATAGATTAGGCTTATAAAACTTCATCTTCTCTAATCCTTGGGGCAGATACTCTATATATTCCCATAAGTCAGGTCTGTCGTAAGGGTACTTGTCTTCGTCTTTGACGTTGACAGGCGTGAGCTTAAGATAGTCTCTTACTTGAGAAGGATGATCCTTTATTTGGTCCATCGCTTTTTCTATTGCTAAACAGGAGGATTTAGATTTAGGTGATAAGGCTAAATCGCAGACAGTGAAGCTAAGAGGAATGATGGCTTCAGGGAAGCCGACTTCTTTAGCTACCTGGCAGGCGTTATAGCATCTATCTACAGCCTGGGGGTTACCTAATCCGATATCCTCATAAGCTGTTACCATAAGTCTTCTTATGAGTCCATCTAAATCTCCAGAGGCGCAGAGTTTTGCTAAGTAGTAAATGGCGGCATCTACTTGGCTGCCTCTAATGGACTTTTGAAAAGCCGATACAGAATCGTAATGCTCGTTTCCATTTTGATCTCCGTAATAGTTAGGAACCGTATTGATTATCTTTACATCGTCTAAGGTTATAAGATGTCCCTTCATAGAAGATAAGGCGCTGGCTTCTAGTAGATTGTAGGCGTAGCGTAAATCTCCTCCTGAAGATGAGGCGATGAACTTAATCGCATCAGGAGCAAACTCACGGGAATTATCTAGGCCGTCTTTTGAGGAGATAGCTCTTTTAAGCCCTATGATAGTTTCTTCTATAGTTAGTGGCTTAACTTCGAGAAGATGAGTTCTTGATCTGATAGCGGGATTTAAAGATAGCATCGGGTTTTCGGTAGTAGCTCCGATAAGATAGAAAGTTCCGTCTTCTAATCTAGAGAGAAGAAGGTCCTGCTTATCTTTATTAAGACGATGTATTTCATCGACGATTATTATCATGTCTTGATACATCTCGGCTTCTTTAAAGGCATCTAAGATATCTTGCTTAGAGCAGAAAGCAGCATTGAGCATGATGTGATGGACGTTCATAGAGTTAGCGAAGGCTTCGGCGATGGTGGTTTTACCAGTGCCCGGAGGTCCGTATAAGACTATAGAGACCATCTCATTAGCTTGAAGGCAATTAGAAAGAAAGCCAGAAGGGCCTACGATGTCCTTTTGACCTATGACTTGATCGAGAGTAGAAGGGCGCATTCTGAACGCCAAGGGCTTTTTCATACTTAAGATTATACAATAGGTAACTAGGTCATTACAAAACATGAACATATGGAATTTTCCCGTAAATAATGCTTAAATATTAGAAAGAGAAAGACGTGGCAGATGAATTATCTTTTATTTAATGAGGCTTCTGGGAACGGGAAGATGAACAAAAATCTCTTCGATGAGATTATTAAGAAGTTTTCGTCTGTCTGTGAAGGGGAGACCGATATTAAATATCTGTCTAATCTGGACTCCCGTTATTTCTTTTCTCGCTTGCTTCCTTCTGATAATGTCTTGATAGTCGGAGGAGACGGAACCTTAAATAGATTTGTCAACTCTGTAGATATAGATAACGGAATACCTTGTCGTTTCTTTTTATTTCCGGCTGGGAGCGGGAATGACTTTTATAGGGATTTGACTGGCAAAGGCAAGGAGAAGGGCGAGATTATTGAAATAAGCCAGTATCTTGAACATCTGCCTACTGTTACTTTTAACGGGATGAATTATCATTTCCTCAATGGAATTGGATTTGGAATCGATGGGGAAACTTGTGCGATAGCTGAAAAGAGAAGAGCGAGCGGGAAGAAGATCAATTACGCCAAAATAACCCTTAAGCTTATCCTCCGTGATCATTTCTATTCTGATGCGGAAGTTATTATAGATGGCAATAAGAAGAAGTATTCAGGTGTCTTTATAGCCTCTACGATGTTTGGTAAGTATTACGGCGGCGGAGTTAAGATTGCTCCTAAGCAAGATAGAAATAATAATGAGCTTTCATTTATCGTGGCTTCTTTTAAATCTAGATTACAGGCTTTAATTGTTTTTTCTAAGATTTCTAAGGGTAAACATGTCGATTATAAAAAGAATGTAGATATTGGATTCTGCAAGAAAGTGGAAGTGAAGTTCTCTCATCCTTCTGATTTAGAGGTTGATGGGGAAGTATACGAGAATATTTCGTCTTACTCTGTTAGCTTTTAAATAGGAGAATTATATATGAAGAAACTAGGATTTGGATGCATGAGGCTTCCTTTGCTAAATAAGGATGACCAGACATCTATCGATGTTAAGCAGGTAGAGAAGATGTTCGATCTTTTCTTGTCTAGAGGCTTTACTTATTTTGATACGGCTTATATGTACCATGAGTATAAGAGTGAGTCTATTGTTAAAGAGGCTTTAGTCAATAGGCATCCTAGAGATAGCTTTACTATCGCTAGTAAGCTTCCGTCTATGTTCCTTAAGACTCCAGAGGATCAAGTAAGGATATTTGATGAACAGTTAAATAAGGTAGGTGTATCTTATTTTGACTATTATCTTCTCCATAATTTGAATTCGAGGACTTATCCGACGGTTTGTAAGTTCAACTCAGTGGATTTCCTTCTTAAGAAGAAAGAAGAAGGGAAGATTAAGCACATGGGCTTTTCTTTTCACGACACTCCAGAATACTTAGATAAGATACTTACTGAGCATCCGGAAATTGAGTTCGTGCAGCTTCAGATTAATTATCTAGACTGGGATAATCCTAACGTTCAGTCGAGAAGATGCTATGAAGTCGCTCTTAAGCACCATAAGAAAGTTGTTGTTATGGAACCTGTTAAGGGTGGGACTTTAGCAGATATCCCTATGAAGGGAAAAGAGGAATTTATGAAGATATCTTCTGCCTCTCCTTCATCTTTCGCTATCAGGTTTGCGGCCTCTTTAGATGATGTCATGGTTGTTTTATCCGGTATGTCTACTTTAGGGCAAGTTGAAGACAACACATCTTATATGGAGAACTTTCTCCCTCTTACTGAAAAAGAATATAAGGCTATAGATAAAGTCAGAGATATTATCCATTCTAATATTGCTGTTAATTGCACTGGCTGCAGATATTGTGTCGATGGTTGCCCTAAGAAAATATTGATTCCTGATTTGTTCAAGCTTTATAACAAGGAAAAGCAGTATATGTCTAAAGGCTTAAGAGATGAATATAATAGGTTAATTCTCACTTCCGGGAAGGCAAAAGACTGTATTTCATGTAGACAATGCGAGAGGACTTGCCCTCAGCATCTTCCTGTTAGCGACCTTATGAAAAAGGTCAGCGCTTCTTTTGATAGATAATTGTTAATTATTCGCTGCTTGTATCAAGGTTTAATAGACATATCAGATAAACGCTTACATAAAAAAGAGTTTGATATTGTCGTGATTTTTGATTATACTTAAATCGTCAATTGCTTAATTGCTAGTGTATATGTGATCGAAATAGCTGATCATCTGTCTAGCCCTTGCCTTAAAGGGACTACACCAACATCTTAGAGAAGTTTTTTGCCAGATTACGACAATCTTAAAGCATACATAGCTTTTTTGTAAGATTGAAATCCTCGGCCTTTCTCATAGAAACTAGCATGCAAGATGACAGGAAAGGGATCCTTTATGAAAAAGAGTATCTTAGTCGCTGCTGCTGCCTTGATGGTATTTGGTGCCTCTGTTGGTTCACTCACTTCTTGTGGTGAAAGTACTTCTTACGAAATCGCTTTAGTCACTGATGTCGGTACTATTGATGACCATTCGTTCAACGAAGCTTGCTGGAAAGGTGCTAAGCAGTATGCTGATGAAAAAGGCATTTCCTGCCAGTACTATAGACCTAGCGAAGATTCTACCGCTCAGCGTGTCGCTACTATTAAGAACGCTATCAATAACGGTGCTAAAGTCGTAGTTCTTCCTGGCTACTTATTCAATTCTTCAATTAAACAGGTTCAGGATGAATATCCTAATGTTAAGATTCTAGCTTGCGATTGCGATCCTTCTGATGATGATAATAACTACACCGCTTATACTTTCGGTGATAATGTCACTTCCATTAAATACAACGAAAACGAAGCTGGCTTCTTCGCTGGCTACGCCGCTGTAAAGGAAGGCTATAGAAATATCGGTTTCTGCGGTGGTATGTCTGTTCCTGCCGTTGTTAAGTATGGCCAGGGCTATCTTTATGGCGCTGATTATGCCGCTAAGGAATTAAGCCTTGCTGATAATTCTGTCTCTTGCAAATATTGGTATTCTGGTTCTTTCAATGCCAGCACTGAAATCACTACTCACGTAAGTGGTTGGTACACTGGAAATACTGAAGTCGTCTTCTCTTGTGGTGGTGGTATCTACTCTTCAGTTCTTAGCGCTGCTACTTCTGCAAATGATGCTAACGGCAACGATAACAAGAAGGTCATCGGCGTCGATGTCGATCAGTCTAACGAGAGCCCTTTAATCATCACTTCTGCTGTTAAGAAACTTCAGCTTACTGTCTACGATTATCTCACCTCTCTTTATTCTAACGATATGACTTGGACCAGCGATGTCGCCGGTAAGGTCGTTTATAAAGGTGTTGCTGATAACGCTGTAGGTCTTCCTACTGAGACTGATTCTTGGAGACTCTCTAACTTCACTGTAGCTCAGTACAACGCTGTTTATAAGAAGGTTAAAGATGGAGACATCACCGTTCCTTCTATCGATGTTACTACTACTAAAGTTGAGACTACCAAAGTCACTACTACTTACGACAACTAATTAGTTTGCTAATATTCTAAAGCCGCCTAGTTAATTCTAGGCGGCTTATTGGTATAATATGTATAGTTTGTACTTAACAATTTTCCTACACACTATACGGTTTTTAAAATAGAAGGGGATAGAAAATGGAAGACTACATTATTGAGATGCGCCATATTACCAAGGAATTCCCGGGTATTAAGGCTAATGACGATATTACTCTTCAACTTAAAAAGGGAGAGATTCACGCCCTGCTTGGTGAAAACGGAGCGGGAAAGTCTACTTTGATGTCGGTCTTATTTGGACTGTATACCCCTGATTGTGGTGAGATTCTTAAAAATGGTCAGGTCATTCATATCAAGAATCCTAATGACGCCACTAAATATGGAATAGGCATGGTCCATCAGCATTTCATGCTCGTGGATTGCTTCACCGGTCTTCAAAATATTATTTTAGGTAATGAGCCTTCTGATAAAATTGGGTTCATTCATTTAAAGAAGGTTAGAAAAGAAATCGAAGCCTTAATCAAGAAATACAATTACGATATCGATCTCGACGCTAAGGTTTCTAATATGACTGTCGGTATGCAGCAGAAGATAGAGATTCTAAAGATGCTCTATCGTAAAAACGAAGTTCTTATTTTTGATGAGCCTACTGCTGTTTTAACTCCTCAGGAAATTGAGGAACTTATGGCAACGATGAAAAACCTCGCTAAGGGCGGGGCTTCTATTTTGTTTATTTCTCATAAGCTTAATGAAATCATGGAAGTCGCTGATAGAGTCACTGTCTTAAGAAAAGGAAAGTGCATCGGAACTAAGCTTGTTAAGGATACTAATGTACAAGAGCTTTCTAGAATGATGGTGGGAAGAGATGTTCAACTTGTTGTTAATAAGAATACACCTAAGGTAGGTGATCCGGTTCTTTCAGTTAGACATCTTACTATTCACTCTCATGAAAAGCATAAGAATGTCGTCGATGATGTTTCTTTTGATGCTAGAGCAGGCGAGATTACTTGTATCGCTGGTATTGAAGGAAATGGTCAGTCTGATCTTGTATATGGAATAACCGGCCTTCAGAAAATCAGAGGCGGTGAGATAGTCTTAAGAGACGTATCTTATTCTGTCACTCATAAAGGAGAAGCTGGTCCTAATGAGAACGTCAGACTAGATAAGTTAAATATCCGCCATATCAATGAAGCGGGTGTTTCTCATATTCCTGAAGATAGACATAAATACGGACTAGTATTGGATTTTGATTTAAAATCCAACATGGTCTTAGAGAGATTCTATCAAAAGCCTTTTGCCAATAAAGGTCTTATCAACAATAAAGCCATTAAAGATTATTCCGATAAGATGATTTCTAAATATGATATCCGTTCTAGCCTTGGATCAAACTCTATAGCGAGATCTATGTCAGGCGGCAATCAGCAGAAAGCCATCGTCGGAAGAGAATTAGATAGAGACACTCCTTTACTAATCGCTGTTCAGCCTACTAGAGGACTTGATGTCGGCGCTATCGAATTCATTCATAAGGAAATAGTTCATCAGCGTGATGAAGGAAAAGCTATTCTTTTAGTCTCGCTCGAACTTGATGAGGTCATGAACTTGGCCGATAGAATTTTAGTCATGTACGAAGGAAAAATCGTAGCTGACTTAAATCCTAAGAAGACTAATTACGAAGAGATAGGCCTTTATATGTCTGGAGCTAAGAAGGACGATGTTCCTTATCCTGGGGATATTCTTCCTCCTTCTAAGGTAGAAATTAATCCTACTGAACCTAAAAAAGAAGAAGAGAAACCTGTTGAGAATTATGTTTCTGAGAAGCCTGCTGAGCAAGTTAATAAAGAAGTGGTTTCTCCTAAAGAAGAAAATAAAGAAAATCCGGTTAAAGAAGTTAAAGAAGTTAAGAAAGATGAAGGCAAGAAGAAAGAAGAAACTTATTGCTTTGTCTTAGCTCCTTATTCATCTGATTCTTCTTATCCTCACGAGAGATATTTCTCTTTGCCTGAGGAAGATAAATCCAAGACTGTTTTAGGATATGGAGTATCTGCTCCTATTTCAGTAGGTGGGAAGATAAGCTTTATCAAGCTTAAAGAAGAAAAGAAAGAAGTAAAGATGGCTCCTGTTAAGAAGGAACATGGTGTAAAAAAAGAAGTCGTTAAGTCTGTTATTAAAAAGGAACCTGTGGTTGAAGAAAAGAAGACTGCAGAAAATGAAGTTGCTAAAAGACATGGCAAGCTCACTAAAGAAGAACTATATCAGTTAAGAGTCAATAATCTAAGACCTTATTGGAAGAAGAAAGGAGGAGAGAAGTAATGGAAAACGTTTCTAAAGCTAATAACTCCTCTGTCTCCAGAAAAAGACTTAGAGACAGACCTGCTTTCTTGTCTTTGACATCTTCTTTTATCTGTATTCTTATCGGCTTGCTTATTGGACTTTTGATTCTTATTTGCATCAACGCCAATAATGCTTTCCCGGCTTTCGGAGCCATGATTGTTCACGGCTTTTCTAACTCTACTAATATTTCGATGTTTATTTATAACGCTGCTCCTATTATTCTCACCGGACTTGCTGTCGCCTTTACTTTCAAGGCTGGTTTATTTAACATCGGAGGCTCTGGTCAATACATCATCGGCGGTGGCTTAGCGGTCATCTGCGCTTTGTATTTTAAACTCCCTTGGTACTTAAGCCTTTTAGTCGCTATGTTAGGCGGTGCTGTCTGGGGATCGTTACCTGGAATATTTAAGGCTTTCTTCAATGTCAATGAAGTCATATCCGCTATTATGCTTAACTGGGTCGGTCTTTATATGATGGAACTTATTACTTCTAATGTTCCTGGCATCACCGATTCCACTTATGGTAATCACACTATCGGAAGTATCAAGAGCGTAAACGCTAATGGAATCCTTCCTTCGTGGGGATTAGAGAACTTTGATAGTTATCTTACTATCGGTATCTTTATTGCTATCATCGTCGCTGTCATCGCTTGGTTTGTCTTAAAGAAGACAGTGTTCGGCTTCCAAATCAAAGCCTGCGGTATGAATAAGTTTGCTTCTAGATACGCTGGTATCTCTGATAAGAGAACTATCATCTTATCTTTCATGATTTCCGGTATGTTTGCTGCCTTGGGCGGTGCTATTTATTACTTATCTCCTTCGACTAACGGAGGGTTCTCGTTTGAATCGACAACCTTGCCTTCAGCCGGATTTGATGGTATTTCCGTAGCCTTGCTAGCGGCTAATAATCCTCTAGGATGTGTTTTATCCGCCCTATTTATTTCTTACTTAAGTGTTTCTGGTGAGGCTTTGCAGAACTACAGATATGCTCCTGAGCTCTTCTCAGTCATCACTGGTGTCATTGTCTATTCAGCTTCCTTCGTCCTTCTTATCAAGCAGTGGCTCTCTTCTACTAGAAGTGGAAAGGCCTTTGCTAAGATCGTTCAAAAGAAGATGAAGCAGAGAAAGCTTAAGTCTGAAAAGGCCGTCGAAGAAGAAGCTCCTAATCAAGAAGGACTAATTCAAGAAGAACTATCTATTCAGAATCTTGCAAAAAGCAACCCTATTCCTTCTGAGGAAATTAAGAGTCATCCTTTTAAGAAAGTAGCAGAGGAAACTAATAAACTAGTAGAAAAGGAAAAAGAGAAGAAGAATCAGGAAAAAGAAAGCCAGACTTTTGTCATCTCTAAGACTCCTTATACTAGAGACTTGAACGATTATAATCCTGAAGCAGTTCAGAATTTAGACCATGCTGAATTAACAAGAAAAGAAGATGACGATAAGAAAGATGAATCGTCTTCAAAGGAGGAAAAGTAATATGGATTCCCAGCAATTGCAGCTTCTTGGAACATTTCTGTCTTCCTTCTTAGCCTTAGCTATTCCTCTAATTCTAGTCGCTTATGCCGGTATGTTCTCTGAACATTCAGGTATCATCAACTTAGCTCTAGAGGGAATTATGGTTATCGGGGCTTTTGGTGGAATTGAGATGCTCAGTATCTTCAATAAGATTGGATTCACTAGTCAGTGGGCGGTCTTAATCGCTATTCTTATTGCGGGACTGGCAGGTGTTATTTATTCCTTCTTGTTGTCCTTTGCCTCTAATAAGCTTAAAGCTGATCAGACTATAGCCGGTACGGCTTTAAATATCATTGCTCCGGCCTTATTTGTTATTCTAGCTTGGGCTATCCAAGGCCAGGGATATACTGAAATCAGCGTCCCTTCTTGGACTAAGATTACATATACTACTTATGGAATATCTTTAGCTGATTATCAGAACATCAATATCTTCTTAAGAAATCTCTTATTCAAGCAGCTTTCTTATATGACTACTTATGTAGCTATAGTCTTGATTGTCGTATCTTTGTTCCTTCTTTATAAGACTAAGTTTGGTATGAGACTAAGAGCGTGTGGTGAACATCCTCAGGCTGCTGAGTCTTTAGGTATCAATGTCATAAGGACGAGATATATCGGTGTCGCTATATCTGGCTTCTTAGCCGGTATAGGAGGAATGTCATACGCTTTGATTGTAGGAACCTTATTTAAGGGAGATGTCGCTGGATACGGATTCTTAGCTCTGGCTGTTATGATCTTTGGTAACTGGCATGGCGTTAAGATTATCTTTGCGGCTTTGTTCTTCTCCTTATTTAACACTATGGCTAATATGTATTCTTCCTTCTCTTGGATGCCTTCGTTTACGGGAATCAATTATTCGAGTTTGATTTATAAGATGGTTCCTTATCTTCTGACTCTTATCGTCTTGATCTTCTCATCTAAGAGATCTCAGGCCCCTAAGGCTGAAGGCGTACCGTTTGATGTAGCTACTAGATCGTAAAATAAGTCGGTTTTCTAATAAATATGTTCATTATGATTAAATAAAGCTTTTTTGCCTTCAAAAACAGCCTTATTCTTAAGCAGAATACTACTTACTATGCTAAAATTATCAAGTATAGCAATCAATTATGAGAATTCTTGTTCAATGCGTAAAAAACGCTAATGTTGTTATCCAAGGGAAGCTTGTCTCTTCTATTTCTAGAGGTGAGTTGATTTTAGTTGGCTTTAATACTAAAGACACTAAGGAAATAGCGGATAAGATGCTTAATAAGCTTCTGAAGATGAGAATATTCCCCGATGAAAACGATAAGACTAACTTATCAATTAACGATATCGGCGGATCCATATTATGCGTTAGTCAGTTCACTTTATACGGCTCGTTAAAAGATGGTAACAGACCTTCTTTTGTCGACTCTATGAAACCTGATGATGCTAGAAAACTTTACGAGTACTTTGCTTCTAGGCTTAAGGAAGTTTTCCCTCGTACTGAGTTTGGAGTATTCCAGACCTTTATGGAAGTAAGCTTACTAAACGACGGGCCTTTCACTATTCTTCTCGACTCCAAGGAGTTAGGTTATGGCGATTAAGGTTCTGTTAGGTTTATCTGGGGGAGTCGATTCCGCTATCGCTGGTTATTTTCTAAAAAGAGACGGTTATGATGTCACCGGTTGTTTTATGAGGAATTGGGACTCTATCGCTAATAACGATATTTTAGGTAACCCTACGCTTCAAGGCTCTAAATGCTCTCAAGAATTAGATTATGATGACGCTGTTAAGACTGCTAAGGAAATAGGAATTCCTATCTTAAGAGAAGACTTCATCAAGGAATACTGGGATGATGTCTTTACTTATTTTCTTGAAGAATATAAAGAGGGAAGAACTCCTAATCCTGATGTCTTCTGCAATAAGTACATAAAGTTCGAAGCCTTTAGGAAGTTCGCTAAGGACAGAGGCTTTGATATGATCGCTATGGGTCATTACGCTAAAAGAGTAGATGATAAAGATGGGTTCTCTTATCTGTACAAGGCTTTTGATAAGAACAAGGATCAGTCTTATTTCCTATCTGAAATAAATGAAGAGCAGCTTCATTCTTGTTTATTCCCATTAGGGAATATCACTAAGCCTGAAGTTAGAAAGATCGCCGAGAGTCTTCATTTATCGATAGCCGAAAAGAAAGACTCGACTGGTGTTTGCTTTATCGGAGAAAGAAGATTCAAGGAATTTCTGGAGAACTATCTTCCTGCTCAAAAGGGAGATATCGTCGATATGGTCTCTAAGAAGGTCATCGGTACTCACGACGGTGTTCTTTACTATACTGTCGGTCAGCATAGAGGACTCAATATCGGTGGGCTTATCGGTTTTAAGTCAGAACCTTTCTTCGTAGTAGGTAAAGACGTCAAGAAAAACATCTTATATGTGGCTCAAGAGGAGAATCCTTACATGTACTCCTATTCTTGTTCGCTTAAAAGAGTTAATCTAATAACTAGAGAACTGCCTGATAAACCAATTAAGTGTAACTGCAAGTTCCGCTACCGTGGTAAAGATATGCCAGTGGAGTTTAGATATGTTAGTCCATCTGAGGCTTATCTTACTTACCCGGGGTACAAGTATGTCGCTAAAGGTCAGATAGCTGTTCTATATGACGGAGAGAGATGCTTAGGAGGGGGAGTGATCCTTGATACTTATGACAAAGATGGAAACAAAATACTCTATTGATATCAAAGGCGATAGATTAGATCTTCAATTAAAAGACACTTCTTTTCCTTATGACGGAAAAGGATATAAAGACAGACTGATAGCTAGGGCTGTCATTCTCGATTACGATAAGTTCGTCTTCGCTCATATCGATAGAGACGATAGATTTGGAAGGCTTTCCTTCATTGAGACTAGCGGTGGAGGAGTTGAAGAAGGCGAGTCTTTAGAGGAAGGATTGAAAAGAGAACTGAGAGAAGAGATGGGAATGGAAGTCGATATCATCTCTTATCTTGGTCAAGTCACCGATTACTACAACCTGATTAACAGAAGGAATCTCAATCATTATTACTTGGTCAGAAAGATTAAGGATGTTCCTAATCATCTGATGAAAGATGAAATAGATCAATTCCATTTAAGAAAGGTTTCATTAACTTATCAGGATGCTATAGATATCTACGATAAGATCAAGGACGATAAGCTAGGAAAACTGATTGTGAACAGGGAAAAGCCTGTTGTCGACCTAGCTAAAAAGATAGCTGATTCATACGGACTTTATTGATTTGATACGTTGTCTTAGGATAGTTAGAACGCTTATAATAAATAGAAATTGATTGAAAGAAGGTGTGGAAATATGAATGTAGGTATTATCAGCTTAGGCTGTGCAAAAAATAGAGTTGATAGCGAAGAGGTTTTGTCATATTTCTCACGCAATGGATTTCAGATTGTCTCTAATCCTCAAGATGCCGATATTTTAGTCGTCAATACTTGCGGATTTATTGAAGCGGCAAAAAAGGAAGCTATCGACACTATCTTTGATACTTTGACTTATAAGAAGATTACTGTCGTCATCGGATGCTTAGTCGAAAGATACTATGAAGAACTCAAAAAGGAAATCCCTGAGGTGGATTTATTTGTTCCTATCAGAGATTACCCTCACTTTGGTGAGATGCTTAGCACTGTAATTAAGAACGTCAAGTTCGACGGAAACTTAGAGAAGAACAAGAGAATTTACTCTACTCCTTCTTATCAGGCTTACCTTCAGATATCTGACGGCTGCGATAATTTCTGTGCGTTCTGCGCTATTCCTCTTATCAGAGGGAGATTCCATTCTTTCAACTTTGATTTGATTAAGGACCAGATTAAGCAGATCGCTTCTTCTGGCGTTAAGGAAATAGTAGTTATTTCTCAAGATACTTCTGTATACGGGAAAGATCTTAAGGGACAGAATCTTACTATTTGCTCGGTCTTGAAAGAGATACTTAAATACGACTGCTTCAGTTTCATAAGACTTCTTTATCTGTACCCTGATGAAATCACTGATGAGTTTATTGAGCTATATAAGAACAATCCTCGACTTACTCCGTATTTCGACGTACCTATTCAGCATTCTGAGAACTCTATTCTTAAAGCCATGCATAGACACGGCGATAAGAAACTCTTAGTGGATTTATTCGCTAAGATCAGAAGAGAAGTCCCTAATGCAATTATTCGTACTACTCTTATTGTCGGATTCCCTGGTGAGACCAGACAAGATGTCGATAATCTTGAGGAATTCATCAAACAAGAGAACTTCGATCATCTCGGGGTATTTAAGTATTCTCCTGAGGAAGGAACTGTCGGGTACTTGATGAAAGACCAGATTTCCCCTAAGGAAAAATCTTATAGATACAACAAGATTATGAAGGCGCAAGCTGGTATTTCATTTAAAAACAACCAGAAGCACCTTAATGAAGTTGTTGATGCTGTTGTCACTGGATATAACGAAAAGACATTTGCCTATACAGGGCTTTGCTATATATTTGCTCCTGATGATATCGATGGCCAACTCTTTATTTATTCTAAAAACAGAGAACTTAAAGAGGGCGAATCTGTCAAAGTCAGAATCGTTAATGCTGGCATTTATGATCTGGATGGAGAAGTCGTCGATTAAAGGTCGAGCCCCTTTATTTATACGTTTGTCGTTTAATTAGCTTTATCTGCTAAAGAAAGAAATGAATTATGTTATTTGGAAAATATGTGAATAAATTCTATCTAAAGTATTGGTACCATTTTGTCATTGGTATTGCTTTACTTGTTATCGTCGATGTCGCTCAGCTTCAGATTCCTACCTTAGTAGGTAATCTAGTTGATATTCTTAATGGAACTTTAGGTGAAGAAGTTAGAAATTCCTTCTGGACTGCAGAGGTAACTAATATCTACTCTTATATGTTCTTTATCGTTTCTATGATTATTATCGGTGCTTGTGTCTTCTTAGGACGTATCGGATGGAGATTTGCCATCAATGGATTAGGCATCAAGATCGATTACGATTTAAGAAAAGAGATGTTCTCCCACGCCGAGAAGCTTTCTGTTTCTTACTATAAGACTCAGAAGACTGGTACTCTAATGGCTTACTTCAATAACGATTTGGATCAGGTTAAATCAGCTTTCACTGATGGAATGATTTTCCTTATCGATGGATTGGTCATGGGTGGAATCGCTCTTTATAAGCTATTTAGGATTTCATGGCTTATGGCTTTAGTCTGCTTCATACCTCTTGGCTTAATAGCCTTTACCGGTGGAATCATCGGAAAGATACTGGAGAGAAAATACGATGTTCAGCTTAAGGCCTACGATGATCTTTCTGATTTTACCCAAGAGGATTTCTCGGGTATTTCAGTTATCAAAGCCTTCGTCAGGGAAAGACATCAGGCTAAGTCCTTCCAGGATAGGTCTGTTAAGTACAAGGATAAGAATCTCAATTACATGAGATTTGCTGTCGCTTTGGATTCTTGCGATACTTTCCTTATTTATTCAGTCTATGTCGCTGCTGTCTTTATCGGCGGCTATCTTATCATATATAGCCCTCAGACTATGTCAGTTGGAAGCTTTACTTCCTTCTTGGGGCTTCTCGATTGCTTGATTTGGCCTATGTTTGCTATCGCTCAGCTCATATCTTTGATTTCTCGTTCTTATGCTTCCTTGAAAGTAGTTACTAATTTCATGGATAGCCCGATCGACCTCAAAGATGTCGATGAGAAGAAAGCTGATGGCCTTCCTAAGTTCGACGGAGATATCCTTTTCAAGGATTTGGATTTCTCTTATCCTGATTCTCCTTCTTCTTTAGTCTTAAAGAAGATCGACCTTCATATAGGGAAAGGTGAGAACATCGGAATTGTCGGTAGGACTGGTTCTGGTAAATCGACATTAGTTAAGATCTTATTGAAGATATATAACATCCAGGATGGACATCTCTTCTTTGATGGAGTGGATATCAACAACTGGCCTTCTAAGACATTAAGAGACAATATAGGATACGTCGCTCAAAACGCTTTCTTGTTCTCTGATGTGGTTAGAAACAACATCGCTTTCTCTGATGAATCCATCAAGAAAGAAGAAGTTGTTAAAGCCGCTGAGTTTGCCTGTGTTGCTAAATCTATCGATGAGTTCAAAAATGGATACAACACTCTTATAGGAGAAAAAGGAACTACCTTATCAGGTGGTCAGAAGCAGAGAATCGCTATGGCGAGAGCTATAGTTAAGGACCCTGCTATCTTGATTCTTGATGACTCAGTTTCCGCTGTCGACTCTGATACAGAAAAGCAGATTCTCTCTAACATAAAGAATATGAGAAAAGGCAAGACTACCTTCATCGTCTCATCTAGAATTTCTTCTGTTGAGAATCTAGATAAGATCATCGTTATGAACCAAGGTTCTATTGTGGGCTTTGGAAATCACGACCAATTGATGGAGAACTGTCCTTACTACAAAGAAACAGTTCATCTGCAGGAACTAGAAAAGGAGGATAATTCCAATGGAAGAGGAAGAAGTTCAAGATAATTACAAGCTCACCATGAAATCCTCGACGATCATAAAGAGGATACTTAAATATCTAAAGCCGCATATGTGGATGTTTATCGGTGCAGTTATCTTATACGTTATTGATTCTGTCGTTCACGCTTATGAGCCTACATTACTAGGTGACTTACTTACTATCGCCTCGACTGAAGGTTCTACTTATGATCAGATATTGAGAATCGGGTTCTTATACGCTGGATTTGTCGTAGGCGGATGCTTAGTCTATTATTTCGCCGGTATGACAATTCAGAGAATCGCTCAGTCCATCATCGTCGATATCAGAAGAGATATCTTCAATCATATTCAGCATTTGTCGATCAGTCAGATTCATTCTGTTCCTGTCGGCAAGTGGGTCACTAGAGCTACTAATGATGTTAACTCCATCATGACTTTCTTCTCGGATGTCTTGATCTCTATTATGTCTAACGCCATGACTTTGATTTCAGTTACAATCATGGTCTTCATTCTTAACTGGAAGCTGGCTTTTGTCTTGATGGCCTTCCTTCCTGTTATCGCTGTCGTGTCTGTCTTATTTGCTCACTACTCAAGAAAGTACTATAGACTCCTTAGAAGCCACATTTCTTCTATGAACGGTTTCTTATCGGAGAACCTCTCTGGTATGGAGACTATTCAGGAATTCAACCAGGAAGACAGAAAAGCCAAGGAGTTTGATGATATCAATCTCGACTTAAAGAAGACTAACTTCAAGGCTGTCACAGTCTTTGCTATCTTCAGACCTCTTATTTATTTCATCTATATCTGCACTATTCTCACTGTCTTTGTCTTCGGCTTGAAGATGGTCTATAGCGGAGAGATGGCTATAGGCTACTTGTATTCTTTCTACTCTTATACTGATTGGTTCTTTAATCCTATTCAGAACTTAGCTAATACCTTCAATACTATTCAGTCGGCTTTAGCGGGTGCTGAAAGAGTTCTTATCGTCTTAGATACTAAGCCTGAGATTGTCGACTCAGTTGATGCTAAGCCTATAGAAAAACTAAAGGGCAAGGTCGAGTTCAGACATGTCTGGTTTGCTTATTCTAAGAAGGACTGGATCTTAAAGGATGTCTCATTTGTTATCAATCCCGGCGATACTGTTGCCTTTGTTGGGGAGACAGGGGCTGGTAAGTCCACTATCATTAACTTGATGGTCAGGAATTTCGATATTCAAAAAGGTCAGATACTTATCGACGATAGAGATATTAAGTCGATCACTCTAGATTCCTTAAGAGGCAATATCGGTGAGATGCTCCAGGATGTCTTCTTGTTCTCTGGCTCTATTAAGACCAATGTCTCTTTAGGTGATGAGAATATTTCTGATGAAGAAGTAAAGAAAGCCTGTGAATATGTCGGAGCCTCTGGCTTTATAGAGAGACTTCCTAATAAGTACGATGAGCCTGTCTTAGAAAACGGCAATAATTTCTCATCCGGTCAAAGACAACTTATTTCCTTTGCTCGTGTTGTGACTTATAAGCCTTCTTTAGTCGTTTTGGATGAAGCTACGGCTAATATCGATACTGAGACTGAAGTCATCATCCAGTCTTCACTAGAGAAGATTAAGTCTATCGGAACGATGGTAATGGTCGCCCACCGTCTTTCTACTATTAAGCATGCGTCTATGATTTATGTTGTTGATCACGGGCGTATTATAGAGCAAGGCAACCACCAAGAGTTGCTCAAGTTGAGAGGCATATACTATAATTTATACAAGCTTCAATCTACAGAAAAGAAACTTGCTGAATAATTAGTATTATTGGAAAGAGAGTTACTATGGAACCTAAAATAATAAAACTATACGATACCTACTTAGCGAAAAAGGTCGAGTTAAAGCCTATTGTACCTGGGGATGTTTCTATTTATTACTGCGGTCCCACTGTTTATAACTATCCTCATATAGGTAACTTAAGACCTGTAATCACTTTCGATTTGCTCAATAGAGTATTAAGAGCATCTGGTTACAAGGTTCATATGATATCTAACTACACTGATATCGACGATAAGATCATTAAGAAAGCTATAGAAGAGAAGAAGAGCGAAAAGGAAGTATCTGATTTCTATATTGATTCATATCAGACTACCTTAAATGATCTTCATATTCTTCCTTTGGAGTATCATCCTCGTGTTTCTAATTACATACCTCAAATAGTTGATTTCATATCTTCTATCGTCGATAAAGGTTTAGCTTATAAGGCTGATAACGGAGATGTTTATTTCTCTGTGAGCAAAGATCCTTATTACGGCTCTTTATCAAAGATCAAGCCTGATGAATTGAAGGCTGGAGCCAGAATCGAAGATGCTAGAGATAAGGAAGATCCTCTCGATTTCGCCTTATGGAAGAATACTTCCGATAAGGGAATTAAGTTCGACACTAAGATCGGCTTAGGAAGACCCGGCTGGCATACAGAGTGCGTAGTCATGATCAATTCGTATTTCAAAAAGCCTCTTATTGATATTCATGGAGGCGGTTTTGATTTGAAGTTCCCTCATCATGAAAATGAGATGGCCCAGGCTTGGGCTTACTCGGGGACTAGACTTGCTAACATCTGGATGCATGTCGGCTTTTTAGAGATGAACGGAGATAAGATGTCTAAGTCTTTAGGTAATGTCGTATTAGCTAAAGACGCAGTCGGTAAATACGGTGGGAATGCCATAAGGCATTTCTTCCTTACTACCTATTATCGTTCACCGGTCAATTTCTCTGATGAGTCTTTAGCTACTTCTGTTAAGGAAGTAGAGAAGTACCAGCAGTTCCTCCATAAATTTGAGGCTAAAGCCGGATTAGAAGGAATAGCGTATTCTAAAGATTTCGACCAGGCTTCTTTTGATGAGTTCATTTCCTTCCTCGACGATGATTTGAATGTCGCTAATGCTATCACTGTCATGGAAAGAATTTATAAGAAGGGCAATCAACTCTTAAGAAACTCTAAGGCTCCTATTGAAGAATTATCTTCTTCTTATAACACCTTTAAAGAGATGATCGATGTCTTAGGATTTGATTTTAAGCCTATTTCTGTTACTGAGGAAGACAAAAATGACTATCTAGCATATAATAAGGCTAGAGAAAATAAGGATTATGCTGCCTCTGATGTTCTAAGAAAGAAGCTTATGGCTAAAGGCCTTATTTAAATAAAGGAGAACTAAATGAATGAAGCTATAGGAAAACTCGCTTCGACAAACGCCCCTGTTTATTGTCTTATCGTCATCTTGATATCCGTAGTGTTAGGTGGATTGATAGGTGTTGAAAGAGAATTCAACGGGCATGCAGCGGGATTAAGAACTCATATTCTTATTTCTATCTCTGCTACTCTAGTTGGGTTTATCTGCTACACCAATTCTAACTTAGCTCCTTATCTGATGTCCGCTGTCGTTATTTCCTTAGGCTTTATCTCTGCTGGCTCTATTGTTCAGACAGGGAAGGATGTTAAAGGAATTACTACTTCTTCGACTGTCTGGCTAACAGGTATTATCGGAATCTCAGTTGGCTTTGATTATATCTTAGAAGCTATCATCGTTACTCTTATTGGACTTGTTGCTCTTGTTATTCTTTCCTATGTTGAACTCAAGACCTCTAAAAGAGATCCTACCGTAACCTTGTATTTTGATACTAAGGCTGAGAAAGTCGCTGATGAAATCATTAAGATTGCAGGCAATTACGGATTAAAGATTAGAAATATTTCTTCTAAAATGTCAAAAAAGAAAAATCAAGATGTATTGATGGTCGTAGTCACTTTCCAAAGAGTTCCTAACGATGTCATTAAGGCATACGCCAGTGAATTATCTACTTCTTTAAGTCCTCTTTCTATTGACGTCAAGGCACCTAGAAATTTATAATTCCTATTTTAGTCTCAAAAATTTGTTAAAAAGCGTAAAATTTAAAAAATACATTGTTTATTTGTGTTCCCATCACTAATAATCACGGTTAAACCATGATACACTTCATATAGGAGGAAGACATGTCTGAAATTATATATGGCAGAAATCCGGTTATCAATTCTCTCTGCAGTAAAAGGAAACCTACAAGAATCATCATTTCTTCTACGATAAATGATGATAGGATTCAACTCTTAGCAAAAACTAAGGGAGTAAAAGTTGAGTTTGTTGATAACAGTACTCTTAACCGCTTGACCGGAGGTAAGAATCACCAAGGAGTTCTAGCATATGTACCGGACTTCTCTTATGTTCCGTTAGACATACTTCTCTCTAAAACCAAGGATAAGAAGAATGCACTGTTGCTTATTCTTGACGGCATCGAAGACCCTGTGAATTTTGGTTCATTGATCAGGACTGCTAGCTGCTTTGATGTCGATGGTATTATAATCGGAAAGAACAGGCAAGTCCAAGTAACACCTGTCGTTACCAAAATCGCAACCGGAGCGGAAGAGTATGTTGATATTTGTGATGTCGTGAATATTTCACAGACCATATCCAAACTCAAAGACGAAGGTTATTGGATTGTTGCTGCTGATGGTTCTGGAGACAAGATGTATGACGAAATCGATTATTCTGGGAAAATTGCCATTATAATCGGAAGCGAGGGAAGAGGCGCTTCTAAGCTTACGCTTCACAACTCGGATTTCATCGTAAGAATTCCAATCTCTGGTCCTATCACCTCACTTAACGCTTCAATTTCAGGTGCTATCATGCTCGCTGAAGTGACACGTTATAGAAGACACAAGTAAATTTAATAGTTCAAAACATTGAATATTAATAGCACTCAATCGAGAGTGGGGCTTTAATGATGCCCAAAGGACAAACAAAAAAGTGACTGGCTCTACAACTAATCGCTTAGACTTCTCTATCGATGACAGTTTAATTAAAGGCTTGGCTGTTTCTGCACAGAAGGGAAATCTTGAGGCTACCGAAGAAATCTTCGTGCGCTTCAATCCTATTATCAATAGGATCGCTATGGCTTACAGCAATCAGTTCAGGTATTTGGAAAATGATGAAAGCGTCTTCTTCCAAATTGTCTATGATTCTTTGCTTTCTTCTATTCGAATCTTTAACCCCGAGAAAGGTGAGTTCACTCATTTGTGGAGAACTATCCTTAAATGGGAGAGGTTAAGAACCTTAAAGAAACTATCTTCTAAGACTAAGCAGAATAATCTCAACACTTTCTATCAAGGTGATAATGATCCGGCCGACTTCTTCTTCAAGGCTGGATCTTCATCTGATACCTTGGAGGACGATTATCTAGAGTTCTTCGATGACATGGAAAAATCAAAGATTATTATTGATTATGTAACTGACCATTATTCAAGCGAAGATTCAAAGCTTCTGTCTTTATGGATGAACTTCTATTCGCTAAAAGAGATTGGATCTCAACTCAATTTAAGCGAGAAAGTTGTGATTTCCAGACTTTATACTATCATCGATAATATAAGGCTAAACGTTAAAAGAGGAACACTCTGTCTAGGAGCTTCGATCTAATGAAAAAGAGCCTTGCACCAATAGGTGTTAGGCTCTTTTCAGTTTAGATTTAGAATTTCTTATCGTCGAAGGAATCTAAGTATTTGTTAAGAGCAGGAATTAAGGAAGGTATGGTGTCCTTTACCATAGGATCGGCGATTCCGGCTTTCTTAAGAAGTTCTTTATAAGGGTACTGACCGCCTAGCTTATTAAAGGCGATGTACTTATCAAAAGCTTTCTTGTAATCGGTCAGCGACTCAGTGAAGAACTCGAAGGCTCCGACCTGAGCGATTGTGTAATCGATGTAGTAAAGAGGATCGACATAGATGTGAAGCTGCTTCATCCAGAAACCACCGGATTCAAGGAATTTGTTATCCTCTCCGTATTTTCTATGAGGCATATACTTCTTTTCGATACTTCTCCAAGCAGCCTTTCTTTCTTCATGGGTGCAATTAGGGTGAGTGTAGACGAAAGCCTGGAACTCATCGACAGAGACGCCATAAGGGATGAAAGTAATGTCATCGGCGAGATGGGAGAAACGATACTTCTCATCAGAATCTCCAAAGAAGTACTTGGTCCAAGGATAAGCGAAGAACTCCATAGACATAGAGTGGATTTCGCAAAGCTCATAGCCAGGTGATCTTAAGGAAGGTACTTTGATATCAGCGGATAAGAATCCCTGTAATGAATGTCCGAATTCATGAGTAAGGACATCTACATCACCAGAGGAGCCGTTGAAGTTGGAGAAGATATAGGAAGATTTCAAGTCGGGTATATAAGTCATATAACCGCCAGGAATCTTTCCGTCTTTAGCGACTAAGTCCATCATTTCGTGGCTGACCATGAAATTGAAGTATTTGGAAGCTACAGGAGACATTTCAGAGTACATCTTCTTAGCATCCTCAACTAACTGCTCAGGAGTTCCAATAGGTTTGGCATTTCCAGAGTTGAACTCAAGAGGGTAATCGTAGTACTTCATATCCTTGATTCCGAGTCTTGCTTCTTGTCTGCGGTAAACGGACTGAGCGAGAGGTACTATGTTCTTATAGAAAGCCTCTCTATAATTAGCGACATCTTCAGGAGTGTAATCAGATCTTCCTAAACGGAGATATCCTAAAGGAAGATAGTTATCAAATCCTAGTTTCTTTGCGATCTTGGTTCTGACTTTGACCATCTTGTCGTAAATATCAGCGAGTTCTTTTTCATGAGAAGAATAGAAGCCCCAGAAACCATCAGAGGCATCTTTTCTTACTGAACGATCCTTATCATCTAATAAGGCAGAGAACTTAGTGATAGGAAGTTCTTTTCCTCTGTAGATTCCTTTAGCGCAGCCCATGATTTGGTTGTAGGCAGAGGCCAAAGAGTTCTCCTCTTGAAGATCAGGAATGATTTCAGGAGAGAAGGTCTTTAAGGCCATGTCGATCTTAGTGAACATATAATCGCCGAACTTCTCAGCGATTTCTTTTCTGAACTTGGACTTTACGAGTATGTGGTTGTACTCATCTTCAAACTGATTGATGTAAGGAAGATTCTGATCGTAGAAATCAGTTAATTCTGTATAGAACTTATCTCTGATATCGATAGTGTGTCTTATAGATGCTACTTGATAATCCGAGTTGATCTTATCAGAAAGCTTGAACTCATCTTCGACAGCTTGAATGGCTTGTTTAGCATCCTTGGCGTCTTCTAGTTTCTTGCAGATAGCCTTGTATTCTTTTTCAATAGCTTTTACATCCGGCTTATCTACTTTAACATCTGAGAATTTTTTGAAATCCATAATAATTGTTCCTTTCTTGTTTTTATTATTTTAGATTGTAGAGCTTAGTGTATTTATCCTCTAAGTAATCGAGGAAGTCTTTAGAAGAGAACTCTGATCCGGTGATGGACTTAATCCATTCTTTCGAGGTCATGTGGTTTGCCTTATTGAAGACATTATTTGTCATCCAGTTGACGATCTTCTTGTAGTCGTCATTCTCAATGGCTTTCATGACATCGAAGTCCTTATTCATAGTCTTGAAGTAAGTGGCGTTGAAGGCATTCCCGATGGCGTATGTAGGGAAATATCCAAATCCAGAAGCCCAGTGGACATCCTGGAGAACGCCTTCTTTATCGTTTTGAGGTCTGATTCCGAGATACTTGTAATAAAGATCTGACCAAAGTTCAGGTACTTTATCAACAGGGAAGTCTTCATTGATGAGTTTCTTTTCAATCTCGTATCTGATGATGATATGGAAAGTATATGTGAATTCATCTGAATCTGTTCTAATTAGGGTAGGCTTTACTTCATTGATTCCACGATATAATTCTTCTTCTGTGACATCAGGGAAGATATCTTTGAACTCTTTGATGAATTCAGGATAGATAAGGTGAATGAATGCTCTAGAGCGGCCGAGACGATTCTCAAAGAATCTGGAGACAGATTCATGCATACCCATAGACATATTATCAGCGATGTGATGTGCGTAATCCTCTTCAGGCTGATTCTGCTCGAATATAGCGTGCCCGCCTTCGTGGACGATAGTGAAGACATTAGAGATGAAGTTATCTTCATAGTAATGAGTGGTGATTCTAGCGTCGTTCTTACCTAAGCCATCAGTAAAAGGATGCTCGGTAGTAGCTAAGGCACCTCTAGAAAGATCAAAGCCGATGGTCTTCATTAAATAAGTGGAGAACTTAGCCTGTCTATCTATAGAGACTATTCTATTCATGAAATCAGTTCTTATCTTAGTATCTGAAGCCTGTATCTTCTTTAAAAGAGGAAGCAGTCTATCTTTAATAGATGAGAAGAACTCATCTAAATCAGCGCTAGACATACCTCTTTCATAATCGGAGAGAAGAACATCATAAGGAGTAGCAAACTTATCCTTATCATCTCTTAATGAGATGTATTCCTTTTGAGCCTTGACGATCTTTTTAAGAGAAGGAGCGAATAATGAGAAGTCTTTCTTCTCTTTGGCGTTCATCCAATCGACAAAGCCTTTTGAATAAACTAATGAGAACTCATTCTGCTTAGCAGGAGTGATGTTCTTATTCTTTATATAGTCTCTATGAAGATTATCAGCGAGTATAGAATCTAAAGGATTTAGTTCGTCCTTATTAGCAAAAAGGACTTCTCCTGATTTAATGAAATCTTCATTCTTAAGAAGCTTAAAAGCCTGAAGAGAAATAAAGGAGTTAACTTCGCCTTGCTCCTCCATAGCCTTCTTAGGGCAAATAGTCTCTTGATCATAATTGATTATTTTATAGGCGTGATAATAATTTTCTACATCATTAAGAGTCTCGTCGACGTTTTTTAAAGCACTAACGACTTCTTTTTTCATATATATGGTTTCTCCTTCTAAATTACTAAAAATAGTATATCACTTTGCCCTCTATCTATTAATAAATACAAACGCCGTTTAAAAGACTGCTTAGAAGGTCATAAACGTCAATCATGAGCGACTTTTATCATCTTTTTTATATATTTCGCCCATATTGTTTTCTAAATAGATAAACTGACTAAAAATGCTCTTGCAATTAGTAATCGATTTGATATACTTTATAAAAGTCATTAGTAGGAGGAACATTTCATAATGAAAATAACTAAGGAAAGTTTCGAAGTTTTGAAAAAGAGATTATCTGATGCCATCGATGCTGATAAAGACATCATCGTTGAAATAGAGGAAGCTAGAAAACAGGGAGATTTGTCTGAGAACGCTGATTACTCAGCCGCCATGGACAAGAAGAGATCTAACGATGCTCTTATCGCTGATCTTAGAAGCCAGATCGATCAGGCTGAAGTCGTCGGTGCTCCTGTCGACACCTCTAAAGTCACTATCAACTCCATTGTCACTATCCTTCGTGTGAAAGATAATCAGACCAAGGTCTATCAGATTGGTGACTCCATTTCTACTGATCCTGATAAGGGAATCATCTCCGATCATTCTCCTTTAGGAAAAGCTATGGTTGGTCATTCTGTCGGCGATGTTGTTAACGTCGAATGCGTCCACCCCTTCACTGTAAAGATCACCAAGATCGCTACTGTAAAGTAATCTAGTTTATCTGCTTTTCTTCATTTATTTGAGGAAAAGCTTTTTTCTTCCAAAAAAGAGGCTCTCGAAATGCAATATTTAAATGAAAGGAGCCTCTTTTTATGTTCAAGGTCATTATTGCAGCTATTATCGTCACTATAGTTGGCTTATTTGTTATGACGAAAATCGATCCGTCTACTCCTAGCACCTCATCTTCTTATTATTACTATTCATCTTATTCTTATGGAGATGATGATGTGGTGAAGGTTACTATAGCCGGTCAGATTTTGCATCCGGGAGAATACTCTATATCTCCTCAGGCTACACTAGGAAATTTAATATCGATGGCGGGAGGTACTTTAGATAACGCCGACCCTAACTCTTATACGAGCAGTTTAGTAATTGGAAGCAGAACTTCCTTTTATATTCCTAAAGCTTCAGATATTCCAGAATCATGCACTGTTACTGTAATAGAGAAAATTAATATAAATACGGCAAACGAAACAAAGCTGAAGAGCGCTGGCTTTTCCTCTAGCCAGGCGGCAGCCTTGGTCTCTTATAGAGACTCAAATGGATATTTCCAGGCCTTAGAAGACATTATGAAAGTAAGCGGAATAGGAGAAAAGACCTTCTTAGCGGTAAGAGATAAAATCTCTCTTTCATGATCTTCTTTCTTTTCTTCTTTTCCTTATGCACTAGCCTGATATTTTTCAATTATTCTTTTAACTTAATCGCTCTTGGTGCTTTTTTGTTATCCGCTGTTTTCCTTATGTATAAAAAGGAAAAGAAGATGCTAATTGTTATGGCTTCTGGTTTTCTAGCAGGAGCTATTTTGTTTGTGATTCCTAAAGGAGAGATTAGTGGTACTGTATCTTTAAAAGGAATAGTCACTAAAGCGGAAGAGAACTATTTCCTGGTTAAAACATTTAAAGGCACTTTTTATGTAAAATCGAAGGGAAACTCATTTGAAATAGGTGACTTGATATCAATTAATGGCACGGTCAGCAATTTTGCCTTCACTCATTTTCAAGAGTCTTTCGACTTTGGAAAATATTTGAATTCGCTTGGGGCTAGTAAGGAAATCAAGATCAAATCTTCCGAATGCATATTTAAAAGCTTGATCAGAATGAAGGCCTTTTCGTCATATGTGCTAGAAGGTTATTCTGATAATTCTAAGGCCCTTATCGGATGCCTTATCTTTGGTAAATCCTCTTATGAGTTAGAAAGCTATAATTCGCTGAAGAATCTAGGGCTTATTGGGGCTATAACAGCATCGGGAATTCATATTAGTTTTGTTAAGGGACTTTTAGATAATCTTCTATCAAAGAGGATTAAAAGGGAGCATATCAAGATTATCGATATATCTTTTGAGGTCGTTTTGTATTTCTTATCTGGCTTTTCACTTACTTTACTAAGAATAATTATCATGGATGTCATCGGCTTATCTACTCTTTTAGCTGGAGCTTCCTCTTTTTCATATACGGAGAAATTATCAATTGCCGGAACTTTTGTCCTAATATTTCATCCTTGTTATGTATTGAATATCGGCTTTTTCTTTTCTTATCCTGTTCTTCTTATCTTCGGGTTCTTAAGGTCGTATTTATCTTATAGAGAGAAATACAAGAATATCAAAATATCATGGATGTTCTTTTTTACAGCCTTGCCGATAAATATGATGATGAATTATTCATTCTCCTTGATGACCTTACTTCTTCAGTGGATAGTGGCTCCGGTGATGAGCTTTATGTTCACTATCGACTTATTAGTCTTTTTTGGAAGTTTTACTAAACCCTTTCTAGAGAAGATCAACTCTTTCATAAGTAAGTTATTTTCATATTCCTCTGGCGTAGATCTTTCTTTGACTTGTGGGAAGGTAAGCGTTTATTTCACTCTTATTTATTACGCTGTTCTTATTTTAGGAATGCTTATTTATGAACTCCATATCAAAAAGGCTTTAAGAGTTACTGCTGTAGCACTTGTTTTACTGATTTCCTTTACTTTGATTCCTGATGTTTCTAAGCATTATGAAGTACGATTCATCGATGTTGGGCAAGGGGATTCGACTTTGGTGAGATACGAAAACAAAAATATATTGATCGACACTGGAGGGAGCTTATATAACGACTTAGCAGTTGAATGTCTTATTCCGTATTTCAAGAGTCTGAAAATATCAAAGCTTGATGCTGTTTTAACCACCCATGATGATTACGACCATGTCGGGGCTCTGGATAGCTTAAATAAGAACTTCAAAATAAACAATATTTATAAAGGAGGAGATAAAAAGAGCATCGATATCGGAAACCTTCATTTTGATGATTTGAATTCAAGGCCAGAGGAGGTGAGCGACGCTAATTACAACTCAGCTGTTTATTCTTTCAAGATAAAAGAGACGTCATTTCTTGTTATGGGAGATGCTCCTGTTGCAATCGAGAAAGATATTATTACAAGGTATCCTTCTCTAGACTGCGATATTCTGAAGGTGGGGCACCATGGATCTGACACATCATCATGTAGAGAATTCCTTACATTTACATCACCAAACCTCGCTGTAATCTCTTGTGGATTGAACAACAAATACGGTCATCCTTCTAAATCAGTTGTTAGTTCTTTAGAGGCACTTTCTATTCCATATGTAAGAACGGATTTGTCTGGAACTTACGTGTATAAAATACGATAGCTACCGACTTTTACTGATCTTTTAATTCTTCTAAAAACATCTTATTTAAAACTGTCAATAGTTGCTTATGAAAAGATATTCCCAGATATAGTGTGCTGGATTACAATAATCGTCCATAGATGGTACAATTTCCTTGCTACATAGCCGGGATTCAAGAGACAGGCAGAAGAGTTATGTAGCAATAGTCCTTCCGAGCCTGTCTCCTGAATCCCCCGGAAAGGACTTTTTTTATGCATGGGAGACGCAGAGGAAGGACGAAGGTCTCCTTCGTCCCGTTCGTCTGCTGCCCTTACTGCGGCAGCGCGCTTTTCAAGAAGGACGGGATTGCGAATGGAAGGCAGAGGCTCATGTGCAAGGGATGCGGGAGGACTTTCAACGCCATGACCGGCACGAGGCTGGCAAAGACCAGGAAGGGAGAGGACAAGTGGGAGGAGTATGTCTTGCAGTTCACGACCGATGCGACTCTGATAGCTGAGCATGAGTACGGATCCTTGAGCAAGAACACGGCCATCTTTGGCGCCTGAAGATGATGCTTAGGGGCGCTGGTCTCAAAAGCTGTGCTGAGCGGGCATGTGTGGATAGACGAGATGTACTTCGGCGTTTCGAAGAATGACAGAGTCTCCGGCCCGGGCGGGCATCAGCTTAAGGGAATAAGCAGGAACAAGGTGTCTGTCGAGGCCGCCATCGATGAGCACGGGAACACATATGCCACCATGATGGGCACGAGCAAGCCTACGTCAGAGATGATATCCGAGGCCTTGTCCGGGCATATATCGCCAAGATCCGTCCGTCATTGTCCACGACAAATTCCACGGCCACGGCGATTTCATCAGGTAGTCGGGGCTTTCGGAGATTTCCGGTGGATCGCAGGAGCCGGGCTACCTGAGGCTGATGCAGAGGGCGAACCAGTTCTCCGCCCTCATCAAGCGCGTCTTCGTCCTGCATGTCGGGATTGGGAGGGTGCATATACAGGATTATCTGAACTGGGCATGCATGCGCCAGAGGCTGAGGGCGGTGAAGCCTGGAAAAAGGAAGAAATACATACTTTGCCTCTGCGCCTCTACCGGGATCGACTTGGTAAGGCCGAGGAAGAAGTGATTTTTAGCACACTATATCTGGGAATATCTTCTTATGAAAAATCGTGAAAAAGGCTGTCTATCATCTTGCATTTAGTCTGTTGTTATGTTAATCTAATCAAGCGCAAAGATGTGCCCAGTTAGCTCAGTGGTAGAGCTATCGGCTGTTAACCGATCGGTCGTAGGTTCGAGCCCTACACTGGGCGCCATTGATGGCCTATTGGAGAAGTGGCTTAACTCACATGCCTTTCACGCATGCATTCGTGGGTTCGAATCCCGCATAGGTCACCACTCTGTAATAAAAAAACGCCCGTTAATTCGGGCTTTTTTTGTACTTATAAATAAATTAAATCTGCTGTGATTTTATCTTCAGACACCAAAAAACTGATTTTTAGTCTCTGTCTTCGAGAATATCGAGAATTCTCTTTATGGATTCATTGAACTGCTGATCGTTATCATTGTTAAATAATAAAAGATCGTCTTTTACCTTAGGATCGTTTAAATTGCTTGGTATTGAGAAATCGACGCTCTTAATATAACTATCCCAGTTTTTGAGCTTATAAACATCTCTAGGAGAATTTCTTTCTTCCATTCTTTTCTTTACGACCGGTATAGAAGTTATTACCCAAATAATAATTAATTTGGCGTTATATTCTTCTTTTAGCTTTTTTCTTACGCCTTCGACGTATTCCTTGTCTCTAACCTCTCTTGAGAAAGGAGCGTTTATCAAAACTATATCGTCGTATTTTAAAGCTTCATATCCGATGTCGAGAATGACTTCATATTCGACATTTCTAATATTCTTTTCAAAAAAAGGACTTTCTCTACTTAAGGGTTCGTTAGCTATTTTATAAGACACATTAGAAAGAGGGATGAGGGAATCCTTATCCAGGTAAACAACGTGTTTTAGATTTTCGGCTAGTTTCATTGAGATGTAAGTCTTGCCCGAAGCCGGAGGAGAGCAGACCCAAATGAGCTTTTTATACATAGCAATTAATATATACATCAGTATTTGATTAATAGAAAAGAAATCGCCAAGAAAGCGATTTCAATATTAATAGATTTGATATTGGTATTAGGATTTGAGTACTTTGCTCAAGAATTTATTTGAATAATCCGCCAATTCATCTAAGGTTACATCTAGTTTTCCAGAGAAGTAATCGATATATGTACCAGCTAAACCGTTGGCGAGGAAATAGAAATCTGCTTTTAACTCTTTATCAGATACTTTAGAAGCGGAGGGAAGGATAAACATATTGTTCTTAATTCCGATTAGCATCTTGGCTTTCATATCATCGAATATGTAGTTAGGGATGTATTTGATTATCTGCTTATAAATATCATCCTTGCTCTTTAAGTAAGCAGTAACCTGATTTACAAAAATTGGTATTGATATTTCATTGCTGCTGCTGAAGATAGCAAGACTAGTAGTAAGTTCTTTCATCATATCGTCTTCGATAGCTCCGACTACTTCACTTACGTTATTGAAATGATTGTAGAAGGTGCCACGATTGATATTGGCTTCCTTAACGATATCCGAAATAGTAATGGAGTTTAGATCCTTCTTTTTCATAAGAAGGGAAATAACAGCTTCTTTAATTAAGTTGACTGATCTGATGGAACTGCGGTATTTTGCTTTCATACTAACCTCCAAAAATAGTGCATTAGTGGCTACAGCCATATTATAATATCGACTAGTTCAAAATTAGTCAACAACTATTAATTTATTGAAAGCTACTATTAATTATCTTAAAATAGCCACAAAATCTAAAATAGTTAGTATTTTACTGCATTTTACTAACATGAACAATTTTGAATAAATTAGTTAAATATCCATATTATGTATCAAGTGTTCAAAAATGAACAAAAAGACAAAAACATATACAACACAATATTATATTCACTGCTAAAATAACCACGTGGTTAGAGGAGGGAAGAATAATGAGTGTTATCGATGTTAATCACTTGACCAAGGACCACGGCTCCAATAGAGGCGTCTTTGATGTTTCCTTTCACATTAATAAAGGTGAAGTTTTTGGCTTCTTAGGTCCTAATGGTGCTGGTAAATCAACTACTATTAGACATCTGATGGGATTTAGCAAACCAGATAAAGGAGATTGTCAGATTTTTGGTAAGGATTCTTTTAATAGGTATTATGAGATTTTAAATAAGGTCGGATATATTCCTGGGGAGATTGCTCTTCCTCAGGGACTTACTGGCTACCAATTCATAAAGATGATGCAAGATCTTCAAGGCATACATAATCAAGAGATGCTTAATAGAATGCTCGATTTATTCAAGCTTGAAGATAACGTTCTTAAAGGCGAAACAAAAAGAATGAGCTTAGGCGTTAAAAGAAAACTCGCTATTGTTGCTGCCTTTATGTCTGATCCAGAAGTATTGATTCTCGATGAGCCTACATCTGGTCTTGATCCTGTTATGCAGGAGACTTTTATCAGCTTTATCAAAGAAGAAAAGGATAAAGGGAAGACCATTCTTCTTTCAAGCCATATCTTCTCAGAAGTAGATGCTACTTGCGATAGGATTTCCATCATTAAGGATGGAAGAGTCGTCTCAGAGTTTGTCGCTAATGATCTTAAACATGCGACATTGAAGTATTACCAAGTTTCTTTCATGAAGAAAGATGAATTTGAAGACTTCATCAAGAAGAATTCTTCTTCTCCTTTTTTGAAGATTATTTCTTCGCGTGAGGATATTCTTACTTGCTTCATATCTACTGAAGATAAAGATATCAATAAAGTCGTAACCATTCTTTCTTCATATAGGATAAAGGATTTTTCTAATCAGAAAGAAACCTTAGAGGATTACTTCATGAAGTTCTATAAAGAAGGCGCTGACTTCAAAGAGGCTTTGAAATAATGGAAACAATAGAAATAAAAGGACTCACTAAAGACTACGGTTTTAATAGGGGAGTCTTTGATGAAAATCTCACAATTAAAAAAGGCGAGATGATGGGATTTGTCGGAACTAACGGCTCTGGCAAGACCACAACGATAAGAAACATATTGGGCTTTATCAAACCCGATAAAGGAAACTGCTATGTTAATGGCCTTGAGTCTTGGAAGCATTCTTCTGAGATTGTAAAAGACATAGGGTATGTACCTGGCGAAATAGCGTTCCCTGATCTTCCTACCGGGACTGCGTTTCTGAAAAGCCAAGCTGATTTTCTCGGATTAAAGGACTTAAGTTACGCTAACTATCTGATTGAAAAGCTTCAGCTGGATCCTAGAGCGAACTTAAAGAGAATGTCTAAAGGCATGAAACAGAAGACAGCCCTAGTCGCTGCCTTGATGAATAATCCGTCAATCATCATTCTCGATGAACCTACTACTGGTCTTGATCCTCTGATGAGAGTTTCATTTATCGACATCATAAAAGAAGAGCATAAAAAGGGAAAGACGATATTTATGTCTTCTCATATGTTCGAGGAAGTAGAGGAGACTTGCGATAGAGTCGCTTTGATATCTGATGGTCATCTAGTTGATGTTGTCGATATGGATTCTATTCTCAATAGGCCTTCTAAAGACTTCAAGATTGAATTCAATAATAAGCATGACTTTGAAGAGTTTATGAAGAAGGGGTTCAATGCAGTAAGAGTTCAGGAGCAGTTCTTCCAGGTAACTATAAACTTACCTAAAGACGATATAGGAAGATTATTCCAAGCGCTTCAAGGGTTAGACGTCAAGTTTATCTCGGAAGTTAAATATACATTAGAAAAACACTTTAAAGAGATTCTATTTAAAGGAAAGGAGAACAATTAATAATTATGTTCAGTAAAGCGTTATTCAAACAATCTTGTAAGGCTAACGGAGTAATGTGGACTATCATTACTGTCGCTAACTGCTTCATGTTGGCTTGTGTCATGATGATATCAGGTTCTGGCAACATAGGGAATGTTGCCACCAATGTCGAAGATACGATCATTACAAAAGAGATAGATTCAGCCATCTCTAAAAGAGGAGTGAGCTATTATTCTTTAGGAACACAAGCACAAGGATTATACGATACTTATTTTGTAGCCGATTATAGTTCTGATTATCCTAAAGTCGAGTCTTATTCTGAAGAGTTCGCTACTTGGCTTTCAACTATGCCTAATGCTTCTTCTTATCAGCCCACAGAAAGCTATTCCCAAGCCTTGCAGACTTGGAAGAACAATATGCCTGCTGCTAATGATATCCAGAGCCAGTCTTATGCATTATTGATGAGCAACTGGTTAAATAATCAGCCTAGTTCGACTGACTATACTTCAACAGAGGCCTATACTAACGCTTTGATTACATGGAACAACGCTAAGCCTACAGTTAAAGATGCTACCTCTACTTCAGCTCAGGTCAATGCTGCTACTGACTTAAATACCTATATCTGCGATGAAGCTCTAAAAGAAGATTCTTCATATACATCTGATTCTAGCGTAACTAAAGAAAGACTAGGAGCGGCTATGTACGCTATTAATCCTCTTCATCAATTCGATTCTTTCTATACATCGAATAACGAGTCTGTTCCTTCTGATTATGATGTTTCTTCTTTATTAACTCATATTGAATCAAACGATATTGAAACTTACTTGTCTTCAACTGAAAGAGTTACTTATCGTCAAGATAGGAGCAAGAATTCGTCTTCTATATTCTTAGCTTCTAATATGACAAATGAGACTGTCATTTCTCAGCTCTTGGATAGCTTATCTAGATATGGAGTTACTGAAGAGAAGTACGAATCATTCAACTATACATATGCGAGTGTTAAGCATTCTGGTATGACTACTATTGTTTCCTATCAGGCTAGATACGATTATGAATATTCTTTACTGGAAGATGAATATAAAAACGGGACTTTCGCCAGTGAAGATGCTTTCAAGGCTGCTGTATCTGATATGGATACAAGCTTGAAATCTGAGCTCACTTCATCTTTGCTTTCATCTCTTCCTAGCGAAGTATCTGATGCTTTAGAAGAAGTTGGTCAGATGGATCTTTACGGATTGATCGTCGGTTCTATCTTCTTCAAGATGGCTGGTCTCTTGCTTCCTATTATTTATATGATTATGGCTTCTAATAACCTGATTGCTGGTCAAGTGGATTCTGGCTCCATGGCTTATGTCCTATCTACCTCGACTAAAAGAAAGACAGTTGTCTTCACTCAGGCTATATATTTGATAGGCTCGTTACTAGCGATGTACATCTGCTCAACTATAACTAGCTGTATCTGCTTCTCATTAGTAAATGTTTACAATACTGATTTAACATATGCAAAGCTAGTGCTTATCAATCTCGGCTCGTTCTTAACTTTGTTCGCTATGTCAGGAATCTGCTTCTTAGCTTCATGTTGGTTTGATAGATCTAAATATTCAATGGCATTAGGAGGCGGTCTTTCTATGTTCTTCCTAGTTTGCACTATGCTTGGTCTATTCGGCTCGAAGGTTATTCCTTCTGTAGTTAGATTCGATGCTTTGAATTACTTCAACTATGTATCTCTGATTTCCTTATTCGATGTAGTGTCTATCATCAATGGAACTACAGACTTCATATGGAAACTGGCTATCTTAGTCGGAGTAGGATTGATCGGTTACTTTGTAGGCGGATATAAGTTCGAGAAAAAGGACTTACCGTTATAAACTAAATAGCCAAAACAAAAGATGCGTATATTCTGATGTGTACCCCAAAATTCTGGATAACCTTTAAAGAGGAGTAAACATCATTCTGCGCATCTTTTTTAGTCGATATTAATTATTCTTCTTTCTTCATGACTACTAACTTAGGCTTAGAGATAACGACTTTCATATTAGCCGGGACTGATTCTCCTACTAAGAAGACGTTAGATCCTATGACGACATTATCTCCGATAGTGACATCTCCTCCTAGAATAGAGGCACCAGAGTAAATAGTGACATGATTACCGATAGTAGGATGTCTTTTTACTCCTCTTAAGTCTTGGCCTTTAGCAAGAGATAAAGCACCTAGGGTAACACCTTGATATATCTTTACATAATCTCCGATTATTGTAGTCTCTCCTATAACTATGCCTGTTCCGTGATCGATGAAAAACGGAGTTCCGATAGTAGCCCCAGGATGAATATCAATTCCGGTTAGGAAATGAGCTTCTTCTGAGATGAGTCTAGCGTGGACTTTAAAGTTAAGATTATAGATAAGATGGGCTATACGATGATAGAAGGTAGCGGTGTAACCAGGATAAGAAGAAAGGACTTCTTCATAAGAGTCGCAGGCCGGATCTGACTGATAAGTGAACTGAAGATCTTTAAGTAGGACTTCCTTAAGATTCTTCGCCTGTTTAAAGAAAGCCTCAGAGTTATTTTCATCTGGCGAGATGAAAAGCTTGAATTTCATTTTGGCGTTTTCCTCTAAGTTGCACTTTGAACAGCCGTGGCAGAAGAATTCGGGGAAGATCAAACACTTCATAGACTCTATGAAGTCTTTAATACCTTCTTTATTAGGAAATCTTGAATAATCTAGATTTAATTCCATGAGTATCTTTCTCCTGTATCCGGGAATATGACAGCGACTTTCTTATCCTTCAGTTTATTATCAGCTAAGTAGTTGATAGCGCCTTTTAAGGCAGCGCCTGAAGAGATACCGACAAATAAACCTTCTTCTTTAGTTAATAGAACAGCGGTATCTATAGCTTCTTGATCCTTTACTGTTATTACTTCATCTACATATTTATGAATGAAGTTTTTAGGGATGAAGTTTGCTCCGATTCCTTGAATCTTATGAGGACCGACTTCACCTTTAGTAATCAAAGGAGAAGAGAACGGCTCGATTCCGATAATCTTAGTAGAAGGATGATTTTCTTTAAAGAAGCGACCTAAACCAGAAATAGTTCCTCCGGTTCCGATACCGGCAAATAAGTAATCAAGATCAGGGACATCATCTAATATTTCCTTACCTGTATATAAGTAATGAGCTTTAGGGTTAGAAGGATTATCAAACTGGCCTGCAATTAATGAACCGGGGATGGTCTTTTGAATATCACGAGCTTTTTCTACGGCTTGTTCCATGCCGCCATCGACTAAGACCAACTCACCGTGATAGGCTTTCATGAGCTGCTGTCTTTGAACTGACATGGATTTAGGCATGACTATGATTACTTTGTAATCGAAGTAACAACCTAAAGCGCATAAAGCGATTCCGGTATTTCCTGATGTAGGCTCAATTATCACTGAGCCTTTATGGAGAAGACCCTTTTCCTGATAGTCTTTTATCATCTGATAAGCCGCTCTGTCTTTTATTGATCCAGCGGGATTCTGCTTTTCTAACTTCCCGTATAATTGAGAATTGATATTGAAGTGATTTTCAATCTTATGAAGTCTCATAAGCGGAGTATTGCCAATCAAGTCTATTATTGAGTTATATATCATATATATTTTGCCTCTAATGTTCATTATACACATCTGGATTTAAATCACGTGTTTAACGGTTATATTTCATTATTTCTCGCTTTTTATTTACCTCTAATAATAGTAAGATGAAGTGCATGGTTAGAGGTTTTTATGTTTAAACTTTTCAAAAGATACGTAAAGTATTATAAATTAGAGACTATTTTCGCCCCTATATTTAAAATGTTCGAGGCTGTTTTTGCTTTGTTAGTTCCTATTATCGTCCAAAGAATCATCGATAACGGAATTAATGGTGACGGCGGAACTTCATATATTATCAACCAAGGCTTGATCTTATTGGCCTTAGCTGTTATCGGCTTTGCTATGACTATGGTCTGCCAGGTCTTAGCAGTCAGGACTTCTTCTGGCTACGGGTTTAGAGTAAGAAACGATATGTTCGCTCATATCTCGTTGTTTTCTTTAGTAGAGATGAACGAATTCACCTCTTCTTCATTAGAGACTAGACTCTCTAGTGATGTAGTCATTACTCAAAAGGGCCTGACCTTATTATTACGACTCGCCATAAGAGCGCCTTTCTTAGTTATAGGCGCTACGGTTTTATCTTTTGTCATCGCTCCTACTTACGGATGGATATTTATTGTTACTGGTGTTCTTTTAGGAATCGTCATTTATATCATTTCTCATTTCTCGCTTCCTTATTCAAAGAAGATTCAAAAAGGCCTTGATAAGGTTACTTCTCAAAGCCAAGATGATCTTTCTGGTATGAGAGCAGTAAGAGCCTTCAATAAGGAAGACCTCGAAAAAGAGAAGTTTGATGCTTCTTGTGAAGACTTGGAGAAGATATCAAATAGACTCGCTAAAGTCTCTTCTTTCTTATCTCCTTTAAATACCTTTATCGTAAATGCTGGAATCGTCGTTATTTTATATCTAGGCGCTAAGGACGTGTCTTCCTCAAGCGGAATTACTCAAGGCAGCGTTGTAGCTCTTATTAACTATATGAATCAGATTGCCTCTGCTATTTTAGTAATCGCTAATCTAGTATCTGTTTTCACTAAGTCCTCAGCTTCCGCTAAAAGAATACTCGAGGTCTTAGATAAGAAACCCTCTATCGTCTCTGGAACAGAGAAGCCTGCTTCTTGTGAGATGAAGGTAGAGTTTAAAGACGTAACCTTCTTCTACAATAAAGAATCCGCTCCAGCCTTAAGCGATATTTCCTTCACCGCTAAAGAAGGCGAGACTATAGGAATCATCGGTGGAACTGGTTCAGGCAAAACTACCTTAGCTGATTTAATGGATAGGTTTTATGATCCGGATAAAGGTGAAGTTAAAGTAAACGGCATCGATATCAAGAACTGGGATTTAACTTATTTAAGAAAGCAGATAGGATACGTCAATCAACGCTCTGTTTTATTTAGCGGAGACTTGGAGTCCAATCTTAAGATGGGCGATTCTTCTGCTACTGATGAAGAAGCTTTAGATGCCTTAAAGGTCTCTCAAGGAGATGACATCCTGAAAAAGAGAGATGAAGGACTTAAGAGTGAAGTCGTTCAAGGCGGTAAGAATTTCTCCGGCGGTCAAAAGCAGAGAATCTCTATTGCTAGAGCCTTAGTGAAGAAGCCTCAGATTCTAATTCTGGATGATTCTTCTTCAGCCTTGGATTTCAAGACTGATTATGAACTTAGAAAAGCCATCAAGGGCTTAGAGGGCAAGATGACTGTTTTCATCATCTCCCAGAGAGTTTCGTCTTTGAACTCGGCAGATAAGATACTTGTTCTTGATAAGGGAAATCTTGTAGGGTGTGGAAAGAAAGATGATCTTTATAAGACTTGCCCGATTTTCAAAGAGATATCTGATTCTCAGCTTTCAAGAGAGGGGGACTAATTATGAACAATAAGAAAATGACCCCCTTAAAATATATCTTCTCGTTTGCTAAGCCTTATAAGTGGTATTTGATATTGGCTTTTATTTCCTCTTTAGGATATGTAGCCTGTTCTTTATTGATACCTATTCTTTCAGGTGATGCTCTAGATTACATGAAGGAAACTAGCACTATATCTGAAGTATATAAATGCGTATATCTGATTATGGGAATGATGGTAGGAACTGCTGTTTTCTATTATTTAGTTTCTTATCTCTCATCGGCTGCTTCTTATAAGATGGTTAGAGATATGAGAATAAAGGCTATGGATAAGCTTTTGGAAGCTAAGATATCCTTTATTGACTCTAAGAGCCAAGGAGATATTATCTCTACTTTGATAAGTGATGTAGACACTATCTCTGATGGTCTTATTCAGACTTTCTTGCAGCTGTTTACTGGTTTCTTCACAATCATCGGCACCTTGACCATGATGTTTATCATCTCTTGGCCTTTAGCCTTATTGGTTTTGATCTTAACTCCTTTATCTGTCATCGCCGCTTGGCTTATCGCTAAAGGAACCTCAAAGACATTTAAGAAGCAATCAGACTGGAGAGGTAAGCTTAACGCTCTATCTGTAGAATGCTTAGAGGGTCAGAAGACTGTCTTATCTAATTCTTATGAGGATGAGGCTAAGAAGAGATTCTTATCTACTTCTAGTGAGCTTCATCGTCTGGATTTCTGGACAGAGTTCTTCGGCGCCCTTATAAATCCTACAACTAGATGCATCAACTCTATTATTTATGGTGGAGTAGCTGCTTTCGGTGCTTACTTAATCGTCACTAATAAGATTGGCTTAACTGCTGGTGGTCTGATGACTGCCTTGATGTTTACTAATAATTACACTCAGCCTTTTAATGCTGTTTCTGAGGTTATCTCAGAACTTCAGAATTCCTTAGCTTCCGCTAAGAGACTTCTAGAGCTAATGAACAGTCCTTCAGTTAGTTCTGACAAAGGAAAAGAAGAACTTCAGAATGCTGACGGTTCCTTAAGCTTCAATCATGTCTATTTCTCATATGAACCTAATAAGCCTCTTATTCAAGATATCGATGTCTCGATTAAGCAAGGAATGCATGTAGCAATCGTCGGGCCTACAGGATGCGGGAAGACTACATTGATTAATCTTCTTATGAGATTCTACGATGTAGATTCTGGAAATATTGATGTCTCTTCTAAAGACATCATGTCTATAACTAGACACTCCTTAAGAGATACTTTCGGCATGGTTTTGCAGGATACTTGGATCTTTAAGGGAACTATAAAAGAAAACATCAAATACGGCAATGAAAATGCCAGCGATGAAGAAGTTATAGAAGCCGCAAGAAGAGCCAATGCTGATTTCTTCATCAGGCAGATGAAGAATGGATATGATACTTATGTCGATGGAGATGAGTCCTTATCAGAAGGTCAAAAGCAGCTAATCTGCATCGCTAGAGTCATGCTGAAGATGCCTAAGATGCTCATTCTAGATGAGGCTACATCAAATGTAGATACCAGATCAGAACTCTTAATAAATAAGGGCTTTGACGAAATGATGAAAGGGAGGACCTCTCTTATCATCGCCCATAGACTTTCTACTATTGTAAACGCTGATATCATTCTTGTTATGAAGGATGGGAAGCTCATCGAGAAAGGCTCTCATGAAGAGCTTCTTAATAAGAAGGGCTTCTACTTCACTTTGTATAATTCTCAGTTCATCAAGGCGTAAAAAAAGGAAGTGTTCTTCTCTATATAAAGAGCAGGCACTTCCTTTTTAAGTCTTAAATTAATACTGTCCTTTGAACTTTTCGAGAATGTATTTGATTATCATTCGTATCTGAAGGGCAAAGAAATGATCTTTCATGTAATCCTCTATTTCATCCATAGGGATTATCTTGTATCCGATATCTTCGAATTCTTCTAGGTTCTTATTTTCAAAGCCGGTGATATGAGCGAGAACTACAGCGTTCATTTCATCTGACATACCAGATGAAGTAGGGGAAGCGGGGGCGAGAACTTCTATATTATCTATATCCGCTCCGACTTCTTCTTTAGCCTCTCTTTTAGCAGCGACTACTAAGTCCTCGTTGCCGTCTATTAAACCGGCAGGGAAGGAATTCACGTAGTTATTAAGAGGTGGTCTGAATTGTCTAGTGATTAATAATGAGAGCTTATTAGTTCTAGGGTCTTTAATATAAAGAGGAATTAAGACTCCATCGGGTTTATTTAACTGGTGAGAGACACAGACTAATTGATCCTTAGTTCTTCTAGAAGCCATGTAGTAAGAGTAAGTGTGGTGACCATCATCTTTTTCCACATCATAAACTAATGTATAAAAGTTTAAGAAGGGATGATTTGTCTCCTGTATTACTTCTTTTAAAGACCATTTCATTTCTGCCATTTTCAATTCTCCTTAATTACTTTGATTATTATAATACTAGTTAGGTTTGGTATGTGATATCTTAATTGATAAGGTTACTTGTAAGCCTTATAATCCTAGATGTAAAGAGGTGTTGTTATGGAAAATAAAAGAATAGTTTTCTTAGGTACCCCAAGCATGTCAGCCTTTGTTCTCAAAGGACTTGTGGAAGCCGGTTTCAATATTGTCGGTGTTATCACTAGAGAAGATAAGCCTCAAGGCAGAAAGATGGAATTAAAACCGTCTTGTGTCGGTGAGATGGCTAGTTCTCTCGGCTTAAAGGTATTTAAGCCTCATAAGCTCAATAAAGAGTATTCATTCTTAGATGACCTTAAGCCTGACCTTCTTCTTACTTTTGCTTACGGTCAGATTATTTCTGAGACTGTCTTAGCATATTCAAAGCTCAAGCCTTTGAATCTTCATGGCTCTTTGCTTCCTAAATATAGAGGAGCCGCTCCTATTCAGTACGCTTTAAAAAACGGTGAAAAGGAAACTGGAATATCACTGATGGAAATGGTGAAAGCCATGGATGCTGGTGATGTCTTCGCCACTAAGAAGATAGAGATATCTCCAGACGACAATTACACAACCCTATGCGAGAAGATGCAGAAGACAGCTTTGGAGGTCGCTGTTGAATATCTGCCTTTGTATTTTGAAGGCAAGCTCAACGGAGTTAAGCAAGACGAGTCATTAGTGACTTTCTGCCCTTCGATTAAAAAAGAAGAAGAGCATCTTAATCTAGATCAGACTCCTGATGAATTCGTCAATCAGGTAAGAGCACTAGCTATGACTCCGGGTGGGTATCTTATGTTCAAAGATGAGATACTGAAGATATATAAAGCAGAGAAGTATTCTACTGAGGCTAATAAGCCAATAGGTACTATTGTTAAAGCCGCTAAGAAAGAGATCGTCCTCCAGTTAACGAAAGGTCAGGTCAAGTTAGATTTGCTTCAAAGACCTGGTAAGAAAGTATTATCCGCTGTCGACTTCAATAATGGAGTCCATGATTTTGAAGGGGTTATTCTTAAATGAACAAGAAAAGAGACTTAATTTACAGCATGTGTCTTACCGCAGTCTTTGCGGCTTTGACTTATATACTCACTATATTTATTTCTATTCCTATTAACTTAGGTGGTGTTGGATCCGGTTATTTCAATTTCTCAGATGTTCTTATCTTCGCCTTAGCTGGACTAGTCGGGCCTTTCTACGCAGGATTTGCTGGAGGGCTAGCTGGTCTATTATCCGATATCACATTAGGGTACGCAGCTTTTGCTCCTTATACCTTAGTAATAAAGTTCATAGAAGGAGTTTTTGCCGGTTACATTTTCAAGGCATTGAAGAAAGTTGGCGCTGATAATAAGGTCAATAACATTTGGAAATCACTGACTTCGTTTGTTATTGGCGGACTTATTATGGCTTGTCTATACATGATTCCTGATATTGTCGTGTATGTTACTTCGGTCGTCGGGAATACTCAGGGCTCGGATTATCTTATTATCTTCGTAGACTTAGCATTCAATGCCTTACAGGGAATTATTAACGCCGGTATCGGATGTGTGGTCTTCATGGCTTTATATCAAGTAAAAGATCTATTTATCAGAAGAGGCTCATATAAGAAAGCCTCCGCTAATCAGACAAACGTTATTGAATCAAAAGACGATAAAGAAAGGAAATAGTTTATGGTCAAGATTTATGTTAAGGATTTCGGGATGATGAGTTTCCAGATGGATTATGAGGCGGCTAAGAATACAGCAGCTAACTTTGTTCAGCTCGCTAATTCAGGATTCTACGAAGGATTGACCTTCCACAGAATCATTTCCGGATTTATGATTCAAGGCGGAGACGGAGAGTTCCAAGGTAAGTTTATCGATTACACCATAAAAGGTGAGTTTGCCGCTAATGGAGTAAAGAATCCTCTTAAGCATGTTAGAGGAGTTATTTCTATGGCTAGAACCATGGTTAATGATTCTGCTTCTTCTCAGTTCTTCATCATGCATAAAGACGCTCCTTATCTTGATGGAAACTATGCAGCTTTCGGAAAGATGATAGAAGGATTTGATGTCCTTGATAAAATAGCTTCTGTTAAGACTGATTCTAACGATATGCCTTTAAAGGATGTCGTTATCGAAAAGGTAGAAGTTATCGATGAGCCTGTATATCCTGTTTTAAAACAGAAGGATTTTTAATCTATCTACCTTATAAATTGGAGGTCTTCTTATGATTCAGATTAAAGATGTGTCCAAGAAGTATGGAAGCTTTTTGGCTGTAGATAATTTATCCTTAGAGATAAATAACGGAGAAGTATTCGGCTTATTAGGACCTAATGGTGCTGGTAAGTCCACTACTTTGAAAATGCTGACTGGTATTCTTACTCCTACTTCTGGAGAGATATTGATCGATGACCATTCGATAGTTAAAGAACCTCTGGAGGCTAAAAGAAGAATAGGATTCGTCCCTGATTCTCCTGATATGTTCTTAGGGATGAAAGGCTTAGACTATTTAGGCTTTATCGCATCTGTTTATAGAATGAACACTACTGAGGCTATGAAGATTGCTTATCAGATGGCTGAAGAGTTCAATATAGCGGATTCTCTTAACGACAATATCTCTAATTACTCCCACGGTATGAGACAGAAGATATTCATCATCGGAGCTCTCATGCATTCTCCTTCTAACTGGATACTTGATGAACCTCTAACTGGTCTTGACCCTGAGGCGGCTTTTGAAGTTAAGGAAATGATGAAGAAGCACGCTTCGGAAGGTAAGAGTGTTCTGTTCTCGACTCACGTGCTTGATGTCGCTGAAAAGATCGTAGATAGAATCGGTATTATCTCAAAAGGTAAGCTTATCTTTGTCGGGACTATCCAAGAACTAAGGGATATGAACAAAGAGAAGAACTCATCTTTAGAAGACCTCTTCTTGGAGATGGTTAAATGAAGGACTTCGGTTATCTTCTTAAGGCTGTCTCGGGGTCGATGTTTTCTCTTGGGAGAAAGAATAGAAAGACCTCGAACAAGTCTTCTGTCTGGTCTGTTATTTTAACTCAGTGTTTTGCTGGGGCTTTAATAGCGGTCGTCTTCGGCTTCCAGACTTATTCATCTTTTTCGTTGCTCACTCCTTTTCTTACTGATGATTTAGCCTTTAAATACATCGCAGATACTATGGCTTCATCTATTGTCTGCATCATAGGCTTTACCTGCACTTATGTCTTCAGTGTTTTCTTCATGTCTAAAAACGATGAGGCTTTTATTCCTCTTCCTATTAAGCCTAGTATGTTGTTTCTTGCTAGGTTTGTCATATCCTTGATATTTGCCTTCTCTTATTCCTTGCTTCTTCTTATTCAGGGAATGGTGTTCGCTATTATGTATTCTTTTTCTATTTATAAGATAATCGGGGCGATCGTTATTTTCTTAACTGTGCCTCTGATATCTGTTTCTGTTTCATTTATCATTCTTAATACTCTAGGTAAGATCTTTAACTTCAAAAAGCATAAGTGGGCCGGGAATGTAGTCACTATAGTACTAATAATTGCTGCTACTGTCGCTTTGGTCTTGATGTCACTTAGTGGAACTGCTGATGGAGATGAGGCTTCTAATTATGTTTCCTTTATAGAAACTACTTATGAAAACTACAGATGGATTTCTTGGATTGCATATATACCTAGTAAAATGGTTTCTTATTCTGATGCATCCTCTCTTCTTTATTGCTTATATCAGTTACTTATTTGCATCGGGTTCATCGGGCTTGCTTTATTATCCGCTAAGCTTTTCTACTTCAATAACCTTGGAAATGAAGGCAATAAGAAGAAGAGAAGAGTCGGAGAAGAAAAGATTAAGTACAAGATGGCTAAGTCCTTTACGGGCTTTGCTAAAAGCGAGTTTCTTTGTGACTACAGAAGAGAATTCAACGTCATGAAGAATAACTCAGCCGGTATGATATACGCAATATTTATGCCTCTTGTTATGACAGCTACCGCTATCTGCATTTTGTTCCCGTTAAGATATGGAAGCGGAGATGATTTTGCTTCTTTATTCTCTGATATAAGATACGCATATATCGCTGTTTCATTAGGATGCGTATTTGAATCGATAATGCCTATTTATTCTTTCTGCTCTATCTCATTTGAGGGCAAGAGCTTTACTAGCTTAATGGCTATGCCTTTAAATGATAAGAAGTATTTAGACGCTAAGCTACTAGGAAATGTCACTATTACGCTATCTTTAAATATCCTCATGACTTTGGTGTTTGTCTTCGGACTTCAGGTTTCACCTTGGGTGGTTATTTTATCATTAGTAGCCAATATTCCTTTTATCTTCTTGGAGAATGAGATATCTCTTATCTTAGGTGTTAAGTTTGCAAAGTTTGATTATGATAACCCGGCTGAAGTTACGCAAAAGGGCTGGGGGCCTTTCTTTATCGGGCTTATTTCTTATGGAATGGTTATTGGCTTTGTAGGTATAAATCTCGGGTTATCTATGGCTGTACCTACTTATCTCTGCTTTATTCCTTCTTTAATAACCTTTGTTATCTGCTCTATTTCTTTGTATTTTGCCAGAAGAGGAGCCTTAACTAACTTCGGAAGAATGAAAAGGCAGGACAATTTGTTCTAATATATAGATATGGTAAAAGTAATATACGGAAAAGACATGGAGATCATTAAAGATCAGGCGATAGAGGAAGCGAAGAAAACGCTTCATGTTTTCGATGACTTTAATTTCTCTATCTTTGATATGTATAACGACCTTATTCAGAATGCGGTTAACGCTGTCATGAATATGTCCTTTACTTCTGACCATAAAGTCGTCATCGTCTTAAACTGCTATTTTCTGTCTTCTGATATGGACTCAGCACCTACTAGCTGGGATAATCAGCAAGACTTGAAGTCCTTAGAGAAGTATTTAGCGGATCAGAATCCTGATTCGGATTTAATACTTCTTACTACTGGGCGCTTAAAGGGGGAAAAGTCTCTTCCTTTGATGGGAGAACTCAAAAAGAGAGCCCAAGTCGTAGAATCCGCTCCGTTAACTGATCAGTCTTTGATGGAACTAGGCCTGAGATATGTCGGGGAACAAAAAGCCACTATCGATAAAGAGACTCTTTATGAATTGATCTCCAGAGTCAATTCTGATTACATGCTCATGCTTCGTTCTTTAGATAAGCTTCTTTGCTACACTAAGAACATCAGAATCGAAGATGTAGAGCTTTTAGTTTCTCCTCGTTTAGAGGACAACGTTTTCTCTATAGTGGAGGCTTTATTTAAATCAGATTCAGATAAGGCTATAAAGTCATTTAGAGACCTGAGAAAGTCAGGGATGGATACCATGAGGCTTCTTCCAGTCTTTGCTTCTCAGCTTCGTTTTCTTTATGAGATAGCTTCTTTGATTTCCATGAGAAAAAACGATATAGATATCGCTAAAGAACTCGGTTGCAAGCCGGGAAGAATAATGTACGCCAAGAGATCATTAGGAAATATCAGTAAAGATAAGATATTGAAGATGATGGCAGACTTAGGTGAAGTCGAAGACCATATAAAGTTCGACTTAGATAACCAAGATACTCTGATGGAGATGTACTTTGTTAATTTCAGGAAGAACTACATCGTTTCTTCTAAGCCTAGACAGTATTAACAAAAAGACATTAAAAAATGCGCCCTTTAGTAGGCGCATTTTCATATTAATCTAATTGAACTTGGGTAGAAGAACTACTTCATTGAAGCGACAAGCTTCATGCAGCTGGACTTCTTACGACTTGCAGAATTCAATTTGATGATGCCTTTTGATAAGCAGTTGTCAATCTCGGAGATTGCAGCGTTTAAAAGCTTGTTAGCTTCTTCTTTGTTGCCGGCTTCGACAGCCTTCTTCATCTTCTTGATGGCGGTTCTCATTTGACTTCTCTTGTCAACGTTAGCTATTCTGGACTTTTCGTTGGTGAGAATTCTTTTCTTCTGTGATTTAATTTGAGCCATAGAATCATTTGCTCCTTTCCAATCCGATTTATATTACCATAACCAACAGCGTATTACAAGAACAGAAACAGCGCATAAAATGCCTATATATTGAAATAATAATCAATTTTGGACAACCTTGTGCTGAGGGGTGGTAGACAACTCCCAATTATGAAATGTATAATAAAAGAACTGAGAGGTATTACCATGAAATACAATAAGTTTATAGATCACACCTTGCTTGCTCCTGACGCCACTGAAGCTCAGGCTAGAAAGCTTTGTGAAGAAGCCTTAGATAATGATTTTGCTTCTGTTTGCATCAATCCCGACTATGTTGGATTAGCCAGTTCTTTACTTCATAAAGAAGGCTCGACTGTTAAAGTCTGCACAGTTATCGGATTTCCTTTAGGAGCTACTCTTACCGCCGCTAAAGTCGGTGAGATGAGAGAAGCTATCTTCGAAGGAGCTGATGAAATTGATATGGTTATCAACATTTCTTGGGTTAAAGATAAAAAGTGGGATTTAGTCTTAGATGAACTTCAGAGAATGAGAACTAACAGCAGATCGAAAGTACTTAAAGTTATTATCGAATGCTGCCTTCTCACTGATGAAGAGAAGATTAAGTGCTGCGAGCTTTGCAAGAAAGCCTCGGTTGATTTTGTTAAGACCTCAACTGGCTTCTCCAAAGGCGGAGCTACTGTCCACGATATCGAACTCATGAAGAAAGTCTGCGGCGATTATCCTCATATCAAGGCTGCAGGTGGTATCAGAGATAGAAAGTTCATGTTAGATCTCATCGCTGCCGGCGCCGATAGAATCGGTACTAGCCACGGCGTAGAGCTGATGAAAGAATAGTCTTAGTTTTATCGGATTGAAAAAGGGAAATCGCACTAGCGGTCTCCCTTTTTAAGTACTTGTTATTCTTTGACGTTATCGATATCGATGATCATCGGGACGACAAGGGAATCTTTATCTAATTCCTTCTTAATCTGATTGGTCAAGGTATCGACTAGCCTAGCGGATGTATGTTCGATATCAACACTAGGCTTAGAGAGAATATCGTTAAGAGAAGAAGTGAATATCTGATTGATTTCCTTAATGACTCTCTCGTTATCACGAGGATAAACAAATCCTCTCATCTGAACATTAGGCTTGCCGATGAGAGAATGGTTTTTAGAAGAGACGATAGCGCCTAGGACGATAGTCCCGCCTTCAGACATCTTGGTTCTTTCATCGATGATGTTAGATCTTACATCTCCTACACCTAATCCATCGATAAAGGTATTGCCGGGCTTTATGTATTGGCTGATAGGAAGAACAGCATTTCCTGCTGCATCAAATCCTAAGGACATTCCATTATCGATAAGGAAGATATTGTCAGCGGAGTAGCCTAGACTCTTTGCTATTTTGGCGTTAGCCATCATGAGTCTGAATTCACCTTCAATAGGCATGTAGTATTTAGGATGGAAGATGGAGATAAGCATCTTTATATCTTCCTCTTGAGCATGCATAGAAGAAAGTTCCTTATGAGTGAGGTTGATGATCTTTGCTCCGGTCATATAAAGAGCATCGACAGCATCGACGGCTTTTCTTTCGGTCATAGGAACGCTAGGGCAAGCGAGAATAATCTCATCATCAGGAGTGATTCTGAGATTAGGATTCTTGTTTTCGTTTCTTGAGAGGTCTTCTAAGAAATCGTAGAGCTGTTCACCAGAACCAGTGATGAGAATCATCAGATCCTGAGGAGCGTACTGAGGTATTTCATCGACTGTGCACTGATTGGCACGAGGAATGATCAAATCACCGTTAGCCATGAAGTTAGGTAAGACATCTATGAAACGGGGATTAGTAAGTACGAGTTTCTTATGGTTCTTAATCGCTAGCTTAATAACCTCGTTGATGATGTACATGTTCTGGGTGTAGCAGGCGACGATGACTCTCTTTTGGCCTTCCTCGACTACCGATTTGATATGAGGGGTGATCTTATGAGAAGGGGAGACAATTCCAGGCTTATCAGCACCAGAAGACTCGCACATCATAAGAAGAGTCTTATGTTCTTCAGCTATTTTAGCGACTTTAACTAAATCGAAAGTGAAGTGTCCTTGAGCGCCGAAATCAGAGATGTAATCACCGGTGTAGACTATTGAGCCGGCAGGGGTGTCAACAGAGAAACCGAAAGACTCCATAACTGTATGGCAGGTTTCAAAGAAGTGGAAAGGATATCCGGAGATAAGAATATCATCAGAAGGCTTGATGATATGGAAGTTCATGATGGCTCCATATTTCTTGCCGTAATCAGCCATGATGAAAATCTTAGCTGTTTCAGTTGTGTAGATAGGAACATTAACTATCTTTAAAAGATAAGGGATAGCTCCGTACTCATCATCGTGTCCGTGAGATATGATGATGGCTTTAACCTTGGAGGCGTGTTCCTTGATATAGGTCATATCAGGAATAATAATATCGACGCCAGGGTTAGAGAGATCAGGATATTTTGAACCGGCTTCAATAATGAAAATGGAGTCTGCAGTTTCGATGCAGTACATGTTCTTGCCGTTTTCATCGAGTCCGCCTAAGGCGAATACTCTGACGCTCGGTTCGTTGTTTGTGTTGAATTTAGATATCATTTCGAATTACCTTTCTGTGGCCATGAAGAAAAGGGAAATGGTGCCAGGACCAGAGTGGGCACCGATGACAGGGCCTAGGGTTAGATAATAAACCTTAGGAACATTGAATTCTTGCTGAAGCTTCTCGCCTAAGAATTTAGCGGTTACTACATCGTCTCCGTGAATGATCATGACGAAGTTCTTCTCCGGATCGATAGCAGTATCTTTAAAGTGATTCATGATGGCGACTAATGACTGCTTACGTCCTCTTACGGTTTCTACAGGGACGAGTCTTCCTTCGTTATCGACATGAAGGACAGGCTTGAGCTTAAGTAAAGAGCCTAAGAAGGCCTTAGAGGCTGATAGTCTTCCGCCTCTTTTGAGGTAGTGAAGATCATCGACAGTGAACCAGTGAGCCATATGGAGAATATGGGTTTCAATCCACTCTTTATTTTCCATTAAGGACATACCGGCTTTTCTATTTAAGCCAGCGCAGTAGGTGATGTATCCTTGTCCGCCAGAGGCGCATAAGGAATCGATGACTATAATCTTTCTTTCAGGGTAAGTCTCATTTAAATAGTTCTTAGCCTGGAAGGCAGAATTATAAGAGCCCGATAAAGCGGAGGAAAATGAAATGATGAGAACATCATATCCATCCTTGCAGTAAGAGTCTAAAGCTTCAAGATATTGACCAGGTGAGCAAGCCGAAGTCTTGCATAAAGCACCTTGTCTCATCTTCTCATAAAACTCATGATTGTCCATCTCTCTTCCATCGGGATAATTGAAATAAGATTTATCTTCGATTTCGAAAGAAAGTGGAACTACGTGGATATCAGCCTCTTCATATAATTCAGGGGTGAGATCGGAACATGAGTCAGTGAAAATGACGTATTTGTTTTCAGCCATATAAATAATCCTTCATATGAATCAAGCAACTTTTTCGCTTTGATTAACCATATATATAATAACACAAATAGTTTTCCTTAAATGCAAATAGGACATCTGATGTAAAATAATAACTATAAGGGGATATAACCATGGAAAGAAAAGAGATTATAATTGCTACTTCTAACCCAAATAAGCTCAAGGAATTCAGAAGAATGCTAGAACCTATCGGCTTTAAAGTTGATTCTTTAAAAGAGATGGGAGTAGATATAGATGCAGAAGAGACAGGGAAGACTTTCAAAGAGAATTCTCTTATAAAAGCCCACTGTATTTTCTCTAAGCTTCCTAACAAGATAGTAATAAGTGATGACTCTGGACTTGAAGTACACGCTTTAAATGGATTCCCGGGTATTTATTCCGCCCGTTTCATGGAGGGAAGACCTTATATAGAGAAATGCCAAGAGATAATTAACAGACTCGAAGGCAAGAAAGACAGAAGCGCAAATTTCGTCTCGGCTATATCTTTAGTCGGCTTTGATTCAGAAGATCATGTATTCGTAGGAAAGACAAATGGAAAGATAATCTCTAAAGTAGAAGGTGCTAACGGATTCGGATACGACCCTATATTCTTCTCTGATGATTTGAATAAGACATTTGGAGAAGCCACAGGAGAAGAAAAAGACTCCGTCTCTCATAGAGGCAGAGCCTTAGTTAAGTTAGTTGATTTCCTTAAAGAGAATACTAAATAAGCTTTAGCTTCTTATATATATAGTCGACATTTACAAAGTAGCTGTCCATTGTGAATAGATCATCTACTTCCTTATCAGAAATAATCTTTTTGAGTTCTTCTGAGTTCTTTATTTCATCTTTGAAATCCGCTTCTTTTAAAGCGGCTTTCATGGCTAGAGGCTGAATGAGATCATAAGCCTTTTCTCTAGCGAGTCCTTTTTCCATTATTAGATAAGTGAGGACCTTCTGAGAGAAGACGGCTCCTCTAGTAAGGAAGATGTTCTTTTCCATGTTAGTAGTGAAGACATTTAGATTATCGATGACGCTAGTCATTCTCTTCACCATGTAATCAAATAATTCAATCATATCGATGAAGGCTGTTCTCTCGACAGAAGAATGAGAGATGTCTCTTTCATGATAGAGAGAATTGTCCTCGTATAAAGGAAGAGCATAGCCTCTAAGCAATCTAGCGCATCCAGTTATATTCTCTGAAGAGATAGGATTTCTCTTTTGAGGCATGGCTGAAGAGCCTTTTTGTCCTTTTGAGAATCCTTCTTCTACTTCTTCTATCTCGGTTCTAGAAAGGTTTCTGATTTCAGTAGCGATCTTCTCAAGAGTAGTTCCTATCAAGGCTACTACACCACCGTAATAAGCATGACGGTCTCTAGAGAGAACCTGAGTGGCGACATTAGAGGAAGTGAGATGGAACTTTTTAGCGACGTATTCTTGGATGGAAGGATCGACGTTAGCGTAATTGCCGACGGCTCCTGACATCTTAGCGGCTTCTAGTCCTTTTCTGGCTTCTTTGAAGTAACCGAGCTCACGGACTAGTTCATCGTAATAATTAGCCCATTTAAGTCCAAATGATGTGATTTCAGCATGCATTCCGTGAGTTCTTCCGATGCAGGGAGTATCTTTATAATCTATGGCTTTCTCCTTAACTGCTTGAATAAGAGAGAGAAGGTCTTTAGTGATTATGGCGTCGGCTTTTCTATAAAGGATGCTTAAGGAAGTATCGATGACGTCGTTTGAGGTGAGCCCGTAATGAACCCATCTTTTTTCGTCTCCGAGAGTCTCAGATATCTGACGGGTGAAGGCGACGACATCGTGCTTAGTTACTAACTCGATCTCTTTAATTCTCTTGACGTCTACTCTGGCTTTGTCTTTGATCTTCTGTACGTCCTCTTTAGGGACGACTCCTTTTTCAGACCAAGCCTCCAAGGAAGCAATCTCTACTTTTAGATATGTCTTAAAACGAGAGGAATCGGTGAAGATTCCTTCCATGTCTTTAGTTATGTACCTATCTATCATGCTGATCTCCTTATTTAGAACAAGTTATCTCTGATAATTGTCTGTTCTTTATCGGGTCCGACTGAAACGATGGAGACTCTGAATCCAGTTTCTTTTTCGATGGTTTCAATGTACTTTTTGGCGTTAGAAGGTAAATCGTCGTAGTTTCTTATATTAGAGATATCTTCTTTCCAAGAAGGAAGAGTCTCATAGACGGGCTCTACTCTTTCATATTCAGAAATAGTAGAAGGCATATAGTCAATCTCTTTTCCGTTTAGGAGATACTTAGTGCAGATTTTGATTTCACTGGTGCAGGATAAGACATCAAGAAGCATAAGTGAAATATGCTTAATTCCAGTTAAGCGTTTGATGTATCTTAGCTCAGGTAAGTCGAGCCATCCTATTCTTCTAGGACGCTTAGTGACTGTTCCGTATTCATGTCCTTGGTCTCTGATTACTTGACCTATAGGTTCTTTGATTTCAGAAGGGAAAGGACCAGCACCTACTCTAGTGGTGTAGGCCTTAACTAGACCGACGATATCATCTAAGGAATTAAAAGGTATACCGGCATTTAAGGAGATGGCGTTAGCTAGAGGGGAAGAAGAAGTGACATAAGGATAGGTTCCGTGATCTAGACATAACATACCGCCTTGAGCGCCTTCGAATAGTATCTTCTTTTTCTCATCGATGCACTTAGTTAAGAATAAGGAAGTATCGGTGATATAAGGCTTAAGGATTTCTCCAAATCGAATAAGTTCAGCGTAGACTTTATCAAAGTCATAAGTAGGAAGATTGAAGGCTTTTAACTCGATGTTCTTAATGGTGAGTATCTCGTGAAGTCTATCCTTTAGATATTCTTTTTCAAGAAGGTCTCCAAATCTTATTCCTATTCTCGAGGCTTTATCAGAATAACAGGGCCCTATTCCTCTTCCTGTTGTTCCAATCTTAGCGTTTCCTAAGGCTATTTCCTTAGCCTTATCTAAATCGATATGGTAAGGCATAATCAGATGAGCACGGTTAGAGATCAAAAGCTTGAAATCAGTCACTCCTGATTCCTTAAGCCCTTTTATTTCTTCTAGCAGAGAAGAAGGGTTTACAACAGAGCCGGAGGCTATGACGTTAACTACATTCTTATTTAGGATTCCTGAAGGAAGAGAACGCAGAGCAAAACGATGACCGTTATGGACTATAGAATGTCCAGCGTTATTTCCGCCTTGTGAACGAACAACTACATCAGCTTTAGAAGCAAAAAAATCGGTGATTTTGCCTTTTCCTTCATCACCCCACTGACACCCCTGAATTGCTAACTGCGCCATTAATAAAGCCCTCCTTTTATACGGCTGAATTGAACTAATTTTGGCAGTAGACCTCTTACCTTCTTATGTTATCACTTTGACACCGTCAAAAAAGGAAAATAGTAATGAAAGAGATTTCATAAATTCAATTAGGTTGCGGAAACCCACTGTCTTTAGACGATGGGAGGGGCAATAGACTTTCTATCCCTGAGATTCTATGTATTTTTGCATTGTAGCTGACGATACCTCGCCTATGCTACAAGCGAAGCAGCCATTCGACCAAAAGATTTTCTTCTTCCAGCATTGTTTTGAAAGAAAGCTGCTATATTTCCGCCACAAACAATGAGTTGTTTCCTGCTTTATGGTTTTGACTATATCACATACTTTGTCTGCAGTATCATAGTCAG